>Ga0180434_10004150_pt1 | contig 17808 bp, 11 predicted proteins | sample SS_ome_7_FD_132453 | JGI IMG/M metagenome (GOLD analysis project Ga0180434, IMG submission 132453) | Hypersaline lake sediment archaeal communities from the Salton Sea, California, USA - SS_1_D_2 metaG | ecosystem: Environmental > Aquatic > Non-marine Saline and Alkaline > Hypersaline >...
ACGAAAGTGGATTCTGAAGTCTCCTGGGGCGTCAAGACACAAGGCAAAAACACCGAGAACTGCGTCCCCACGCCGGGCTCTGATTTCACTTCCACCCATCCGCCGTGGTTCTCCACAATACCATGAACAATAGCCAATCCAAGACCTGTTCCATCGCCGCGCTGCTTGGTCGTAAAGAACGGCTCGAAGATGCGGTCCTTAACCTCAGGTGCGATGCCCACACCTGTGTCGGCCACATCAAATCGCGCATAAGGACCCGGAGCTGCGTGAGCCGGAACGAGAAGGTCCTCTTGTGATGCATCAACCCTTCTCAAGCAGACGCGAAGTATCCCCCCCTCCGGCATCGCATCACGCGCATTGACCAAGAGATTCATCAGCATCTGCTGAATCTGCGTCGGGTCGCCGCGCAGTTGAACCAACTTATCGGGGATGTTCCATTCCTGCGATATGGTCGCGGGCATCAGACGCGACACCAAACGAGAGGTTTCTTGGCAAATATCGCCTGCGGAAACAAATTGCTTGACACTCGTACTGTGGCGACTGAACGCCAGAAGAGCCCGTGTGATCGCCACCGCACGCTGGGCGGCTTGTTCAACACACTCCACATGTTCCACCACGGCCGGCCTGTCGGACACCTTGTCTCGGATCATATCGAGATGCCCAAAAATGGCCGTCAATACGTTGTTAAAATCATGCGCGATACCGCTGGCCAGTGTTCCAACCGTCTCCATCTTCTGCGCATGACGTAGCTGTTCCTCCAAACGCTTTCGTTCACGACGGTTCTCATAGATCTGAAGCACTTGCTCGACCGCCGGCCCCAAACGAACGAGATTCTCCTTGAAAATGTAGTCATCCGCGCCACGTTTTAGGCAATCGACCACTGTCTCCTCTTCCATCGTCCCGGTCACGACGATCAAGGGAATTTCGGTACCCAACTCACGCAACAAATGCAACGCCTCCACGGCGCTGAACCGAGGCATCGTGTAATCCGCGAGGATAATGTCCCATTTCACCGACTTGCATGCCGCGGCAAAGGCCTCGGGAGTGTCCACTCTTTGACTGCGCAGATCGAACCCGGCGCGGCCCAGCTCATCGCGACACCGTTCGATATCCTCAACGCGGTCCTCCGCAAATAAAACACTCAGCGGACGACTCATGGCGATACTCCATTCCTCGCGGCACGACGTCGGTACGCCAGCGAGCCATTCAACAAGAGTCCTAAAGACCAACTTGTCGCACACCCGGTACCACGTAACGCCACCTAAAATGAGCTTACCACAACTCGTGGTTCCTTTCGAGAGGAGCCATATCGCTTAACACTACTAAACAAGTTCAACCCAACATGGTATCGTTGTTTGCGATTCGTATGAGCCACCGACAAACGTTTCCTATTCGAACAGGCTAACGACGTTTCCAGAAATATGGAATCGTGGGCGGAGGCCCTGAGCCGCCCTTGGCTTCGACTACCAGCTTCCGAATCCGTTGCCGATACTGCTCGAGCGTGTCGCTGTACCCAGGGTCGCCGGCTACGTTGTGCTCTTCGTGTGGATCTTTTGTCAGGTGATAAAGCTCCTCATAAATCGGCTCCTCACCCCGAATCGAAGCTTCTAACGTGTCGGCATAGGCCTCAATAGGATCACCCCGCCGGAAGTAACGGATATACTTCCATTCGTGGCTTCGTACCGCTTCAACCCGCGGGTAATTTTGCCGGGTCAACAAGTTTTCACAAAAGAAATCCTGGCGCCATTCGACCTTCTCGCCCAGGATCAACGGCCACAAGCTCTTACCTTGGACAGGGGACGGAATCTCAACACCACACCGTAACAGGATGGTCGGTGCCACATCTACCGACAACGCAAATTCCCGGATACGTTGCCCCCGCTGTGACACAGGAAGGCGCGGATCGTAAATAATCAATGGGATATGAATCGCCTTCTCATACAGGAGACACTTACCTCCTAAGCCATGCTCACCATGAAGCAAACCATGGTCCGACGAAAAAATGATGATCGTGTTATCGGCCAACCCCAGCCGCTCCAGTTCATCAACAAGATGCCCTACCAGCCGGTCAACGCCGGTGATCGTCTGACACGTCCTCACTTGCCTCTCTTGAAGCGTGGCGAGTTCTTTCACGTAGTTGTAACTTGAAATGTATTTGCCATTGTAGACGTGCCGTGGGATCTTTGGCGTCTTGATATCTTTCTCTGCAAGATAGGTCGGCGGTACGGGAATTTGATCGATAACATCCCGATAGGCGGTGCGATAGAGTGCCGGATCCTTCGGCAGCAGCTTCATGGAACTCGTACCGGCACCATGAGGCACATTGAAATTGACGGACAAACAAAAAGGCTTATCTGTCGGCCGGCGCTGCAGGAATTCCTTGGCGCCCGACAAGAATTTGTCGTTCGGACTTAAGAAGTTCATCGCGCCTTCTTCGAAGATCTCGATTTGTGTATCCGCTGCGGCATTGCGGTAAATCGGGTGAGGGCGTTTGGGATAGAAATAGGAGTGACGGTGGTTGCCGTACCAGTAATCGAATGCCTTCTCGATAGAACCGCCTTCGTACCCCCCCTCTCCCACCGGTACATGGTTCTTCCCGACGTAACCCGTGAAATATCCTGCGCGTTTCAAGACCATGGGCCAGGATTGGGCGAAGGCTCCGACGGTTATGGCCGAATCCGAATTGAAATTCACGCCGTGGTTGCGTTCCCACCGCCCGGTGAAGAAGCAGGTCCGGCTGGGTGTGCAGGCAGCACTCGTGACAAAAGCGTTTTCGAACAGAACCCCCTGTGCCGCCAACCGGTCGATATTTGGCGTCTTGATCACCGGGTGTCCCATACATCCAAGATAATCCGCCCGTTGATCGTCGGTCTTGATGAAAATCACGTTCGGCCGATCGGCTCGCGCGAGGCCCTGCGAAGGCTGCTCTGACGCGCCGCACTCCACAAGAAACAATCCGACAACGAGTCCAGCGATGATGAGACCACTCTTACAGAAATCCATGCTTACCACTCCTTAGCTGTGAGCTTTTCGATCGTATGATACTTCGGAAGAAGAAACAATAGCAAACTTGCCCACGCCTGCGTCTCATTATTCGGTCTTTCGTCGCTGGCGAATACGCTCGTAAATATCGATCGCATTGTAGCTGCTACGAACGAATGGTGCTGATGCGACACCTGCAAATCCCATCTTGCGGGCAACAGCCCCCAGCTCCTCAAACTCTTGCGGCGTGTAAAATTTGACAATGGGTGTTTGTTTGGGTGAAGGTTGAAGGTACTGCCCGATCGTGACGATATCACATCCTACGTCGCGCAGGTCTGCCAACGTCTGATGGATCTCATCAACCGTTTCCCCGAGGCCGACCATGAGACCGCTTTTCGTCATCATGTCGTTGTGCAATTCTTTGACAAGACGAAGCGCCTCCAACGATCGACGGTAATCGGCCTGCGGACGAACAACCGGACTGATCCGCTCTACCGTTTCGGTATTGTGGTTGTAGACATCCGGGTTGGCGTCGATCACCATCTTGATACAATCCCGTCGCGCGTGAAAGTCGGCCGGCAGAACCTCGATAGTTACCGCAGGAACCCGAACACGCAGCGATTGGATACATAAAGCAAAGTGGCCCGCCCCCTCATCAGCCAAGTCGTCACGGGCAACGGCTGTAATCACTGCATGCTTGAGACCAAGTTCCGCCACCGCCTCTGCCAATCGATCAGGCTCATCCGTAGCGGGCAGTTCGGGCCGGGCGCTTGTCACCGCGCAGAAACGGCATCGTCGGGTACAACGATCGCCAAGAATCATGAATGTAGCGGTCTTGTGAGCCCAGCACTCGCTCTGGTTGGGGCACCGGGCTTCCTGGCAGACGGTCGCGACGCCACTGGCTGACACCACTTGGCACGTCACGCCCATTTGGCCCCCCATCGGCAAAGGGCGTTTCAACCATTTCGGCAAGCGGCGCACGGCCCCACCATCCCGCGAAAAAGATGAATCCTGCGAACTCAACCCACTCGACTCCCAAACCAGTACACGCTACAAATCAATCCGTCTCTCGCTATTGAACCGCATCGGCGCCTGTAGGTCAAAAGAACAGACCTGAAGCCCCGTCCCGTCAAAGCTACAATATCCAGTGACCCGACGAACGAGTTCGGGTACCCTGTAGATGGCTGGCGGCCGGACAGTAAGGACCGATGACCGATACAGAAGCTACGATGAGAATACAAAACTTGATATCGACGTTGCTTACCCTGGTATTTGTCTTATGGAGTCATACGTTCCTCCACGCAGCAAATGCCCAACGCGTACCGATCATCTACGGCACCGACCTGTTCCATCCGCATGACGACCCTGACGACCACTTTGACCTGGCAACACTGTTTGCCATGCCCGAATTGGACGTGAAGGCGATCCTCCTCGACCTGGGAAAAAAACAAAAAGACAAGCCAGGCCGAATCCCCGTGGAACAGATGTTTCACCTGACCGGCCACCGTGCGCCCTATGCCACCGGCCTCAACGCGAAGCTCAAGTCTCCGGACGACCCTGGACTCGATCAACCACAAGAAGACCAGGGAGCGGTTAAGCTTCTCTTGGAGACGTTGCGTCAGTCGCCAGAGCCGGTGATTCTCTTCCTGACCGGTAGCGTGAGGGACACGTGCGCCGCCTTCAATCGCGAACCGAAGCTACTGCATGACAAGATCGCCCGCCTCTATATCAATATGGGAAGCCTCTTGGAAGACCAAGGGGAATGGAACGAGTTCCTTGACCCGCAGGCTTATATGGGTTTGATGCAATCGGGGTTGCCGATCTACTGGTGCCCGTGCCGCCCAACGAAACAAAACCGCAGCACCCATTGGTCGTTCAGACACGGCGAAGTGCTTGAGGGAGTCCCACCCACATTGCTCAACTACTTCATCTACGCTTTGCAGGTTCCGCGTCCCCATGAGCTCGATCCCATCGAAGCCTTGACGATGGACTTGCGTCCCTGGCGACACTTGGTCATGAACATGAAACGTAACATGTGGTGCACAGGCCCCATGATCCATGCGGCAGGACGATCGATTTACAAATGCAACAATCGCTGGATCGCTACGGCTTCTCTCCCCGAAAACAGCCCGCGTGCGGACGTGTTTACGTTCGTTCCTGTGCGTGTCGAAATCACGGACCGAAAGGGTAGAGCTTTCACGACATGGAAGGAAGACGCATCGAGCCCGAACATGCATCTTTACAAAGTGACCGATGCCGTGAATCACCAGCCCGCCTTGAAAAGCTGCCTACGGGAAATGTTCCATCGGTTCCCAGTGGTCGTGAAAACGAAATATGAATGAGCACAGTTGCCATCGCAAATCGATCTGGGAAACAATGCCGACAACCCTGCTGATAAAAATCCGTGATCGAAGATGTTCACTCATCGCTGTTTTTCTTCTCGTAGCTCTTTGGGGAACAACCACTGATCGTGCAACTGCGGCGGAACCAACCACCTCCCCGCAACGGCCGAATATGCTCGTTATCTTTTCCGACGATCATGTATTCGGCACGATGGGGTGTTCAGGCAACAAGGCGATTCACACCCCTCACTTGGATCGCCTTGCGGCAACCGGGCTTCGTTTTACTACCGCAACCGTTCCTTCGCCGGTATGCGTTGCGAGTCGCGCAAGTATTCTGTGCAGCCTCTATCCACAACAGCACGGATCAACTTTTCTCAATACTCAGCCCTTCCTGCAAAAAGTCAGGGAAACAGAGCTGAAGACCTTACCTCAGCTTTTTGCCGAGGCGGACTACGTCACCGGACACTGCGGAAAAACCCATATGGGGAACCCGCGAGAGAATCTCGGCTTTCAATACGGACAAGACTACGACAAAAAGCACGAACAACAAATCTTTGCTTGTGCGGAGAACTTTTTGGAGAAACACGGTCGGGCAGGCCAACCTTTTCTCTTGTGGGTCGCCCCCAACCGGCCCCATGTTCCCTTACGACCGCCACAGAAGTGGCTCGATTTCTACAAGCCCGAGAACATGCCGGTGGCGCCCAATTTCATGGAGAATCCGCCCACCTCTTCCCTCGTCAATCAGGGCAAACCAGGCGAAATCGGCCATCCCTGGGACAAAAGAATACGCCCTAAGACCCGCGAAGAAGCACAACAGGTCACCGCAAAATACTATGGTGAAATCTCAGCCATGGATGAGCAAATCGGCAACCTGCTCAAAAAACTAGCTGACTTGGGTATCGAGAAGAACACAATCGTCATCTACCTTAGCGACAACGGGTACCATCTCGGCAACCACGGCTTGACCAATAAACTAGTCATGTATGAGGAGTCGATCCGCGTTCCCTTCATCATCCGCTACCCTTCGGTCATCCATGCGGGCCAAGTCTCGCGCGAGCTGGTTTCCAGCCTCGATCTCATGCCCACGCTTCTCGATTTTGCTGGACTTCCCGTCCCAGAAGGGCTCGAAGGAAAAAGCCTGAAGCCGCTCTTGACCGGCCAGAAAACACATCTGCGCAATGAGGTATTCAGCGAGTGCTGTGCCGTCACGGGCCTTGGTATGGGTCACCGAATGGTGCGCACCCAGCAGTGGAAATACATGTTGAGCGATGTCAACGAGGAGGGCTTGTTTGACCTCAAAAACGATCCTTTTGAAATGAACAACCTGGCCCAAAATTCCGCGGCCCATCAACCGCTTAAACAGCTACGCAACAAACTGGCCAACTGGATGGATCGCATCGGCGATACACACGAACGACCTCCTCGGTAACCGGGCCCATTCCCATCTTTGATCCCCAATCGGCAAAAGAAGCATCAACACATGGCCTCACGAAGCACGCTGAAGCCGGTCTCGGCAACGGTCGTTGGATCCGGATGGTAATCGAACGGCTCACAGGATACCCAACCCTCGTAACCGCTTTCCGTCAGTGCGGCAAGAACAAGCTGCCAATCGACGTTAACGCCCTCACTCTCGTTGAGCGGCATACCGACACCTTTACCGCATGGTTCATTGGCGTGGAAATGTTTGGCTCGACGACCATGCTTGCGAATCGTACCCTCAATGCCGTCCGGCATGGTGACGATGGCTTTGCAGTCCAGCATCACATCAATGTTGGGATGTCCGATCTCGTCCACAAACCGGCTGGATTCTTCAAGCGTCTGAATGAAGTTCGTCTCTTTAGGCGAAAGGGCTTCAATGCAAATGGTAACATCACGATCTGCGCACGTCGGGGCGACCGACGCCAACATATCCCGCACGCGTTTCCATCCCTCCTCGAATGTGTTTGGCGGCTCAATGTTGCGCTGTTGAGGTGAGCCAACAATCATCACATGACCGCCGATGTCGCTACAAAAATCGACGAGTGATTTCAAGTAATCTAATGTTCGTTGTCGTACCGCCTGATCCGGCGCCGTTAGGTGGAGTCCCTTGGGAGACACAAAAAGCCAATGAAGCCCAATGATCGCGAGATCCACATCTTCGGCGGCTTTGCGAATAGCCTTTCGACGGGCTGCAGAGATTTGTCCCACATGGTCGGCTAACGTAAAAGGCGCGATTTCGACGCCTTCATAGCCAATACGGGCAACAACACGAAAAACCTCTTCGACCGGAGTACCTCGCCAAGGCTCATTACAAGTAGCCAACTTCATACCGGTTCTCTCGGCTTACCTCAGTTGCGCATGCACCAGTCGGCCCAATTGCTTCATCTGAAAAGGTTTTGACAACACGACAGCATCACTGTCGGCCATATCACCAAGTTCTGTCTCGACACTGCCGGTAATCAGAATGGCTGGAGTCTCAACACCCTCTGCTTGAATCTCCCGGAGAAAATCGATCCCCCTGCCTTTAGGCAAATCGACATCCAATATCATGAGCTGAATGGCACTTGCGTTCTGCTCGAAGCTTGTTCGGAGGGCTTCACCATCCTCCACCGGAATAACTTGATACCCCAACGACGCCAAACTCGCTGCCACAATTTCGCGAATCTGCCGGTTGTCCTCCGCAAGCAGAATCATCTCACCTTTCCCGCGCGGAACATCATCCGGCGATTGAGCTGCAGCAGTCGCCGATCCCGGTTGGATGCACGGCAAATCGATGATGAAGGTCGTGCCTTTGCCTACCTCCGATTGAACTTCGATATGTCCGCCGTGATCCTCAATGATCCCGTGGACAACCGCCAAACCCAAACCCGTCCCCTGACCGCGAACCTTCGTCGTGAAGAACGGCTCAAAGATATGAGATTGCAGTTGCGGCAAGATACCGGCACCCGTATCGCTGACGATCAACCGTGTAAAAAACGTGTCGGGCGAAAACTGTGCCGATTGCGCCGGCACCTTCTCCGGCGGTGATACCGAGATGTGTAGGGTGCCACCATTTGGCATTGCGTCACGCGCGTTGACGGCCAAGTTCAAGATCACCTGCTGCAACTGCGTCTGGTCACCGTTGACCCACGGAGCCGGCTCGCATGCCGCGTCCACAAGCAACTCGATTCCAGCAGGTAAGACGCGCCGGAGCATCCGCATCGTTCGTTCGATCGCTGCATACAAATTGAGCGGCTTCTTTTCGCTACGAAGTTTGCGGCTGAAAGCCAGCAATGACCGGGCAACGCCCGTCGCCTGATCAACGGCGTTTTCCATCGCTTTGAGTGATTCGAGGGCATTACTGTCTTCTAAAAGAATCTCTTTCACGAGTGCTGTATGCGCTGAGATAACCATCAACAGATTGTTGAAATCGTGCGCCACGCCGCCCGCCAGCTGCCCGATGGCCTCCATTTTCTGAGACTGGCGTAGTTGATCCTCCAAACGCCGACGATCCGTAACATCGTGAGCTATCAGAATATAACCGATGCACTCGTCGTCCTCGTCGCGCATGGGCATGAATACAGAATGAACCAGCCTTGATTCGCCATCCGGGCCTTCAAACTCAATCTCGCTGTCCCACTTACCCTCCTTCTTGACAATGTCGATCGCCGACGCAATCTGCCGTGAGGCACGCATCTCCAAAGAGGGAATCGCATTGAGTGGCCGTCCAATGATCTCCGCGGCCGTATTCCCGAAAAACCGCTCAGCCGCCGGATTGTATTGGATAACGCGCCGGTCCAGATCCGTCGCCACGATGGCAAACTCGGTTGCGGAAGCCAAAATATTGTTAAGCGTATTGGTCATCCGGCGTAGCGCTTGCTCAACCTGTTTGCGCTTCGTGATGTCCGTCAGCATTTCGAGGGCGCCCACATACCGCCCCTCAGCATCAAACAAGGGGGTTGCGTTCGCAATCACCCATACTTCGCCGCCATTCTTGTGCAAAAACTTGAAGTCGTGTTGTTCGGTGACGCCTCGACGACGGCGCTGGGCCTTCGCCTCGGCCATCTTCCGCCATTTGTCGTCCATCCATGCCGAAATGGGCTGGCCGATCATTTCCTCTGGCGTATGACCCAGAATTTCAGCCATCCTTTTGTTGACAAAGATGGCGCAATCGTCTGCATCGAGTACCCAAATCCCCTCATAGGCGGTCTCGACAATCCGCCGGTAACGTTCTTCACTCTCACGCAACGCCATCGTCCGCTCTGCCACCGCCTTTTCAAGGGTTTCGGTATAGCGTTCAATCTGTGCATGCGAGGCGCGACGGATATGATGCACGAGCACATCGGGATCGCCCGCTTTTTCGACATACGCAAACGCACCCTTGTTGACAGAATCCTTGGCTGAGTCAAAAGAACCAAAAGCGGTATGAATAATCACACGGATATCGCTATCGTGCTCATGGATCTTCTCGAGCAGCGACATCCCTGCCAGATCCGGTAATCGAAGATCCACGACGGCAATACCAAACGATTCATCACGGACTTGCGCAATCGCCTCCGTGGCTGTGCTGCACCCAACGACGTCAAAGCCCTCACGGCACAAAATACTCGTGAGTGTGTACTGCTGTGCCTTGTCGTCTTCGACGAGTAGGACGCGAGACAACCGCTTGCGTTCGCTCATCTCCAGCACGCGTGATTACCTCCTTTGACGTATGTGCCCGTATCAAGATCGTTACTGACTTGGCTTCCTGAGGGCGTTTGAGACACGTTGCGATGTGATCCGGTTGAGCAGGCTCAGGATGTAATCAAGGTCTAGCGGTTTTCGGACAATCGTATACGCGGTGCGGCGGACAGCCTCTTGTGCAATGGCTTCGAATTCCCGCTCCATACCGGTCATCATGATGGAAACGGCTGACGTCGTAATACGCTTGATTGCCAAATAAAGCTCAAGCCCATTCATCGCCGGCAATGAAGCATCGATAAAAACGACATCGAACCGGATTTGTTCCACAAGCTCCAAAGCTTCGTGAGGCGATTGGGCCGTCCGAACCCAGTACCCTTCTCCCTTGAGCTTCTCACTGACTCGGTCACTCGCCTTCTTGTCGTCATCCACCACAAGAATAGCCGTATTCTTGTTTTCTCCGATCAGCCGAATGAGGTTCTCCACATCGAGCGGTTTCGCCAGGAATGCGACGGCCCCTTCCTCCAGAGCCGCATGCTTCAGGTCTTCAATACTATAGGCGCTCATCAGTATGACGCGGACACCTTCCTGGTGCTTGCGGATCTGCCGAAAAGCTTCGACACCGTTCAGGCCGGGCATCCGAACATCCATGAGAACCACTTGGTAACTGTTCTTAACGCACATCGCCACCGCGGCATCGCCCGTCGCAGCAGTACTAACCCGGTAGCCGTGACTCTCAAGAATGTCAGCCAGCGTCTCTCGCATATTCAGTTCGTCATCGACGATGAGAATGGAACCTGCCTCGCGTGTCGTCATCCTAAGAACTCTCCTTCTGGGGCAAACGGATGCGAAACGCCGCCCCGGGACCTTCGTGCTCCAATAAGTCGAGGCTACCGCCGTGTCTCTCAATGATCTGCCTGCAAATAGACAACCCTAGCCCCGTCCCTTTAGCCTTTGTACTGAAGAGGGGTTCAAACACGCGCTGTCTATGCACTGCAGCGATACCGGGACCCGTGTCTCGAATAACGATTTCATCATATCCGCTGTCACTCGTTGCCGCTATCAAAATGTCACCTTTTCCCTCCATGGCCTGCCCGGCATTGAGAATGAGGTTGCTCAGCACCTGGACCAGTTGAGCCCAATCCGCGTAGACGATGTACGGTTCGTGATCAAAACAGAAACGGCTTGCCACGCAATCGGGTAAATTCACCCGCTGCCACGCCGCCGCCAAAGCCTTGGCGAGATCGACGTCTTGCTTCTGAGCCGCCTTGCCACGAGTCATCTCCAACAGGTCGCGAATAATACGATCAGCGCTATTGATCTCCTCATCGATAACACCTAAATGCTTGGCCCATTTGGGGTTATGAGACAGTGCCTCGCCTTTTAGAAAGTAGGCGGCATTGCGAATGGACCCCAGAGGGTTCCGCAATTCGTGGGCGATGCTACCCGCGAGTTGGCCGAGGGTCGCAAGTCGCGTCTGCCGAACCAACTCCTCTCGCACTTTCGCCAGTTCGGTCTGGGCAAGCTCCTTTTCTCGCCGTTGCCGTTCGATGAGTTCCTCTTGTGCCTGGCGAGTGGCCTCCTCAGCTTGTTTGCGGTCCGTAACGTCCTGGGCGGCTCCCACCAGGCGCATTAAATTGCCCGCCTCATCAAAAATGGGCACGTTGATAGAATGAAGCCAGCGCACTGTTTTGTCCGCGTGGACGATACGAAATTCCAACTGGTAAGGTTCCCGACTTCGTACGCCGTCTGCAAGCCCTCTTTTAAACACCTCCAAATCATCCGGATGCACCCGATCTGAGATCGCATCCACCGTCGGTGTAAACTTCTGCGGGCCGAGCCCGAAGAGGCGATAGAACTCGTCGGACCACTCAATGGTGTCCCTTATGACGTCCCAGTCGAAGTCACCCAGGTGGGCGAAAGCCTGGGCTTGCGCAAGACTTTCTCGACTCCTTCGAAGCATCTCCTCGGCCTGCTTACGTTTGGTGACATCGTCATGGATGGCGACTACCTCGCCGGAAGGAAGACGGTATACGAAGTTTTCGCGCCAACCGGCAACCCTGTCGTCCTTGTAAAACGAGACGGGGTGGCGTTGCGGCCTTCCCGTTTGCCAGACCTGACGAAGGACGTCGAGGAGCCCATATTCTTCGACACCCGGGAACCACTGCGTAATCCGCTCACCAAGAACGTCTGCTTTCGTTGCCTTATTGATCCGCTCCGCGGCGCGATTGAAGTCCACAAACACGAAGTCCTCGCCGTCATCGACCGCCCGATAGACGGCAACGCCGCTACTCATTCGCTCAAACAATTCGCGATACCGCAGCTCGCTTTCCCGTATCGCTTGTTCTGACCGCTGGCGGTCCGTGATGTCTTCAAAAATCACACAGAATCGGTCCGTGGTATCCCATGGCCTGTAAGCGTTGCAGTGGTACAACTTCTGGGTGGGCTCATGATACATGTCGAACGTCTTCTGTATACCTGCAACCACCACTTCGCCATAGTTCTCGACCCAGCTTTGCTCCGTCTCGGGCCATACTTCGTGGACGGTTTTTCCACGAACCTCCTCATTCTTCACGCCGGTAATCTTCTCATAGGCATCATTGATGTACACGAAACGATAACTGACAAATACGCCATTTTCATCGAAAACGGATTCAAAGAGCACAAACGCATTGATCATACTCTTGAATAGCCATCGCAACTCTTCGGCGTTCTCCTTCAGCTGCCCCTCCGCCCTCCTGCTCTCGGTAACGTCATTCATGGTGCCGAGCATGCGACAAGCACGCCCGTCAGGGCTCGGAAGAAAAACGCCGTGCTCGTCAATATGAATATACGCCCCATCCTTGCGGCAAAATCGATATTCAACGTCATACCTTCCGCACGCTTGCTTCGCTTCCTCCAGAAGTCGCAATGTCTCGCTGCGGTCATCGGGGTGTATCAAGTCCCCCCATCCGTTGACATCGACTTTCGCGAACTCCTCGGCGGTATAACCGGTAATCGCCTCAATCGCACCTCGCCAATCAATCGCACCCGTCGCGGGATCATAGTCGTAAACCATTTGACCCGTTTTCTCTGCAACGATGCGATACCGCTCCTCACTCTCCCGTAATTGCACCTCAGCCCGCCTGCGTTCTGTGATATCGGTACCGAATCCAAAGAAGAAATCCAATTTCCCGTCCTGGTCAAAGATGGGCCGCCCATGCCACTCCACGAGAATCTCTTTTCCGTCCTTGGCCATGATGTGGTTCTCGTTCGTCGTTGATTTGCCTTCCTCAATAAGCTTGAACACTTCAGCCAGCACTTGATGTTCCCGCGCCGGCACAAACGTCGGCAAATAGTCCGTACCGACAACCTCCTCCTGGGTATAACCAAGCGCCTGAAGCATGGCCTCATTCATCATCCTTGTGGTGCCATCCGCATTGATAACACCCAAAAACGCCGGCGACGCCTGCACCAATGTGCCGACAAAATCCCTCTCCTTGCAAAGCGCTTCTTCCGCCCACTTGCGATCGGTGACATCCCGAAGTACGCCGTGAACGAACTTCTCGTCGCCAATTGACAAAACCGTCAAGGAAACCTCGGTCTCGATGAGCCCACCATCCTTGCGACGATGCCGCCAAGCGAAATACTGCGGGGTGCCCGCAAGTGCTGCGACGATCCTTTCACGCGCGACTTCTTCGGACGGCCGGCCGTCGGGCTGTTGGGGCGGCGAGAGGTGCCAAGGAGAATGATCGATGATGTCCTCACGTCCACACGCCAGAAGCCGGCAGGCCGCTTCATTGCAGTCCACAAAAACAAAGTCCTTCAGGACAAAAAAACCCTCTTCCAAGCTTTCAGAAAAGGTTCGATACTTCTCCTCACTCTGTTGCATCATCCTTTCAGTCCAGCAACGTGTGGTCACGCTTCTCCATGCCAGCAACCCCAAGGCGGCGAAACACACGATCGCAACCCCTCGGCGGTAAACCGCCGGCCGGGGAAGATCCGTAATCACCAAGCCCCAGAACGGCTTTTCGTCGAGCCAGAAATAGTCCACCAACGCATCGCAGACCCAGAAAAGAAGGATCATGCTGCAGATCATCGCGAGAACGGCAAACCGGCGCCTCACGATGCCATGGGGCAAGACATTCGGGGTCACACGATCATCCATAATCATACCGCACCTGAAGAACTGGAAGAGGTTCTGCGGAGGAACGCGACCGACCATGCCCCCCCCGCCCGTTTGGATTTGCCACAAGTTTAACCTCTTCGCAAATTGTAACGCGACCACACGGCGTAAGCAATGAAGTGTGCTCAAATTGGAGGTGACATATTGGAAGTGGCATACGAGCGGGCTATGATATGGGCCTAGCAGTCTTGCGCCGACGACTCATGGCAACCCAACCCGCATTCAGAACGAGCGTCACGGTTTAGCACGGGCCCTGCACGGTCACGTGTTCTCTGGGTAACGCGACGCGTACGGTCGTCCCCTGGCCCACTTGACTTTCGATACCGATCGTCCCCCCGTGATCCGCAACAATGCCATGGGCAATGCTCAGCCCCAAACCCGTGCCACCTTGGCGTTGCCGGGTCGTAAAGAACGGATCGAAAAGATGATTCAGATGTTCGCCGGGAATACCGCGCCCGTTATCTTGAACGACAACCTGAACGCCTTGGTCCGTTGTCTCCGTCCGAATGTCGATTTGTACGCCGCTGGCTCTGGCCTGAAGCGCGTTGCGCACCAGATTCACAAGAACCTGTTCAATCTGTGTGGGGTTCATGACAGCCTGAGGTAGATTGTCAGCAAGATTTAAGGCAATCGTGACGTCCATTTCATGTGCATAATCACTGATCGTCTTGACCATACTCTTCACCACGCTATTGATGTCCGTGGCGCATTTAGCGGACGATTCCTGTCGGGCGAATTGGAGAATGCTCCTGACGATCCGACCACATCGATGCGCATTGGACACGATCGACTCCAATGCCTGGTCCATAATTCCATCGGCCCCCGACTCTTCCCTGAATCTCCGAGCGGTTTCCGCGGACAAAAGCATCATACCCACCGGGTTGTTAATCTCGTGAGCAATACCCGCAGCAAATATACCAATTGATGCAAGCCGCTCTGAATGGCGAAGCTGCTCCTTTGATGCTTCCAGTTCTCTCGTTCGCGCCTTCACCAGATCCTCAAGATGATGTCGGTACCGTTGGAGTTCTCCCTCCACCCGCTTGCGCTCGGTGATATCCCAAAAAATGCCGAGGATACCAACCACTTCTCCTGTATCATCGCGAACGGTTGTCTTGACTGTTTGTATGATGGCCGTTTGTCCCCGCCGGGCGTATTGCTCCTCGATCTCTTCTGTCTGACCCGACGTCATGATCCGTGCGTCGTCAGCCCTGTACTTCTCTGCCATCTCTTTGGGAAAAAAGTCGTAATCCGTCTTATGCACAATGTCGCCCGGCGAAATCCCAAGATCACGGGCGTACTGTGTATTGCAGGATACATAGACGGAATCTCTGTCCTTGTAAAAAATCCGTTGAGGAAGATTTTCAAGCAGTGTTCTGTGCTTCTCTTCACTCTCCGCCAAAGAACGCTCCACCCGCTTGCGGTCGGTGATATCGCGACAGGTATAAAGCAGAGTCCCGCCTTTGATCGCCACACGTTTCACGTTGAGTAGAAGGCTGTGCTTTGCGCCATCCTTACTCGTAACATCGATCTCGATGTTTTGGACCTCCCCCACGGAATACAGTTCGACGGGGTCGACTGAAATTTCCCCCAGCAGATTTTTAATGTTCCCGAACTCCATAACTTCTTCAGGGCTATATTCAAAAATCGTCGCTACGTTGGGACACACGTAGACAAAGATCCCCTCTTCGGTCGTCATCAAGACCGTATCCGACATGTTACTTAGTATCATCCGATGAAGCTCCTCCGATTCCCGGAGACGCTTCGTCACGGGGCCACGCGCGAACTTGAGGCGTCCGAGTCCCTGCAGCCGATCACGCAGTGCCTCAATTCTCAGTCGCCACTCACCTCGGGTCGTCACCGCTCCCATAATCACACCCTATGCGCCATATCAATGACACTTATATCGGACCCCTCTCACCGTAGCTCATTTAGATACGTCGATAGGACACGGAAATGAACGACGCAGGCAGCATTCTTGCATCGTCCTTACCTCAACGGAAATGCCGATTTTTCGGTTTGCCCCGTTGCTGTTCGATCAACCCTCATTCGATTCAGAGGCATGCCGCCAAGATTCAATCGCCAGGTGCCTACATTCATATTGTCGGCACCGATACCGACTTGGGTGCACCCGCGTGCATCCAGTGAGCAAGCCAGACCAAGCGTTTGGAATGTGTCTTGGGAGTCAGACTGAAAAACGGAAAGCGTTGCCGACGTATACGGGCTTTGGAACGCTGTATACAACGCACAAACGCGGACGCTCGTGTCGCGATGCAATTCTGCCAGCAATAACTTACATTGCTTTATTTTACCCTGGCGTCGCCGATTGTACGGGCTTTGCCTTCGTCTCCAACACCATCGCCACCTCAAGACAAAAGCGACCCCAAACAGAGTCACAAGGCAACCCCAACATCGGTATACCGCTGGACTTCAAGGAGTGGAGATTGCTGCCTGCGATCACCCTTGGCAGTGATATCGAAATATTGAGACCTTCCATTTTGGACTTGGCGCTCCCCGCAACCATGTTCGCAAGCTCGCCGAGCGCATCGGCAAAGTCGGGATGATCGGTCGTAACCTCTGCACCTGCGAACTTGCTGGCAATTTTAGTGGCACAATGCCTGGAGAAACACAGGGCGACACTGCCGCTGGCATCACCTGTGTAACCGATAACGGCGGAAACGTCAGAAGACGGCTGCCCCCTCTCCACAACAAAGGGATTGCTCGTCAGAATCTCCGTGTCAAGCATCGTTTTAAAAACGGACCGCACAGCCTCAATAAACGGATTCACATAGCGAACATCCATCGTCATTGATACCCCCGAAGACCTTGAGCCACGTTCAATGGGCAATAACCCAAAACGGCAAGACCTCACCCCACATACTTTGACACCACGTTCCACGCTAACGTGGCCGCCTGATCAAGCACAACGATTGCGACAGGTTAGCGCGTCTATTGCGTTTCCCTAGCGTCGGCGCAATAACAACCACCTGTCTGCGGAAGACCATTCCAGTCAACCGAACCCCACTTCGAACGATTCGCCTCAGGACTGACGACGGACAACCATTGGCCATCGGCGTGTCTCGCCAAGACCAAATCATGGCAACAGGCGCTTTGAGCTTACCATTAACTCTGAGCCCTCTTCGGATTATTCACCCGGCCGATCCAGCACCACCCATGAAAATTCAGTCGATATTTTATCCCCACAAGATACAAGGACAGGTACATGACACCTCTTAATCGAGTAAATCGGGCCTCGAAAACATTATCGGCCCTGGCATGCATGAACCCATTCCCATGGCGTCATATCAAATCACGTGCACGAACAAGACACATCGTGGAGATGCTGCAAACGGGAAATTCAGCGCGCCCTGCAGGTCGGCTCTCCCATGATCCGGCCGATTGAAGGATTATCGGGCACCCATGCACCACCTACAATAACCACCAAAACTTGAAAACATGCCGTTGTCCAAACTTCAAACATGAAGTCCATACCTGAGTTACCCGATGAGGGAGGCAACGGTGCAAGGTGCACCCATAAACAGTGTCGATCGTAGCAGCGTCGATCGTAGCAGCCTTTTCTCTTGCACAGGGGGCTCCGGTAATGTGGAACAACAAACGTAGAGTAAGTGGTTTCAGTCTGGTCGAATTGGTTATCGTCATCGTCATCATCGGCGTGATCGCGGC
>Ga0180434_10004151_pt1 | contig 17807 bp, 12 predicted proteins | sample SS_ome_7_FD_132453 | JGI IMG/M metagenome (GOLD analysis project Ga0180434, IMG submission 132453) | Hypersaline lake sediment archaeal communities from the Salton Sea, California, USA - SS_1_D_2 metaG | ecosystem: Environmental > Aquatic > Non-marine Saline and Alkaline > Hypersaline >...
GCGGCGAGCCCTTCTGCCTGCAGGTCGGCCTGCTGCGGCCCCACGAACCCTTCACCCCCGACAGGCGCTTCTGGGACATGTACCCCGAGGACCTCGCCCTGCCCGAGACGATCAACCAGGACCCCTCCCACCGGCCCCCTCATTTCCAGGCGGCCTTCGAGGACTTCCGCAAGATGCACTGGCCCATCGAGCCCGACACCTTCGAAGCCGGCGCACGCCGCCTCTGGCGAGGCTACCTGGGTTGCGTCACCCACGTGGACCACGCCGTCGGCCTGCTCCTGGAGCACCTCGACAGGACGGGCCTGGCGGAGGATACGGTCGTCATCTACACCGCCGACCACGGCGGCTACAGCGGCACCCACGGCATCGCCGAGAAGGCCCCCGGCATCTGCTCCGAGGCCGTCTGCAGAGTGCCGATGATCTGGCGCGTGCCCGGCGCCTCGGCGCGCGGCACGGTGTGCGACCACCTCGTCGAAGGCGTGGACATCGCCCCCACCATCGCGGCCCTCTGCGGCCTCCCGCCCATGGACACCGTGGACGGCTGCGACATATCGCACCTGCTGCGCGGCGGCGCCGAGCCGGTGCGCGAGGTCGCCGTGACCGAGAACCCCTGGAGCAAGGCGCTGCGCTGGCGCCGGTGGCGCTTCGTCCACTATCAGCCGGAGATGTTCCCCGACCGCGATGTCGGCGAACTCTACGATCTCGAGAACGACCCCAACGAGACGCGCAACCTCTACCCCGACCCGGCGCATCGCGAGGTCGTGGAGCAGTGCCGCAGGCTGCTCCTCGAGTGGCTCGTCCGCACCACCCGCGTCGTCAACGTCTGGCCATTTGTGGGCTACCCCAAGCGCCCCCTCGATTACTGCACCGCAGGCGACGGCAAGGAGTCCAACACCGCCGGCCCCGCCCTGCGCCTGAAACAGGGCAACGTCAACTACCTCTGAGCGGCGGCCTGCGAGCCGACCGGCAGGACGCCTCCCGCCCTTCCGCGAAGTCCATCGGCGCCCGAGCCGGACGGAGGTTGCAGCACACCATGCTGGGGAGCAACGCCGAGGAGAACAGCACGCCGCAGCCCCGCGCAGGACGCCGAGCGCGCATAGCGTTCGTCGTCGTCATGCTGGCTCTGCTGGTCGCTCAGGCGCTCTGGGCGGCCCTCACCAACTCGGCCACCTTCGACGAATCCGAACACGTGGCGTCGGGCCTGGCAGCCTTGCGCACGGGCGACTTCCGGCTGAGCGTCGCCCATCCGCCGCTCATGGACATGCTCTGCGCCATCCCGGTGGCCCTTGCAGGCGCGCCTCCCCTCCCTCTCGATTCGGATGCCTGGGCCACGGCCAGCCACCTCGGCTTCTCGAACCGCTACTTCTGGCACGGCCCTGCCGCCCCGTCCGCGCCCCGGCTCATCCTGCTGGCGCGGCTGCCCGTGATCCTGGTGTCGGTGGGGCTGGCGCTTCTCGTGTTCGTCTGGGCGCGACGGCTCTACGGCTGGCCCGCCGCCGCCCTGGCGCTGGGGCTCTACTGTTTCGAGCCCAATGTGCTCGCCCACTCCTCGGTGGCGACCAACGACATCGCCATGTCCGCGGCCACGCTGCTCTTCGCGCTCGCCTACTGGCGCTACCTGCGCGCGCCGGGCAAGGCGCGCCTGGCGCTGGCCGGGATCGCCCTGGGGGTTGGGCTGCTGGCCAAGTTCTCCGGCGTCCTGCTGCTCGCGGTGCTGCCGGTGCTGGCCCTGATCCACGGCATGGCCGCCCGACGCAGCGGCGACGCCGGCCGCCTCTCTGCGGGGCGGCTGGTCGGAGGCATGGTGGTGATCGTCGCAATCGCGGGGCTGGTCGTCTGGGCCGGATACGGGTTCGGCGTGCAGCGGATACTGTGGGCCCAGGGCGCCCCCCGCCTGCCGGCAGGCCAGTATCTGCTGGGCGTGCTGCACCAGACGTACCACCAGCAGACGGGCCAGTTGGCCTACCTGTTCGGGCGTGTCTCCATGACCGGGTGGTGGTACTACTTCCCGGTGGCCTTCGCGCTCAAGACCGCGCTCCCGTTCCTCGTCCTGCTGGCCATCGCCATCGGCCTGCGCCGGTTCAGCCGGGACGAGGCGTTCCTGATCGCGCCCGTCGCCGTGCTGTTTGCCGCGGCCATGGCGCAGAAACTCAACTACGGCGTGCGCCACGTACTGCCCATCTATCCTCTGCTCATCATCTTCGCTGCGCGCGCGGTTGCCCGCCCCTGGCCTGCAGCCAGGCCGCGCTGGGGTCGCGCCCTGGTGGGGGCCCTGGCCGTGTGGGTGGTGATCGAGGCGGCCGTCTATGCGCCCCAGTACATCCCCTACTTCAACGAACTGGCCGGCGGACCGGCGGGCGGCAGCCGCTACGTGATAGACTCCAACCTGGACTGGGGCCAGGACCTCAAGCGCCTGGCCGCCTGGCAGCGCAAGCACCCGGAGGCGGCGCTCTATCTCTCCTATTTCGGCACGGCCGACCCCTCGCGCTATGGCGTGCGCGCCGGGGCGCTGCCCGGCTTCGCCTCCAACTGGCAGCGCGATCCTGCGCCCTTCCCCGACGACGGCTGGGTTGCGATCAGCGCGAACTGCCTCAAGTACGACCTGCACCAGATGCCGCCCGGCGACCGGTCTTGGTCGTGGCTGGAGGCCTATCGCCCTGTGGATCGCGCAGGGCACTCGATTCGCGTCTACCGCCTCACCCCCGGAATGGCCCCTCACGCGCCCTCTCGGGCCCCTTCGTAGAAACCTCCTCGGATTTGCGGAACAATGGGCTGAGACGCCCCCTGCCGGCGCTCGGAGCGCACCGGCTGCGGGGCCCAGCCTGGGGCCGGAAGAGGGAAGCCTGACGTGCTGCTCTTTGTGCCGTTCAGCACAAACCGCCCGCGCAAGCGCGTGCCCATCGCGACCTATTCGCTGATGGGGGCCAACGTGCTGTTCTTCATCGTGCAGTGTCTTTTCGAGGATCTCGGCGTGAGCGCGTTCGGATTTGTCCCCAATTCCCCCAGCCCCATCACGGCTCTCACCGCCATGTTCGCCCACGGCGGCGTGCTGCACTTGGCAGGCAACCTGCTGTTCCTGTGGCTGTTCGGCACCATCGCCGAGGATGTGCTGGGGGCGGGCTTGTTCCTGGCCTTCTACTTCGGCGGCGAGATCGGCGCCATGCTGCTGGACGTCAACATGAGCCGCCTGCTGCTGCCAGGCTCGCTCGACGTGCCGCGGCTGGGCGCTTCGGGCGCCATCGCGGGCGTGCTGGGCCTGGCGGCCTGCTGCTTCCCCCGGGCGCTGGTCAGAATCTGGTACTTCGTGTGGCTGATGATCGTGTTCGTGCGGACCGGAACCTTCGAGTTGCGTGCCTCAGTCTTCCTGTGGCTCTGGGTCGGGATGCAGGTCGTGGGCGCCGCGGTGCAGCACATGGTGGGGGCCGAAGGCGGCGTCGCCTACTGGGCTCATCTCGGCGGCTTCGTAGCCGGGATGGGCGCGGCCGCAGCGCTTGGCCTCAGACGCCTCGTGGGCAAGAAGGACCTGCTGGAGGAGGCCCAACAGGTCTCGACCGAGTTCACCGCGCGCCAGCCGCTGCAAGACCTCTCGAAACTGGCCGCTGAGGACGCCCAGGACCCCGAGGTCTGGGTCGCCCTGTCCCGAACCGCCGAGTCCGCCGGCAACATCGAACAGGCGGTCAACGCCTACCAGCAGGCGATCCCGCTCCTGCTGCAGGCGGGCCAGCGGCCGCGCGCCGCCCGCGCCTTCCTGGCCGCCACCGCGCACGCGCCCGACTTCGCCGTCCCGGCCGCCGACATGTTCCAGATCGGGAGCACCCTGGCGGACATGGGCGAGTGGGCCCACGCCGCCGCGGCGTTCCGTCGCCTGGCCGACGCCTGGCCCGACAGCCCGCAGGTCGAGATCGCCCTGGCCCGGTCGTGCGAGATCGCCGCCGAGCCGCTCGACGACCCCGCGCTCTTCGACGCCTCCTATGCGACGCTGTGCGAGCGCTTCCCGGACAGCGAATGGCGCGACCTCCTCAGGCGGCCCTCCGCGCGCGAGCCCGCCGCCATCGCTTGAGCCCCGAGTCCGGCGTCCCGCCGCCGTTGTAGAGGACCGGCACGTCGCAGGGCGAGGTGCCCCCGCCTCTCGCGGCGAACCCAAGTTGCTCTCATGGCCGAAGACATCGTTCTCGTTGCGCTCTACCTCGCCGCCCAGGTCCGGCTCGCCGCGTATCTCATGAACACCCGCGTCGTATGCCTGCGCGACTCGCCCCTCAAGTCGGGGCTGATGGCGGCGTACACCCTTGTCGCGGCCGGTTGGATGGCATGGTCGGCCGGCGCCCTGTGGGCTGCGTCGCCGGCCGCGCTGCTTCTGCTCGACGCGCCGATGACGCCGGGCCGCTGGACGCTCTGGGCCTGGGTCGTGGTGTCGCTGGGCTATCTGGCCGGCGCAGCGGCGCGCTCGCTCTGGCTGCGCGCCGCCACCCGCGCCAATCCGGGCGCTTCGCCGCGCCGCGCCGTCGTCGCACTGCCGCTGGGGCCGACGCGCGGGCTGTGCCGCCTGCTGGCCGCCTTCGACGATCACGCGCGCCTCGAGATCGTGCACCACGAATGGCGCCTGCCGCGCCTGCCGCAGGAGTTCGACGGCCTGCGGATCGTCCACATCAGCGACCTCCATCACGCGCCCTACACCGCACCCGGCCTGGATCGCACCCTCGACGAGATCGAGCGACTCGAACCCGACCTCGTCGTCATGACGGGCGACCTCGTCACCGACATCGGCGACCTGCCCGATGCGGCGCGGCCGCTCTCGCGGCTGCGCGCGCCCCTGGGCGCCTACGCCGTCACCGGCAACCACGACTGGTGGGCGGACCTGGGCGTGCTCCACAGCGTGCTCGACCAGGCCGGCGTGCGGCTGCTGCGCAACGAGCATCTCGCGCTCCGCCGCGACGGCGCCGCGCTCCACCTCGCCGGCGTGGACGACCTCTGGTCGCCGACCCACGACCTGGCGCAGACGCTGGACGGCATCCCCGAGGGCGGCTTCACCATCCTCCTCGCCCACAACCCCGACGAGGTCCACCGGGTGCCGCCGGGGCACGTGGACCTGGTCCTCTGCGGCCACGCCCACGGCGGACAGGTGACGCTCCCGGTGATCGGGCCGCTGGTGGTGCCGTGCCACAGCGCCCACTTCGCACAGGGCCTGCACCGCGCGAGGGGAACGCTGCTCTACGTGAACCGCGGGCTCGGCGCCAGCACGCCGTTTCGCTTCCGCTGCAAGCCCGAACTCACCCACATCACGCTGCGAGCAGGCGCCGGCCCCGCCGCCGAAGAAGGCTAGTGCGCCGGCGCAGCCGGCAGGTGGAGCAGAACATGACTTCCAATGCGATGATGGTCGGGATCGTCCTTCTCACTCTGGCTGTGGGTGCCGCGTGCGCGCAGACGGGCGCCCCGGCGGCGGTCGAGCGGCCGCAGACGTTCATGGTGCCCATGCGCGATGGCGTGCGCCTGGCCACCGACGTCTATCTTCCGCGCGGCAAGGGGCCGTGGCCCGTGATCCTGATGCGCACGCCCTACAACAAGGAACCGGGGCACGGCCGCGGCCTGTCGTGGCAGGGCTATGTGGTGGTGGTCCAGGACATGCGCGGGCGCTTCGCCTCGGAGGGCAAGGACATCGCCTTCCTGGACTGCGGAAACGACGGCGCCGATACCATAGCCTGGCTCCTGCAGCAGCCCTGGTGCAACGGCAAGGTGGGCACCCAAGGCGGGTCTGCGCTGGCCATCACCCAGAACATGCTCGCGCCCGAGCACCCGCCCGGCCTGGTCTGCCAGCACATGGCGATGGGCGCCGCCAGCCTCTACCACGACGCGGTCTATCAGGGCGGAGCGCTTCGGGAGGCCATGGTCATGTGGTGGCTCGAGAAGAACGGGTTCGACCCCGAGGCCGCGGCTCTCTTCCGCAGCCACTCCGATTACGACGAGATCTGGCGGCGCATGGACTCGGTCGCGCGGGCATCGCAGATCACCGCGCCCGCCATGCACCTCGGCGGTTGGTTCGACATCTTCAGCCAGGGCACGATAAACGCCTTCGTCTCGCGCCAGACCCGCGGCGGAAAGGGCGCCCGCGGCAACCAGTGGATGGTCATGGGGCCGTGGGTGCACGGCCCGGCGCGCAGCAAGGCAGGCGATCTCTCCTTCCCCAAGAACGCCGGGGAGTTGCCGGAACACGCCAAGCCCGCGTTCTGGTTCGACTACTGGCTCAGAGGGAAGGACAACGGGCTGCGCGACATCCCGCCCGTCACCTACTACGTGATGGGCGCCTGCGGCGAACCCGACGCGCCGGGCAACGAGTGGCGCACCGCCCGCGCCTGGCCCGTCCCGGCGACGGACACGCCCTACTACCTGCGCCGCGACGGCGCGCTCTCGCGCAGCAAGCCCACGCGCAATGCCCTGCCGCTGGCGTACCTGTACGACCCCGAGGACCCCGTGTCCACCATCGGCGGCGCCAACCTCAACCTGCCGGCCGGCTCCATGGACCAGCGGCCGGCCGAAGGCCGGCCGGACGTCCTCGTCTTCACCAGCCCCGTGCTGGACCGGCCCGTGCAGGTCACGGGCCGGGTGCGGGTGCGCCTCTATGCGTCGTCGAGCGCGGTGGATACCGACTTCACGGCGAAACTGTGCGACGTCTATCCCGACGGCCGCTCGATGCTCATCTGCGATGGAATCATCCGCGCCCGGCACCGGCGGTCCATGAAGACCGAGACCTTCCTCACGCCCGGGAACGTCTACGCCTTCGACATTGACCTCTGGTCCACCAGCCTCGTCTTCAACCGGGGCCACCGCATCCGCGTGGACATCTCGTCCAGCAACGCGCCGCGTTTCGAGCCCAACCCGAACGTGCGGTCCGGCGGCAAGCCCCGCATCGCCACCCAGGCCGTCTTCTGCGACCGGCGCTACCCGTCGGCCCTCATCCTGCCCGTCGTCAAGCGCTCGGCGCGGTAGCCCGGACGTTTCATGACACGCTCAGACGGCGCATGCTGCGTATGCCAGCCGTAGACTCACTGGATGTGAACTCCTCCCCCGCGAAGGGGGGAGGCGCATGAGTCGGACGCGGATGGGTGACGCGCCCTAGCCCGCCTCGGCTGTGCCGCGACTGGCGAAGAGGGCGTCTATCTTCTCCTGGTCGAAGCCAACGATCATCTCATCGCCCGCCACGATGGTGGGCGTCGCCCTGCTCTTGTAGTCCTCGATGAGTTGGCGCCGGTGCTCGGCGTCGTCTACGCTGCGCTCCTCGAAGGGCACGCCCTTCTCCGCGAAGTACTGCTTGGCGCGGTGGCACGAGGGACACCCCGGCATCGTGAACATGATGATCTGCTCTTCGGCCATCTTCTCTCCTCACTTGGTCGGTGCGACGATCACCGTCTCGTTGAGACGGTCGGTCAATCCGGCGTCGTCAGATCTGCCGCTCGGCGCGCCCGGCGCCGGATACCCTATCAGTCTACCCGCCCTGCCGGCTGCCATCAGGTGGCCGGGCGCCCGGCTTGTGGCGGCGATCCGACAACCCGACGCGCCCCACGAGACCGGCCGTAGTTGACGCCGGGAACGGAGTGTGTTATCCTATCGTACGGGTGTCCCGCGCGAGGCGGATTCCGTTCTGCGTGTGTTTGCAGGCCCCGCACCCACGACCTGCTTGAAGCCCCATCCGAGGTGGCCCTCGCTTCGCCGTGCTCGATGCCGCGCAGAATCCGCCTGCAGCAGGGCATGGGTGCATCGTTCCCGTGTGAGAGCAGGGGCGCGGCAACCCGCTTCATACCCGGCCGACCACCCCTGCAGCGACGCTCGGCAAGGACCCTGGCGCCGCGGGAACGAAGGTATCCTGTGGGCTGCGACTCCGCCTCGCCGGGCGGAGCGCACCTCCCCGACACCGAGGTGAGATGGCGAAGGTAGACGAGAAACTCCACCTGCCTGACGAGATGGTGGCCTGGGCCCACGACTGGCTCGGGCCCGACGAGGTCGTCGAGGTGGCCGCCGCCGGCGACGTCCTCCCCGAAGGGCAATTCGGCGCCTCGTGGGTCCTCATGACCGACCGGCGGATCGTCGTCCTCGACGTGTTCGACGACGACAGAGAGGTCCGGGTGGACCTCCCTCTCGATCAGATACGCCAGATAGACTTCAACGAGTACGTGGGCGGCGGCGTGCTCCAGGCCCGCCGTGGCGACGAGCGCGTGGAACTGGTCCGCTTCTCCCGCAGCCTGAGCGAGCAATTCGCGCACACCCGCGACCAGATGGTGGCGCGCCTCGCCGAGCGCGGCGCACCCACCTTCGAACCCGCCGACACCGAAGCGTCGTCGCCCGCGGCCCGCATCGCGGAGCGGTGCCCCCAGTGCGGCCGCCCGCTGGGCAAGGGCGGCATCTGCCACGCCTGCGTCAGCAAGCGCCGCGTGCTCCGCCGCCTGATCGGCTACCTGCGTCCCTACTGGCTGCTGGCCGTCGTCGGCGTGATGGCCGCCGCGGGCGCCTCCTTCGCCCAGATCGGCCCCGCCTGGTTGAGCAAGGCCATCATGGACCGCGCCATCACCCCGCCGCCCGAGGCCCACCTCAGTGCGGACCAGCGCCTTGCCGCCCTCTACTCCCTGATGGCCGCGCTGCTCGGCATCCTCGTGGCGCGCGCCGTCTTCTCCTGGGGCCGCACCTACCTGCTCTCCCTGCTCGGCCAGCAGATCGTGGCCGATGTGCGCCGCCAGGCCTACCAGCACCTGCAGCGCCTGGCCATCTCCTTCTACGAAAAGCGGCAGACCGGGCAACTCATGTCCCGCATCACCCACGACGCCTCCCACCTGCAGGATTTCGTGGGCGACAGCATGCAGCAGATCCTCATCCAGGTCTTCCTCTTCGTCTCCATCACGGTCGTCATGCTGCAGAGCAGCGTCGTGCTCACAGCCCTCGTCATGATCCCGGTGCCCCTTCTGGCGCTCCTGGGCATATCGCTGGGCCGCCGCGTCAAGCGCTCCTACCGCAGCGCCTGGCGCCGCATGGGCGCCATGACGGCCCAACTCGCCGACACCATCCCCGGCGTCCGCGTAGTCAAGGCCTTCGCCCAGGAGCCCCGCGAGGTCGAACGCTTCGACTACCGCAACCGCTCCTACGTGAGCGCCATCCTCTCCGCCGTGCGCACCCGCAGCCTCTTCACGGCCTTCATGAGCATCACCACCGGCCTGGGCGCGCTGGTCGTCTGGGGCGTGGGCGGGCGCGGCGTGATCCTCGACCCCGAGCGCATCACTGTGGGCACCCTGGTCATGTTCACCGGCCTCCTCTGGCAACTCTACGGCCCCGTCACCTCGCTCGCCAACCTCAACGAGCGCTTCCAGCGCGCCGCCACCGCCGCCGAGCGCGTCTTCGAGATCCTCGACACACCCCCCGAGGGCGAGCCCGTCGGCGAGCCCCGCGCCGTCGGCGAACTCCGCGGCGAGATCGAGTTCGACCACGTCACCTTCGCCTACGAGCGCGGCGAGCCCGTGCTCCACGACGTGTGCCTCAAGGTCCGCCCCGGCGAGATGATCGGCCTCGTCGGCCACACCGGCGCAGGCAAGACCACGCTCATCAACCTCGTCTGCCGCTTCTACGATCCCAACCAGGGCGTCATCCGCGCCGACGGCCACGACCTCCGCGAGTTCGAGGTCCGCTCCTGGCGCGAGCGTATCGGCATCGTCCTCCAGGAGCCCTTCCTCTTCCACGGGACCATCGCCGAGAACATCGCCTACAGCCGCTCCGACGCCTCCGAACTCGAGATCATCGCCGCCGCCAAGGCCGCCAACGCCCACGACTTCATCATGCGCTCCCCAGACGGCTACGACACCCACATCGGCGAACGCGGCGTCCGCCTCTCCGGCGGCGAGAAGCAGCGCATCTCCATCGCCCGCGCCATCCTCCACAACCCCCGGCTCCTCATCCTCGACGAGGCCACCTCCTCCGTGGACACCGAGACCGAGCGCCTCATCCAGGAGGCCATCCAGCGCCTCGTCAGGGGCCGCACCACCTTCGCCATCGCGCACCGCCTCTCCACCCTGCGCGACGCCGACCGCCTCATCGTCCTCGAAGACGGCCGCATCGCCGAGATGGGCACCCACGACGAACTCCTCGCCAAGCGGGGTCTCTACTCCCACCTCGTCGAGATCCAGTCTCTCGTCGCCAGGGAGCAACTCGCATGACCGCCCCCCAGGACCACGTCGAGCAGTCCCGCGTCCTCGACCCCCACCAGACGCGGATCCGATGGGACCAACACGACGGCGTCAAGGTCCGCCTCCCCGACGGCGCCGAGCACTTCCAGGTCCGCCTCGCGCAGGCCTTCCCGGTCACCCGGCGGCGCCGGTTTATCCTGCTCTACGACCGCGACGGCAACGAAATCGGCGTCATCCCCGGCCTCAAGGGCCTCGACCCCACGTCCCAGGACACGGTCCGCCGCGAACTCGATCGCTCCTACTTCCTCTCACGCATCAAGCGCATCGTCCGCGTCGAAGACCGCTACGGCCTCGCCACCTGGCACGTCATCACCGACCGCGGCCCCCGCACTTTCAACATCCGCTCCCGCTCCGAGAACATCTGGTGGATCGGCCCCGGCCGCGTCCTCATCCGCGACCCCGACGGCAACCGCTACGAGATCCCCAACACCGACAAACTCGACCACCACAGCCGCGTACTCCTCGACCTGCATATCTGAGCCCTCGGTCCGGCATCGCCGCTCCCGGTTGCCCCCTTCGGTCTCGGGCGTGCCGGGCGTTCTTCCTTTCGCCTCCGCCCTGCCGAGAGGTGCGAGGTAGGTGCGAATCTAATAGAGAACGCGCGACGCGGGACCAGGCCGCGCCGGATCTCCCGGAACCGGTCGTGACAACCTTCTATCTCCCCGAGAACCCGGACTACACCATCCTCGACAGCGCCGCCGACTCGGTGCGCTTCGCCCGGCGCTGCCTGGAGCAGGGCGAGGGCGGCGTCTATCGCGCGACCTCCAGTTTCGTGAACCCCGAAGGCGAGCCCATGCTCTGGCACGACTTCGGGCCCCTCGAAGGGCCCGGCTGGGCCGCCAACGCGGTGGGCGGCGCCTGCGAACTGCTCGCCTGGGCCGACTCCACCGGCGACGAGGCGCTGCGCGCCGAGGCCGAGGGGCTGGTGGATCACGTGCTGCAGGACGGCTTCCTGCACGACGACGGCCTCATCGTCTCCTACCGCCATACGCAGCAGGAGCGGCTGTGCCTCAACTATCTCCACAACGACGAATGGCTCTGCCCCGGATCCATGGCGCGCGTCGCCCTGCAGATGCTCTGGGCGGGCGACCTGCTGCGGGAGGGCGACCCGCGCCGCGAGGCGCTGTCGCGGGCGGCCGTCCAGGCGGCGGAGTGGATCGCGCGCCGGGTGCCCGACACCGACAGCGGCTGGTTCCCCCGGCGCTGCACGCCCGAAGGCGCCCCCCGCCCGCTGCGAAAGGAGGGGCGTGACGAGCCCTTCCTCGATTCGAGCGGCGACGGCCTCTTCACCGTATCGCTCTGGACGGAACTGACGCAGCGCAGCCTGGCCGACTACGCCGCCCAGGTGCAGGCCAAGGTGGATGTCTTTGTCGGGCGCGGCGGGCTCTACGGCAGCATCAACCACGACACCCACGACGCCGACGAGAACGTCGCCCGGTCGGTGGCCTTTCGGACTCTGCTTCGCGCGGCGCGGCTGCTGGACGACGAGTCGCTGCGGGCCTTCGCGTATGAGAATGCGCTCGCCGGCCTCGAGCGCTTCCACATGGAGGAGGACCGCAACGGCGTGGCGACCACAGGCCTGCTCTACATGGAGGACTCCTGGGACACGGCCTACCTGTGGGAGAACGCGGAGGCCGCCGCTGCCTACCTCGAAGCCCACCAGGATTCCGGCGAGCAGCGCTACCTGGACTGGGGGCTCACCATCCTGCGCGCGTGCGCGAAGCATCACCACGGCCCCCACGGCTTCCTCACCGAAGGCGTGGATTGGAACAACCACGTCGGCCAACAGCACCACATCGGCGGATGCGAGTTCGGCGCGATTCAGTACACCGAGCCCCTGCTCAATAACCTCCACATCGTCGAGCCCACGCTCCTCGCACTGCGCCTGGGTGCCGCGCCGTGAAGATCGGCCTCATATCGCTCGGCTGCCCCAAGAACCTCGTGGACTCCGAGGTCATGCTCGGCCTCCTCGCCCAGGCCGGCCACGAGATCACCAACGATCCCGCCCAGGCCGAGGCGATCATCGTCAACACCTGCTCGTTCATACAGCCCGCCCGCGACGAGGCCGCCGCAGCCATCGAGGACATGGCCCGCTACCGCCGCTCCGGCCCCTGCCGCCGGCTCATCGTGGCGAGTTGCTGGCCCCAGCAGGAAGGCGCCGAGGGCCTGCGGCGCCGCTTCCCCGATGCCGACGCCTTCGTGGGGCCCGACGCCGTCCCGCTCATCGCCGACCTGGTCGAAGACGAGGCAGCCGCTCCCAGCCCCCGCAGAGCCCCGCGCTATCTCTACGACCACACGACCCCCCGCCTTCGCGCCACCGCTCCCTGGACGGCTTACCTCAAGATCGCCGACGGGTGCAACCACCGCTGCTCGTTCTGCGTGATCCCCGGCGTGCGGGGGCGCTTTCGCAGCCGCGACATGGACTCCGTCGTCGCGGAGGCCGAGGACCTGGCCGCCCGCAGCGTGCGCGAGATCAATCTCGTCGCCCAGGATACGACGGCCTACGGCCTGGACCGCTACGGGAGCCGGCGCCTGCCCGAACTGCTGCAGCGCCTGGCGCAGATCGCCGGGCTGCGGTGGATCCGCCTCCTCTACGCGTTTCCCGCGCTCATCGGCGACGAACTGCTCGACGTCATCGCCGGGCACGATCGCATCTGCGCCTACCTCGACGTGCCCTTCCAGCACAGCCACCGCGCAGTGCTTCGGGCCATGCGCCGGCCCGGCGACGGCGACGCCTATCTGAGGCTTATCCGCCGGATGCGGGCGCGCGTGCCCGGGATCGCGATCCGCACGTCGCTGCTGGTCGGCTTTCCCGGCGAGACCGAGGAGCACTTCCAGGCGCTCGCCTCGTTCGTGGAGCAGGCGGAGTTCGACCGGGCGGGCGTGTTTCGCTACTCGCGCGAGACGGGCACGCCGGCCGCGGCGATGCCGCGCCAGGTGCCGGCCGAGGTGGTGCAGGAGCGATACGACTGCCTCATGACCCTGCAGCAGGAGATCTCGCTGCGCCGCAACGAAGCCTGGGTCGGCCAGACCATGGACGTGCTCGTCGAGGGCGCCGCCGAGAAGGGCCGCCGGTGGCTGGGCCGTTCCTTCCGCGATGCCCCCGACATTGACGGCATGGTTGCGGCGAGCGCCACGGAGCCGCTGCAGCCGGGCGACTTCGCGCCCGTGCGGATCACCCGCGCTTTGCCCTACGACCTCGAGGGGACGGCGATCTCAGCCGGCGCAACGGAACCGGCCGTACGGGAGGGCGCGGCGTCCCGGGAAGCACCTCGGCGGCGGGGCGGCCCGTCTCCTCGGCGATGATCTGCGCCACCAGGCGCCCGCAGGTCGAGCCCTGGCACAGCCCCATGCCCGCCCGCGTGGCGCGCTTGACGGCGTCCACCGTGTGCGCGCCGGCGCACACTGCGCGCACCACCTCCTCGCGCGTGACTTCCTCGCAGCGGCAGATCACCACGCCGGACTGCGGCTGCTCAGGCGACCCTTTTCGCGTCCTTGACATGCCGCCGAAACTGCTCCAGTAGAGCCTGCTTGGCCTGCACCCGGTCCTCGCCGAAGGGCCCCATGCGCAAAGCATCGAGGCGCTGCGCCACGGCCGCAGCCCTGCCGGCCGCCTCGCCCCGCGAGAGGCGCCCCAGCGCGGCCGCCATGCCGATTCCCGCCAGCCTCCCCTCCTCCATGGCCGTGCTGGCCTCCTCGATGCCGGCGATGTCGCCGGCCACCCACAGGCGCGGGGCCGTGGTCCGCATCCGCTCGTCGTGAAGGGGCACGAAGCCGCCCAGCGCCGCGAAGTGCCCGAACCGGCAGCCGGCCATCCACGCCAGTTCCGCCAGGGGCGACAGACCCACCGCGATAGCGATCAAGTCCGCGTCCACGCTGCGCTCGCTGCCGGCCACCGGCCGGAGCGCGTCGTCCACCTGCGCGATGATCGCGCCCTCGACCTCGCCGTCGCCGACCGCCCCGATCACCGCGTGCCTGAGGAGGATGGGCACGCCGTGTCGCTGCAACTTGGCGGCGTGCACCTCGTAGCCGCCCACACGCTCTCCGGCCTCGACGACGGCCGCCACCTCCGCGCCGGCCTGCAGCATCTGAAAAGCCACGATCAGCCCCACGTTGCCCGCGCCCGCCACCAGCGCGCGCCGGCCGGGGAGCACGCGGTGCACGTTCATCATCGTCTGCAGCGCACCCGCTCCCATCACCCCGGGAAGCGTCCAGCCCGCGAACGAGAGGGGGTTCTCCGAGGCGCCGGTCGCCAGCAGGATCTCGTCGGCCTCGAGCAGGAAGGTGTCGCCGCCCTGCGCGCACGCGAGGCGGTTTCCGGGGAAGATGCCCCAGGCCACCGTATCCAGAAGCACCCGCGCGCCGGACTGACGGCCTTGGGCCAGCAGGGAGCGTGCGATCTCGATGCCGCGCCGGCCGGCCATGTGGTCCGCCGACCCGAAGAACTTGTGGATCTGCTTGGTGAGCTGGCCGCCCGCGCGGTCGTGCTCGTCAACCACGACGACGCCGGCGCCCGCGCCTGCCGCCTCGCAGGCCGCCGCCAGCCCGGCGGGCCCGGCGCCCACCACGGCCACCTCGGTCCTGATCCGCTCCCGTGCCACGATTCAAAGCGCCGATCGCCTCGCCCACACGCCGGCGGCGGGTGTGCCCATCCCCGGCGGGCTAGTTCGCTCGCTGAGACGCCCTGTCCTGCAGCCCCAAGGTGAGCGCCCCGGTCGCGGTGAATGACTGGGAGAGCGCCCGGGAGCCAGTCTCAGGACCCGCGAATGCCTCCTCCCCCTTGACGGGGGAGGAATGAGGTGGGGGTGAAGAGGGCCGCCGACGCGGCCCTGCATGCCCCCCGCCCACAGGCGGGCAGGCCCCGCGAGGGGGGCAGGGCAGTGCGTACCACGTGACTTCTTGGGGGGTTTCCGGGCGCCGAGGCACAGCGCCGAGGACAGCGGAGGCGGGAAGGCAATGGCGAGGAAGAGCCGACGCAAGCGCCCCGCCCTTTTCGGTCGGGCGGCCGTTCCCCCCAGCCGGCCGCAGACGACCAAGAAAGGCAAGCGGGGCCACTCACGCGACGAGACCCGACGCGAGGAGCGCGAGGCCCTGCGCGAGGAGCGCCGCCCGAGGCGGCGACGCCCCTCGTCGTGAAGGGCGCAGGCGCCCCCGGCTGTGTGCGCGGCGCTCCGGCGCTCCCTACTTGCGCGCCATGGCGAGCTTGGCCTGGAACACCCCGAACACCTGCATGGCCTGCGTCTGCACCTGGCCCTGCGCATTGCGCATCGGCGTCGGCATGCTCATCGCGATGTCCATGCTCACATCCAGGTCCATGCGCACGGGCTGGCCCTCATCCACCGACCACAAAATCGGCCCGCTGATCATCTCGCGCAGCCGGTCGAACCGCAGGGACATGCTCCGCGCCTCGGCCTGGCCCGGCATCGCCGGAACGGGCACCGTGAAGATCAGGTTGTCGGCGTTCACCGTCGCCGTCTGCTGGATGGTGGCGATCTGGCGCCCCGTCTCGTCCGGCTTCACGCTCACCAGCTGCGACTTCACCTCCATCTTGATGGGCGTCGGCATCCCGGGGAGCGCCGTCGAGACCGTCGTCTCCCAGACCTCGCCCACGCTCACCGGCTTCTCCGGCAGCAGGATTTGCAGCGACTGGCACTGCTTGGCGAGGCTGGCCTGATCCATGCCCGGCGGCAGGAACTGCGTGGCCATCCTCTCGGGCAGTTCCACCGACACGACTTGCCCGCGGGGCCCCATCCGCGTCAGAAACGGCTTGCCGAAGAAGTTCACCTTCTTCCACTGCGCCTTGGCCTCCGGCGGCTGGGGCACCTCCTTGCCGTCCAGCTTCACGCGCTGCCCGGCCTGGTCCATTGTCATTTCGATGCTCCCCGACTGCCCCTCGAAGCTGCCATTGGCACGCACTGTGAGGTCGTCCACCACCGTCCGCAGGGTGGCTACGCCGTCGGGCTTGATCCCCAGCACCCGCTGGCGCAGGTTGGTGAGCATTACCACCTGGAACGGCACCGCCAGGGTGCCCTGTTCGGGCAGGCCCGACACGCCGGCCTGCCCCTGGCCGTTGACGTAGAACCGGTACGCGTGCAGCTGGTTGGCCACGAACTTGTGGCGCAGGGTCACCGGCTGCGCCGACGCCGGAACCGCGCATGCTACGAGCACCCCCAGGGCCAAGAGCCGTCGCCAAGTCTTCATTTTGCATCCTCCCTTATGGCCGCAGCCTGGAATGGCCTCCAAGCGGATCTCCCTGCAGCCGACTCCCGTCTACGCTCTGCATCACTGGTCTATTCCATCCTCGGGGCCGCTTGGCGTCCGCGGCAGACGCATGCCGCCACGGTTCCCACATGACCGCGCTCACGGCGCGGGACGTCTCAGGATCGCTTCCAACACGGGATCCCGCCCCGCGAAGTAGTCCGACGAGGACACTCTGATTGTCAGATCAGGCATCAGCGACGGCGTGTCCGTGCTCGAGTGCGCGAAGTACTTGGTCGAGTAGGTCACGCGCAGGCCCGAGTTCGGGAGCGAGAAACTCCTCACCTCACCGTAGTGGTTCGGTCTTCCGCCCGTCGGTTCGCCGGCGATGATGACGTTCGTTTCGTTGCGCAGTTGGATCGCGTTGAGCACGGCGGACGAGAACGTCCGCCGCCCGACGATGGCGAACAGCGTCCCCTTCCGGTTCACCTCGGGGCGCTTCTTCAGTTCCCCGACCAGCGGCCTCAGCAGAGTGGAGTTCCCGCCGCTGTTGTGGCGCAGATCAATGACGAATCGCCTGACCGGATGCGCGTCCAGGACGGCCACCAACTTCCGGGTGAACGCCGCGAAGGGCAACGCTTCCATGTTCTGGCAGCGGTTGTACTGGACGTAGAGGGTCTGCGAGTCCTTGAGGTACTCAGCCCAGTACGCGGACTTCGTCTCCCTCAGGTAGAGGGGTATCGGGACCTTGGTCGCGTCCGGCAGCCCCACCCACTTGATGCTCTTGCCCTGCGAGATCGGGGTCACGTTCAACGCGAATGTGCGGCCTTTCGCGTTCCGGAACGCATAGCGCGCACGCCCCACGTCAGGCAGGATACCCAGCGCACAAAGCACCTCCGGCGAGACAAGGTAGGTTGGGCTGTGCTGCATCAACTGCGCGTCGTTGTCGTGGGGGATCAGATCGGCGACTGCGGCGCGGGCCGCCGCTATTGGCGTGTCGCCGATCTTCACCACCCGGGCGCCCAGAGCGGCTCGATATGCCTGGGTGGTACCCGTTACGTATAGGCCGTCGGCAAACCAGTGAACCCGCAGAGGGAAGAACCGGGACCACGGCTTGGGCCAGGGGCTCAGCGTGGTGTGAGCGTCGCCAACCGAGGCGACGATCCGCATCATCTCCGCGATGACTTCGTGCTCCTGCAGTGACGGAAGACGCGCCTGAAGCGCCGCCACGGAGCGCTCGAAATCCGCTCGCGGCAGCCTGAAGAACAGGTTCTTGTGGAGGCGCGGCAGTTCGGTCGCGAGGGCCTGCAGGTCCTCTCGCCACTGCTGTTGCCTGCCGGAGGACTGGCCTCTGCTGCAAGCCGTTGGAACGGTGCATGCCAGCAGCAACGC
>Ga0180434_10004154_pt1 | contig 17790 bp, 27 predicted proteins | sample SS_ome_7_FD_132453 | JGI IMG/M metagenome (GOLD analysis project Ga0180434, IMG submission 132453) | Hypersaline lake sediment archaeal communities from the Salton Sea, California, USA - SS_1_D_2 metaG | ecosystem: Environmental > Aquatic > Non-marine Saline and Alkaline > Hypersaline >...
AGGTTCTTTTATTTTGGGTATGTGCAGCGGGGCACGGCGGTCATCAATCCTCGCGTGCTTTAGAAAAATTCCTGTCTCTAATACGACGTTGGCTAAGAGATCGGGGTATCTTTCCCAAAAAGAGTCCATTTGCCGCGTTGCGGCAAATGGACTCCCTTCAAGAAGATCCCGAATGGATTCAAAAATTCATGGCACTTGCGGGGATCGGGTGCCACAAGAACAAGTCTCGGGCATTTCGCGAGATCGTTTACAGCGGGATAGATCTTAGGAAATGCACCGTCGAGGAACTAGAAGGTTTAAGAGGCATCGGGCCGAAGACGGCCCGATGCTTTCTAATTCACAGTCGCCCCGATCAGGAATATGCGGGGTTGGATACCCACATTCTTCATTATTTGAGGGATCAGGGATTTGACGCTCCCAAAACTACTCCTTCGGGTCGTAAATACCGCCAGCTTGAAATCGAGTTCATTCGGCTTGCGAAAGAGGCTGGGAAAACGTTAGCTGAGTTCGATTTAGCGACTTGGAAGAGGTACAGACATGCTCAAGGTGGGTAAAGGCTTGTTAGTGTTCGGCAAGATAGTTTTGGTGTCCGTGGCTATTTTGGTCTGGTTTTGGGCAATTTTTGCGGAAATGGGCATTATTTCGCCACCATAGCTCAATGGCAGAGTACGAGTTCGGTAAACTCGCGATCTGAGTTCGATTCTCAGTGGTGGCTTTACATCCCGCCGAAATAGGACTATAATCTCATTCGATACCCGATCTCAGAGGTGTATGATGAGTGGTCTGTACAACATGGTAATGGGGCGGAATCCTGCTCTAGGTCATTTGCTTGTCATGGTCGGAATCGACAGTGACGGGAAGTTCGAACGAGCGGGTCGTGTTCGGGACGGATGGATCACCGAAGACGCGAAAACGATTGGTATCTTTCACCGCAATTATGGCGAAGACGGGCAAGATGCTAATGATTTTGCCGCCAGTCTCCCTGGTTATCGCGAGCTTGCCTACGATAATTTCGACGGCACGTATGGGTGGTGGCTTTTCGACGTACCGGAAGAGCATTGCGATCTGGCCGAGCGGCTTGCAGAACTTACCGACAACACGAACTGCATGGATCGCTACAAGGCCCTCATCAAAGATCTGGAGAAGGGGGTTAAAAATGAAATGACCGATCAAGCCGTTAAGGCGGGAGAGCGGATTGCCGAAAGCCTTATGAAGAGCTTTGAAGACGGAAAAAGTAGAAGCGTCGAGAATGAAGATGGGTCTGTGGACATTCGTTGTTTTGGGAAGAAGGATAAGGAAACCTAAGAATGCTTCCCGAAGGCATCACCGTAGTGAAAGACGAAATAATCCGCCGATTCGAACGGCCATTTCGTCATGTTATTTTGGATACTGAACCTCAAGTGAGAACGATACGTTTCCTTCCCAGGCCACTTTATGAGGCGGCCAAGGGTCTTGAAAAGAGCTATCTTCTTGCTTTTCCCAAAATGCGATTTGCCTTTTGGTCAGATGCGATTGCTGTGGCTTTTGTCCAAGATGAAACTTATTTCGTGCCAATGTTGCCGAATGTCCATAACAACGGGCTTGTGTGCATGGGCCTTGATTTCAGCCAGGAGAGAACGAGAGAATTCGTATGCAAAAACGCAGAAGATGCAATTAGGCATTTGGGAATCTTTTGGGCTTCTCAATTTGACATATACCCAAGAACAACGTGGAAGGGGATAGATCACCTGGGAGTCAAATTTGCTTCTTTGTTTGGGGAAGGACGCGTTGGCATCAACTATTCTCCCGCAAGGGCCTTTCACATATGGCAAGAAGAGACTCGAAAAGATCCCGATTTCATTAACCATATAGAGTTTCTACCAGCATATAAACTAAATGAGGTTTGGTTTCATGGATGTGGAGAGAGCGATTCGGACTGCGAAGGAATGGGGACGGAGTAGCGGAAACGGCCTGTGTAAATTCGCTGAAAAACGAATGGTCGTTGATGAGATCCATCTTTTCAGACTGGTTGTGGAGATCGTTATTGAAAAGAAATGGCTCTTGGCTATGTTGGGTGATAAGGACCGCATAGACTCCGAGGGGGTAATTTACAGCAAACAGGACTTGAAGGATTTTCATAATCTGCTGGATGTCATCAGCAAGACCGACCAAGGAGTGGAACTGTAATGGGACTTGATTTTCGTATTGAAGGCGTCAAGTTGGATCGTCGCGAGAGGCCGCATTGGTCGTATTCGGGATTCGGCCTCTTCCGCGAGAAACTCGCGGAAGAGGCTGGTTTTGATCTTCGCAAAATGGAAGGATTTTGCGAATTCAATTGGTATGAAGAAATGCGGGCGGGGACATTGGAACAAGCTAAAGCCAACGAAGGTCCGAAAAGACCGTGGGGAGAGATTGATGATCCGATCAAGTCTTTGCTTAATCACAGCGATTGTGATGGGGAACTTACTCCCGAGGAATGTACTTTGGTGGCACCGCGTCTGCGAGAGTTGATTAAGGATTGGTCCTTGGACTATTCCTCTGTGGAAACACTTGCTGTGGCTTACGATAAAGATCACGGGGAACGTTTGGCCGATCTGATGGACAAGGCGGCTGAATTGAACAAGCCTTTGATTTTCACATGATTTTTCGATGTAAAATCTACGAAAACCGCCCCAAATGGTGCAAGGATTATCCTTGGAACGAGGCGAACGAAATATTCCCAGACTGTCAGTTCGTTTTTGTGCAAGACGGGACAATGTACCTGCTTCCCGAGGAGCAGGTCTTAAAACAAAGGACACCAGAGGAGATCGAAGAGTATTGTCTTCACTGCGGGAAATGCTGCATGTATTGGGAAGGCGAGAAGTGCATACATTGTTGCACCTCTTTGATTGTGGAGGAAGACATGGATCAAGTTGAACAAGAACGTCGCGAGGACCTGCTTGATGCCAAGGCGATTTATGGAGACTTGGAAGAGAAGTTTGCTCCTGGGAGCTTTGGTTGTCACGAACTTCTCGACCGGCTTTCTGTGGTTACCAGCATTTGGAACGAACGCATTATCGCCAGTCCAGCTACCATTATCGACCCTGAATTTTATAAGGAGGCTAGAGAAATAGCCAATGCGATTTCTAAGTTGTATCAAAAGGTTGGCACTAGACATCTTGACGCCAGTGGATCTGTTCGAGGGTCCGTCACCCGAGGAACCGATGGACGAGTTGCCCCAACCGATGAAACCTGACGCGAAACCTGACGCGAAACCTGACGTGAAACCTGACGTGACCAAAATGGACGAACCGATGGAAATGAAAGATTGCGAACCTGTAAGTCTGGTTCTATCTAGAACAGCGTTAAAGGACTTCAAGGTTCACTACATCGCCCAGGATAGGGACACTCATACCTTGTGCGGCAGCAAGATTTTTAGTTGTGATAGACCTCTACCACTAATTGTAAACGGTAAGGTTCGACATATTGACTGCATTTCTTGTAAAAATATCGTCAAACAGAAGAGCAAAGAAGGGCTAGTCAAGATTGCTCGTCCCAAGAAGAGGGCAGATACCAAACGAGGAAAACCGATCAAAGATAGGCCTCCTGTTGATGACGGGATCATCAGCATCAACCGCAATGTGGACATGCAACAACAGTTACCTTTCGGTGACGAGAAGCCTCTGGCGGCGGTTGCTCTTTCGGGGATGTTTTCTAAAATTCACCATGACTTTGGGCTGGTTCTTGAGGGCGATGAACCGATCTACGATTTCAAGATCGCCAATCCGTTCAACGAAGAGGTTAGGATTGCTTCGATTTCTTGTACTTCTCCATACATGGAGGTTTGGTTGTATGGTGGCGGGCAAGCTACTGGTTTTCATAACAAACATAAGATATCTTGTTCTTATCCTATTCATCCTCAATCGGAAACAAAACTTTACGTGAAGTTAAAGTCGAGAGGATGCCAGGGAGAATATGATGCCACCATCACCGTGGAGTTTGAAAGACCGTCCAGAAGACAACAACAGTTGTTCGTCTACAGCAAAATTACGAAACGATTCGGCCTGGAAAATCCAAATTTAGCATAAGAAATCCGCGAATTGTTGAGAAAAATGAAGAACTTTTTGAGGAAACTTGGTGATGACAGATACCGAACGACTAAATTGGCTGGAAGAAAATGAAGGCCTCGCTTTGGTTTCGGACGACTTTGGTAATTGGGCCGTCGTAACCGATGGATGCCAAAACGTCCCTCTGGAACCGGGCAAACCCTCCGATATCACCACATCGTTTTGGATTGAAAAAAAACAGTGGCGACCGAGCGTGAGGGAAGCGATTGACGCGGCAATCCAGGGAGAAGATGAACAAAATGCCTAAATTCATAAAAAGCCTAGATTTCAAGGAAGGGACTCCAGGATTCAAGATTCCTTATGGTTGTGCTTTTTCTCCAATGTTGCGGTTGGCAGTTAGGACTGTGGAGGCCGACATCCAAAGGCATATAGAGGCAGTTGTTCAAGACATCGATTCAAACGAAAAAATTGCTCGATCTTTGAAGGCCCCATCGGAATTCCGCACATATCGTCAAGTGGATATCAAAAAAAGCTCCGATCCAAATTCCGATATTCTGTTGAAGTGCTTCCTTGTATGGGGCAAAGACAATGTGGGGCAAGAACTATGGATCGTTTTCGCTGAGGGGGCTCGCGAGACTTTTTGGGAAGACCAATTTGGTCCTCGCATTGGAAGCGGTTAATCCAGAAGATCTAGCCCTAAACCGAATATCTCATCATGAAACCATCGGTGACACTCTTCGTCTTGATGAAACGACTTTTCTAAAACCAATTCATCTTTATCATTTGTATCATTTATGTGACCAATCACGGCCTGTGTATAAATAGCTAGATTGTAGGCATTAAAATGCGATATTAAATTCTTGTTCCGCTTGAGATAGTCTAGGGTTCTCTGATAGCTTTTTTTTGTTTCTTCGGGAAACCCAATGATAATATTGGGAATTAGTTTGGCATCTAGGTTCTCGAAACGTTGGGTGGCTTGATCGATATCGCTTTCTTTAGATGGTTTTTTATATGCCTTTAAGATCGGATCGTTATAGGTTTCTATTCCTAGCTCTACGAACTTAACGCGGGATGCTCTCAAAAAATCATCGGAAAGTTTTTTGAATGTTCGAGGGGTTGTCTGTAGAATAACCCCTTCAAAATCTTGACTGATTTCTTCAATATATTTCAGGATATTCGGAAGCAATTGGTGATTCTTGCTTTGTCCAAAGGTTTTGTCGTTTAAGTAAACTAATTTGAACTGCAAATCTTTGAAAGATCTGATTTGCTCAACGACTTCGGATTCGGGAACTTCTTCAACAACACGATTAACACAACAGAAGCTACATTTGTTCCAGCATCCCGTGCTAAGAGTTAATCTTGGAATACATTGACATCCTTTGAAATCCGAATAGTCATACCCCCGCTTGAAGTCGCCCACAATTAAGGCTGAGAAATGTTGAAGGGTATCGAAGATGGCCACATTATCATAGCCGACAAAGTAATGCTTCAAATCAATATACCCACCTAGAGCGAATGTCGCCTTTCCTGTATATTTCTCGATGATTTCTCTTATAAGTCGCTTATTGGCCTCAAGGACACTGAAACAAACATAGTTGTACGTGCTGGAATTGAGGAAATTGACGAATTCATCGATATTTCGCACAATGGCGAAATCAGCTTCCTGGATATTGTTCCGCAGAATGGCGACCCAATTAGGAATCTCCCAGAAGTCGTCGGGTTTGACATAACCCTGGTCTTGACGTGCATCCCAAATTTTTTGATAATAATGCGTACTTGATTCGGTGCGATTACAGTTGATTATATTTGTCGAGATCTGACAAAACAAAATCATCCTTGTACCTCTCAAGTAGCTACGGTTACTAACCTGAACTTTCTAGGAAACTATGGACGACCTTAGTTTCCGACCCATTGCCAGGACGACCTGGAGGAGGTGAAATGATTTGGAGATTTTTATGTATGTCTTAACAGTGGTGTTGCCTTTTTGGGCAACTTGGAAATGCTTAGACTGGATTTTAGAAATGCTCAAAAGCCGCTGGAAAAGAGAACCAGGAAGGCCTGAAATGCGGGTAGTAGGCGAGACTATAAGCGAACATGTGCGGGGAATACTTGTCAAAGTCGAAAATGCGTAGGATGTTTCTATAATAAAGGAAACAGGAGTAATTATGGTTTGGCAAACTGACAAATACGCGACACATCAACCCCTTCTTTTTTGGGCTGTGAAAAACACAACTGGCCCTGTTTTGGAGATTGGAGTTGGGGCCTATTCTACGCCTATTTTGCATTTGGTCTGTAACGATAGGGTGCTTGTCTCTCTGGAGAGCAATCCAAGGCATATGGATGCCTATTTAAGATTACAAAACGAAAATCATCGGGTTTTATTTGTGCCGAATTGGGAGGAATGCAAACTTCTGGACATGGAGTGGGATGTGGTTTTTGTAGGCCACGCTCCTGCCGTGGTACGCAAGCCTGCCATTATGCGACTTAGGAACAAGTGCAAATATCTCATTGCTCACGATAGCGAATGTAGGCTGTATGGCTACGAAGCAGCTTTTGCCGAATTTACATATCGCATCGATTGTAAATGGCAAAATAAGTGGGCCACGATTCTCAGCATGACAGAACCTTTGGATGATATTGAAGCCCTATTGGAGTTACATGAACCGCACCAAGAAGAGGAAGATGAAGAAGAGGAAGAAGTCGAAGCAGAAGCCGTCGAAGACGAATCCGACGAATCCGACGAATCCGACGAATCCGACGACTACGAAGACGACGAATCCGACGAATCCGACGAATCCGACGAATCCGAAGACGGCGAATCCGACGAAGAACAGCCCAAGAAACGAAAATTCGGCTACTTCAATCGGAAGTAAAATTTGCATCTACAGCCCGATGAAAAATGAGGTTGGCAATGTGCCCGACTGGTGCGAATCGGTTATGCAGATTGCAGATCAAGCTATCATTTTAGATACGGGATCAACGGATGGAACGGTCGAAGCGGCCAGAGAACAGTCGGTCGATCTCTATATCTCAGAATATTTCGACAAAAACACCGAACTTGGGGAATTTAAGTTCGACGTTGCCAGGAACGAAGCACTGGATCATTCGCATTGTGATTGGAATATTGCCGTAGATGCCGACGAGAGGATTATCGTCAATGCCCTAGATATCAAGAAAAAGCTGGCCTCTGTGTCTGAGAATATCGACCTCATTCTCTGTCCCGTCAAGATGTTGGACGATGCAGGCAATGTAACAATGGACTTCTTAGGAGAACGGATTTTCAGAAATCGTGATGACATCCGGTACGCGGGCAGTATGCACAACTATGTGAATGTTGCCCAAAACAAGAGGATGACTGCGGATTGGCTTACAGTCACATCTTGCCGCAACAAGCGAACAGAGAAGGCTAGAGCCGAACGGCATCGCCAGAGATTCTTGATGGCGGAAGCCTCATTCTTACCGAAAATAAAAGAGAATTCAAAAGACACTCGTTCAATGTTTTATTTGGCCCGAACCTATCGCGAAGACGGGCAGATAGTGAAGGCTATTCCCTGGTACGAGAGATATTTGAGAACGGGTGGCTGGTCCTCCGAACGATTCCAGGCGGCATTGGAATTGGCTGGATGTTTAATGCACATCAAGGATTACGACCGAGCCCACGAAGTCCTTTCTGTAAACATAAGGCATAATTGGAGAAGGGCCGAGGGATATATGACTCTTGGTGACATCTTTTATGCAAAGGAAGATTGGGCACAAGCTGCTTGGTGGTATCAAATAGCTTGCGGATGCGAGCAACCTATGGACAACATGTTTGTCAATAAGGCGGCTTACAGTTATCAGCCTTGGGACAAGCTGGCAATGGCTTTCTACCATACAAAAGAATACGCTAAAGCCGCAACCGCAACCGAAACCGCCTTGAAGTTCGATGATGTACCCGAAGGGCAAAAGCCAAGACTAGAAAAGAATCTTTGTGTTTTTAGAGGCAATTTGCCGAAACCAAAGCCCGAAAACATCACGCAGGCACACGTTTCGCCTGCGATTGGCTTTTTCGCAACACAACTGTATAACAAATTAGGCTTAGAGCCATACACAGATCCAAACAAGCCTGCGTTATTTTATGGCTGCTATCCGAAAGGGGGTGACATTGAAGCAATCATGGCTCACAAGAGTTTGGCAGTTGTGGTGTGGACAGGTTCGGATGGAGCCTTCCTAGTACGACCGGGAAAAGAAGTCTACTTGCCTCTTTTGCAAGCCAATCACGTAAAGCACGTTTCCACTTCCCAATTCATATCCAACGATTTGGATAGTGCCGGATTCGAGTATCGCTATCTACCAATCGTAGTTTCTAACACAGATGGTTTTGAGCCGCGACCACTTGGCGACAAAATTTATGTCTATTCGGCCAAAGATAATCGGTGGTTGTACGGCTACGATATTGTCGAAGCAGTAGAAGAGAAGCTTCCTGAATTTGAATTCATCAAACTATTTTCTCCTCTTAGTGACGAAGATCGCGAAAGAGATATGACCGAAGTCTACGGAGAATGTTTTGTGGGTCTAAGACCAACTCGCCACGATGGCATTTGCCATACTGCCGTAGAGATGGGGCTTATGGGTCGAAGAATGATTTGGAACGGTGGTAAGGGCGGCATTCCAAATTCGATACCCTGGAATACCTCTGACGATATTGTTGAAAGCATTAGAAAAGAGGCCAAATTTATTGGGGCAACTAATATAAATCTCGCCAAACAGGTCGCCCAACACATCGAAATGCCGGAAGATTGGCTGACCGTGGACTTCTGGCAAAAGGAGCCATAAATGCCTTCTAGCACACTTTTCGTCACATTTCATAGCGATCACGATGCAGAATTGGTCCTAGCTGAATATAAATTGAGAGGTACATCGGTATCGTCGCTATTATGCAGATACACTATAGAGGTTCCACTAGGAAAAGAGAAGGAATTTGTGAACCTTTTGGCCGAAAATGAACACGTAAAGGAGGTGAGAGAGTGTTGTCTTTACGGAAAGGAAAGGAAACGTGAGCCAAGAACCAAAACAAGTGATCGTGATCCGAAGCGATCTAAGAACGAAAAATGGTGAGAAACTACCCAAGGGCAAAGAAGGAGCCCAGATTGCCCATGCGGCTATGGCTTTTCTGACGAGGCGGCTTAAGCCACAAACAGAGCTAGCTTGCGTCAAATTCTTTTTTGGTGATAAGACTCGTTTAAGCGGTAATTTTACGCCCACAGAATTACTTTGGATGAGAACCAGTTTTCGCAAGATCGTCTTGGTGGCTCACGATGAAGAAGAGTTGCTCGATGTGTATAAGAAAGCTAAAGAAGTGGGCTTAGAAGTCCATTTGATTACCGACAGCGGATATACCTGTTTCGATGAACCTACAAATACCTGCGTCGGTATCGGACCCGATTTTCCAGAAAAGATCGATCCGATCACCGGACACTTGAAATTGCGATAACATGCGTAACCAATGACCCCTAATTATTGTACTCTGGAAGATATAGTCGGAAGAATCGAGCCAAAGGCTCGATTCTTCCGCCAGAATATGATACCGATAGGGCTTTGTAAAACAAATAAGGAGAATTGGTACGCCATAGCGGAGTTGCTGCTATACGGAGAAAATGGCGAGGATTGGACCGCTTTGGCGATTTGCGAAATAAGATTGAAAGATGAGGATTACAGATCAGTAAATTGTCTGCTTGAAGAAGCGTGTGAGAATCTCGACGTGCCATTTGAAAACTTAATAGGCCAAAATGTGATGGCCATCACAAGAGACACACGCGGAGGAGAGATAATAATAGTAGATAGTTTGGGAGGACTTTGACATGGCTGTATTGGCTAATCGTAGAGTTTTGATTTTGAATAAGCTGTGGACTGCTGTGCAGATTACCACATTGCAGAGGGCTATTTCTTTGCTTTATAGCGAGAAATCCCAGGTTATTACGCCGCCGCCTGTTGGTGCGTATGAAACCTATACCTGGAAAGATTGGTCGAAACTCAAGCCAGTCGATGGAGAAGATGTAATTATCTCACCAAGCCTGATTCTCAAAGTACCAGAAGTTATCCTTCTGTCCGACTATGACGGTATGCCTGATCGTAGAGTGAACTTCTCTAGGCGGCATATCCACAAGCGTGACAACTACAGGTGTCAATACTGTGGTGGTCGTCCAGGTACGGAAGAATTGACTATCGACCACGTTGTTCCCAGGGCACAAGGCGGCGAAACAAGCTGGACAAACTGTGTATTGGCTTGTCTGGATTGTAACACCAAGAAAGCCAACAGGACTCCGAAAGAAGCCAACATGAAGCTTTTGAAGGAACCTGTAAAGCCCAAGTATTCGTTCTTCAAGGGCAAGACGCCTACACGGGTCCTTTCTACTTGGAAGCACTGGATCAGTGAAGCCTATTGGGAGGTCCCGTTGGTAAACGATATGGACGAAGATCAGTCCTGACAAAAGTCAGGACTGACAAGAAATCTCCTTGCATTAGAATTGCTACGTTTCTGATTCTTTGCAAGGAGATTTCTATGCTAGGACAGATTTCATTGTTTCCGCAGGACGAAAGCCGTGAAGGTCGTATAACTTTCTATTTGGAGCGAGATGAGATGGGGACGATAATCAAGATTTCCACACGATTTACTCTGTTTACTGTGTCGGATCTGTGTGATGGGGATTTAGTCCAGCTTGCCCACGGCATTTTGGATTTTTGTAATGCGGCTAAATAAGAAAATCCCCTCCCGCGAGCGGGAGGGGATTTCTCTTTACATGGTCCCTCGATTGCACTATAATTACTATATCTATTAGCTAGATATCCCTAAAAGGGGATGACATGTCATTTGAAAAATTCATAGCAGAATCCGGTTTCGCTAGGGCTCGCCGCATGATGATGGGCGATGTACCTCATATTGATAGTCTGGGCATCATGACCGCCCAAAATCCGAGGTATAAAACGACTCTCGACAAGAAGGACGGCAAGCCGAGCAACAAAGATCTGAATAAGCATTTATGGGACCACCTCCGCACAGCGGGTTATGGTCCGATCAAAACGAAGGGCAAATTCGAAGGCATGTGGGAGGATTCTTTTTTGATTCCTCACATCGCCAAGGATGAAATGGAGGTTTTGGGAAGGCGGTATGGTCAAGCCGTTGTCATTTGGGGCGAGAAAAAGATAGCTGATAATGGCAATCCATATTTCAATTTTGAATGGATTGAGTTTGATGAAGACGGCAATGCCGAAACAACCCAAACTAGGCCGGTCAGTGTAGCCAGTTTCGAGGACATCCAAAAAAGAGCCGACATGTTCAGCATGATAAAGGGCAGAAAGTTTGTAATTCCGTTTTGGGATGATCCCTATGCCAAACACGTTCCAGGCGAGAAATACGGCACAGTTAGGCTTCCTGACGAGGAGGAACTAGCGGCAATGCGGAAAGCGGAGGCTTATGTCGTGCCGTTTTTCGAGAATCCATTCTATGATGCGATTCCTTTGCCACATTACCCAGAGCCTACATACTTTTCAGAAAAGCTGCCGCAGGACGATGAAACACTAGAGTTGATCGAAACGATCCAAAAGCACCAAAAGGAAATCAAAGAACTTGAAGGGAAAAATCGTTGGTACGCTAGAATAAAGATGAATAGAGCATTATCAAAATTGTGGGAACATTTAACATGAGCGAATTTACCCTTTTCCTTGGTGGACCTTTTTCTCAGTGGACACACTGCAACTTTACGGTGGACGAAGAACATTACACATCTTGTGAACAATATATGATGGCCGAGAAGGCGAAACTTTTTGGAGATGAAGACGCTCGACAGCAAATCATGAATGTTCACCAACCATCCGTCCAAAAGACAATTGGCCGCGAAGTTAAGGGTTTCATCAAAGACGAATGGGAAAAGATCGAAGAAAACGGCAAGCCTTATTGCTGGAATGTCGTCTATAAGGGAAATATGGCCAAATTTACACAAAATCCTGGATTTCAAGAAGTTTTATTGAATACTGGCGATACTCTTCTTGTAGAAGCCAGCCCATCTGATAGAATATGGGGAATTGGATTGAGGGAGGATGATCCGAAAGCCCTCGACAGGGATAGTTGGCGAGGCACAAATTGGCTTGGTGAAGTCCTGACCCAAGTTCGGGAAGATATTCGTAACACAGTTTCAAAATGAGCTTCCACATTTAGATAAATAGGAGAGAACGATGAAAAAGAACAAGAAAAACCGGAGGAATGAGACTCATGCAAAGAACTTGAACTGTCTTTAGCCTCGCCAACGCAACCGAAGTGGTTGTCGAGTTGCGGGCTGGCGAAGGGGGCGAAGACAGCAAGCTCTTCGTCCATGATTTGTTTGCCGCTTATGTCAAATACGGCAACTCTCACAATCTCGAATCTGAGATTCTTGAATCTTCCAAGGGTAGTATAACCGCTAAATTCTGCGGAAAAGGTGCGGGCAAAGCGTTTCAATATGAAGGCGGAAAACATTGCATTCAACGAGTACCGCCGACTGAAAAACGTGGCCGACGACAAACCTCCCAAATAAGTGTCGCCGTGCTGCCTATGCCGCCCAAACGAGAACGGAGCCTAATCCCAGAGAGCGAGATCGACATTAAATTCTCTGTGGGATCTGGTCCAGGTGGTCAGCATAAGAACCGAACGGAATCTGCCGTGACAATGGTTCACAGGCCAACCAAGATCAAGGTCTATTTGGATGGCGGTCGCTGCCAGCACAGTAATAGGGCCGATGCCCTGGAGATCCTTTCTGCTAAGGTCAATCAGCATCGCAATGCCCAGAAGGCCGCAGAACGGAGTGCTGAGAGAAAGCGGCAAGTTGATGGAGGAGGACGTGGGAATAAAATCCGCACGTACAATTACATCAAATCGCGAGCCGTAGATCACAGAAATGGCAAAAAGACCAAGAATGTCCAGGCTGTGATCGAAAAAGGTCGATTTGACCTTTTGATCGATTAAGAAGAAGCCCCTTTTCGCCTGCGGCGAAAAGGGGCTCTTTTGTGCTAAATACTATCATGGAACTTAATTTTCGTCTATGGCTAGAAGGCGTAATGGGGGGAGCCTACTGGATCTCCCCAGAGGGTGAGGTTATCTCGATAGGTCACGGCTATCATATCGAAAACATCCTCAAAGATCCCGAAAAATTTGGTTTTACCAAGGACCAAATTGAAGAAGTTTACGCGAAGCATGGCGAAAATCCAAAGCATATGGGCATGGAAGGTAAGGCCAGGGAAGAACTTATGATCGATGCGATGAATCGTGGCTGGATTCGCATCAGGAGATACAATCGCCCCGATTTCTATTCTATCCAGACAGGTCGCCACGACAATTCTTTCCGACGCAGGCTTGCCGATTGGGTTATGTCCATGATCCAAAGTGGTGATGCTCACAAGTATTCCGAATTACGAATTGTTCGCTTCAAAGAGCCATTTGGCTTGGTATATTCTGGCGACTTCATTGATTTTTTGCGGCAGGAGGCGGCTTGACAATTTCTCTATTTGAATCCTAGATATATTTGGCAAATAGAGAGTTATTATGGATTACTACGAGATTTTAGGCGTAGCCAGGAATGCTACCCATGAAGATATAGTAAAAGCATACCGGCAGAAAGCCCTCCAACATCATCCCGACAAAAATCCTGGCAATCCCGAGTCGGCGGAAGAATTCAAAAAATGTGCCGAGGCCTTCGAGACGTTAGGCGATCCAAACAAGAAACATCGCTACGACATGAAGACGCGGCCCAAGAGATGGAAGAGGCCCAAGAGCAAAAAGAAGTACAAAGGGGATGATTTCCTTAACGATCCCAATTTGGGTAATTGTAAAACCCCGTCTGCTCCAACCTATGATATCTGGGGTAGAAAACTAAGTCCCGAAGAACGGGCAGAGTGGGAGAGAAATGCCGCTACAGAGGGGGTTCCACAAGATGAACTGGAGAATCCACTTAAAATAAGCAAGAAGCCGCCAAGGAAACCTAAGCCCAAAGTGCCGCCCAAAAAGCCCTTTTTTGACGCATTTGAAAAAGAATACCTCGATGGGGATGCTCCTCACCTTCGGTAGCTTTACTTTTGGCTGGATTGGACTATAATCAGACTCAAAGGAGAGTGAGATGAAAGACTTAGGTAAAGGTATCGCGACTGCGGGAATCTGGGTGGGAGTTGGACTTATTGCTTTCGCCGGGGGCGAAGCAGCAATGGTGGCCCTGCCAATCGTAGCAATGTTTGGTGCGGGTGCTACCGTAGCTGTTTGGTTTTTTGGGACGTGAATATGACACCCAAATACTTAGTGCGACCCGACGACAGCGTGATCTTCGTGTTAAACGAAGAGTACAACGTCTATGAATTGCTCGATGGCCCAACAGATCTGGATGGCAATCGTCCAATTCCTTATGGTCACTTTACACATGAAGACCTGACAAGGCTTGGGTTTTTCCCTATTGAGAAATCGGAGTTGGATTTCTATCAGAAAAAGCAAGACGATCATTACAAGAAACTAGCCGAGGAATGTCGTCGGAATAGGGGATGCGGGGATTGAATCTGGGTGCGTAGCTCAATGGTAGAGCAGGTGCTTCTAATACACTTGGTTGCGGGTTCGAGTCCTGCCGCACTCGCTGGAGAAAATGAGCCCGTCACACCGTCTGACGTAAAACAATTTCCGTTTCGAGCCGACCGTTGATGGAGAGGGCAACCCTCTAAAGTAACATGAAGCCTAAAAGAATTGAACGCGGTCAAATCATCATCGCCACATTTCCGCCAACGGCGGCATTTACGCCGATGGAGCCTTCGGAAGAGACAATCGATCTTACCGTTGATGAAGTCTGGGAACTGATGCTCACGAAGGCATGGACAGCTTGCCAAAACAACCGTGAACTAATTGAATCCGGCGAGGATAGTGATTGGTGCGGTTGCTTTTATTGCTTGGGTTTTTTCCGTTCTGCCCATATCAAGAAATGGGTAGGCACTACCCGCGATGGTCGTCGCATCGAATCGGGGGAAGGCCCAGGACAAACCGCCATCTGTCCCCTTTGTGGAATCGATGCCGTTATTCCCGAAAAAAGTGGTTTCCTTTTTGCAGACGATGACGTTTTCGACCGCAGTATGATGTGGGCCATGATCTTCCTCCGCAAAATGGAGAAACGATACTTCAAAGATCAACCCCGAACCGAAAGAAAGACATGAAGAAGCCATCGAAATTGACAAAGGACGAATTTGCCGATCTCCTAGAAGAGGCGATTCCAATTCTGGATACCCTCTACGAAGAAGCCCAGGATTGTATGCTCCCCAACAATCTGGGCTTGGAGATCGGCTTTCCGGCCAATCATATTGTCACCGATCCCGAGTACGACGAACTTCGCAGGCTTCTTAAGAAGTTTCGCCCCAAGTCTTCAATTTTCGATACGGCAACAGCTTCTCAAGTCGATGCAGGGGTTAAGAAGGTCAAGCACGATCCTCCGATGACAAGCATCGAAAAAGCCAGTCATGAAGACCAAAGCGAAAAAGAGCAGATGTTGTTCAAATGGTTGTCCGATTGCATGAAAGATGCGGACGACTCTCAATACTCTATGTTTACCCTCAAAGGCAAAAAGTACAACGGCAAACAAGTTGCTTATCCCAAGGAAGCCTACTTCTGTCAAGCCTACAAGTTAGACGGAGTGGCATTGGCTCTTTACTATGAGAATGGGAAGTTGGTCAAGGCAGGACTCAGGCCCCGTGACGGGATCAATGGCGAGGATGTCACCGAGCAAGTCAAATACGTTAAAAACATCCCCCAACAACTCAAGGAGCCTGTCACTTGTTCTATTCGCGGGGAATTGATTTGTAAACTCAGCGATTTTGAAAAGGTTCAGAAAGAACTCAAAGCCGCTGGCGAACAGCTTAGGGCGAATCCCCGTAATCATGCGGCAGGCGGTATTAGGCACTTCAAAGATCCCGAAAAAGTCAAGAAGATGCGATTGCACTTCATTGGCTATGCAATCGAAGACTTGGCAAATCCTCCTTACGATAACGAGATTGATCGAGCCAAGTGGGCCAACAAAAAACTAGGAATCACCTTCGTCCAGGTTCGCCCCTTCAATTTCTACGATTTGAAGAAGATGGAAGACAACGTGCCCAACCTCGACTACGAGGTTGATGGAGTAGTGATTTCAGTTAATGACTTTGAAGATCAAGAGCAACTCGGTCGTCACGGCAACAAGGACACTGGTAATCCGCGTGGCAAGATCGCCTGGAAATTTGCCGAAGAACGACAGCAACCTGTCATTAAGAACATCGAGTGGAACACGGGCAGAACGGGAGCCATTAAACCCGTTGCAGAGTTTGATCCGGTGCGACTTGCTGGAACGAATGTGTCCCGAGCCACGTTGCATAACTATGGTTTTATGCTTCGGGGCAAGATCGACAAAGGAACCAAGATTGAGGTTCTCAAAGCCGGGAAGATTATTCCCAAAGTTGTAGGAGTTGTGGCCGGGCAATGCAAAGGGGAGCCCAAGTATCCCAAAGAATGCCCCTCTTGCTATGCTGACACCGAAGTGGTTCGGACTCCCGGCAGGGGGAAACAAGAGGACACTTACGAACTCATTTGCCCCAACAAGGATGGTTGTGCGGCCCAGAATGTGAATCGGCTGGTTCACTTCTTAACGACAATGGGGGCTTTGGGTTTGGGAGAAAGTCGCATTAGCCAATTGACTGAGGGTAAAAAGGTCAAGGTCTATGGCGATTTCTATGAATTGACCGTGAAGGATTGTGTCGAATGTGGGATGTCCAAGCGGCAAGGACTGTTGGCATTGGGAACTATCTTTATGATCCCCAATGCCGACCAAATGGAAGATCGAAAATTAGAACGGGCGATTGAAAAGGCCAGCAAAAGAAGGCTGAGAATTCCGTTGTGGCAAATTTTTGCTGCCTTCGGAATCACAGGAGCCGGTAAGACCGCTGGCAAGGCTTTGGCCGAGCATTTCAAAAGCATGACAGCCATCATGGATGCGGAGACAGAAGATTTGGAAGAAGTTGAAGGGCTTGGGAGGAAATCCGCCGAGGCAATCTACGATTACATGTACGACAATAGGGATATTGTCTTCGACCTTCTCCGACACATTGAGCCCGAACTTCCTAAGACCGGCAAATTGAGCGGCAAGAATTTCTGTCTCAGCGGAGGTTTTGCCGAAGGGAAGAAGCACTGGGAGGCTAAGATCGAGGACCTCGGCGGCAAGTGTAGTAGCGGTGTTAGTTCCAGAACCCATTACCTTGTTGCTGGTGATGGATCAGGGGCCAAAAGCCAGAAGGCCAAGGATCTAGGAATCCCGATTCTCGACGTTGATGAATTGGAGAAAATGCTGTGATAGAGTGCCTAATTTGTTGTCATGATGATATTCATGACGAACAGTACGAAAGATCAATTTCATTGCCATTTACGCCTGTGGCGGGTATGACATTGACAGAGATCGCACGAATACAAGACGATTTCAAGATTGAATCGGTAAATTGGAACGATTACACACAGGTCCTAGAACTATTTGTTCAAAGTGCCCCTGCGGAGCATTTAGGAGAGGAGTTCGGTTGGAAGAAGTTATGACCTATCCCTTCTACAAAAAATTCGCCAAGGTCATCAATGCCCAGCAGAGTCGCAGCGTGATTCTCTGCGGTAACGTCTATGATCTTTTCTTTTATGACGGACGGTACGTTCCTCTCATAGAGTTTCTTTCTATGAAGACGAAGCACCCGAACATCATGCAAGTGGTTTATGAACTCAATG
>Ga0180434_10004156_pt1 | contig 17788 bp, 13 predicted proteins | sample SS_ome_7_FD_132453 | JGI IMG/M metagenome (GOLD analysis project Ga0180434, IMG submission 132453) | Hypersaline lake sediment archaeal communities from the Salton Sea, California, USA - SS_1_D_2 metaG | ecosystem: Environmental > Aquatic > Non-marine Saline and Alkaline > Hypersaline >...
GGCACCTCCGCCTCTTCCGCCACCTCCGCGATGGCCAGGCTCATCGGCGTCAGGCTGCCCATCACCAGCGCCACCACCTCGTCCTCCTCCACGTACCGCCGCGCCACGCTGACCGCGACGTCCGGGTTGCTCTCGGTGTCGCCGATCAGAATCTCGACCTCGTGACTCACTCCATCTGGCCCGACGATGCCGCCCGCCTGTTCCAGCCGGTCGGCGATGATCTCGGCGACGTTTCGCTCAGGCTCTCCCAGGAAGGCCCCACCTCCCGTCACGGAGGGCGCGAGGCCGATCTTGTAGGCCACACCTTCTTTTACCGGCTCCGGGGCCTCGGTGGGTGCAGCCGCCGTCGGTGCTGGCGCTTCGGTTGGCTCCGGCGTGGCCGCCGGTCCACAAGCCGTCAGGATCAAACCAACTACAGTCAGCAAAGTAACGACCAGGGAAACTCGATGCGTGTTCATTTTCTCCTCCTTAACTTGACTCAAATTGACTTTTTACCTGTCAGGAAGCAGTCTGCATACTGCTCCTCCTAGAGCCTCGTCTTCCTTGGCAGCATCAATGAGAGGCGCCAGTTTCCCCTCACGATTCAGTAAACATCACCTCCTTATAACCAGTCGCAGTCGGCGGTCAGTAGCTGGCTACTGATCACCGTTAACCGAAAACAATGCCGCTCCAAACGCCCCCATCTCCTGTGGATGAGGCGCAACCTCTACCTCGACCCCCGCCCGCGCGCTCAACAGCTCCACAACGATGTCGTTGAACGCGACGACCCCGCCGGTCATGATCACGCGCCCGGTAAGCGTATCCATCTCCAAGATTCGCTTGACGACCGAATCAAACAGCCCTCGGACGATGCTGTCCGTTCTCTCACCGGCCCGAATTCGGTCCAGTACCTCCGTGGCGGTAAAGACGGTACAATAACTCCCGATCTGGGCGGTCTCTGTGGTCGCGTGAGCCAGGTCGTTCAAGTCGCCGATGGGGATACCCATTTTGTAGGCCGTCTCCTCCAGAAAAGCGCCCGTGCCAGCGGCACACTTGCGGTTCATCTTGAAGCCGATACGTCTTCCCTGCGCGTTCAACTTGATGATCTTGTTATCCTGGCCGCCAATGTCCACGACCGTGATCGCTTCGGGAAAATAATGGTAACACCCACGTCCGTGACAACTGATCTCGGTCATGGTATCGTGAGCAAAGGGGACGTTTTTCCTTCCGTAGCCGGTCGCCATGATGTGACGAATCGCTTTGGGCGCAATTCCCGCTTGCTTCACCGCCTCCTCGAATGCTTCCATCGCCGCCAGTTCCAGGTCCGTCCCCGAGCGCCGGACGAATCGTCCCAGCACCTCTTTGTCGGCGCTGATGACCACAGCCTTGGTCGTCGTCGTTCCCACGTCAATGCCCGCGAAGGCCCCATCCTTGGTCATTTTTGGCAATCAGTGTTCCTTCGGCGCTTTCGACTTTAGCTCCAACCCCTTGACGAGCGCCGTGACGGTCAGGTTGTAAGGGGTCTCGATGCCGTGTTTGCGGCCATACTCGACGATCTTGAGGCTGATCCAGTCAATTTCGGTGGGGGCCCCTCGCTCGATATCCTGCAACATAGAAGGCTTGTGGTAGCCCGCTTTTTTCAAATACTGCATACCATGCTCCACGAATCCCTCGTCGAATATGATCCCATCGGCTTCAGCTACCTTCACTCCTTCCCTGATAAGCTTCTCAGACAACTCTATGGTAAGATCAAAGGTCATCATGTCCCGCATCGTCTTTTGGGTCACGGCGCAGACCGGGTTGAGAGCCGCGTTGAGGATGACCTTATCCCACTCGTACTTTTTGATGTTGGTCGTAAAGTGGGTCTCAAGCCCCGCCGATGTCATCATCTCTGCGATCTGGCGGGCCGCTGGCTCCCCTTCGGCGGTGACAGCGCCAATGTAGTTGGGCGGATTGAAGAACGACATCCAGATCTCCCCCTGGCCCGCGACGCCGCCGGCGTAGTTGGCGACGATGCGCAGGACGTTGTCCGGGCCAAAGGTCTCGGCCATAAAGTCCTCGTTATCGAGTCCATTCTGGTTGCAGATGAACCGCATGCCGGGCCGGGCGATCTTTTTTATTTCCGGGATGAGGCGCGGCATGATGGCTGCTTTGGTGCACAAGACAATTGTATTCACTTCGGGAAAATTGGCCAGTTCAGAGATGCTGTAGGCCAACCTCTCGATCTCGACCGTCTGCTCCCAGACGCCCGTGATGGTCAACCCATCTTTCTTGATCGCGTCCAGATGCTCCTTCAGGATGTCGCACAACACGACGTAGTGTCCGGCGTGAGCCAGGTAGGCGCCCATAATCCCACCGATTGGCCCCGCCCCAATAAAGGCGAACTTGAGCTCGCTGGTCATAGTTTCACACTCCTTTTTCTGGAGTAATCAATAGCCAGTAGCCACGTTGTAGGCGTCTGACTACTGATTACTGTAACGTTCTCGCAGAATTCGGTGTTTTACCTTACCTGAGCCTGTCCTCGGCATTTCCTCTTGCGATATAAAGTACACGGCCTTGGGCCGCTTGTAGCCGGCCATCTTGCCTCGACAGAACTCGATGATCGCTTCCTCTGTAGGTGGATCATCATTCAGGTCTTTGGGGATGACGACCGCCGCTACCGCCTCGCCCCACTTTTCGTGGGGCAAGCCGATGACGGCTGCATCCAAAAGCCCCGGATGGGCGCTGAGCACTTTTTCCACCTCGCTGGGATAGACGTGCTCGCCCCCCGTGATGATCAGGCTGTCCTTCCGGTCCACGATCTCGAAGAATCCATCCTCGTCGCGCCGGGCCATGTCGCCGGCGCTGAACCACTCTCCCCGGAAGGAACGGGCGGTCTTTTCGGGCAGCTTGTAGTACTCGTCAAAGAGCATCGGTCCCCGCGAGTACAGCTCGCCGATCTCGCCCACCCCCACCTCGTTCCCTACCTCGTCCAGAATCTTGACAAAGTCTGTGCCCAACGACTCGAAACCGATCGATCCCAGTTTTTTCATCTGATACTCGGGCTTGAGCACGGTGACGATCCCGGCCTCGGTGGAGCCATACGCCTCGTAAAGCTCGACGCCGGGGAAAAAGTCCATGATCGCCAGCTTCATATCCTTGCTCACCGGGGCCGAGGAGCAGAGCAACTTTCTGATAGAGCTGGTATCCCGCTTCTTTGCCTCTTCCGAAACGTTCAGGATGAGGCTGTAATGCGTCGGAATGAGCGAGATGAACGTGATCTTTTCTCGCTCCACGATCTCGAGGATCTGCTCGGCTCGGAAGGATCGTGCCGGATGGATGTAGACGGAGCCACCGATGTAGGTGAAGGTAAAAGTGAAGAAGGTGGAGTTGATGTGGCACAACGGCATGACGTTCATACAGACATCGTGCTCATTGAAGCCAAAGTCAACCGCGTTGATCAAATAGAACGAGATGTGGGACTCGTGCGAGCGCACCACCCCTTTCGGCGTCCCGGTGGTGCCGGAGGTATAGATGAGGATCCAGGCATCCTCCGGCTGAACGTCTGCCTCCGGCTCGTCCTCCGGGGCCTCGTGCAGAAACGCCTCGTACTCCCGGTATCCTGTCGTTTCTTCACCCACGACGATATAACGGTCTGGCGATATATTCCCCAGATTCGGCCGGATACTATCTATGGTTGGTGCAAACTCGTCGTGCACGACGAGCGCCTTGGCATCCGAGTTGTTTACGATAAACTCGATATCCGGGCCGATCAGGCGAAAGTTGATGGGCACGATGACGATGCCTGTTTTCGCCGTCGCCAGATACAACTCAAAGATCTCGATACTGTTTTCCAACACCACCGCGACCCGATCCCCTTTCTCCAGGCCGAGAGAGAGAAGGGCGTTCGCCAGTCTGTTGACCCGCTCGTTCGTCTCTGGATAGGTAAAGGCCCTCTCGCTATCCTTCAGTGCTACGGTGTCCGGAAACTTTTTAGCATTTACCTTGAGGATTTGACCCAGGTTCAACCAACACGCCATGTCTATCCTCCTTTTTCAGTAGCCAGATGTCAGTAGCCGGACATCTGACTACTGACTACTAACTACTGGCTACTGAGATTCGAGCATCTACCGCAAACACACCGTCCTCGTAGGCGATCACCGGGTTGAGGTCCATCTCCTGAATCGCCGGCAGATCGCTGACCAGTTGAGAGACCCGCTGGATGATCTCGACGATCCCGGCCTTGTCCACGCCCTTCTCGCCCCGCACGCCTTCGAGCAGCGGCGCCATCTTGATGGAGGAGAGCATCTCTTGCGCCTCGACCGCCGTGACGGGAGCGAGCTTGAACACGACGTCCTCCAGAATCTCTACATAGATACCTCCACTTCCAAACATCACCAGATGCCCCAGCCCCGGTTCGGCCTTGGCCCCGACGATGATCTCTCTGCCGCCGGGGAGATATTTTTGGACAAAGAACTTGAGGTCCTCGGCGTCGAACGTTTTCTCCATCGCCTCCACTTTGGAGCGAACGGCGTCGCCATCCGCCAGGTTGACCGCCACGCCGCCCATATCGCTCTTGTGCAGAATGGACTCGGAGTCGGCCTTGACCACGACGGGAAAGCCGATCTCGGCGGCGGCCTTTGCGGCGTCGGCGGCGTTGTCCACCACCCGCCAGCCAGGGGCAGGAATTCCGTAAGCGTCGAGGATTTCGTACACCTCGGCGGCGGAGAGGACGCTCCGTCCGGCCTCCTGCGCCTGCCGGAGAATGCCCTCGGCCCTGCTCTTGTCCACGTCGTCGAACTGCTTGGGCTTGCCAATGTCTCGCGAGCGGATCTCATTGTACTGGGCCAACGCAGCCAGCGCCCGCGCCGCCGTGTCGGGAAAACTGTAGCACGGCACATCGCCATCCATCAGGATCCTCAAGGTCTCGGGCCACTGGTTTTTATCCGTCATCAGGTTGCAGACGATGGGCTTTTTGTTCTGCCGGTTCACCTCGACGATCTCGCGGGCGATGCTCTCGTTATCCATAAAGAAGGGCGTGACAAAGTTGATAAAGACGCTGTCGAGCTGCTCCTCATCCATCATCACGTCGAGCACGGCCCGATAGTGCTCGGCCCCGCCGGTGGCGAGCACGTCCGTGGGGTTGCCGACCGAGGCTTCGCGGAACAGCTTCTCGCCCAGAATCTCGGTCGCCTTTTCCGAAAGGGGCGGGATCTCCAGCCCGGCGCCCACGAGCACGTCCGTCGCGATGACGGCCGGGCCGCCCGTGTTTGTGATCATTCCCACCCGCTTGCCTCTCGGGATCGGCTGCGTCGCAAACGCCGCGGCCGCCTGGCACAGTTCCTGCACGTCCCCAAAGTTGACCACGCCAGCCTTCTCAAAGACGAGGTCGGTCGAGAGATCCTTCTTCGCCAGGCCCCCCGTGTGAGAAGCCGCCGCCTTCGCCCCTTCCTCCGTGCGACCGGCTTTCATGGCCAGGATCGGTTTCTTCGCCGCCACCTCCTCGATCGCCTCCATGAACGCCTGGGGATTCCGGATGCCCTCGACGTACAACACGATGACGCGCGTTTCCTCGTCGTCGCCATAGTAGCGGATGATCTCGGGGATGGTCACGTCACAGGCATTCCCATTGGAAGCATACATCCGCGTCCCCACTCCCATCTGGGCGAACGCCTGGTGGATCACCTCGGCCACGCCGCCGCTGAGCGAAACGATCGATATGTGGCCCGGATCCGGCCTCGTAAAGGTAAAGTTGCAGTAGGCTCTCACATCGGGATCCGTATTGATAATCCCCTGGCAGTTGGGGCCGAATATCCGGATCCCGGCCTCCTCCGCCTTGGCCAGGCAATCCGCCTGGATGGCCGCGCCCTCCGGCCCGACCTCGGCAAAGCCGCCACCGTTGAGGATGACGAACTTGACGTTCTTCTTTCCACAGTCCGCGATCGCCATCGGCACGTATTTGGCCGGGATGACGATGTGCACCACGTCCACGTCGGTCGGAACGTCCAGGATCGAGGGATAGGCCTTGACACCTCGAATCTCGTCCGCCTTGGGGTTGATGGGATAGATCGGCCCTTTGTATTCAAAATCCAGGAGGTTTTTGATCACTCGATTCCCAATGTGCAGCTCCTTCGAGGACGCGCCGATGACGGCTACCGCCTTGGGATTGAACAAGGCATCTAACATAGTGCTCTCCCTCCTTATTTACTCTGCGCGAGCTGCTCGATGAACGCCTCAATATTTGTGTTCGTCTGCTCGTCGGAGAGGCATCTCAGATCGTTCAGATCTCCATCTATGACCAAGCTGGGTATGCCTGTCTCCTCCGTGAGCCGTTGTGGCATGCCGTACTCACTGTTGGTATTGTCGGGGCAAGTCCTGGCATTGTGATAGATGATGCCATCGACCTTGAAAAAGTCGAACATCCTCTTTATATACTCCTCCTTGACATCATCCGAGCGCACGATGAACAACTCAGTGTATGCTTTGGCCATGCTCCTGAAAGGCTCCGCTGGATCAAAGTCGGTGAATATCCAACTATTGCAGTAGGTAGAAGCGAGCACACAAGCCTCCATGCTGGCAAACAACTCGGAGTGGGCCCGCAGCCTACCCCAGATAGGCATACCTTCCCAATAGAGCCTGAAACGCTCGCCCTCTACAGCTCCCACGCCATTTTCGATCCGTTCCTCCATCTCCGCAAGCAGCAACTCGTAGTAATCTACCGCCTCCTGGGTTCCCCTCAGGCACACGGCCAGGGCCATGTGAATGGTCCCGTCATAAAACGTCAAAGGAGAAGGAACGTTGGCAGCGGTATCCAGAACCTCTTTCCACAGGTCGGAACATTTCCGGGACAGCGCCACCACTCTCTTCAGTTCATCCATGTCGAACTTGTTGCCCGATATCTCCTCCAGAGGTTCGATCAACCCCTCCATTTGCCTGGCTATGGACGAGATGTGAGCTTCGGTAACGTCATCTACGCCCCGGTATGATTGAATACCGATCAATGGAACGTCAAACTCCCTGGCGTACCAGGCAAACCAGTCCTGGACGGCCCGGCATTGATTGGTGTTGTATGCCAACACATTGGGCTTGGGCACGCTTTCTATCCCCAGTCCCTTCGTGAACGGCGTTACCCCCTCCAAATAAGCGCCGATGTCAGCCGTCAAGTACGAGCAAATCTCTGGCGAATAACCCAAGGCGGTGGCGTGCGGGATGAGTTCCGTTGCCATACGCGCGGTACCCAACGCGGCCGAGTGATTCTCGGGGAAAAAGACCAGAAAACCCATAGCCTCCAGTATCTCGGCCGGGCCTACACTTGAACACCACGCCACCGGTTTGTCACCCGTCCTGGAAGCCCGGTCAAGTTCCAGGTAATACTCCCCCATAAGACGGTTCATCTCGTCAACAGCTTTTATCTTCCTTCTGGTTACTTCTCTCTTTTTAACCATAATATATCCTCCCTGTATCGTTATTTGTGTCATCCATACCGTGGGCAACTGCTGATGGCGCCAACCATCCCGCGCTTTCTAATCCAAAAGAGGATAGGAGCCATCCGCGTCGTGCATTTCCCTGCCCGTCAAAGCGGGATGGAATACGCAGATCAATTTCATTCTTTCGTGAACCCGCAGCACGTGCTTGTCGTGTTTGTCCAAAGCGTATACTGTGCCAGGTCGGATCGGATAGGTCTTTGGCTCAGGCTCGAATACTTCGACCTCTCCAGCCCCTTCCACACAATAGCAGGCTTCAAAGTGATTCTTGTATTGGATTTCGAGCTCCGTCCCTGGGTAGATGACTGTCTCACTCAGCGAGAATCCCATCCCGTCCTTTTTGACCAAAAACCGACGACTGGCCCAGTGTTCTGACTCGACGTTCTGATCGCTTTTCAGTATCTCTTTGAGAGTGCGAACGATCATTGGTTGGTATCTCCATTTCGCCTCTGCAGTGAGCAATTGAGGAAAGCAGCTCAGGCGGGGATAGCACCGCAGTGCTTATAGAATACGCCCAATTTGTAATTTTGTCAAATTGAACGGAGGGCAGAGTGGCACTATCCTCACTGCCCCTTAAACTCAGGCCTCCTCCGCTCCAGGAAAGCCGTCATCCCCTCGTCCTGATCCTCGGTGCCGAACATCAGCGTCACCGCCTCCAGCTCAAAGGCCACGCCGTCGTCCAGCCCCGTCCGCAACGCCTGGTTGATGGCCGCCTTCGCCCGCCCCACGGCGACCGGCCCCTGCCTGGCAATGCGCGTTGCCAACCGCCGCGCCTCGGCCATCAACTGCTGGAGCGGCACCGCCCGGTTGACCAGCCCGATGCGCGCCGCTTCCTCGCCGTCGATCTGATCGGCGGTGAATATCAACTCGCATGCCTTCCCCTTGCCGATCAGCCGGGTCGTCCGCTGCGTCCCGCCAAAGCCAGGGAAGATGCCCAGCCCCACCTCGGGAAGCCCCATCCGTGCATCAGTCGCAGCCAGGCGGATGTCGCAGGCCAGCGCCAGCTCCAACCCTCCGCCCAGCGCAAAGCCGTTGATGGCGGCGATGACGGGTTTCTCCAGCCGCTCAATGTCGCTCATCACTCCCTGACCGAACTGGGTGAACTTGCGAAGCTCGATCTGGCTCTTGGTCATCATCGCCCGGATGTCGGCCCCGGCGACAAAGGCCGGTCCCTCGCCGGTGATGATCACGACGCGCGCGTCCGGGTCGTCCCGCACCTGCGCGATGACCTCCTTCAACTCGCGCAACACCTTTCCGTTGAGCGCGTTCATCGCCTCCGGGCGACTCATCGTGATGGTGGCGATGTGGTCTTTGACCTCCAGCTTGACGTCGCGCAGCGTCCACGGTTGGCCCGAGGCCGCCTGTTGCCGCAGAATCTCGGGCACGGCGAACGACTCGTGCAGCGCGGCCACCTGCTCGACCAACTCCAACGCCCGCCCCACACCCAGATCGTTCATCATCCCAAAAGGCCCCCGCTTCCAGCGTAGCCCCACCAATGCACCCCGGTCGGTGTCCTCGACGGTGGCCACGCCCTCCTCCACCAGCTTGGCCGCCACGCCAAAGACGACGCCCAACATCCGCTCGCCGAGCGCGTCTGTGGCCGCCTCGTCCACCTCGCCCTCCAGGTTCCACTCCTCCTTGGCCTCGAATTGGGCCTTCAGGGTATCGCTGGGAGCGTAAAACTCGCCCAGCGTCCTGGCCAGCGAACTGGCCGAGTGGTAGGCGATGGGGATGCCAGTGGCGTTCATCAGCGCGAATGGCCCCATGCCAACGCCCAGGGCCTCGCGGGCCGCGGCGTCGATGGTGGGGATGTTTGCCAGCCCTTCGCCCAGCATCCGCGTCGCCTCGTTCAGCCAAGGGACGAAGAAGCGGTTGACGGCGAACCCCGGCGCGTCCTTGGCAACGATGGGGACCTTGCCCGTGACGCGAGCGTAGGTCATCAGCGCCTCCATCACCTCGGGCGACGTCTGCTCGGCGGCGATAACCTCGAGCAACTGGTTGATGACCGGGGGGTAGAAATAGTGCAGACCGGCCACTCGCTCTGGCCGGTCCGTGGCGGTCGCCATCTCGGCGATGGAGAGGGAGGAGGTATTGCTGGCAAAGATCGTGCTTTCCTTGCAAACCGAATCCAACTCTTTGAATAGCTCCTGCTTGGCCTCCATATTCTCAAAGATGACCTCAATGATCAGATCGCAGTCGGCCAGGTCAGCCACGTCGGTCGTGCCGCGGATGCAGGCCCAGGTCGTATCTCGCTTTGCTTGAGTCATCTTTTTCTTCGCCACGCCCTTGTCCAGGAAAGCGCTGATACGGCCCAGCCCTTTTTCCAGGAACTCGTCGTTCAACTCGCGCACGATGGTCTCGTAGCCCGCCTGGGCCGCGACCTGGGCGATGCCCGCCCCCATCAGTCCGCAGCCGATGACGCCAACTTTTTTGATGTCCATAATTGCTCCTCCCTCTTTTTCGAACGTCAATAGCAGACAAAGCTTGATTATATCTGCCTACTGACTACTCTATTCCCAGAATTCGCGCCGCGTTGCCCCCCAGGATCTTTTCCTTCGTCTCATCCTTGAGCGGCAACCCACGGATGATCTCAATGTTGCGCCCGATGTGCGGCATCCCCGGCCAGTCGGAGCCGAAAATGACCTTGTCCGCCACCCGCTCCAGTTCGGGAAAGTAATCCAGCAGTTTTTGCGGCGGCAGACCGGCGATCTCCATGTACATATTGGCGTGCAGCTTGGCCAAAAAGTACGCCCGATCGTACCAAAAGCCCCGCCCGCTGTGCACCATCAGCAGCGTCAGGCCGGGAAAGTCCACCGCGACGTCGTCCATGTAGAGCGGATCGCCGTACTTGAGCCGGGCCCCCTTGAAAATGGACGAGCCGGTGTGAACCATCACCGGTATCCCCAACTCCTGCGCCTTGGCGTAGAGCGGATAGATGCGATTGCTGTTTGCATAAAAGTGATGATAGGTCGGGTAGAGCTTTAATCCCCGAAAACCCATCTCCGTGACGTACCGCTCCAGTTCGCCGGCCAGATCGGCCACCAGGAACGGGTTGATGCTACAGAACGGGATCAGGCAATCCACCTGCTGGCACAGCTCGAACACGGCCTCGTTGCTCAACACCCCGGTGGTGATGGGACTGATCTCGGCCAGCGCCACGGCACAGTCCACGCCGTTCTCGCGCAGGTAGCGGACGACCCCCTCCGGCGTCAGCACGCTGTTGACGAACGTCTCTGGGTCCTCGATCTCGGTCCTCATCCAATCGAGGACCCAGGGATGGAATTCGTGATAGAGGCCGGCGTGGAAGTGAAAATCTATGACCGGCGCCACCTTAGAAATCCGGTGTCAGTACAATCCGCTTCATCAGCTTGCCGGCGTGAGCTTCCTCGAAGGTCTCTCGGATCGTGCTCATCGGTCGGGTCTCGACGAAGGGTTCGATCTGGACGCGCCCGTCCAGCACCATCTCCAGCGTGGGCGGATAGTACTCGGGCAGGCAGCCCCAGGTGCCGATGATCTCGGCGTCGAAAGCCATCAGTCGGGAGAGGGAATACTCGTTCTTGTTGGTGGAAAAGCCGACCCAGATCAGCTTGCCGATGAAGGAGAGCAAGGCAAGGGCGATCTCCTGAGCGGGCTGGGAACCGGTTACCTCAAAGATCTTCCAGCCATAGTTGTGCGGCAGCCCGTTTTCCTTGCACAGCGCGCGGAATTCGTTCCGCACATCCTTGGGGCTTTTGTCCGTCGAGTTGATGACGTAATCGGCTCCGTATTTTAGCGCCCGTTCCAGCTTTTCCTGATTGCGGGCGATTCCTACCACAGCCTCCGCGCCGAATGCCTTCGCCATCTGGGTCATGTGCACCCCGACGCCTCCGGTCGCCCCGATGACTATGACGCGATCCCCTTCCTGAAGATCCGCCCGTGTGGCCGCCTGGTAAGGGGTGGTCACCGCGTCGGCCACGATCGCCAACCACTCCAGCGGCATATCCCCCCGATCCTCGACGACGCACAGGTCCTCAGCCGGCACGGGGATGTGGCTGGAGAACCCGCCATAGATGCCCAAGCTGTTGCCCGGCATCTTTTGCGCCAGACAGCGATTGCCCCGTCCCGCCGCGCAGATGGGGCAGTCGTTACAGGGCATCACCGCCGGGATGATGACCTCTTTGCCGATCCAGTCTTTCTCTCCGGCGACGACGCGCCCACTGATCTCGTGCCCCAGCGTCAAGGGGGGCTTGTTCACCGTGGGCACTCCGTAGTAAAAGTAGCTCAGGTCGGTATGACAGACGCCGCATCCGGCGATCTCGACCAGCACCTCCCCCGGTTGCAGTTCCGGCACCGGGATGGTCGTCCGCTCCAACTTTCCGGGGATCTTTTCGCCCGTCTCTTTATCCTTGGTCCACGGCTGGACCATCTGCCAGGTCTGAATTGCATCAGGTACATTCGCCATATTTACGCCTCCTTTTTTTCAGTAGTCAGTAGCCACGCCGCAGGCGGTCAGTAGTCAGACTGACTACTGCATACTGGCTACTGACTACTAGCTACTGATTACTCTTCCAACGGCTTGGCCAGGCACTCGGCGAAAAATTCGTCGTTCACCTCGCGTCCCTCGGCGATCAACTGGCGATACTTGATAAAATCAATGGTATCCTCGCCGGTGATCTTTTTGGTGTTAAAGGCGTGAAAGCCCAGGAACGCCTCGCTGGACATATTGGCCGCCAGCCAGTGGCGATAATAGTCCTTGCTCGCATCCCAGAAGAACTTCTTTTTTGCCCGAATGCTGTCAATGGACATCTGCAAGCAGTGGGGGAAGAGGTTAGTGAACGTCCAGATCATATCGTTCACCGCCTCGTCCAGCAGCTCAAAGTCGGTGGTCCCTTCCTTGAGTATCGCGCGCCCCTTCTTGTACGCCTCGCCGGTCTTGAACTCGCCATAGACGATCTCGCCATCCTCGACGTACTTTTCGGTGATCACCAGGGGATTCCGCACCCACTCACCCTCGTACTTGAGCAAGGGCACGACCTTGCTGACGTATCCCTTGCGGAACATCTTGTAGGCACTCCACGACTCGCAGGAGATGCAGTTCCACATCGCGTCCTCGATGCCCAGGTACCAGGGCAAAAAGTCGGACGAGCCGCCGACCGGCGCCGACCCGTGCCGCGGTCCGGCCTGACCAAAGACGGCCAGGTCAGAGGCGATGGCCAGGTCGCAAGCGCCGCCGATCTCTTGACCGCCCGCGATCCGCATGCCGTTGACCCGGCAGATGACGGGTTTCTTGGCATTGAGGATACTGTCCACCATGCCGTTGAACAGCTCCATGTAGAGCGCGTACTCGTTAGGCCGCTTGGTATAGTACTCGGCATACTCCTTGGTGTTGCCGCCGGTGCAAAAAGCCCGGTCGCCCGCGCCGGTGAACACGATGGCCACGACGCTGGTATCCAGCGAGGCCTTCTTCATGCCGCTGATAACGCCCTTCACCATCTCGGTGGTGTACGAGTTGTACTGCCGGGGGTTGTTCAGCCAAACCCAGGCCGAATACAGCCCTTCGACGGCGTTGCCCTCCGGGTCAACGATGGGCCTCTTGTCATACACCACACAGGGGGGCTGATCCATCGCACCGAAGAACTCGTCTCCCCCCATTCTGTGATCTTTCAGCTCGTGCTCTCTTGGTAACCACTCAATTCCCATTCTATACCTCCTTATATTGATTTTGTTAAAATTGTGGATTGTCACTTGTTACTATACTACTGAGCAAACTTGTAAGATACTACGTACACCCCGCCCTCTTCCAGCGTGGTCTCGACGGTAAGACCAGGTTTGTGGGCCATGTTCAGGGCGCGCGTGTTATCCGGCAACACCTGCGCCTTGAACCCGACGATCCCCCGGCTCTTGGCGATCTCGATCAGATACTTTTGAAGCCAGGTTCCTACCCCCTTGCCCTGCCAATCGTCCCGGACGAGAAGTGCCACCTCCGCCATGTTCGTATCTGGCTCTACGATGTAGCGGCCCACCGCGATCACCTCTTTCTTCTCCTCCTTCTCCTTCACGCCCACGATGGCCAGCTCCTTGCGATAGTCGATCGTCGTAAAGCGCTGCACCCTGGAGTGGGGCATGACGGCGATGCCGGAGAAGAAGCGATAGTAGATGCTCTCCTCCGAGAGGGAATAAAACAGGTCTTGCATCAATGGCTCGTCGGTCGGTTTGATCGGTCGGAAAAAGATATCTGTCCCATCAAACGTGGCGTAGGTCTCCAGCTCCTTGGGATAGACCCCCAGCGGCGGCAGTTGATCCACAAAGGCATAGTGGCGCAACTTGGCCTGTTCCAGCAACTCCTCGCGGAACTTGGGGTGGGCGACGTGGATGAGGGCCAGCGTCCGCTCGCGGATGTTTCGGCCATACAGATCGGCGACGCCGTATTCCGTGACCACGTAGCGCACGTCCCCCCGCGTGGTCACCACACCGGCTCCTTCCGACAGGTGAGAGACGATGCGCGAGCGCTCCCCGTCGTCCGCCGTGGAAGGCAACACGATGATGGGCTTGCCCCCCTTCGACCGGGCCGCCCCGCGGATAAAGTCGACCTGGCCCCCGATGCCGCTGTAGAACCGATAGCCCAGCGAATCCGCGCACACCTGGCCGGTCAGGTCCACCTCGAGCGCCGCGTTGATGGCCACCATCTGATTGTTCTGAGCGATGATAAAGGGATCGTTGACGTAATCCGATGGGCGGAACTCGAAGAAAGGGTTCTGGTCCACAAAGTCGTAGAGCCGCTGCGTTCCCATGCAAAAACTGCACACCGCCTTCCCCGGATGGAGCGTCTTGCGCGCGTTGGTGATCACGCCGGCCTCGATCACGTCCACGGCCCGGCAGGTCAGCATCTCGGTGTGGATGCCCAGGTCCTTCCTCTCCTGCGAAGAAGCCAGATAATCCAGCACCGCCGCCGGTATGGCCCCGATACCCAGTTGCAGCGTCGCGCCATCCTCGATCAGCCCGACGACGTTCTCGGCGATCTGGCAGGCGACCTCGTCAGGCTCAGAATAGCGAAATTCGGGAACCTGCGCCTCGTGCTCCACCAGCGCGTCTATTCGGTCCACGTGGATGAAGCTGTCGCCCAACGTCCAGGGCATACGGGGGTTCACCTCGGCGATGACAACGTCGGCGCTCTCGGCGGCCGGCTTGACGATGTCCACCGCGACGCCAAAGCTACAGAACCCGTGACTGTCGGGCGGGGTCACCTGGATGAGCGCCGCGTCGAGGTGAAAGCGCCTCCGTTTGAACAAGGCCGGAATCTCGGACAGAAAGATGGGGGTATAGTCCGCCCGTCCCTCGGCGACGGCATCCCGCACGTTCGCCCCGACGAAAAAGGCGTTGTGGCGAAAGCGATGTCGAAACCTGCTCTCGACGTAAGGGGCCGCGCCCACAGTCAGAAGATGGACGATCTCTACGTCCACAAAATCGTCCGGCCGCTTGGTCATCTCCTCGATCAGAAGTTGCGGGCTGGCGACCCCGGAACCGATAAAAACGTTATCCCCGCGCTGGATCGCGCGCAAGGCCTCGCGGGCCGTCTTTAACTTGTTAACGTACCGTTCCTGCCACGGGATCGCTTGCATCGGACTACTGCCCCTCGTACCGGGCGACCGCTTCCCGCAACTCGTCGGGCACGCGGACAGGCTCGTGTGTCCCGGCGTCCACCGCGACGGCGACGATCTTGCCCGTGGCGATCAACTCGTCGTTCAATGGTTTGTAGATGGCGAACTCGAAGGTAAAGCTGGTGTTGCCGATGTGGCCGATGCGCGTGTGCACGTTCAGCAGATCGTCAAAGTAGGCCCGGCCCTTGTAGTCGCACTCCGCCGTGACGTAGAACATGTCCACGCCAGAAGCGACCATCTCCGGGTAGAAATACCCGATGGCCCGCGTGTACTCGGTCAGACCCAGGTCAAAATAGTTCAGATATTGACTGAACAAGACGTGCTGCTGCGGATCCATCTCGACGTAGCGCACGCGAAGGGGATGATAGAACTTGTACTTTTGGTTCATCGCTCATCCTCTCTGGATCGGGTGTAGATGATCACGCATTTCCCGCTTAGTATACATCAGATCGGTTTTCCAGACAAAATAACCAATGCGGCCCTCAAGTGAGGTCCTCATTTGAGGCGGGTCCGAAAGAAGGCGAGGAAGGCGTCAGTGCTTCAACCAAGACGTAAGCCGCTTGTAGCGCCGACGTAGGGCAGAGCGGAAAACATTCTTTGCAGTCCCAGCACTCCTGAGCGGCTATCTCTGGAATGAAACTGATCTCTTTCCTTACCCCTCGGTCCACAAAGCCAATCGCGTGCTTCTTCTTGACCTCGGCACAGTATCTCACACATAGGCCACAATGAATGCAAAAGGAGGCTTCTTTTTCAAAACGGTCTTTGTCTGCGCCATACTCTTGAGCCAATTCCCGCAATTTCGGAGAATCCGGGGCGTGAGCCAGCAACAGCTCCAGGATCACTTTGCGGATTCGGTCTATCTTCTCAGACCGGGTTCTCACGACCAAACCTTGCTCTACCAGGTAAACGCAGGAAACGACGAGCCTGGTCCGGCCGCCCACGTCTACTTCCACCATGCAAATTCGGCAAGCGCCAAAAGGCTCCAATTTCTCGTGGTGACAAAGGGTCGGAATAAATATCCCTGCACTTTGGGCGGCCTCCAAAATGGTCATCCCTTCGCTGGCTTTGACTTCTTTTCCGTCAATCTGTAAAAGGATATCACTCATTGTTTCTTGCTCTTTCTGACTATGGTTCTGGCGTCTTCGGGAATGGGAGCGGGAACAGGCTCGCCGGAGATCTTGGTCACCGCGCCAAAGCGAGAGGGACACACTTCAAAGCAGGTCCCACAATTGGTGCATTTCTCCTGGTCAATGATGTGGATCTTGTTCTTGCCGCCGTCAATCGCCTCGGCAGGACATTGTCGCAGGCAAATCATACAGGCCCGGCACTTTTCCGGGTCAATGTAGTACGAGATCAACGCCTTGCAGGACAAAGCCGGGCATCTTTTCTCTTTGATGTGCGCCTCATACTCATCTCGGAAGTAACGTATCGTGCTGAGCACCGGGTTCGGGGCACTCTTACCCAGAGCACAAAGAGAGGCCTCAATGGCAACCTCGGATAGCTCTTCCAAAAGCTCAATGTCACCCTCCCTTCCCTTTCCTGCGGTGATATTCGCAAGAATCTTGTGCATCTGCCTCAGGCCCTCACGGCATGGGACGCATTTGCCGCACGATTCGTCCGTAAGGAACTCGATAAAGTACCTGGCGACATCAACCATGCAGGTATCTTCATCCATCACGATCATCCCACCTGACCCCATCATCGAACCGGCCTTGGTGAGTTCATCGAAATCAACTTCCAAATCTAACAGTTCTTCAGGAATACATCCTCCAGACGGCCCCCCGGTCTGCACGGCCTTGAACCGCTTCCCTCCAGGGATTCCACCGCCTATCTTGTAGATAATGTCTCTCAGGGTCGTGCCCATAGGGACTTCTACGAGGCCGGTATTCGTGATCTTACCGACCAGGGAGAAAACCTTGGTGCCCTTGCTTCGTTCCGTTCCGAATTGAGTAAACCAGTCAGCGCCTTTATTGATGATCAGCGGCACATTCGCCCACGTCTCCACATTGTTCAACACGCTGGGTCTATTCCACAGGCCCTTGATGTTGGAGTGGATATACTTCGGCCTGGGTTCTCCTACCCTGCCTTCCACGGCCGTCATCAGGGCCGTCGATTCTCCAGAGACGAAAGCGCCGGCCCCCTGGTGCACCATAACCGTGAAATCAAAGCCTGAGCCGAGGATGTTTTTCCCAAGAAAACCATACTCCTCAGCCTGCTCGATCGCAATGTCCACATTCTCCACGGCTAACGGGTATTCTTGACGAACATAGATATACCCTTCCTGAGCGCCGACGGCAAAAGCCCCAATGATCAGCCCTTCAAGGACGGAGTGGGGATTCCCCTCCAGCGTGCTCCGGTTCATATACGCGCCCGGGTCCCCCTCGTCTGCATTGACCATCACATATTTTATTTCATCGGGGGCGTTGCGGGATCCTTCCCACTTTCTCCCTGTGGGAAAGCCGCCGCCCCCCCTTCCTCTCAGGTTCGATTTTTTGACTTCCTCCAATATCTGCTCAGGGGTCATCTCGAAAAGAGCTTTGGCTAACGCGGAATACCCGCCGATTGCCAGATAGTCATCGATGCTCTTGGGATCAATGTTACCATTGGAACCGAGAATAAGCCGCTCCTGGTTTTTGTAGAAGGGGATGTCAGATTCATGAACGATCTTTTCATCGGTGCTGGGGTCGGCGTAGAGCAAACGCTCTATGA
>Ga0180434_10004157_pt1 | contig 17787 bp, 15 predicted proteins | sample SS_ome_7_FD_132453 | JGI IMG/M metagenome (GOLD analysis project Ga0180434, IMG submission 132453) | Hypersaline lake sediment archaeal communities from the Salton Sea, California, USA - SS_1_D_2 metaG | ecosystem: Environmental > Aquatic > Non-marine Saline and Alkaline > Hypersaline >...
ACACCTTCCTGTTCTGCCCGGAGGCGCTGGTCGTCGTGGACAGGCGGTTCGAGAACGTCCGAGCCTACCAGAGCCAGCTCGCCCTTGAGCCCCTCGAATGGTATGTCCCGACGGCACGGCAGAAGTACGGGCGGGAGAACGATGCGCCGTGAGGGTCTACATCGCAAGGAGGTTGCTTCTCGCAGTCCCGACGTTGCTCGGGATCACGGCCATCACCTTCGTCATCATTCAGCTGGCGCCGGGGAGCCCGGCCGCGATGGCGGTTCGGCTGGGCGGGGAAGGTGTGCGCAGCGATGCGATCGCCCAGGAGATAGTCGAACAGACCAAGAAGCTGTACGGGCTCGATAAACCTATCCCGGTTCAGTACGTGCTCTGGTTGAAACGGCTTGTCACGTTCGACTTCGGAACCTCATACAAGGATCAGCGGAACGTCCTCGAGAAGATTGCCGAACGGTTGCCGGTATCGCTCCAACTCAGTCTCACGTCCATCTTCCTCGTGTATCTGATCGCCATACCTATCGGGGTGTATTCCTCCACACACCAGCACAGCCTGTCCGACAACGTCATCACCGTATCACTCTTCATTCTGTACTCACTGCCGAACTTCTGGGTGGCAACGCTGTTCATCATGTTCCTCGGCGGCGGCGATTTCCTCAATGTCTTTCCGATTTACGGTTTAGTCAGCGACAACTATGCCCAGTTGACTTTTTGGGCTAAAGTGGGCGACCGGCTCTGGCATCTCGTGCTGCCTATCACCTGCCTGACGTACGGCGGCCTGGCAAGCATCTCGCGGTTCGGCAGGGTAGGGATGCTCGAGGCCATCCGGCAGGACTATGTTCGGACGGCACGCGCGAAAGGGCTCAGCGAGAAAGTTGTCATATTCAAACACGCGTTCCGCAACTCGATCATTCCTATAGTGACGTTGCTCGCAACGCTGTTGCCGGCGATGCTCGGCGGAAGCGTCATCATCGAGAGCATATTCTCGATACCCGGCATGGGCCAGCTCGCCTTCGAGTCGATCCTGTCGCGCGACTACCCGGTTATCATGGGCATAACAACGATATCCGCACTGCTGACGCTTATCGGGATACTGTTGGCGGACGTGTGTTATGCGTTAGTCGACCCGAGAATTTCGTTGGAGTAGCAAATGAAGCGGACTTCGCAAGGGTACTGGGCGATAACCTGGCGGCAGTTCCGGAAACGCCAGTTGCCCATGAGAGGATTGGTGCTCGTGGTGCTCCTGGGGCTTGTCGCGCTTCTTGCACCGTTGCTCGCAAACAATAGGCCGCTCATCATGCGGTACCAAGGCACATACTATTTCCCGGTATTCAGGGAGCATCCGCGTTTTCGCAACGTCGATTTCGACGAGCTCGCCGCGACCTTTGAGAAAGGCGATTTTGCCGTGTTTCCTCCCGTGCCGTATACTCCGACGCAGTACGATCTCACCGAGCACTTGCAGGAACCGAGCAAAAAGCACCTGCTCGGCACGGATGACCGGGGTAGGGACGTTCTGAGCAGGATGATTTACGGGACACGTATCTCGCTGTCCGTCGGGTTCGTCGCGGTGGGTATCTACATCGCCATAGGAACTGTTCTGGGCGCGATCGCGGGATATTACGCCGGAAAAGTTGACATGATCATCTCGCGGTTCATAGAGATCATGATATGTTTCCCGACATTTTTCCTCATTATAGCGGTGATTGCCTTTCTGCCGCCGAGCATTTACAATATCATGATTGTGATAGGGATAACGGGGTGGACGCGTGTCGCTCGACTCGTACGGGGAGAGTTTTTCCGGCTGAAAGGGCAGGATTTCGTGACGTCCGCTCGCGGTCTTGGGGCGACTCATTTCGGGATCATTTTCCGGCACGTGCTGCGCAACGCGCTGGGGCCGGTGTTCGTATCCGCGACGTTCGGTGTTGCGGGCGCCATACTGACCGAATCGGCGCTGAGCTTTCTGGGATTCGGGGTACCGCCGCCGACACCGAGCTGGGGAGATATACTATCGCAATCCCGTCAGTACATAGAGTTCGCCTGGTGGTTGACGGTGTTTCCGGGTGCGGCGATCTTCCTGACGATCACCGCGTACAACCTTGTCGGCGAAGGGCTCCGCGACGCCATAGACCCACGATTAAGACAGTAGAGAGAATAGAGAATAGAGTAGAGAGTATGTAGGGAAAACCGACAACCAAACATGGCTGCAAGCGAAAGTAAGAGCCGGGTGGGGAAAGCGCGGACCTTTGAGGATTTGACTGTCTGGCGGAAGAGCCACGAGCTCGTTTTGAAAGTCTATGAGACGACCTCGGAGTTCCCGAGAGAAGAGCTGTTCGGCCTTGTTGCTCAGATGAGACGGGCGGCCGTATCGGTGCCTGCAAACATTGCGGAAGGCTTCAAGAAACGTGGCAACAAGGACAAGGGTAATTTCTATAATATCGCGCAGGGTTCACTGGAGGAGTTACGATACTACCTTGTGCTGGCGAGGGATTTGAAATACTGTGAAGAGATAACCGCTGTGTGGCATTTATCGGACGAGGTAGCGCGCATGCTCACGGCGTTGATACGGTCGGTAGGCCGAGCTTCGGTATGACCCTATATTCTACCTACTACCTACTACATACTCGCTGGTGGCTCGGAGGTTCACGTTGGAAGAGTCTGGAGACAGGCTGCTCGGCATTGAGCGATTGAAGACCTACTTCTTCACCGACCGTGGCGTGGCGAAAGCGGTTGACGGTGTCAGTCTCGACGTATCTCGCGGGCAGACGGTCGCGCTGGTCGGTGAGAGCGGCTGCGGCAAGACGGTGACGGCGCTGTCGATCATGCGGCTGGTGCCGGATCCCCCCGGGAGGGTAATAGGGGGCAAGGTACACTTTCAGGGTCGTGACCTGCTCACGTTGTCCGAACGGGAGATGCGGTCGGTTCGCGGCAAAGAGATCGCCATGATATTCCAGGAGCCGATGTCCTCGTTGAACCCGGTGTTCCGTGTGGGCGCACAGGTGGCCGAAGCTATCATACTCCACCAGGATGTGGGGAAGAAGGAAGCCCGCAAGAGAACCGTCGAACTGTTCGAGCGGGTCGGTATACCGGAAGCCGAGAGCCGGGTGGACGAGTACCCGCACCAGATGAGCGGCGGGATGTGCCAGCGGGTGATGATCGCCATGGCGCTCTCGTGCAATCCGGCGCTGCTGATCGCGGACGAGCCCACCACCGCGCTCGACGTCACGATCCAGGCGCAGATACTGGCGCTGCTGCGTCAGTTGCAATCGGAGTTCCACATGTCGATCCTGCTGATCACCCACGATCTGGGTATCGTGGCGGAAATGGCGGACTATGTCGCGGTGATGTATGCGAGCAAAATCGTCGAATGGAGCCGGTGCGTCGACCTGTTCCGCGAACCGCTCCATCCGTATACGGTCGGGCTGTTCAGGTCGTTGCCGAGGGTTGAAGGTGGGCGGAAGCGGCTCCGGGTGATACCCGGTACCGTGCCGAGCCCGCTCGATTTCCCGTCGGGATGCAAGTTTCACCCACGCTGTCCGATAGCCGAGCAGAAGTGCGTTACCGACGAGCCGGATCTTATGGAGATCACGGACGGCCGCCGGGCGGCATGCTGGTTCGCGGGAAAAGAGAAGCTGGAACGCTATGCAAGAGACGAATCCGATACTGCTCCGCGTTGAGAACCTGAGAAAGTACTTCCCGATACGACGCGGGGTGTTCTCGCGTGTCGCCGGGCACGTGCGCGCGGTGGACGATATATCGTTCGAGGTGCGCCGGCGCGAGACCTTGAGCCTTGTGGGCGAGAGCGGCAGCGGGAAAACCACCACCGGCAGGACGATTCTGCGGTTGATGGAACCCACCGCTGGTAAGGCCTATTTCGAAGATATCGACATCTTTGCGCTCAAAGGAAACGAGCTCCGCGCACTGCGGCGGCGCATGCAGATTATCTTCCAGGATCCCTACGGTTCGCTCAACCCTCGGATGACCGTCGGCGCCATGATCGGCGAACCGCTCGCCATACACAAGATCGTGCCGAAACGGGCTCGGCGCGACAAAATTGCGGAGATCCTCGATCTTGTCGGGCTGGAAGCCGACCATATGAACCGGTACCCGCACGAGTTCAGCGGCGGCCAGCGACAACGTATCGGTATCGCGCGGGCGCTTGCCGTAGAACCCGATCTGATCGTTGCCGACGAACCGGTGTCCGCACTCGACGTATCGATCCAGGCGCAGATACTCAACCTGCTCGAAGATCTGCAGGACAAGCTCGGGCTGACCTACCTGTTCATCGCGCACGACCTGAGCGTCGTGCGGCACATCAGCAACGAGGTCGCCGTAATGTATCTCGGCAAGATAGTCGAGCGGGCACCCGTGGAGGAGTTGTTCTCCAACCCGTTACATCCATACACCCTGGCGCTGCTCGCCTCCGTGCCGGTACCCGATCCGAGCGTGAAAGCGGAACATAGACCGCTTCAGGGCGACATGCCGAGCCCGATCCGCCCGCCGTCCGGCTGCAGGTTCCATACCCGCTGCCCCCGCGTCATGGCGCACTGCTCGACGATACAGCCGCTCCTCGAAGAGAAAGCGGCTGGGCACGTCGTCGCCTGCCACCTGTACGGATAGGAAGATCGTCACCCTCGCTGGCACAGGGTATGCGATCCGAGCTTGACAACGCTCACCCAGCCTGCTATACTATGCGTGTACATATGAACGGCTACTAATCGGGTCGGGAGACGCCAAATGCGTTCCGGTATGAGCGAAACCGGGGCGTTTCGAACGGAGCCGCGCGGATCAGGGCTTATTCATAGTGGTCCGGCGTTGCGTTGCCGCAGGACAAGTCCAGTTGGTCATCATGTATGGTGCAAGCGGTGCCCATAGGTGTAATTTCTATATACAAGGTGGAGCTTTGGCGGCTCCCGCCGACGCGCCGCCCGTACGTAAATCCGCTGCCGGTGCGGGGATACATTGAGGAGTGCGTTGACAGGCGTTTCGGCGAAGAAGGGGCTCCATACATGAAGGGGCTCCATACATTGCGTTGAGGAGGTGATGTCCCGGCAAATCCTCAGAGTTACGGAGTGAATATCTGCAGTTGGCACGTAGCGAGGTGAATTGATTCGGCTGGATTAGAGAAGGGGATGACGACAATGAGACGACATCGTTGCGGATTTACGTTGATAGAGCTGCTCGTGGTGATCGCGATCATCGGGATACTGGCGGCCATACTGCTACCAGCCCTGGCACGAGCGCGCGAGGCGGCACGGCGCTCTTCCTGTGCCAACAACCTGAAACAATGGGGGTTGGTTTTCAAGATGTACAGTAACGAATGGGACGGCAAGTTCCCGCAGATGTGCGATATGGCGATGGGGGCATTTCCGAGTTCGTACCCCGGCCTTGCCGGTCCTGACGGCCGGGCGATTTACCCCGAGTACCTGACCGATCTGAACATCCTGGTCTGCCCATCCGACAGCGGGGATGACAACTTCACGGATCTGCCGGACTTCGAGACGGCGACTGAACAGATCCGTGCGGGGCTTGCTGCCGGGACTGTCGAGATCACTTGCATGCAACTGCACGCGTCGATCCCACGATCATACTTCTACATGGGTTACGCGACGTTGACCCCTGCACAGGGGCTGGCTGCCACACTCCAATGGTTCCAGGAGGCCATCAACCAGGCACTTATCACGCCGACCTACGTCAACCTGTCGGTCGGTCCTGAGTGCCCGTTGACAAACGGCGCTATCTCTATCAACCGCGACTTCGACCTCGACGTGTCCGCGCTCGGGGCAACTGAGGCCGATGGGTCACCCGTGCCGGACACCATATACCGCCTGCGCGAAGGTATCGAGCGGTTCTTCGTCGAGGATATCAATGATCCCGCAGCTACCGCTGTCGCGCAGAGCGAGGTCCCGGTCATGTGGGATACCTGGGGCGACACGAGTGTGGTTTACGGTGCCACGCCAGCAGACCCTTCGGCAGGGATCATCATTTTCAACCACGTTCCTGGAGGGTGTAACGTGCTATACATGGATGGGCACGTCGAGTTCGTCAGGCACACGGTCAAGTACCCGGTTCGCGACGACCCGCCGGGGACGTTCGGAGCGATATTCTCCGGGTACTGCGCGCTCGGTGCCGGGTTTGGTTGATGCGGAAAGTAGCCACGTCGCTCGCGCACAGGACGTAGCTCACGGCTGAGGGTGGGCCAGTGTAGGGGCAGACCCGCGTGTCTGCCCCGCAAATATGGGCGAACACAGAGGTTCGTCCTTACAGTCGGAGAGAAGCCTCTTTGTAGAGACGCCCCCTCGCGCGGGGCGTCTCTTTTTTGCCTCGCATGCGAGCGCGCTGCCACAACCTAAAGCGCAAGCAAGCTTGCGCACTCCACACGTTAGGTGTGTTCGTGCTTTTTGGAGGGAGGGACGCGCTCTCGCGCGTCCGCAAGATGTACCGGCGCGTCTCACGCGCAAAACCACCGGTCGAGGTGGAACTCGACCCTCCCGCGCGTCCGCAAGATGTGCCGGCGCGTCTCACGCGCAAGACCACCGGTTGAGGCGGAACTCGACCCTCCCACACCGTATCGTAGGGGCGACCCGGCGGGTCGCCGCTACAAACGCATCGCGGATTTCACCGTTCGTGTTGCACAAGCCCGGAGACCGGCGTTCCCGGTCTTGCGAGCGAAGGCACGCTTGCTTTTGCTCATGTCGGTTGGCATAATTCGGGACAGATCATAGTCAGTCCGGTACGTTCCAGTAGCCAGTCGCGGTCGGAACAACGGAGGGAAGGCAAGCGTGCGCCGCTTCAGAATCATCGTAGGAGCTTTGGCGGTGGTTTGTATCGTGCTCCTCACGGCTGTGTTTGTGGGCTGCCGGAGGGAAGAGCCGCCGCCGACAGAGGTCCCGGGGAGCCCGATGCTCGACGAAGAGCTCATGAGGGAGTATCAGCAGCGGCTCGAGGAGTACCGGAAGAGTATCGACGTCGATTTCGACACCGCGGAGGAGCATCTCGAGATGGCTCGGCAGCTCGAGCGAAAGTGGGATTTCTACGGCGCGGCACTTCATTACCGCAAGGCGACCGCGCTCGACCCGGACAGCGCGGAGGCATACGCGAGCCTGGGCCGTACGTTGCAGCGCACAGGCGACGTGGACGGTTCCATCGCGGCGTTTGAGCAGGCCATCGAACTGAATCCCGAGGACACCGCCTCATACATCGGTCTTGGCCTGAGCCGGTACGCCAAAGAGGATCTGGACGGCGCGCTGGCGGCGTACGAACGCGCGCTCGAGGTTGATCCCGAGTACGCGGACGCCTATCAGAACATCGCCGTGGTACGCTGGAGGAAAAGGAATTACGCCGCCGCGTGGGACGCTGTCGAGCGGTGCCAGGCGCTCGGCGGGGAGGTCGAACCGAGCTTTCTCGACGTGCTCAGACGGGATTCGGACCCTAGCGGCTGAGCACGCGCCAACCAGGGAAAGCACGTCGCTGGTTGCTGTCCCATCCAGTGTGACGAGCAGGCGGTTTCTGTCGCCCCCGTTTGGGGGCTCGTCAGTTGTTCCCCCTGATACACCCAGGGCTCGCTCGGCTTCGCCCTGGGCTACATTCTGTCGCCCCTGCCGGGGCTTCATTCCCGTCCATAGCGGTTGCGCGGACGTCCGCATTCAGCACGAGTGGCGCTTGTCCATAGAGCGGAGCATTGGCGCGGGCGGTTCGCGAACCGCCCCTACACCATCGTTATTCCGGCCGGCGACACGCGGGCCCTATCAGCAGAAAGAAGGCTGTTCCGCAAAAGCACCAGCGAAAAAAAAGTGCTTGACAAAATGGCAATTGTATGCTATAAGTATGCCGTAAGCTTCGACGGGTTCACGGAGTCTACGTTCAACCACCCGGAAATAGAGCGCAGGAGATAGGTATACCTTCCTTAAGGTTGGGGTATACCTTGATGTCACAACCGCCGTGGCACAGTAGCCAAGCGCGACCAATCCGCAACGATTTTTCTGACGAGCACGCACGGTTTATACTTGCCGTGGGTGGGAGGTCTTACGTATGAGTAGACTAAAGTATCTTATAACGCTGGCATGCGTCCCACTCGCATGCACAGCGTTCGCCGGACTCGCCTGGGCGGGCACCGCCTATTATGGCGGGTTCAGCGATGAAACGGGCGTCCCGTACTGGACGGGCACGCCGACCGGCCCGATCCTGCAACCACAGGATCCGGGGTGGAAGATTGGGGTCAGCGACTCGACCGCGGTCGGATCCTTCACGCTCAACGACGGGAGCTCGACGTGGTCGATCGCGGACGATACCCACGGCCTAGGCTGGGTGATGACCGCCGAGTGGGACCTGCCGGACCCGAACGTATTACCGGGCCGCGACCATTACTTCTACATCGGGTTCGATGTCGGTACCGTCGACAGCACTAAGTTCCGCATCGGCACCGAGTATAAGGATGCGAACGGCGATGAGGTAAAGGAGTTTGTCATCCGCGAGCAGAGTCTGAGCGCGGCTGGCTTTCCTCCAACCGGGACTGAGATTCCGATCACGGTAGCGTCGATTCCGGTACGGACGCACGTCCAGGTCAGGCAGACGTGCATTCGTGGCGGCGACCCGGTGTACACCGGCGGCGATGCCGTGTTCGAGGAGTACCGGGTAAACTATGGTCCGTGGACGCCATACACGAACGGGTACGGCATTACTTGGGTCCCGCTCAATGCCGTCCCCGCGCTGGGATTGGACAGCCAACCCCATGTGATAACGTGGAAGGTCCGGGGTATGGGCGGCGTCATCGACCCGATTATCACGGGAAGCCAGGTCCCGGACGTGAACACCGGGAACGACCACGACTCGGACGGGGTCGACGACGAGAACGATCTCTGGCCGGGTAACGACCAGGGAGCGACTGACACTGACGAAGACGGTCTTCCCGACGAGTGGGAGAACTCGTACTGGGGCAACCTGGATCAGGACACGAACGACAACCCTGACGGCGACGATGCCGATAACGTCCAAGAGTGGCTGCTCGGCACCGATCCGACAGCCGCCGACGTGACAGTGCCGCTTATCGGCTACATCGGTGCGGCAGCGTTCGTCACGTTGCTCACGGGTGTCGGCACCACCGCTCTGATCCGGCGGAAACGTAAGTGAACTGAGAAGGGTTCTAGTTTTAGCAAGCACCCTTTGGAAGGACGGTAGTATAGGGGGCGCGGCTACGGAATGTCGCGCCCCTGCTTCTTTATCGCCTTACGAGCGTGAAGTGGTGAGTCGGCGGGCCGTCTATGGAAGCGCGTGAAGGGGAGATGGAAGCACTGTTATAGACTTTTCCATGCCTCAGCGACGTCATAATCAACGCAAAGATGTTAACAACCTCCAGTAGAGTGAGCGATTACCGGCGTGGCATGGGCATCTTGTGGAACATTTGCCGCGGAGAGCACATGAAGGGGCGGGTACGCCTCGCCACGGCGAGTTTTCAACGCGGCGCAGCTTCGACCAGGCGCCCTACCTGCGAAAACGGTATTTCGCAAAACGCTTGCACAACATCCTTCATTGAAGTGATGAACGGTTATGATTAGAATATCTTCGAGAGGAGTAGATGGAACTTATGCTGCTCGTACGGGAGGAGCGGCGTTTCTTACAGCCATACGAGACTGGACAAGGAGGTAACGAAGATGGGTGCTTGTGCACGATGGTCGCGCGCGGTCGGTGGATGGTTGGTCATATCGATACTCGTTTTGACTGCGGTTGCAGGTGAAGCCGCAGAGCTTACAGCAGGCACGGCGAAAGCGGTTATCACGCCGGATCTCGACACATCGCGTGCCCTGGTGACCGGCGGGATGTCGGATGGACTCGACCACGATATCTACGCACGAGCTCTCGTGCTCAATGACGGTACGAAGCGGCTCGTCATAGTCACCTACGACCTGAACTGCCTCGACGTAGCGACACCCATTCTCCGGGTACGGTGTCGGGATGAGTTGGGCATCGACCCGGCGTATCTGGTGCTTCTCGCCACGCACAACCATGAGGCGCCTATACAGATAGCGCCGACGAATTTCGATTACGGACGGTGGCTTGCGGACAGGATATTCGATCTGATCAAGGAAGCGATCGGAAAAGAGCAAGGTCCTGCAAGACTATTGTTCGGGTATGGGTACGGCTACTTTCTCGCGAATGTCGGGAATGTCCCCGCCGATTACGAGATCCAACTGTTGAAGGTGATGCGCGGCGATGAGGTTGTCGCGATGCTTTTCAACCAGCCGACTCATCCGCTCCAGGGTTCAGAAACCAAGATCGGGGTGGGACATCCCGGCTACGCGCTGGATGAAGTGGAGAAAAGGGTGCCGGGCGCGCTGGCGATGTACGCCGATGCGTTTGGAGCCAACCAGGGCACGGTCGAAGGGTTGCTCGCCCCGTTGGAGACCGTTCAATCGGTTGGCAAACGGTTGGCCGACTGTGTGCTGGAGATCGCGGAAGGGCCGTTACAAGACGTGACAGGACCCATCTCGAGCAGACTGGAGGTCATATCGTTGCCGCTGGCGCCGCCCATTTCGTATGAGGAAGCCAGGAAACTTGCCGAGAAGATCCCGCGCGATATCGGGTTCGTTCCCTGCCCTAATCCCGACAGGGGTACGAACTGGATCAGGTCGCTGCTCAAACATCACGAGGAGAAGATTCCGTTTCCGACGACGACGACGGACCGCGTATGCACCGACGACGGGTTTCTCGTGAGAGAGTACGAAACGCCGCGCGAGTTCCCGTGCCGGTATGAGGAGACCATCGTCTCGACCATAGGACCGATGGTGTTCGTCGCGATGCAGGGCGAAGTGTGCGCGCCTATCGGGATGCAGATCAAGGATGCGTTCCGTCGGTATGATATTCCCATCATGGTCTTCGCGTACATGGGAGAGCACAACCTCTACATTCCGACTCGTGAACTCGTGCGGGTGGGCGCGTACCAGGCGCGGGTCATCCAGACGCAGTATGGTTCTCCGGTCGGCTGGGCGCCGGAAGTTGAGGAGGAGATGGTCGCCGGTGTGATACGGATGATCGGTTCCATGCTCCCGGAGAGCCGTCTGGCTGGGTGGCAACGACCGTTGGCTATGACATGCCCGGACTGTGGTGCGCCGTTCATGGCGGAAGTGTTCCGTGACGGTCAATTGGTGCTGCGGTGTGGGCTACCGGGATGCTCGTTTGAAGAGGCGGTGGGAGACTGACCGACAGTATAATCGGTGCGGTCTCTGTGGGGGGTGTAATTCCCGACGCGGATAAAGGGGACGGCAATGAGATGTCTGGTGCCTGTGCTCATCATTCTTGGAGCAGTGCATCCCGTGCTCGCCCAGGAGACGATCAACGAACCAACGTCCGCACGTGCAGACATTCCTGAAGGGATGGTGCTTATCCCTGCGGGTACGTTCGAGATGGGGATTGACGAGGAGGATCTGAAACAGCTCGTCGAGATGGGCCGCAAGGTACCTCACATGAGCGAACTGCACGCAAAATGGTGGTTCGGTGACGAGATACCGAAACATGCCATAGAGCTTGATTCGTTCTACATGGACAAATGCGAGGTGACGAACAAACAGTTCGAACAATTTGTCGAGGAAACAGGATACGAGGCGCAGGGAAACTGGCGGAAGTGCGCGAAGAAAGACCGCATGGATCATCCCGTGGTCAATGTATCGTGGCATGACGCGAAATCGTATGCTCAATGGGCCGGGAAACGGCTTCCGACGGAAGCGGAATGGGAGTATGCGGCGAAAGGCGGCAAGGATGTCACGTGGTTCCCCTGGGGCGATTCGCCGGATCCGCAGCTCGCGAACTACAGGCACCAAGGCGAGACGTTTTTCTCGGGTATCCCCAGGCTGCTGGGGTTGATCAAGGTCAGAACGACGCCGGTGGGAAGTTATCCGCCCAACGGGTTTGGGCTGTACGATATGTGCGGAAATGTGAAAGAATGGTGCGAAAACGAGCGGAAACCGTACCCGGGTGGACCCAAAGAGGATTGGATTTATACGAGGTACGGCCCGTTCAGGGAGGGAGCGAAGCCGGTATACGGTCGGGCCGTCCGGGGAGGGTCGTGGTTGTCCCCGAACGCTGTGTTTGTGCGGCTCACCGACCGGCACAGATTTGAACCGGATACGTCGTCGTGGGAACGAGGGTTTCGTTGTGCAAAATCCGTCGAGTGAGCGAGTTGCCGATGAGATCGCAACGGTTTGTAGAAGGGTAGGGACGATGATGCGTCAACGATCACTGATTCTCGTTTCAATTGCGCTGTTAGTTAGTGGAGCGATGTTCGAGTCTCGTGCCCAGCAGCGGGATGAATCGGTGGATGAGCAGGTCGTGCAGCCGCGCGGCGGCTTTACCGGCCCGAACGTTCCCTCGCTTGAACCGTTGCTCGGAGATTACGTTCATACCGGCGTGAAGACGCCTGAGGGACGGACGGATGTCGCCAAGCTGCTCTCCATCCTCGAACAAATGAACGCACGGGATTACATGCATCTGGTATGGGGCGAGAAGAACTATCCGTCATCGTGGGAGGATTTCAAGCTGCTGTGTCCGGAGTTCCAGAAGGCAGGACGCCGGCTGTGGCTGTACCTGACACCACCGTCGGAGCCGCCGCCACCCGAGCCGTTCGGGCACGACTACGTGCGTTGGGCGGTTGAATGCGCAAAGCTGGCTAAGGAGTATCCGGTGGTGGCGGGGCTGTGTATCGACGACTTCAACGGGAACGTGAAGACGTTCGCGCCGGCGTACTGCAAAGAGATGATGCAATCGGCGCACGCAATTGCCCCTCATCTGGCGCTCCTCGTGGTGTGCTATTTTGGGTATTATGAAAAGACCATTGCACCGCACGTGGAGAGCGGCGCTATAGACGGCGTCATTTTCCCTTATTTCTACCCCCACAAGAACCATTCGGATACCTCGAGCCTCTTGCCTGAGATTGAGACGTATCGGCAATGGCTGGACCGGCAGACTGCGCAGGGCGGACTCTCCGGTAAGATGCCGCTGGTGGTAATGGTGTATGGTACGAAACATTCCGCATCGCCGGATCTCCCCACACCCGCCTATATCAAAGACTGCCTCAGCACTGGTCTGAAAGCCACCGAGAACGGGTTAGCCGACGGGGTAGTGACCTATTGTCTGCCAAAAGACAACTCACCGTTCGTCGAGGCGGTCGCTGAGGTGTACAATCAGTGGCAACCGGGCGCGATCAGGTCGCGCTAGCTTATCACGCATGTATGCGGAAGTAAATCGCGGGCTCGCTATGATGGCGGCGCCATTCAGGATGGATTGAAGAACCGTCGTACCCTCGGCGTGCTGTTCGCGGCACGCGGCGGCCACGTTGGTCGAGCTCTACTTGTGGCCGGCAGGCTGCAATCGTCGGACCGATGCGCGCCGTTTCGCCTTCTGCTGTTTGAGGAACTGAGCTGCTTCGTGGCCGGTCTGGAAGCTGAGCGTGTGTCCGGTGTTGATGTCATGAACACTGATGGCATACCGTTTTGTATGGCTGCTGTGCGGTTTGATGTGAAACGCTGGCGAGTCAAACCGCTTGTTACCTTCAGGGTCTCGTAACTCACAGATCCTCTCACTATAGTGCGTTGCCTGCCGTTTCGTCATTGTCCGACCCTCCCGGCTGCGTGGATACCTGTCTGAGTCAGACAGCACGCCGCATCGATAAGGAATGAATGATTGCCTTGCGCGGACACGAGTCCGTCTCTCGTCACCTTCTTTTCGTGATCGCGTTCGTGAATGTATTGAAGGAGCTGATACTCGGCTGTCCGGTTGTCTGGACAACAGCGGTATTTAGAACTGGTTATGAATGCGCCTTGGATAGACCTCCATTGTTTGGTTCCACTGACTATTACACCTCATTTCCCGGATTTTGTCAAGAGATTTCTTCCCATGATGGGTCTCAGTCCACCCCGCGCGTGGCGACCAACGCGCCCGCCGGGCTCTCTCGCAGACCGCCCCGTGATGTCCGGCACCAACCGTCGATTCGGGCTGCAAGGTGTGTACGCGCCTTACTTTGCGACAAGAAAGCTTTTCCTTAGAAATAGCCCATGGAGATCGGCCGCGGACGGTTCTGGCTGACGGCTCGCGCGGTGTTCAGGAGTTTTGTCGGACGGGCCGGCTTGACACCGGCACACGCTCTGTGTGAGCATTTCCGTGACTTCAACCCGTCCAGTGAGAGAACGTGGCGCGCACTAGGGTTTGTGGCAAAGAGAACCACCATTCGCGTGGCATGGGCATCTTGCCCATGGAATCACGGGCACGCCTCGGCGCATCTTCGACGAGACGTCCATGCCACCTTCTAGATTGTTAGTGAGATCCGAGCCTAACGGGCATGCGATGTGCCTTTACACGGGGAGCAAAAAAACCGTGAGACAAGAGAACAGTGTTCCCGGGGAAAGGGGAGTAACTCTGTCTGGTGTACGATTGACCATTCTGGTCATCTTGCGAGTGGTGGTCGGCTGGCATTTCCTTTACGAGGGACTTGCGAAACTCTACGCGCCGGGCTGGTCGTCCGCCGGTTACCTGGAGTTATCGAGATCGGCGTTTGCGCCGGTTTTCAACTGGATCGCGGCAAACCCGTCCGTGCTGAGAATCGTCGATTTTGTGAATATCTGGGGGTTGATCGTGATAGGTCTGGCACTGATACTGGGGTTCTTCACGCGGATTGCCTGCGGTGCCGGTATTGTTCTTCTCCTGGCGTATTACCTTGCCAACCCGCCATTTGTCGGCCTGGATTTCGGCGTGCCGACCGAAGGACATTATCTGATCGTCAACAAGAACGTGGTGGAGATGGTCGCCCTGATTGTGCTCTTGGCGTTTCCCACGGGCACGTTCCTCGGACTGGATCGGTTGATCCAGATTGGGCGGGAGAGAAGAGCGCACGCGGGCGCCGCGGACAAAGGAAGTGTCGAGAAAGCCGGGGAGATCGGGAAACCACAACCTGCCGGGCGCAGTGCTCTCGACCGGCGTGAGTTGCTGCGCGGTCTGGCGACGTTACCTTTGCTCGGCGTCTTCGCCGTTGCCGTACTGAGAAAACTCGGGTGGGAAAGTTACGAAGAGAGGCGGCTGGCAGAGGAGGCTGACGCCGTCACGAGCGCGACTATCAAGACGTTCGACTTCTCGAGCTTGAAAGATCTGCGGGGAACGTTGCCGCAGGTCTACATCAAGAATTTGAAGCTCAGCAGGATGATCCTTGGCGGAAACCTGATCGGCGGCTGGGCGCATGCGAGAGACCTGATCTACGTATCGAAACTGATCAAATCCTATCATAACAAGGCCAAGATATTTGAGACCTTCATGCTGGCCGAACGGTGCGGTGTGAACACCATATTGACGAACCCAATTCTGTGCGGGGTGATCAACGAGTACTGGCGGAGAAAGCTCGGAAACATCCAGTTCATCTCCGATTGCGGCGGGAACGATCTCATGGCGATGGTGAAAAAATCGATCGACAGCGGCGCGTGTGCATGCTACGTGCAGGGCGCAACCGCCGACGGGCTCGTGCAAGCCGGCAAGTTCGACCTCATCGCAAAAGCGCTCGACATGATCCGGCAGAACGGGCTGCCGGCGGGCATCGGCGGCCACTACCTCCATACGATCAAGGCGTGTGTCGAACAGGGTCTCGATCCCGACTTCTGGATGAAAACGCTCCATCACACCAACTACTGGTCAGCGAAGATCGAAGAGCAACATGACAATATCTGGTGTGAGAAACCGGCGGAGACCGTCGCGTTCATGAAAGCGCTCGAGCGACCCTGGATCGCTTTCAAAGTGCTGGCCGCCGGCGCGATTCACCCGAAGGACGGGTTCCGCTACGCGTTTGAGAACGGTGCCGATTTCATCTGTGTCGGCATGTACGATTTCCAGATTGTGGACGATGTGAACATCGCGCTGAACGTGCTGGCGGAAGGTATGCAGCGAGAGCGCCCGTGGCGAGCGTGAAGGACAGCGTGTCCGTCCCTGAACGGCTGCTTGGTTCTCGCCCTGTTTTGGAGCCTCCAGACTATGTGGAGTGCGCAAGCTTGCTTGCGCTGCGGCAGCAAGCTACCGCACTCCAAACGAAGACTCTCCACGCAGCCCGGCAACTCATTTGCCGGGATTCCTGACGCTCTGTCGATCCCCGCCTTCACGGGAATGACGTCCAAGGGGCACGCAGTTGGCGCTGGCCGCGAGCAGTGCGGGACCCTGCATATCGCGAGAGGTAGCTGGTCTCACGGGCGACCCGGCGGGTCGCCCGTACACCGCGCGCACGGAATTCTCGCGCGGACGTTGTAGAAGCCCCAGCAGGGGCGATAGAATCTAGCCCAGGGCGACGCGAAGCGAGCCCTGGGTCAACGAGATCTCCAACGACGAGCCCCCCGATGGGGCGACAGAAAGGTACCGTGATGTCGGGATATCAACACAGCGTCGGCGTCATCAAACAGAATATCATACGCCGCCAGCGACGTCCTGGATTGGCGCCTTCACGGGAATGACGACGACTATGCTGTGGCGACTATTGGCGTGATGCCCATGCCACGTGAATTTCGTTGGAGATCCTTGGAACGTCGCTCCTTCACTGCGCGTGCATGATGACGATATCGCCGCGACGATGCTCGGGTGAGACGTCGAGACGAACGGTACGTCCGTCTTTGACCGTACCGCGGACAACAGTCTGGTACGGTGCATGGAGGTTGAAATCGACGTTCCACTCTTTCGGCCATGCCGGTAGGAGGTAGATTGTGCGGCCGTCCCTCTGCATGACCATAGCCTGGAGAGTTTTGAGCAGGATGCTCCCGTGGTCCTGGTCCGGTATCCAGTCGTAGTTGGGACCCCAGAACGCCGGGAACCGCGACCCGGCATGATTCTTTTTCGCGCGGCCGACAAGGTAGGAGCGTGCCCGATCCGCCAGACCCAGGTACGCCATGAAGATATCGTCCTGCCGCCAGCCGGAGTTCCCCTTGTCCCAGCGATGGTTGAGCGCTTCGATGGCCAGCTCAATGTCCGGCCTGCCGATAGCAAACAGGCGGAACGGGAATACGGCATACAGCTCGGGGTTTTCGATATTTTTCTTGTCCGCGAACTTCGCTGCGGGCGCAAGCATCCGCGTGCCGTCGACCTCGCGTGTCGGCAGCTCAGGCAGCTTCTTCTTCAGCGTGGTCCAGAAGGCACGCTGCTCGGCGGTGGTCAGCTCCTCCGGCAGCGAGAGCAGCCGATCGGTCACCGCGTGCAAACCAGCAAGTTCCGGCATGGGGTTGGTACAGTCCCACCACGTCTCGCACGCTTGCGATGGGCTCATGACCAGCTTGCCAACCTCGTCGGTCTTGTAGTGTTGGTCGAAAAACGTCAGCACCTCGTGCGCTGCCGGCAGCACCGTTTCCCGAAGGAACGGTTCATCGAGCGTATGCTCGTAGCAGTCGAGCATCATGAACACGAGCTCCGGACCGGACACCCATTCCCACTTATGCCACCCGCTTTCCTGGAGCTTATCGGTCCGCTGCTCGAACGGTGTCCAACCGTACGTGTCGCTGAACACATCGCCCCAGAAATAGATGCATTCCGGGATGAACACGCCGTCGTGTCCCAGATACAGGTGAGTGCGGTACCTGAACAGCGGCATGAGGTCCTGCCCGTACATATGAAACAGCGGCTGCATCAGGTCGAAGTCGCCCGATGTGCACATGCTGATATACGGCAGCCGCGTGTTCTGCCACCAGTAACCGGGTCCCCAGCGACGGTAGTCGGCGTCGCCCGGCGTACCCGGCCACGGCACCGTGAATATCGACCCGTTGAACTTGATCGGGTACCGGCCGCGTCCTG
>Ga0180434_10004159_pt1 | contig 17775 bp, 13 predicted proteins | sample SS_ome_7_FD_132453 | JGI IMG/M metagenome (GOLD analysis project Ga0180434, IMG submission 132453) | Hypersaline lake sediment archaeal communities from the Salton Sea, California, USA - SS_1_D_2 metaG | ecosystem: Environmental > Aquatic > Non-marine Saline and Alkaline > Hypersaline >...
ACCTACCCCGGCCTCGCCGAGATGGTGTACCCGGGCATCCACGAGGTCCAGCTCAGGCTGGTCCGCGCGGTCGTCAACTTCTTCGTCCCCCTGAACATGATGAGGGTGGACAAGCTCCCGGCGATGAGGGCCAAGTTCATCCAGAGGCTCGTAACGGGCTTCGCGCACAAGATCGCCAGCCGCAAGGTTCGGGCGTTCTACAAGCAGGCGGGCACTTCGGTCAGCAAGATCATCGGCACCTGTGACAGCGTCACCGGCGGTGGCACGGGCGTGTCCACGGTGACCTTCACGCCGACGAGCTCGTCCATCCACTCCTACCAGGACGGTCAGTTGATCGAAATCTGGGCCGCTGCGGGCACGACCCGTCGGCACAGCCCGGGCGCGACGCTGGCCAGCACTGGCAAGTATGTCATGGTTGACGGCGTGGACTACATCGCCGGGTCCGTGACTGCCAAGGTTGTGGACGGGACCAACTGGTCCAGCCAGATTCTGGCGACCGATGTTATCATCGACTGCCAGGACCCGGCATACTCCGGCTCGTCCATCGTCACGGCGGCTCAGACGCCGCACGACCCGGACGGGTGGGAGAGCTTCGTCAAGGACAGCGGAAACATCTTCGATAGCGAGGCCGTCACGGCGATCTCGCTGAGCACGCACCCGTACCTCAAGTCGCTCGTGAAGGACATGGTCACGGAGTTCGGCTCGGAGGTCCCGCTGAGCAACAGCCTGCTGAACCGGTATGTCGGCGCCTTCGAGCACGCATACCCGGATGCGACGCTGTCGCACCTGGCGACGACGAGCGGCGTCCTGCGCAACCTGCTGGACGGGTTCGACAACCAGGTCATCTTCGACGGCCAGGGCCAGGCCATCAACCCCAAGCTCGGGTTCAAGGTGGACGGCTCCGGCAGCAGCTTCTATGTCCCGTACTTCTCGCCCTCGGGCAAGATGTATAAGGTCATCTGCGCCCCGCTGATGAGGCCGGGGACCCTCGCCGGGTTGTCCCAGAACAACATCGTCGAGGTCGTCGCGCCCGAGTTGGGCGGCAGCAAGGGTGACGGGACCATCGGGGCAGGGGAGGTAGAATTCGTAGCGCCTCTCCACGGCAGTCAGAACATCTGGCTTCCGGTGCTCAGCTCCGACGCCGTGACGAATGTGAGGCAGGCGCCTGGCGAGCTGGTCCACGCATACACATGCGACGACCCGCGCTCGATCAAGCTGACCAGTCTCCAGGAGCTGTCGGCGTAGCAGAGGTGGTTGAACGCAGCCGAGGCTGCGTAGTGGATGGGCGGCCCTGGCCTCCGGCCAGGGCCGCCTTCTTGCGCAGGACGCCTCGATAGAATGGCTCATGGGGTACGAGCTGGCGGACGGCAGGAACAGGGCGTGGCGGGAAGATGATTCCGTCATCATCCGCATTGACAGCCCCAAGCATGGGGTGAAGGCCATGCTCGCGCCGTTCTCGGCGTGGCCGGGACTCAGGGAGTATCGGTGGTGCGTGCGGTGGGATAAGACGGCAGGCACCTTCTACGCCACTGCGGTCGCCCACCGCCCTGACGGTCGAAGAACCACGGTTTTGGCCCACCGCCTCATAGCCGGACTGGAACGCGACGACCCGCTTGTCGTGGACCACAACGACCACAATGGCCTCAATAACCTGCCGTCGAACACATGGATCGTTTCGCGGTCTCAGAACCAGCATAATCTGCGGAACTGGCGCACATACCGGGGCCGAAAGCCGACATCCCCTTATCCAGGGGTCTCTTGGTATCGCTGGCGAAACCGTTGGTTGGCGCAGATTAGATCGTCGGGTCGCCTGATTCATCTTGGCCTGCACGACGACGAGCTTGAAGCCGCCGAAGCCTATCGCCGGGCCAAGGCCGTCCGGGACGCCGGCGGCACATTTGAGGACATCAAAACAACAAGGAGGAAATAATGCCCAAGATGATTTACCTGCCCGTCGCCCACCGCCACATCGACCGCTACCAGGAGGTCGCCGACGACCTCAGCGAGATGCTCGGCATCGACGGGCTGGCGATATGGTGGAACTTCACCGGATGGGTCCTCGGCATCCACCACACGGAGGACCCCATCGAGGAGGTCGAGGCCCTCTACCCCTTCGAGACGCCCGACCCCACCTGCGAGGGTCTCCAGGTCACCGACCAGGACTTCGTGAACCTCAAGGAGATGCTCTTCGACGGCCCCGCCCTCTCGTTCGACGACTTCGACTCCGCCGAGAAGTCCAAGCTCGAGCAGTTCCAGGCCGAGCAGGACGAGACGCGAGACATGCGCCGGTGGATAGGGAAGAGGCTGGGGTTCTCTGACCCGTACTGGAAGCCGGTAGTGTGACCTGCTGAGGAGGACCCCCCGCGCAGCGGGGGGTCGCCCCCTTCATACAGTCTTTCTCGACCTCTCCGGTCTGGGGAGGTTCTCTATGTCTTGGCTGAGCGAAGCTATCCAACATGTGCGGGAGGCCACCAACGAGCCTGTCGCCAAATACTCGGACGCCCGCGTGATCTACTACCTTGAGCAGGCGTGCGCCGTCGAGCTTGGCGACATCTTCCAGCAGGCCGACGGGCCGAACACCTGCCTGTGGGAGCTGTCGCTCCAGAGCGGGGTCCGGCACTACGCCAGGCCACCGCACATCCAGAGCATCTACGCCATCTTCAAGGCCAACGACAACTACGAGCGCCAGTGGTTCGTAGCGCCGAGGGGCCGGTCGTCCGCCTTCGGGCCGGGCATCAGCTTTGACAACCACATGATAACCGTGGAGCCGACGGTCCAGAGGGACGAGACCCTCCATGTCTGGTACGGCACGACGGGGGAGATCAAGCTCTGCACCGGCCCCGTGGCCTCCGGCAGCACGGCGTCATGCATCAGGCTCGACACCCCGACGCTCGGCACCAGGGACCCCAGGGCCAACGGCTACGCCGGGGCCACGGTCAGGATCACGGCGACCGACGGCAGGGTCGAGGACAGGCATGTATCGTCGTCCACATTCGACGGCACGACGCACACGGTCTGCCCCGTGCCGGACTTCACGATTCCCGTGACGGGCGGCACATACGAGCTGGTCCCGGCGTTCGGCGCCCTGTTCCTCTCCGCCATCGCGTACGGCGCCGCCCTCGACATGATGGCCCCCGACACCAAGGTGAACAGGATCAAGAGGGTCGAGGAGAGGCGCAGCGCCGTCAGGCGTCAACTGCGCATGAACACCACGCGACTGAACCTCATCACGGGCAAGCGGTTCCAGGGCGACACCTGGCTGGCCCGGATACCGCCGCTGGACGGGTGGCGCGGGAGGCGCTGCTAGTGAAGATCACGAACCCGAAGCCGGAGTCGGACAGGGTCGCGCAGGCGCCCACCAGGGATGAGGTCCCGATGGGGCTTCCGTCGATGCTCCCGCTGCCTAACGGGATGGACTTCGGGGCGAAGCCGCTTGAGTCGCCGCTCGGCGCGCAGCCGCCGAGGCCGGGCATCAACGACACGCCGCTGAACATTCAGGAGAGGGAGAGGTAGGATGCCGTTCATCTCCGACGACAGAAACTCGGATTGGGTCCAGGCGACATACCCGTTCGCCGGCGCCAGCCTCGACAAGTCCCTGCCGCCCCACCAGTGCTCGGGGCCGTACAGGTTGTCGGGTTTCGACGGCAGGGAGTTCGGCTCGGGGATACGCTGGCCGGGCTTCGCCCGCTCCGTCATCGGGGATGTGCCCATCACGGGCGACCCCGCGCCCAAATACATCAGGCGCATCAACCTAAACAAGGGTTCCGAGGGGCACGAGCTTCGCGGCTTCGTCATCCTCCGGCGGCATGTGGTTTTCTCGTACTACGACTCGGAGTTGAGGGACTGGTACGGGAAGATTCTGAGGTACAACTTCGGCGGCCTCCAGCTCAACAGCGACAGCTTCTCGTGCTCCTCGTCGAATGTGGCGCTCTACCTGTCGTGGTGCGGGCAGACCACCGGAACTGGATTCTCGCAGAAGGGGCAGAGGCAGCTCCACGCGGACGACCCTGACTTCTTCAAGTCCGGCGACACCATCTGGATTGAAAGGGACACAACCGACGCCGAGGAGGCCGTGGTTGAGAGCGTCGAATCGACATACCTGCTGCTGCGCACGAACCTGAGATACAACCACGGCCAGTACGGCGACAGCTACGCCATAGAGGGCGGAAGCGGCACCGTCGGCATGACGGTCGTGACGCACGACGGGGACGACTTCCTCATCGAGCAGGCCGGGCCGCTGCACGAGGACGGGGATGTCACATTCGAGGTGAACATGATCGGCGGGACGACGACCCCGCCGCCGACCACGACCACCACGACGGAGGATGTCACCACGGAGACGCCGAGCATCGAACAGACATACGGCGGCGACACGCAGCTCAGCGGGACCGTCGGGGCGAACGACCCGACCGGGCCGACCGGCGTGGAGGTTCAGACACAGCGCAACTACGGCGATGGATGGTCCACTTTCAGTTGGGGCCTGAATGTAGCCGGCGAGGGTTCGACCATCTACTCCATCGCCGACGGCACATGGTCGAGGCAGGCGTATAAGCACCGCGACAACACCGACGACCCGGACGACTACTCAATCAAGGAGGGTCGCCAATACCGCGTCAGGACAAGGCTCGCGGATGTGGGCGACGGCACCCCTGGTCCGTGGTCGTACAGTGATGTGGTGACGACCCTCGCCGCGCCGCCGGGACCTGTGCCGGACCTCTGCACCATTCTCGGCGACCTCGTGGCGGGGCAGACGGAACTCGCCGTCTCGTTCCCGGGGTCGGTCCCGGCCAGCGGGGCGGAGGCGCAGCCCGTCATCAAAAACGCGGACGGCGACAACTGGACCGGGCTGACGCAGCGCCAAGACATCACGCCGGGACTCAATGTGCTGTCGGTTCCGGCGTTGCAGGAGGGCAGGGTCTACTCGGTGCGACACCGCCACAGCTCGACGGGCGAGTGGAGCGGGGAGTCGTCCGGCGACGACGGCAGGCTGTTCACCATAGCCAAGACGGCCAGCAAGGCGTACTCGACGCTGGCCAGCATCAACGAGCCGGTGTCGGTCGCTGCCGGGAAGATTAACGGGTTCATCATCGACGGCGGCTCGGAGACCGTCGGGCAGATAACCAGGTGGAACGGCGAGCGGTGGCACATCGTCGGCAAGACGCAGGACACCGGCCAGTACGGCCCGGCGACATTCGAGTTCGATTTGCCGTCGTCCATCTCCGTTGGGGACATCGTCTCAATCAGGACGCGGCTCGTGGACGGCGGCGCGTGGAGCGGGGACCTGTACGGCGAAGACATGGACGAGAACAACAGGCTGATGGACATCTCGCTGGTGGTGCAAGCCTAGGGGGACAGGATGCCGACAACGACAACCACAACGCAGTTGCCCGACTACGGCGTGCCGCCGGGGAAGTACGGCCTCGCGTACAGGTACTACAACAGCCGGCGCGATGTCATCTCCGGGATGTCGGACATCGTCACGATGACGGTCGAGGTCGGGAACGCGCACTTCCAGGCGCCGGAGCTGCTGAACGCCAGCCCGGAAGGCGGCTTCGACACCATCCAGACCTTCCGCACCATAGACGGCGGGAACCGTCTCTATCTTGAGGGTTCGTGGGAGAGCGGCGAGGTCCCGACCTGGTGCGAGGAGCTGAGCGACGAGGCGATTCAGTATCAAGAGCGGTACGAGCCGAACATCGACGAGGTCAAGAAGCCGCCGACATCGAGGCGCGTCGCGTACTACGACAGCGTCATCCTGGCCGAGGACACCAGCCTCAGCACAAGGGGCATCAGGTACTCCCCCACGCACAAGCACCAGCCGGAAATCTTCAACACGGCGAACCTGTCCAGGGTGAACACCGAGGACGGGCAGCTCGTCGAGTTCGTCGAGTCCGGCGACTACCTGTTCGCCCTGTACCCGTCGCTCGTCAAGAGGTTCTTCAAGCAGGGCACGGTATGCAGCGAGAACAACCTGCACCGCGGATGGGGTCCAATCTCCCGGAGCTGCGCCGTGTCGCTGGCCAGCAGTGTCGTGATGCTGACGCCGAAGGGCATAGTGGCCGTGACCCCGGGCAGTCCGCCGCAGTTGTTCCCCAACGCCAACCGCCTCTTCGTCCCGCAGCTAGCTGGCTCGTGGGCGGAGGACATCCAGGAGGACCTCAACAGCCCGCTGCCGAACATCATCTCCGCAGTGGACGACCTGATGGGCTGCGCGATATTCGTCAACAGGGCGAAGTACGAGGCGCTCGTCTACTGGGTGGACACGCAGCGCGTCACCATGCTGGAGGACTGGCCCTGGACGCTGATGTGCACCGGAAGCGACCCGGTCAACGGGGGACAGCGCAGATGCTGGTGCTACGGGATGGAGGTCTCCGACTCGGCGGACACATCCTTCGCCGCGCACACGGACAAGATTTGGACAATCGACGCGCTGCTGGAGGCCGACACGCAGACGATGTTCGGGCTGTCGTCCGGGCAGACGCTGAACGGCACAGCGACCGCCGGATCGTCCGGCTCCACGCTCACATGCGCGGGCGCGGGCTGGACGGACGAGATGGTTGGCGCGTTCGTCCACATCTTCTCCGGGTCCGGTGAGAACGCGACGGGCCGCAGGAGGAGCAGGATCATCTCGGTCTCGTCCACGGAGCTGACCCTGTACCCGAGCGCGGGGACCATCGAGATCGGCGACGAGTTCCACATATCGTGCATACCGATGGTGGTCATGGGGACGGCTCTCGCCGGCGAGGGGGTCAACACCGACCTGTCGTTCCGCAGGGTGGTCAGCGACATGAACCTGTGCCTCGGCCACGGGTGCGAACCGTCAGCCGGGTCGTATGTCAGGATGGCCATCGTGGGCGAGGACGGCGAGACGGAGGAGGCCGCGAAGGTCGTGGAGGCGTCCACCGACTACGACCAGATGCACGCCAATGTGTCCGCTCAGGGACGGGCGGTGAACCCGAAATGGGAGTCCTGGTGGTCTGATGAGCCGATGGAGTGGCTCCAGGGCCGAGTGAAGTTCCGCAAGGGCGACTCGGATGTGGATTGATGTTGTGTTGTTTGCGTCTGTGAATCCCTTGAGGACAGGTTTCCGGGAGGCCATATGGGCGACATGATGAACATTCTCGGCCTGCTCTCCAATGTGGTCGGGCAGTTCGGTGCCCGCCAGCAGGCTTTGGAGAGGGCCAACACGCAGCTCACGGGCGGCTACTCGCAGGTCGGCACCACCGAGAATCAGGTGCCGACGGGCGGGCTTAGGCTGCCTGAGGAGGCGCAAAACTGGCTCAGCGAGCGCAACCAGGCCGTGGCCGACAGGCCGGGCGGGCTGGCCGGGCTGTTCTCCGGCATCGGCAACTTCATAAGCGGGGACAAGGCGCCGGAGTCGATGGGGTTCCAGATCACCAGTGTGGACCAAGCCAACGAGCTGGTGAACGAAGTCCGCAAGGAGAACCCGGCCCTGGCCGACCAGTTGGCGCAGTCCTTCAACGAGCAACTCGGCGGGCAGCAGCTCCACTACGGCGCCACGGATATCCAAGGGGCGCTTCTCGACGACTTCGGCACGCAGCAAGAGGAGGCCGAACTCGACTGGCAGCGGCAGCTCAGGGGCATGGGGCTTCTGGAGAGCCGTGGCGAGGAGACGCTACAAGCCCGGCGGGATGTCGCGGCGGGCATGGACAAGATTATCTCCGACTCCAGAAAGGCCGAGGAGGACGCAATCAACTCCCTGGACTACGCCAAGGCCGGGTCGCTGATGCAGCTCGCTAACGCGATGCAGATGCGCCAGGAGGTCATGGACAACTTCCAGGACAACACGGTCATCGCAATGGAGACGGCCAGGGGCGCCATGAACTTCCGGCACCGGCAGGACGAGGAGGCGATGAGGAATCGCCTGGCCAACGACCCGGCGTTCGCCAACAGGCCAGACCAGATAGAGGCCCAGATTCAGAACCTGCGGCATGCGCAGCGGGACGAGCTGTTCGACGCGGCGGGCGGCATGAAGGTGCAGTACGACCTACAGCGGTCGCAGCTCGACCTGAACACGGCAAACCTGCAATCGCAGGCCGCGATGGCCGCAGCCGGCGAGGCGGTGAGCATCTCAGGCATGGAGTCCGGCATCAAGCAGCACTTCGCCGATGTGCGGACGAACGCCGAGACGAACCGGACGCAAGTGAATGTGTCGATGGACCTGCTCGACAGGGACAACAAGACGGACATAGCGAACTACCTGCGCGACATGACGAAGACGGTGGTGCCCTTCGCCCCCGTGCTCCAGATGGCGATGGGACTCGACATCGCCATCGAGGACCGGGCGAACGCCCTCAAGTGGGGCAGCGAGGCCGAGGCCAACTCGTTCTTCGGCGGGCTGGGTCAGACGCTGCTCGGGTTCGGCGCGTTGCAGGATCAGCAGTCGGCTGCGGAGGCACAGGGTCCCAGCACAGGGGCGTCAGTGGGTGCTGGTGCCGCGTCCGGCGCCATGGCCGGCGCGGCAGGCGGACCCATCGGGATGCTCATCGGCGCGGGCGTTGGTGCTGCCGGCGGATACGCTTCATCGCAGTAGGAGGATAACGGATGCCAATCAATGTGCAGCCTAGCATCGTCACAGACCCGGCGGCAGTCGTCCAGCGAAGCGCGCAGGTCGAGAATGAAGCCGCCGCGCAGGCATTCCGCAACGCGCAGGTCGGGCAGGAGCGAGGACAGCAGGGTCTGGACACGGCCATTCAGAGCACCGCGGCGCTCGCCAAGCAGCGTGCCCTTGAGAACGCGCAGAAGCGCTCGCAGATAGGGTCGATGGTGCAGCAGGGCATCTCCAGCTTCGGCTCCGCCATGAGGGACTACCGCAAGGAGAAGGTCGATTTGGCGAAAGAGCAGCGGATGGTCGAGCGCCAGATGGACGAGCAGAAGATGAACGAGTTTCCTGCCGCCATGCAGGCCATCTCGGAGGCCAGAATCAAGGCGACGGACGCCGACGGGAACATCGACCCGGACTACGCGGCGAAGCTCGACGAGGCCGAGGCATCAATCGTCTCCGCATACGACGGCAACAAGCGGTCCTTGCAGGCCAAGGCGATGGGCCAGGTCGGGCAGGTGATGGCGCTGGCCGGGCAGCAGTCCGACATGATCGCCAAGCAGAGGGGCGACGAGTTGCAGAGGGACATGATGACGGCGCAGCAGTTCCTGAACGGGCAGCAGCAGAACGAGGCGCTGACCGCCAACTACCTCGCCGTCTCTCTCGAGTCCACGGACACATCCTCCGGTATCGCGGAGGCGTCCGGTCGCGTGAAGTCCCGCTACGATGAACTCTCCAAGACCCCGGCGGGCGAGGACATCAGCTACATCGCCAAGAACCTGGCTCCCGCCGTCTACATTCCTGTCCACGCTTCTCTCGACGCTGGCGCGCAGGAGTTCGCCGACGCGATGGCCGCCGGAAACACCGACCACATGCGCAAGATGGTCGAAGAGGGCAGGATTGGCGAGTGGGAAGGGAAGCTGCTGTACGCCTATGGCGAGAAGATGTTCGAGGCCCGCGCCGTGGAGGGCGTGAGCGTGTCCCGGTTCGACGACCAGTTCGACCAGGTGCCCGGCAATGTCAAGGCCGCAGTCCGCGAGAACCTCAAGGCCGGCAGGCTTGAGCTTGGAAGGCTCTTGGCGGTGCACCCGAACCTGAGCAGCGGCTCGACGCAAGAGGTCTCGATGGTGCTGTGGGAGAAGGCCAGGGGCGTCGAGAAGGCGAGCGAGGGCAAGATTTCGGCGCAGGTCGCCTATCAGGCGATGAACCAGCACCTGGAGCAGTCGGTGGAGCCAATCAAAAGCCCGCCCGCGATGGGGTACAACCCGCCCGCGCCGACGGCGGAGTCCGCTCCGCTGTCCGCCGCAGTGCCCGGCGCAGCGGAACCCGAGCCGGCTCCGATGGGTCCGCAGCAGGAACCCGACCTGCCGCCGGATGTCGCAGCGGCCAAGCAGGCCAGGGAGGTGCTCTTGAACCCCATAGCCACGCAGGACGAGAAGCGCGAGGCCGCGAGCGCGCTGGCGGATGTGGCCATCAAGCCCGTCCTGTTCACGCAGGCCGTCGGCGGGGACCAGCAGGCCGCCGATTTGTTGTCGAAGACCGCCGCCACACTTCCCGGCGTGCGTCAGAGGGCGGAGCGCATGGGCGTCGAGGAGCGAGCCAAGGCGGACGAGGGATGGTGGCATCCGGGCCAGTGGTTCGCCGACGAGGGCGAGAAGGTCTACTGGCGAACCGGCAGCGCCATCGACGCGGCAAGGCGGGCGTCCTTCGGCGAGACCATCGGCAAGGCGCAGGACGAGGAGCTGGCACCGGCCATCCTCGCCGCAGCGGCCAAGAGCGAGGGCAAGGTCACCGACAAGGAGGCGAAGGACCTCGTGGTCTCAATCGCCACGAAGATGGGGAGGGTGTACCGGGAGCAGGCCAAGAAGAGGAAGAAGGACATCGCCCGGGAGGTCAAGGAGGGGAAACTCGCCGGCGCCCGCGCCGCCGAACTCCGCAAGGAGCTGGACGCGCAGGTCAAGCGGGCGACACAGAACGCCCTCAGCGCCTACCGGGAGCTGACGAAGGACGGCGAGCTGTCGTCGCGGCTGATACCCGACGAGGTCTTGCAGATGGTTCGCGGCATGTCCAAGAGCGAGCTGAAACAGCAGGCCGACGAGCAGGTGAGGGCGGCGAACGACATGTATATGTACCCGTAAGGGAGGGAGCATGGGACCACTTCTAAGCGTACCGCTCGGCATACTCGCGTCGCTCTACACCGCCAAGGAGTTGGGCGACATTGTTGCGATGGTCCAGGGCAAGAAGGGCGGACTCGAGGAGCTTCTCGGCGTCACCCCGTCCGAGGGCCAGATCGCGCAGGCCGAGCTGTCGATGCGGCGGGGCAAGGCCAAGGGCATGTCCCGCATGTCCCGGTCGGAGGAGGTGCAGTCGCTCAAGGACAAGTTCAACGCATTCGTCCTGGGCGGAGGCGCCGACACGGACATGTTCCAGGCCGAGCAGGCCATGCAGGCGGTCGCTCGCGGCTCCAGCATCACCGACATCCTGCCCACCGGAATGAGGCCCGGCGCCCTCCTTCAGGAGATGCGGCTGAACGAGGTCGAGGCTTGGCGGAAGTTCAGGGACGCGGCCCCGTCGGACGCCCCGTTGGCGCAGGCCGCGAAGGAAGGGGCGGCGAAGCCGCCCCAGCAGGGCAAGCTGATGCAGTTGGCCCAAGGCGCGGGCGTCGTGCCGGGACAGGCGGGAGCACAGCAAGCAGGCGCGCAGCCGGCAGGTGCGCAGCAGGCGCGTCCGCCGCAAGGGAGGTAATGAGTGGCGAACCCGATGGCCATCATCGAAGAGCTGCAAGCGCTGGCCGCAGAGTTCGGCCTGACGCTCAAGGGACCCGGCGTGAAAGCCGCGACCAAGGCCGCAGCCAGAGGAGGCTCCGTCGCGGCGGCGGGGGATGTAGCCGCGGCCAGGGCGCTCATAGCCGAGAGGTTGGGCGAGGCCGGAATCACCGGGGTCAGGGCGGCGAAGCCGGGCCTGCTGGCGGGGGTCAAGAGCGCGGGCGTGTCCAACATCCTGGGCAAGTTCGCCAAAGGGGCGGGAGTCGCCGCCGGAGCCGCCTTCGCGGGCGGGATCACCGCGGATTGGCTCGCGTCCCTCGGGGAGCAGAAGGAAAGCACGCAGCGCCTCGGCAGGGCGATTGAGGACCCGTGGGCCTTCGAGGAGGCCGTCGCGGAGAACTACATCGAGCAGGAGACCGCCAGGAAGATGGAGGCGGCGCGGATGTTGAAGTTGCAGGAGCTGGCGATGGTGAACCCGCAGCTCCTCGCCAACATGCGGAGTAAGGCGGCGGGCGACTCGATACCCACCCTCGGACCGGGGGAGGCAAGGATAGGCGGCAGCGCGTGGTATGACCCGGAGGTCATCGACAGGGCGCTTGTCAATTCGGACATCTGGGAGGACTAACTCTGCGGCGCACGCGGCGCCGTGGCTTTCGTTAGCTGGAGGGGGAAACAAATGGCTTGGTTCGATTTCAAGAAGTTCGGGAACAGGTTGGCGAGGACGCTCACGGGCCGTCAGGGCGGTGCTGGCGTGCTGCACTGGAACGCTGGCTGGAAGGATGTCGTCGGGGCGATTCCGGTGACGGTCTGCGTCAACGATGTCAAGCAGTACCAGACGGCGTTCATCGCGCGAGAGGCTTGCCTCGTCGTGGGGGCACAGGTGGTCTGGTCCACGGCGGAGTCCAGCGCGGGGCACTGCTCTGTTGTGCTGGAGAGGCTCCGGGCCACCGAGGCGCCGGGGGCGGGCGACCAGTGCTCTGCCGCGGCCAACTGCAAGGGGACGGCTGACACGGTGCAGACGCTGGCCATCAGGTCGGCTGACGACTACCACAAGCTGGCTGTCGGCAACCGCATCGGCCTCAAGCTCAGCGCGGCTCCGACGGAGCTGGCCAACATGTGCGTGACGCTGTGGATTGTCCCGCAGGCGCTGCCGGCGGCGACCGGGTTCGTGACCTCGACGACGACTACCACGACGACGACGAGTACGACCACGACAACGGCGGCTCCGACGACAACGACAACGGCGGCACCGACGACCACGACCACGGCGGCACCGACGACCACGACCACGGCGGCACCGACCACGACAACGACGGCTCCGTAGTGGTGATCTCCGCTCGAAGGGGGGCCGCAGCGGCCCCCCGGAGCGGACAGATAGGAGAACGGCATGTGGCCACTCATCCCAATCGGACTAGGGCTTGCCGCCCTGCTCGGCGGTGGCAGACGGAACCAGACCACCACCCCGCCACCGGTGTGGGAACCTCTGTCGTTTGATGTCCCGGAATGGGATCAGGGCAGGGCGCCGTCCGAGCAGGAGATGGAGAGCGTCCAGAGCCAGATTGAGCAGCTCCAGGGCGACATAGGAGCGATGCCGGACTACGGCACGATGGAGCAGTATGTCGGCGTCCAGCAGAACATCGACGATCTGGAGTCGCTGCTGGGGCAGATGGAGACCGCAGCGGTCCCCGTCACCACGCCCCCACCGACAGCCGAGGTGATGTTCGGCGACGACCCGGAGATGCTCGGCCTCTACAACACGCAGGGCACGGTCGAGGCGCCGTTCTCCCCGACCGGCAGAATCACGCTCGACCCGGCGAAGTTCCAGCAGGATGTGGCGAGCCTGAGACTCACCTGGCAGCCGTCGAGGACCATCGACCCGACCACCGGCGCGGAGATGCTGGACTTCGACAACCAGGTGCTGGTGTACGACAACCCCGCAGATGCGCAGGAGGAGGCGTGGAACCTGGCGCACTACTCCCCTGAGTACCAGCGGGCGGCGGAAGAGGCGTCGTACGCGCCGGAGATTCTCGGCGAACAGGGCGCGGCGGGCGGCGGCGAGACGGACATCCAGAACAGGTACATGGACATGCTTGAGAACCTGATGACGATGATCGCGCAGCCGCAGGTACAGGCACAGCAGCCGAGGTTCATCAGCAGGAGCGAGGCGGCGGGCGAGGAGCAGCCGCTGGAGGCGGAGGCCGGGTTCCAACAGGAGGCCGGATTGGGCGCGGAGGACCTGCTCAGCATGTTGCTCAACTTCGGCCAAGGAATGTAGGGGGTGAAGGATGTTTGCTAATTCAACGGGATTGGGGTCGTTGGAGGCCATCTCCGACGCCCTTGCCACCGCCGGGCCGGCGCAGCCGCCGACGCAACGCGAAGCGCTTGAGATGACGATGCGTGGTCTGGCGCGGGTCGCGGGACCGGGTGGACCGCTGCGCCGAGCGCCTGCCTTGAATCGGTCGCCGGGCGTGGAGAATCGGTCGCCGGAGGAGATACAGCGGCTCATGGAGCATTTCAGGCAGCGCATGATGCAGGGACAGCCCGCCGGACCGGTGGCAGAAGGTCGTCCTCAACAGCCGTCTGGCCTACAACAGCTTCCCGGCAGACCTGGAATGGGCGGTGAACTCCAGCAGCTTCCCGGCAGACCTGGAATGGGCGGTGAACTCCAGCAGCTTCCCGGCGGCGGCATCGCCGGTTTGCTGCAAGGACTCCAAAACCTGAGACAGCAGCAAGGACAGGGCGCCCAAGCCGGAGCCGCACCAACCAACGGCGATCCGGGAAGCATCATCAACCGCAGGCGGGCGAGGCGGGCGCAGTCACAGCAGAGGCTCCAGCAGGTCGGTCAGCAACTCTCGCAGCTCGCACGATAGACTGAGTCGGGAGGACAAGGATGGCCGACAAAATGCCGCCGGGCAGGAGACAGCTCTTCGGGGCTGCGCTCCTCAAAATGAACCCCGCACTCGCAGCCCGCGCGCTGGCCGACCCCGAAAGCCTCACCGAACTCGAGCGGACGCAGCTCGGGTTTGTCTCGTCGGCTGACGATCCCTGGACGAAGGAGTTGCTGGCCACGGCGACCGACACGTTCATGCTCGTCGGTCTCGCCTTGCATGTCCGCTTCCCGATAGCCAAGGCCGGGGACTTCTTCACGAAGTACGCCAAGCAGGTCACCGGGCTGGAGGCGGCGCAGTTCCCGCTCGTCTCCAAGATGCGGTCGTTCCTCAACATCTTCCGGGGCACGGAGCTGGAGACGCTCTACCCGGAGGCCGTGGACGCCAAGCGGCTCAAGCAGGTGGACTGGAGCGGCGAGGCTGCGGACGCCATCAAGAGGTGGGAGAAGCGCATGGGCCGCAAGCTCACCACCCAGGACGAGATACTCCTGTACGCCGACGATGTGAACGACTGGCTCTCGACATCGGACATCCGGCTCAGGATGACGATGCCGGACTACCTCCGCCCGCTGCACAAGGACCTCCATAGGACGATGGGCCGGGCGTGGCACGAGACGGCGCAGGGCCAGGCAGGGAAGGTGCTGGAGGACCTGCGGCAGCAGGGGATGGACTTCGACCCCTCATTCCGCAGGAACTTCATGCCCCGCCAGAAGATTCGCCAGATTGACGACCTGGTGGCGGAGGCGGGCGGGCACTTCGAGTCTTCTATGGGCATCAGCCCCGCCGAGATCGCAAGGCGGGAGGCCGGGTTGAAGAAGCATGTCGCCGGCGGCCTCCGCACCAGGCGGCACGTCCTGGCCCCGTCCACCGACGACCTGCGGGCGGTGCAGGAGCACCTGCACGGCAACATGTCGGAGCTGGAAAGGGTCGCTCAAATCGGGCAGGAGCGAGGGCAGTATTCGCTCCGCGCGGTCTCCCGCGCCATCCCGAAGTACCTGCACCAGATGTCCAAGACCAACGCCTTCACGACGCAGGGCTACGGCAAGAGGGTCGTGGACGCCACCAAGAGGGTCAAGGAGTCCGGCGGCACGAACGCGGCGCTGCTCGGCAAGATGATGGACGACACCTACATCCCCCTGCTCAAGAACGAGATGACCGTCGGGCAGGCGGTGTGGGCGCAGCAGTGGGCCAGCACCAAGGCGTGGGGCGTCAGCACCATCGACAGGATGCTGGACCAGGGCGGATGGAACAAGGGTCCCGCCGCCAGCGCCTTGAAGAGCATCAAGAACTCCCTGCTGCACGAGGAGGGCCTGCTCGCGCAGGCCGGCTCCAAGCTGACGGGGCTGTGGACGACGGGCGCCCTCGGCGGCAATGTGTCCGCCGCGTTGCAGAACCTCTCGTCCACGGCGCTGCTTGCCACGCAGATTGGCCCGACCGCCGCCGGCCACGGCATCAGGCAGACGATGAAGAAGGGCGAGAAGTATTTTCGCGTCAGGGGGAAGAAGGGCGAGTGGGCCGCGTGGCAGGAGGCGTTCCCAGAGTTCAGCAAGTCCGGCCTGGCCACCGACCCGCTGACGGGCGAGGTCAGGGAGCTGCTCGACGGCGCGTACCAGGCCAGCAACAAGATGGGACGCGGCCTCGGCACCGGCGTCAAGGGTGGGCTGAGGCGGTTCCAGCAGGCGATCATGACCCCGTTCTCGGCTGGTGAGGTCGGGCAAAGATTGGTCGCATTCGAGGGTTCGCACTGGAAGGCGCTCAAGGACGGACTCAAGGGCCAGGGCGCCCGCGACTTCGCCAAGAGGATGGTGTACGAGTCGCAGTTCACAGCCGGCCCCGTCAGCTCCCCCTACATGTTCCTGAACCTGCCCGGCCCGATGCGGCACCTGATGACATACGGAGCCAGGTTCGTCGAGCAGCTCGGCGCGTCCAGCGCGTGGGCGTCGGGCGGCAAGGGCGCGCTCGGCCCGGCCTGGGGTCCGCTGGAGGGAAGGAGTTTCGGCAACCTCGGCAGGCTGGCTATGGCCACCGCCCTGATGGAGGGGACGGGAAGGATGGCCGGGCAGGACTGGGAGAGGTTCGGCTTCTCCGGCAGCATCCCGTTCCGGGAGTACGGGGCCTTCGCCCCGATGCCCGTGCCCCCGATGGCCTCCATGCTCGGCTCGGCGTTCCTCGACATCCAGGCCGGGGAGTTCAACCAGATGAAGAGGCAGATTTCCCTCTTCGTCCCCGGCGGCGCGGCAGCCTCCAGGGCGCTCGGCATGGTCTCGCCGAAGGCGGCGATGGCGCTGGACAAGGAATACACCGACTGGGTCCCGGACCAGCAGGGCAAATACACCCTGTTCGACTACGCGGGCAGGAGCCGCGGCCAATACTCCGCGTTCCAGCTCATGCTCCGCGCGGCCGGCCTCCCGGTCGGCGACATGGACAGGGAGCAGGCAGCCAGGAAGATGATCCTCGCCCAGCGCGACCGCATGAAGGAGATGAGGAAGGAGTACCTGCGGCTCAGCGTGACCGGCGACCACGGCGCGGCGTCCAAGATAGGCGAGGACTGGGAGCGGGCCTTCGGCTTCGAGCTGGATGTCAGGCCGCAGGACTGGGACACGGCCAGGATGCACATGCGGATGGCCAGGAACGAGAGCCTGATAGGCACCATGCCCAGGGATGTCCAGCCGCAGATGAGGCGGATCATCCAGCTCGACGCCGTGAACAGCGCCTTCCACCTCCAGCAGCGGGGCGTGGACCCGAACCTGATGAACCCGTCGTACTTCTGGTCGAAGCCCCAGACGCCGCAGGGGTGGTCGCCGCTGGGCTTCCAGCCGCAGGGAGGCAGGCCGAGGACCAGCCAGCAGCAGCAGGGTTCCTTCGAGCTGTCCGACACCTTCGCCCTCCCCTGATATTGTCCTGACCGCCCGGACACCCCCGGTTTCGGCAAAGTGATGCTCCGTCCAACCGTCCCTCCCGATGGGGACGCAAATAGCATCGGGTGGTGGAGGTCAGGAAACCAACCCGGTTTCCCTGATGGCCCTTAACGGCCGGCCCCAGGGCCGGCCGTTTCTCTGCGCGGGTCTCCGCTAGAACACCCTATGGTAGAAATCACAGTGAAGGGGAGACAGCGGGGCGAGACCCACACCGCGATGATCGACGACGCGGACGAGTGGCTCGCCGGGTACACATGGCGGATTGCCAACAACGGGTACGCCGTCCGGGCGGAGAAGCGGAAGGGGAAGACCCGCCGCTACCTGCTGCACAGGGAGGTGCTCGGCCTGGACCGCGGCGACCCCAATGTTGACCACATCAACGGGGAGAAGCTGGACTGCCGCCGCTCCAACCTACGGCTCTGCCCCAACGGCCAGACGGAGAACCTCCGCAACGCCCGGAAGCGGCGGGCCAACGGCGGGAAGCCCTGCTCGTCGCGGTTCAAGGGCGTCTCGCTGGACAGGCGGTACGGCGCCTGGAAGGCGTACATCACCGTGGGCGGCGCGACCAGGCACATCGGCATGTTCGCCACCGAGGCGGACGCGGCCCGCGCGTACAACCGGGAGGCCAAGCGGCACTTCGG
>Ga0180434_10004160_pt1 | contig 17774 bp, 25 predicted proteins | sample SS_ome_7_FD_132453 | JGI IMG/M metagenome (GOLD analysis project Ga0180434, IMG submission 132453) | Hypersaline lake sediment archaeal communities from the Salton Sea, California, USA - SS_1_D_2 metaG | ecosystem: Environmental > Aquatic > Non-marine Saline and Alkaline > Hypersaline >...
AAAAGATCGAAAAAAAATCCTCTTCATAGAGGGGCGATAGGAGTTCCAGGGCTATGCCCATGGTAGGGCAAACGCGGTTTGTTCAGGTGCTTGTCAGACCAAATCCGAAAAGCGAAAGGGCAAGGCTCTGAAATGCCACGGCCGAGAAACAGGATACCCGGGGCGGTCGACACGGTGAGGCGGGCGAGAGCCTACCGCCGGCGTCGCCGTCCCGTCGATGTGACTTACTACGGGCGATTGCTGGTCACAATCGACGACCCGCTCCGGCGGATCATGTGGCGATGTCGCGAGATCGGGGTCGCGTTTTTCGTGATCTGTCGGGAGCACGGGATCAACGCGGCGAGGGTTTACACCGAGATCAAGGCCGGACACCTCGCGCGGGCTCGATTCGAGGCAATCGACGAGGCCCTCGACATGGCGGCCGTGAACGGCTGGCGTCGGCCGTTCCCCCGGCTCCCGGCGATGGGGTCTCGTCGTCGACTTGCCGACGTGATAGATCAAGAGTTGTTCGGAGACGCCGAGAACGCCCGAGAGGGCAAGGAAGGATAGGGAAAGGCACCGATGATGCCCAACACCACGACAGAGCACGAGACAAACACTCAGGCCCCCGAAAGGACCACAGGGCCGAAACTCGCAGCAAAAGACGGCGTTCGCGTCGTGACCGCCGACGACATCGTCGAAAAGGTCGACGCGCTCGAGGCCGCGAGGGCGAAGGCCCGCGAGGTGTCGAAGCTCGGGAACGAAGAGATCGAGGCTTGCCGCGAGGATTTCAAGCAGACGATCGAGGCGTCCCGGTCGTCGAAGAGTAAGGCGGTCAAAGACATCGTTGAGGATTACGATGTCTGGCAAACCCGCAAGGAATCGGCCCGCGAGGAGAACGCCGAGGCGCGTAAGGCGGTCAAAGAGGCGAAGGCCGCGTTCGAGAAAATCGTTGCGGAGGCCCGCCAACCTTCACTACCCTTCGTCGAGTAGGGCGGGCCCTGGCAGGGTCCACCGACGACGAGAGGCCGCCGAGAGCGCGCGGCCGGGAAGGACAGGGGCGGGGCATGGCTTCCGCGAAACCAGAACCGACACCGACACCGGCACGATCGAAGACCAACCTCCGCAGAGTTCGAAAGGTCGCGCCGTCCGTCCAATCGGGCCTTTCTCGAGGGCTCGCCGATATCGTGGTCAAGATCGGAACCGGAAAAATTACGGTCGCGACCGCCGCCCGGCGTCTTCGGGCCGCCGCGGATTGGCTCGAGGCTGCCGCGCTCCGCGACGAGGCCGCACGGCCGAAGCCGTCGCCCGTCGAGGATCTCCCGACCGGAGACGAACGCGCCGTGTTCGAGCACTGGCACTCCGTCACGGGGCAGAGTGACCAGGTGAGGTTGACGCCGAAGCGGCGGGACGTGATCCGGGCCCGACTCGGCGCGGGGTACACGGTCGCGCAGCTCTGCGCCGTCGTCGACGTGATCAACGCTGACCCTCATTGGTGCGGCGAGAACGATCGCGGGATCGCCTATCGCGATCGGCTCGATTACGTGCTCCGAAGCGACGAACGAGTCGACGAAAAGCTCCGACTCGCGAGAGAGTCGGGCGGGGTCGTGGCGCCTGTCGCATCGTGCGGCGGGTCAGCGGCGAAGATTCGAGAAATTGAACGAATGGCCGACGATGCCATGGAAAGGGGCGATTTTGATGCCTTCAACGAATTACAGGGACGTCTCCGCAAGGTGCGCGACGGCGGCGACGATCGCCCGAAAGGCGGGCGACAAAATCGCGGCGATGAAACGGAACGGATATGACCCAAACCCCGACGACGTCGCGACGGAGCGAGAAAAGCTCGAAGTTCTCGCGCGTCTGTACACCGACGGCGTTACGAGGCGCGTGATCGTTCCTCGGCTGAACCGATACAGGGCTCCGACGTTTCCGGTACGCCCGGCGTCGTTTCCCGACCTCGACGGCGACCTCGTCGAGGCCGTGAAGCAGGCGAAGGCGAAGACGCGGCCGACATACGACGAAAAGCGGTTTCTTGAGCGGTTTGGCGCGTGGCGGTCGAAGTGCCTCGAACTCGAGGGGGAGAACCGCGCGCGGATCGTGATCTTGTTGAAAGCGCTCTGGCGCGCGGAGACGTGCGGGGCCGATGACGTGGCGTTTGACCTGCGGAGGTTCCTTGCGAACGAGCACGGGGCGATCGCGGCGGCGCCGACATCTTACGCGGAGGCCGAAAGCCTGTCGGAGCGATTGTCTCGTCGGCGCGACGTGATCTCCGACGAGGTGCTCTTCGAGCGCAAGGTTTCGGCGGCGTTCGCGGCTCGATCGGAACCCGAAGACGCTTCGGAACAGGTCGGATTTTCCGATGTTGACGATATGTTCGGCGTGTAAACTGCGCCGGGAAAGGGAAGGCTCGAAGGATGACAGTGATCGAACGGCTGGAAAGCCAAATCGCAGGATTGAAAAACTTGGCGCGTGATTACGAGGCCGAATGGAAAGCTCGGCGCATGGCGGTTCACGTTTTGTCGAACGCTCTCGACGAACTGCGCGACGCGGACCCCGTCCCCGATTGCAAGCGATGCGACGAGGCCGTCAATCGTGACGTGGGGCACATCGCCGAGAAACTCGGGTGCGAAGCGACCGTCGAGGCCGTCGAAGCGGTGATCGAAGGGTTCATCGCGGCGTTTGAAGGTGACGCCCCCGAACTAACGAGAGACGCGGTCGAGACAATCAAAGCCTTCCGGCTCCGCTCCGTCGCCCTCCGAGAACTCGCGACGAGGTTCAACGTCGACGATAACCTATCGCCCGAGGAGATCGTCGCCGCCATCGTGCGAGAGGCCGAGACGCTCACGATGCCGACCGATGCCAACGTTCGCTGGCCCGGTCTTGTGGCTCAGCCCGAGATGCCGACGCGCGAGGAACGGACGGGACACGGATTCATTGAGGGCCCCGGCGGCGTGATCGAAAGCGAGGGCGACAGCGGCGACGCGATGGCCGCCCGGGAGCTGGTCGCCGACGTCGTGCGAGACGGCGACATCGGAGCGGCTCGCAGGGCCCTCGACACTGGGTGGCGTCGAGGAACCGACGAGAGCGAGTCGTGAGCGCGCGTTGTTCGTCGTGCGGCGCGGCGATCCTTTGGGTCGAAACGCCCAACGGAAAGATGATGCCCTTGGACGCACAGCCGGAGAAACGGGTCGTGATCGGAGCAAAGACGAACCTGGCTCACGTTCTCGATACGTACACGCCCCATTGGGTGACGTGTCCGCACGCCGACGATCACCGACAACGAAAACTCTTCGACGAGGGGGGCTCGTGATGCCGATCCCGTGGCAATGGGGGCGCTCGCGTTTCGTCGTGGCGGTGCTATGGGTCGCGTTCACCATCGCCGGCGGCGCCCGAGATATCCGCGAGCAGTGGAGAAACCATGATTGACGATTTCGATTTCTGCCCCGGCTACATCGCAGGGCGGAAGGCCGACGCGGGCGTTTGTTCGTGCGGCCTCCATTGGTGCGACGAGATGCCGCCGCACGATCGGCGCGGGCGCATCATTCCCGCCGGAATCGTGGAGCGCGTCGCGCGGCGCAAGGGGCGAGCGCTCGAGGCCGAGCTGCGACGGGCGCGCGAGTGCCGGGAACTCGAGGCCGCCGGCGTCCCGTTCCCGTTGGTTGCCAGGGGGCGACGATGACGCGTCGGGGGCATGTTTGGCGGGTTACGCGATCCTTCGCGCCGTGTTCGTGGTGCGGGCGCCCTATCCCGCCCGGAGAGGGGCACGTTTATCGGTGCCTCAACCCCGGCAAATGCGCGGCGCCGGAGCATTGCCGGAACGGATATCACGCGCTTTGCCTTGACGAGCAGGGATGCAAGGCTCGAGTCGTCGCGGCGATGAAACGAGGTTCTTCTGTCGTCGCGAGTTCGGAGCAGGTCGAAATTTTTGAGGAGCGCGCGGCGATCATGGAGCACGACGGCGAAATGCAACGAAGCGTGGCCGAATCCGAGGCACTGGCCGACGTGCTCGGCGTCGCCGGCGTGATAGAGTGAATCTGTGAGCCGCGAAAACCACCACGACAGGCCCATGACCCATGACGGAACGCTCGCGACGCTCCGGGGCGCCGTCTCGGCGATTTATGGGCGCCTTTTGACCATAGAGAGCCCCGTCGAGTTCGGCGACATGACCCCAGACGAACGAGACGCGTTGCTTTTGACCATAGAGAGCCCCGTCGAGTTCGGCGACATGACCCCAGACGAACGAGACGCGTTGCTAGAGAACCGGCGGAACGAGATCGACGCCGACGTCGAGGGCCTCGCCGTCATCGTCGAACAGGCCCGCGCGTCTGGGGTCGCGAGCTTGTATTCCGCGCTCAGGAACGCCGAGGGCGTCGACGTCGACATGGTCGACGAACTCGTCGCGACGCTCGGGGACGACAGCGGGGGAGTTTGACCGTGGCGAAGCCGAAAACGTCGAAGAGGTCGAAGGCTCGTACAAGAGCATCCATGACGCCCGAGGAGCAGATCGAGGCAACGCTTGTTTGCGAGGATCTCATGTGCCGACGATATGAGGGTCTCGCTGTGAATCGGCTCCTTTGCAAACAATTCAACATCGACCGTCGCGTCGCCGATGGGTTCATTCGTATTGTTCGCGACGCATGGATCGACGAGGCGCGTTCGTCCCGCACCGATCGACGGATCGCGGCGCTGAAAACGCTTTCCCTCATGACCCGCAAGGCGCTTCAAGACGGCGACATCGCGACGGCTATTCGTGTCGAGCGTCTTCGGGCCGAGATCGAGGGCCTCGTCGGCGGAAAGGTCGTGATCGAGGTGCCGACGAACTCGAGCGGCCCCGAAGACGACGCGGAAAGCGAGGGGCGCAGCGAAGCCGATCTCGACCATTACGCGGTTCATGGTCGGTGGCCCGACGAGATGGCGTCAAATCGGGTACAGTAGACACGAGCCGTGGGGAATGCCCGGCGGCGGAAAGGACAGACCGAGACCGATGAGCCACGCTCACAGATACCCACGACACGAGGTTGACGAGCAATCGCCGCTCGTTCCACCGCCAGATCGACCGAGCCTGCGAAACATCGGCGAGCACCTGGCCACGCTCGATCGGAAGATCCGGCACCTGTCGAAAATGATCGCGGAGCCGGGGCACCGTTCAGAGCGTGCGCGACAGTTCGATCGGCAGGAACGCGCGGCGCTTGTTGTCGCGGTGAAGGCCCTGCGGTACCACCAGGTCACGATCCGTCCCGAAACGTCGCCCGTGGTCGCCCTTCGAGAGTTGATCGATGAAATCGACCGGCTCGAGATCATCGGCCAAGCCCCCGATCACGACGTGCTCGCTCGAATCGTCGTGAGGTCGCGGCGAATCCTCGACGAGGTGTCTTCGTGAGCGACCGACCAAAGCGGCGTCACCGGCGCGTCAACGGAACCCACGGGCCGAAGCGTCGGACGCGGGCTATCGATTTGTCGGTATACGCGTCGACCGCTCGCCAACGTGATGATTTCGCCGTTGAGATTAATAGGCTTCGAGCCCGCGATCACCTTTTGCAAAGGATGATCGTGGGGATGCTCCGGGCGACGGGCGGCGTGATGCGGATCGAGCCGCTCCCCGACGACCTCGTCTTCGACGTGGAGCAGTACGCAGAGGGCGACGGATCGATCGTGTTGGCGCTGACGGCTGCGCGGCCGTCGGAGGGCGAGACGACCGAGGATCCGGAGCCTTCGTGAAACGATAGAGGCCGCTGAAAGGTGGTCGGAAAGGGCAGTCATGAGCGAGATTCGATTCCAGGTCCCGGGACCAGCCGTCCCGCAACTCGGCGCGCGAGTCTTTACCCCGCCCGGCGGGCGGCCGATGCTTCGCGCGAACCCGAAGACGAGGAAGTACCAGAAAACCGTCGCGCGTCTTGCTGCGATGGTGGCGCCATCGCAGCTATGGACGGGCCCTCTCGAGGTTCGGCTTCTCGTCGAGCGCGAGCCGCTCAAGTCGTGGAGCAAGACGAAGACGGCGGCGGCGCTCCGGGGCGAAGTGTACCCCACGACGAAGCCCGACAATGACAACGTGGCGAAGTCGGTATGCGACGCGATGACGGGAATTATCTACGAAGACGACGCGCAGATCTGCCGGCTCTTGGTCGTGAAACGGTACGCGGCGGCGTCCCGAGTCGTCATCAACGTGATTCAGATTCACGAAGACGAGTCGGAACAACTCCGTGGTCCGTTTGCGGGGTTCGAGCGATGACATCGCAACTCCGACTCGACCTCGAACCACGGCGAAAGGCATACCCGACCTGTCCCGCGGAGCACGCGCGCGACGTCGCCGTCGAGGCGTGCCGCGTCATTCGGCGCTCTCCGTCGCCCGTGCCCCTCAACGTGCTCGCTCGCAAGGTTGGCCGACTCCCCGCCTATGTCGAAGACGTCGTCGCGCCTCTTGTCGTCGCCGGCGCGATCGCCACCGTCACCGCTGAAGAGCCGGAGGGCCTCGACGCCGTCGTCGGATTCGTCCCCGCCGATCGTGTCGCGTGGTGGCGACGTCGCAACGCACGGATCGCCGCGGAGCGTTAGGATCGCGGAGACGTGACCGCGAGCGAAAGCACGACACCCGACCCGAAAACCCCGGCGGTTCCGCCGTCCCGCGCTGCAAGACTCCAGCGATACCAGGCCCGGCGACGGTCGCAGATCCTTCGCGCGCGACGTGACCCGGCATTCTTCGTCGAATTCGCAATCCCGAACGAAAAGACCGGGCGGCCGATCCATAACGAGCCATTCCATGAAGCATGGCACGAGTTCTTTTCGGCGACTCGATGGGGCGTCATCGAGGCCGCCGTCGAACTCGGAAAGTCGATTCAAATCGGCCTCGGGCGCGTTCTTTGGGAAATCGGAAAGAACCCTAACCTTCGCGTGCTCCTCGTCGGAGCCAACGACGCCGCAGCTCGAAAACTCCTCGGAGGCATACGGCGCCACATCGAGCAAAACCAGCGCGTGCGCGAGGTGTTCCCCGCCCTTCGACCGAGCCCGCGACATGGCGACCCGTGGAGCGACTCCGACATCATCGTCGAGCGTGATTACTTGTCGCGAGACCCAACGATCCAGGCCCGCGGCGCGGGGTCGCACAACATCCTTGGGAGCCGGCTCGATCTCGTCGTGATCGACGATCTGTTGCACCTCGACAACACCAGAACTCGAGCGAGCCGAGACAAGATCGAATCGTGGTTTGACGACTACGTGTTCACCCGTCTCGTCGACGACTACGACGCTCGAATGTTCGGGCGGTGTTTCGTGATCGGGAACCCATGGGACGCCGACGACCTCTTACAGCGGCTCAAGGCTCGCGCTGGATGGGAATCGATGACAACTGCCGTCGTCGAAAACCCCGACGACCCGCCGGCGCGCTGGCGTTCCGTCTGGCCCCGGCAATGGCCGCTCGAGCGCGTGATGGATCGCCGGCGCGGAATGACCGTTTCCGCATTTGCAAGAAAACATCTTTGCCGCGTGCTCTCCGACATGGCCAGGCGGTTCAAAAAAACGTGGATCGATCACATGCTTCGGCTCGGCGCGGGGCGGTCGTTTCTCACGTCGATTCCAACGCTCCGGGGCTCCCCCCTTCAGTGCTTTACGGGTGTCGACCTTGGCGTCGGGGAGCGCGACGTCGACGCCGTTTCGTGTTTGTTCACGATCGCCATCACGCCCGGGGACAAGCGACGTGTCGTCGTTGACATTCGTTCGGGGCACTGGACGGGCCCCGAGATTCTCGACGAGGCCGAATGGGTTTCGACGACGTTCGATGCCGAGCTAATCGTCGAGTCGAACGCGGCGCAAAAGTACCTTGCCCAGTTCGCCGCGGGACGCGGGCTTTCGGTGTCAACGTACTTCACGAGCGGGTCGAACAAGTTTCACGAGGAATGGGGGGTCGAGTCGCTGGCGATCGAAATGAAAAATGGTCTTTGGGTCGCCCCGTCGGGCCCCGGCGGGCACGACCCCCCCGACGAGGTCGTCGAATGGGTTAGAGAGTTGCTCGATTTCGACCCGTCGGCGCACACCGGCGACCGCGTCATGGCGTCGTGGTTCGCCCGTGAGGGCGCGCGGCGGTTCTTCGCGGCCCGTGTACAGCCTAGCGACCACCTTCGACGCTGACGCCCCCTCGCGGCGCCAGGATTCGCCCCCCTGTGATAGAGTGACCTCGACGGTAGGAACGAACGGAGGGCCGGCATGAGATGGCACCATATCCTCGAAATTCCGACGGCGACCACCGACGCCGACCCGATCGCGGCGCCTGCCAGCGTCCCGGCGGCGCGATTGATCGATCTGCGGTCTCGAGAGTCCAACACGATGATCGCAAATCGGTTGATTGTCGGGCTCCACGCCCCGGCGGCCGAAGCGCTCACCGTCGAGGTGTACGCTCTCGACGAGCGCGACGAAACCGAAAAGGACCCCGCGTTGCTGCGCTGGTCACTCGTTGGAACGTTCGTCGTTGCGGGCGGGACGACGGCACAATCCGACCTCTCCGCGGGGCCCGGTGGGTTCGTCGGCGGCGGTCGGTTCTACGCTCGAATCACCGCAACGTCGCTCACGTCGACCCGTGAGCTGGTTTTCAGGGCCACGACCTAGAAAGGTCTGAAAAGGGAGGGTTTCGCAATGGCACTCTGGCTTTGCTTGCAAAAATTCGAGGGACTGATCGGCGGCGGGCCGAACCCAACGCGGTTCATTCCGGGGCAGATCGTCGACGACACTCAAGACAATGTCACCGCGGCCGTTGCCGCGGGCGCGGCTCTCGTGCCCTACGTCGGCGGCATGGCGACGGCCGTGGCGCAGTTCAACGAGTCCTATGGCGCGAAGGCTCCCGATCAGTCGATCGTGCCGAAGCTCGAGGCCGCGGGCGTGCTCCCATCGTCGGTCTCGGCGACGGCCGACGCCGCGGCGGCTCAGGGAACGGCCGATGGCGCCGTCATCGACGCCGCGGCAGCTCAGGCGACGGCCGACGCCGCGGCGCTCGCCGACACGGCAACGCGAGCGCGAACGGGCGCCCCCGAACTCGACCTCTACGACAACGGCGGAACGGCGACGCTCACCGCGGCCGGGCAGGCGACGGTGTTTCGAGGCCGGAACCTGACCCAAGGGCAGGCGTTTTCTCATCTCGTGCTCGGAGCGTCGCTCGACATCATCGCCGAGGTTCCCGGCGTCGCCGGGAACGCGATCCAGGTCGAGGTCGTCGACACGGGCGGCGCGGGCCCTTCGACGGTTGCCTATGCCGCGGGCGTGCTGACGATCGACCTCGTCGGGCTGACGCCGAACGAAGACGCGATCGCGGCGCTGATCAACGCCGGCGCGTCGGCATGGACGGGAATTTTGCGCGCGAACTCAGGCGGCGGCCCGGCGTTCGGTGTCGTCGCTGCAACGAATCTCGCCGGGGGCTCCGGCTCCGGGTTCACCGTCACGGCGGCCGGCGAGGCGTGCGCGTTGACCGGGGAGGCGGGCGGCCTCGCCACGTCGACGGCGTCACTGACCGACACGGCGCTCGCGATGACAACGCCGAACCTGACAGCCGGTGGCGCGGCGGCGGGCGACGTCGCGAAGATCGCGATCGTCTCCGACGGATACGAATCGAGTTTCGGGCCGCTCGTCCTGGCCTAATCCTCCGCGCTCCCCGCGTGGTATCCTGCCGACATGGCGGCAATCCTACCGAAGCAAGCCGAGGCCGACGCGCTCTCTTCGGCCGTGCCTCTTCGACGCGCTCGACTCGTCGACCTCATCGACTCCGATCGGCAACGCGATTTGCTCCGGCGAGAGAGCTATCTTCGTTGCACTCAGCACGACCACAAGCAATTCGATTTCGACGGGTATCTGATTCGATTTTCCGACGCCGTCGACGTGCCCAGTTCCGATTACGTACCGATGAAACGGCGCCGGCCGACGTCCCGAATGGATCTCGGAAAGGTGATCACGAAACGCCTAACGGCGATGCTTTTTGGCCATGACAAATTCCCGTTGATCCGCGTCGAGGGCGACGCCGACGCGGAGGATTTCGCGCGACAACTCGCGGTCGAATCGAAGCTCGCGATCCGATTGATCGAGGCGCGCGACATCGGGGGCTCGACAGGGACGTCGGTGCTCTCATGGGGGTTCGTGGCGGGGCGCCCCGTGGTCGAGGTGCATCGCTCGGCGTTCGTCGAGGTGCTCGAATGGCAAGACTACGAAGCGCGGCGCCCCGGGAAGGTGCTGAAAGTCTATCCCTACATGCGCCGGGTTTGGGACGTCGAGGGCAAGCCCCGGCAGAAACGATTTTTCTATGTCCGATACTGGGATGATCGAATCGACGCCGTCTGGTCAGCCGTCCCCGAAGACGCGGCAAATCAACGGTCGTGGTCGATGCTCCCGGCGAAGGTCGTAAGGCACGACCTCGGATCGTGCCCCGTGTACTGGATTCAAAACATCCCTGACTCGTCGAGTGCCGACGGCGTCTCCGATTACGAGGGGCAGGAAGAAGGGTTCGACGCGCTCGACGTGCTATTGAGCGCGACGCAACGCGGGACGGTCGCAAATGTCGACCCAACGCTGGTGATTCACGACGACCCCCGCGAAAACGACGGGGTCGTAAGGCGCGGTTCCTCGTTCGCGATCTATGCTCGGAACGGCGCAAGTTACCTCGAGTTACGCGGCTCCGCGTTGACGTCGGCGCTTGAACTGCTCCACGTCATGCGACAGACCGAACTCGATAAGGCCGACGTCGTGCTCCTTGATCCCGAGAAGATTTCGGGCGGCACGGTGTCGGCGGCGTCAATGCGAATGCGTTACGCGTCGATGCTCGCAAAATGCGACACATTGCGGGAACAATACGGCGCCGCGATCGTGAACGTGCTGCAAAACATGCTCTCCGCGGCTCGCAGATTGCCCCGTGGCGCCGCGGAACCGTCGGGCGAGGGCGAAGGGTCGTGGGGCGTCGTCACGCTCGCCATGCGCGCGGAGCCGCGCAAAGACGGCGGGGTCGACTACGTCGAACGGACTCCGGGCGCCGCCGAAACCGTTTCGCTCCGGTGGCCGCCATATTTCCCGGCGACCTGGCAGGATCGGAAAGAGGCGACGGAGACGGCGAAGGGCGCGACCGGCGGGCGTCCCGTGCTCTCTCAGCGAACGGCCGTGGAATCGCTGGCGACGCTGTTCGACGTGGTCGACGTCGACCGCGAACTCGAGATGATCGAGGAGGACGCCGAATCCGGCATGATCCGAACGCGACGCGCGCTTGATGTGGGGGCCCCGGTCGTCGACCTCTCGGCGAACCTGCCACCGACCCCCGACGACAACTCCGACGCCGACGACAAATAGGCGGGCGCAGTGGCGACGACGCTGGGAAACGCCGACGCCGCGCTCCGCGTGTTCATGGCTCGCACGGCGTCGCTTGTCACTCTTTCCGACGCCGCGGGTCGGGCTCGAGCGCGCGAGTTGCTCGCCATTCTGACCCGGGCTGACGTCGACCTCGGGCTCCGTCTGCGGACGTGGGTTGCCGAGAACGGCGGCGGCGACATGAGGTTCAGCGAGGCTTCGCTGATTTCCTACCGCGAGCAGGCCCGGATCGCTGTCGAGTTCGTGCGAGACCGACTCGAGGGCATGACGACGGAGGCTGCGCTTTCGGCCGCGGAGACGTCGATCCGGCGAACGAGCCGGCTTTTTTCCGAACTCGAGCGGTTTTTTCGCGGGGTTGCTCGCCCGCTTCGGCTTGACGCCGTCGAACAGGTGCAACTCCGCGGATCGCTCATTTCGAGGCACGCGACATCGGCCGACCGATACGGCGCCGCCATGACGGCCGAGATCGAACGGGTGCTCGTCGATGGTCTCGCGCGCGGGGCGTCGCAGTTCGAAATGGTTGAACAGCTCGTCGCCATGAAGGGCCCCCAAGGGATGGTGTCGATCCGGGCGGTCGAAGTCGCTCCCGGCGTCGTGGTGCGAACGGCCGTGGAATCCATCCCGGAAGGGCTCTTCGTTCGGAAACGGCCGTGGGCATGGCGGATTGTCAGAACCGAAGTCGCCGAGGCCCAGAACGCCGCGAGCGATGCGTTGATTCGACACAATCGACAGGCGTTCCCGGATTTGAAGAGAAAGATCATGGCCGTTATCGACAACCGAACGGCGGCCGACTCGCTCGGTGTCCACGGACAAGTGAGAGCCGAGGGCGAGGAGTTTGTCGACGGCGCGGGAAGGCACTATCTCCGGCCCCCGTCGCGTCCCAATGACCGCGAGACGTTGATCCCGTGGCGGGATCGCTGGCCGTCAACGCGGCGGTCTCGGCCGCTTTCCGACGCGGAAATCGAGCGAATCACGGCGCGAAACCAGGCGCGGAGCCGCGCGCAAGCGGAACGCCGGCGGGCCCTTCGTCAGTCAGAAGACGAGATCGCGGCCTCGTCGTGATCGAAGAGGTCGGATTGCTCGGTCGACCGCTTTTCGAGTCCAGAAAACATTGACGGCGTGTAACCCTTGCGGAGGCGGGCGACGGCGAGGTCGAAGGTGTGCGGGTCCATCTCGGCGCCGATGGCTCGGCGGCCCTCGATGGCGGCGGCGAGAAGGGTAGTACCGGAACCCGCGCAAGGGTCGACGACGAGGTCGCCGGGACGGGTGTAGTCCCGGATGAGGGCGCGCATAAGGGGGACGGGCTTTTGCCCCGTGACGATGCGTTGTGACATCGCTTCGCCCTTCAACGGAGTGACAGCATAAAACCCCGGCAAGCTCCCGCACGATGTTTTGCGGCGAGGACGGGAAACGCATATGTATTCCGCCGCGGAACACGGGCCGTCACCTTGAAACCGCGGCGCGTTTCCGCGGAGCCAGACGACAGGAGCGAATACGTACCGCCCGACGCCGTCGAATGCCGATTCCCACCACCGAAACGATATGTGATCGCTGAAAACGACCGTCCACGCCACGTCTCGAAAACGCTCGGCCATTTCGTCGGCGAAATCTTGCGACATCGGGGCATAGGGCATACCTTGAAACGCGGTAATCGTTCCGCTGTGGCCCAATGCGCCGGCACTTCGCGCCCCGTTTTTCCTAACGTAGTCTTTTCCCGATCGGAACCCGTCGGATTGTCTCGGCGAATACGGCGGATCTGAAATCAACGCGTCGGCCTCGACGTCGGCGAGCACGTCTTGCCAGCGTCCTTCGCGCATCTCCCAGCTCGGCCCGGTTTCCACGCGGGCGGTCATTGCTCGGCCTCGTCGGTCCAGGGGTATTCCCAGGGGAGCCCGAACACAAAGTATAGTGGTTTCATATCCTTGCCGAGTCGTTCGCACCACGCTTCCAACTCCGTCGCCCGCTCGGCGAGGTCGTAGAGTTCGGCGCGGAGGCGGGCGCACTGGCATTCGATACAGCGCTCCTTTGGGAACACGCCGTGCTCGCAAGTCAAGGCGGCACGGGCGGCGGCGAGGGCCTCCCGACCGCAGAGATAACACCGAGTTCTGCGAGGTAGCCGACTCGATGAAATTTCGATCTCGTGTCCGCATTCCAGAACGACCCGCGAGCCACGCCCTTTCTTTTTCCAATTACGCGGCAAAACATTCACGATTTCGCGGAGGGGCTCCGAGTATTTCGGGAGGGTCTGCGGTGTCATCGCGTCACCGCCCAACGTGTTGCGGGACGCCCCCGCCCTCGTTTCCGTAGGGGTTCGCCCACGATTCGAACCTGCCCCGTCGCTTCCATGCTTCGCAGGATTCGCAAGACGGCTTGCGGGGTACGTCTCACGGCTTTCGCAACAACCGCGCACGTCGTTCCCCACGGCCCAGCCTCACGTAGCGTTCGAATGATCCGTGCCCGCGTTGAACCGATCCCGGTTTGCGGTCGTGCTTTCGAATTCACGTTCACGGCTCCCATCCTTCCCCGCCGATCGCCACGTAGTATCGGCGCGCTCGCCTCGTCGCCACGTCCCGGCGCGCTTCCGCCTCGGTAAGGCAACGGCTCGCGCCGTAGCTCGCGACCCATCGCCACCACGAACCGCCGCACGTTCGCCGCACGACGGCCAAAAACCTCGCCCCCGTCTCGACCTGGCACCACGCCGATTCGAGGTCAGACGAGCACCCGTCGGGGCGGTATCGGAGCGCGACCCCGTGCGATTGAAGGAGCCCGATTTCCCCGAGGGCGCCTCGAACCTGTCGGCTTTCGACAAGCGGCGAGAGCGAAGATTCGCGCATGGCCAGTGCGACGAGAAGCCGCGGGGCGTGCCCATGGGTTGCCCCCGATTCAACGAAAAGCCTGGCAAGCCTCACGGCGCGCTCATGGCTCGCGGCAGGCTGAAGCGCCCTGACTCCATCGGCGACGTCTTCGACGCGCTCACGGCCATTGTGGGCGAAAGACTCGGTGCATTCGGCGAGGAGCACAGCGCAAGCGGCGAGCACTCCGACGGCGACGAGGAGCGGAGACCATTCGCGCGCGTCTTCGATCATGTCCTGTCGTTCGTGTTTGTTCATGTCGAACCTCCGGCCCCTGTCATACCCGATCGGCGCCGGCGTCGACGCCAGCGGCGATTCGCCCCTCTCGGATCGTCACTGTGATGTCTTCGTCCCGTTCCCCGACGACCGTTGACCAAACCTGTACCCCGGCGGCGGTCGCCATCTCGCGCACCATGGCGCGGCGGTCGTCGTCGAGGTCTCCCCAGCGGTCGATCAACATCACGGCGATCTCGGGGTGCGCCGCGATCCCGAGTGCAACCGAAACGCGGAGCTGTTCCGACGACGACAGGACCGACAACGGGCGCCCCTGCCACGTCACGACCCCATCTTCAAGCGAGAGGCCCTCGACGGGGAGATCGGCCGCCGCAATGGCGGCGCGCGTCTGTTCGTCGATTTCAGCGATCCTCGCGCTCAACGCGTCGGTCTTCGCGCGTTTCTCGGCGGCGCGGGCCTCGACGCGCTCGCGGGCTCGTCGGGCCTCCACGGCGCGGTTCGTGTCTTCGGCCTCCGCGAGAGTCTGTTCGAACGGAGCAAGATCAATTTCGCGACGGCCCTCGAGTGCCTCTGCGAGCCGCTCGCGCTCCGCAAGGGCGGCGTTCGTGCGAGCATCGGCGGCATCGAGATCGCGATCTCGGGCTTGTTCGGCGCGGCGGTAGCGAGGCAGCGTGCGCGCAAGTGTCAACCGTTCCTGCAACTCCTCGATTTGGGCGAGGATGCGCCGCTCGTCGGCGCGGTCTTCGTCCCGGGCGTCTTCGCACCGACTAGACCATGATCGTTCGATGTTGTCTCGGGCGGCGACGAATCGCTCGAATTCGACGGAGGCGAGTTCGAGGTCGCGCCGCCCGCGCTCGAGATCGGTGTTCCGTCGCTCTGCGTCTTGGAGGCGCGCGACAAGGTCGGCGATGTTGATGGGTTCGTCGGGGGTTCCGTCGGGGACGTCGAACCCGGCCGCTTGCGCCTCGAGTTCTTTCGCGTCGCGTTTTGCGTCGCGTCGCTGCGCGAAGGCGGCGCCCCGTTCGGCGTCGAGGTGCTCGAGGTCGACGCCGACGAGGTCGGCTAGCGTCGACGCCTGAGCCTTCGGCGACATCGAAACGAACGCGAGCGGGTCGAACGTGCGGGCGCCGAAGAGGCGCGAAAGCATCGCTTGCGGCGACTTGTACCGGGCGCCCTCGTGATTCTCGACAACCAATGAGTCGTTCCCCCGATCGTTCGTGCGCCACCGGACGACGAGATCGCCGAGATCAAGCACCACCTCGCCGTCTGTCGCGCCCTCGCGCAGTGGCATCGCTCCGCGCTCTCGAGCCCCGCCGAGGGCCCCGGCGATGGCTCGGAGAACGGTTGATTTCCCCGCGCCGTTTTTTCCTCCGATCACGACGTGCGATCCGTCCGGTCGAAGCTCGAAAGCCTCGACGCCGCCGATGTTGGAAATCCTCAATTCGATGACGTTCACGGTCTGGCCTTTCCTTCCCTCGCCCGACCATCGGGCGATTTCTGAAACAATACCCCTTGACCGGAACTCGGTGCAACGGATAATGTTTCAAAAATGCACCGGGCGACGCCCCGGGGAAAGGACAGACCACATGCCGATCGTGCTGCCAACAGACCATCTCTCACCATCTCAGGTTGGGATGTACACGAAGTGTGGCGAGCAGTATCGCCGCCGCTATGTCGAGGGGGAGCGCCGACCGCCCGAGGTCGCTATGCTCGTCGGTCGCGGGGTCCACGGTGGAGCCGAAGGCCGCCATCGTCGGGTCATGGACACGGGCGAGGAGATGCCGAGGGCCGACGTCGTCGACCTCGCCGTCGCTGTATATGACGGAGACGTCGACGAGGCCGGGGAGGTCGATTTGGGCGCCGAGGCCGACCGAGGCACCGATATTGTCATCGGCGAGGCGCGCGACCGAACCGCGACGCTCGCGGGGTGCTTCGCGGACAAGGTCGCGCCGCAGATCCGCTACCCCATCGCCGTTGAAGAGCAGATCGAGATCCCCGTCGAACGGCTCGGGATTTCACTTCTCGGTTATCTCGATGTGGCGCATGAGCGCGAAGACCTCGTCGCTTACCCGGAGGGCGATTCGGCCGTTATCGTCGAAGACCTCAAGACGGGGACGAAGACCAGGAGCCAAGCCGACGTCGACGGCGACCGTCAACTCTCCTGGTACGCCATGGGATGGCGCCACCGAACGGGCACGCTTCCCCACGGCGTCGGGATTCGCCAGGTACTCAGTCAAAAGCGAGGGCCCAAGGCCGTACTTGTCGAGTCGCAGCGCACCGACGACCACGTCGCAGCGCTCTTGAAAACGATCAACGCCGTCGCCGTCGGGATCTCGGCCGGCGTGTTCCCGCCCGCCCCCGATGGCGCATGGTGGTGTTCGGCGCGTTGGTGCGGCTATTACTCGACGTGTCCCTACGTCGTTGGAAAGGTGATTTTTCATGAATGACAGAAACGGAAGAGCGATCGTGAACCGCAACGGCGGCGGCGATTTCGCCAACTACGACGACCCCGGCGCGGGACTCACCGATTTCGGCGGGCCCGATCGAGGCGCGGACCTGGCACGCGTCGAGGCGTCGGCGTCCCGTGCCATGGCCGAAGTCCAGGCCGCCATGGTGGTCGCGCAGAAGTTTCCGCGCGACGAACGCGCCGCCTACACAAGGGTCATGCGATCGTGTCAGCGGCCCCGCCTCGCCGAACAGAGCCAATACGCGTTCCCCCGGGGAGGGCAGACCGTCACCGGGCCGACGATCCGCCTTGCCGAGGCCCTCGCGCGGGCGTGGGGGAATCTTGATTTCGGGATCGCCGAGGTCGAACGCCGCGACGGCGAAAGCGTCATGCAAGCGTATTGCTGGGATCTCGAGAGCAACGTTCGTTCGACGAGGGTTTTCGTCGTGAAGCACGAGAGGCAGGCCCGAGGCCGCGTGCAACGGCTCACCGACCCCCGCGACGTTTACGAAATGACCGCCAATCAGGGCGCTCGTCGCGTCCGGGCCTGTATCCTCGCCGTGATCCCCGGCGACGTCGTCGAAGACGCCCTCGACGCCTGCAACGCGACGCTTCGAAAGCGAGCAAAAGACGTCCCGATTCAAGACCGGGCGCGAAAGATGGCGGCCGAGTTCGACAGATTTGGTGTCACGCTCTCGCAACTCGAGACGAGGATCGGGCACCGTCTCGATTCGATCTCTGAAGCCGAGTTGTCGGGCCTCCGGCGGATTTATGCCGCGCTCCGAGACGGGCACTCCGCGCCAGCGGAGTTTTTTTCGCCGACCCCGCCGAAGGGCGAGGAGCCGATCACGCTCGACGATGTCGCCCCGGAGACGCCGGCGGGTTCTGCCCCACCGAAGACCAGGAAACGAGGCGGCAAGTCGACGGCCGAAAAGAAG
>Ga0180434_10004163_pt1 | contig 17765 bp, 7 predicted proteins | sample SS_ome_7_FD_132453 | JGI IMG/M metagenome (GOLD analysis project Ga0180434, IMG submission 132453) | Hypersaline lake sediment archaeal communities from the Salton Sea, California, USA - SS_1_D_2 metaG | ecosystem: Environmental > Aquatic > Non-marine Saline and Alkaline > Hypersaline > Sediment...
ATCCCATTCGATCTTCAATATCGCAAAATCACTCTCCCTGACCCAGACTTTTCCGTAGGGGTGGTTTTCATCCAAAGAAGGTTTAGGAACAGCTTCGACGACAATTGTGTTTTCGCCGTCGAGCATTTCTTCGTTCACAATTATATAGTCATGGTAATGCTGCCAGTATTCATTCAGGAGTCCGAGTGGTCCGAAAACGATCCGGCCGTAACGGAAATACTGTGTCTCCAAGGGAGCGTTTTTCTCGTTTTTCTTTTTTCCGTTCTTTTCCAGCAAAGTTCTTTTCTCACGGTCCTCCCCTTCTTTTGCGATCAATTGATACTCATAAAGATAGGTGTTTTTCTTTGTATTTTCGTAGGTTTCCAAGACATAGGTATCCCTTGGAATATAACGGGTTGGTAACAACAACTGCTGGTCGACTCCTTCATGATTAACGATCTCTACTATCTCTTCTGAGCAGACAAAGTTAAAAGCCCCCTTTTCCAGCTTTCGGCAGTACTGCTTGGATTTTTCCAGAATCTTGTTCAATTTGAGCTTATTCAGCGTTTTATCAGAGACCTCTTGAGTGAAGAGGTCATGGCTGAAATAAAGGGATGAAACCAACAAAGCAAGTGTAAAAATTAAAAAACGGATTTTCATTCTCATCTCCTTGCGAGGCACCATATATTATTTCACAATAAACGTTGTCATTTTTTGGGATATCGATTCGGTTGTCATTTCTTTCACAAGAAAATCCATGGCATATTCACCCCGTTCCAGTTCACTCGTTGGAATCCCGAGAATGAAGAACTGCATACCTTCCACCCGGCGTTTATGAAGAATGTAGAACTTAAGTGAACGTATCTCACCCGTTGTTCGATTGATGAGCCGCGCAAACGGTTTAATCTCAGGATCTTTAATACCAAAAAGTGCACAGGGCAGAACCGCCGTAAGCTTCTGCGTTCCCCCGGGAAATCCTTCGACAACAGGCCTAAACTTTGCGAGATCAAAAGGATATATATCCGACAATCCCCTGACACCAGACTTTACTTCCTTCTTCTCCATCATAGATTCCTTTAGATAAAAGGCATTTTTCTCAGGAAGAAGAAGCAGAGGCGGAATGAGCTCTATGCCCTTATCAGGAATTTTACCAATTTCGACTGAAGATGAAGACACAGCTGCCCGACCCGTCTTCAAGTTTCTGATAACAACTCGGTATATATATTTTCCGGGAGAGAGAGAGGAAAGAGAATAGTGAAAGATATCCCTTTTGGGGAATTTTGTGAAGTCCATTTCACCCCTTTTGAAATCGACCACATTGTCATTTTCACCAAAAGCAATATGGGCAATTTCGACTTTCTCTCCAGAAATCTGTTCCACGTTATCCCCCGGGAATTTCGACAGCATAACACAATTGGCTTCACCCGCTCCAGGGCAGTGGAACGCCTTAAGGGGAAAATAGAGAGGGGTCCGATGCAGGGTTTTTTCTCTTAGAGCCAAGTCAACGAAATGAAGCAGCTTCTCAAGTTTGGAAAATTCTCCGAAAGGCTTCGGATTGAAATAGCCTCCTTGAGACCGTACTTGACAGTCCTTTCGCCTAACACTGACTTTTATGGTGTGATATTTTCCATCCCACTTCTCATTTATATAGTAGCCCAAGACGTAGTAAGAACCCGTGATATTCCGAATCTCTTGCATTATTGTCTCATAGTTTTTTACATCGTTGAAATATTTGCCATCAGTGACTGTGGAAAGCCGTTTGAGCGAAGCAGATCCCGTCAGCTCACTTTCAGAACCGGTCAGGGTTTGAATAGGGCGCTGACGAAGGTCCCTATCCCAGTTAATTGGTAAAGCGGAGCGGCCTGAATTCATCGCAAACACAATGCTGTTAGAGGCAGCAAGTTCTTTAGCCATTTCTTCGTATGTGTTGGCGAATGCAAGTTCAACGACTTCACCACGCAAATCTCTCAGCCGCTCAACAGGGACCCCCTGGAGAATGGAGCCAGGGATTCCGGATGAGAAAAGCAACACATTTTTTTGACCGGGGCTATATCTTAAAGTTTTTGCCAAATCTGTGAATGTTTGCATAAAAACCAAGACCTGTTGTTTAAATCCAATTCGCTCTGCCGCCAACGCTTTCCTCTCTTTTTCCAGTCTTTTCATTTCGCGATCACCAACTATTCCCCGTGACTCTTTGACTTCTACAACCTTTCTCCAGTATCTTCTCTCAAGATCGTCGGCTCTTCCTAGAATGTCCTTCATTCCCAGTCCCAAGATAACCTCACGCACTTTCTGATGATCCGTTGTCATGAATTCATGTATAGCTAATCCCTTGGTCGCGGAATAAGAAATGACACCCACTTCATCTGTTGATCGTAAACCGGTGTCCATAAAATGCAAGGCAGCCTTCCTGGAATCCAAAATTCCTCCCGGGCTATTAAACGCAAAATCGAAAAAGAAGATAAATTTCCGGCTCAGTTTCGATTGCGTGGACGCAACTGTCTCCATTTGCTGCTCTAAAATTTTCTCTGCAGGGGAATATAGATTATGTCGTTCAAAATCTGTTATGTCTTTAACTTCACCATTGTCATTGAGTTCGAATTCATCCTTCTCTAAATCCGCGACAGGATTGCCTTCTTTATCCGTCACATAAACTTGGATCAGCTTGAGCGTTACAGTTACCTCCTGGTCCAGGTCTTCTTGCACGTCAATTCTTTGACTGAATACGGGAGTTATTGAAGATAAAAAAAGAAACAGCAACGAAGCTGCACAGAGCACTATACATAAATTCTTATGACTTGGGATGGGCTTTCCCCGATATAGCAATATTGCCTCCTTTATAATTATACAAACCCGTTTGAAATAATAGCAAATAACGTGCCAAATTTTTCTGCCAGGAGAAGGCCCGAACCTAAGGCTGCACAGCCCCTAAAAAAGGACACGTGTCAAGACAGAAGTTCAAAAAGAGGGTCACGCAAAGGCAATATAGCCAGGGTTTTTGTGATCAGTGGCAAAATTTATCCTGAAATGCGAAATAATACAGACTGTTCTTCAATAACGTCAAATTCCAGACAATCCATAAAGCAGGTATGGCATAGGCCGGAATGTTTAAGCCGGTCTATCAACCCAACCTGCCAGTCAATTCAAAACAGAAAAATTCTTTAATAGCCATTAGCCGCGTCTAAAATCTGGACGTGTGATTTAATCACACTCCAGAACTCTGCGTAGATTTGGGAGCAAACTGCTCAGATTCGGAAGGTTGGCTACATACGAAGCTGTTTTTTGCCGAAAGGACAAACAGCCGAGCAAATCCCGCAGTTGTGCCCTTTGTGGAACTGGTAATAGTGCTCCATTTTCCAGTTGTCACAGCGCTGGGCATCAAGAAGCTTTTCACGAAGCACTCCCGGGTGCCAGGAGTTGCCCACAAGAGCATCTGCCGGGCAGGCCTCCACACACGTTGTGCAGTCACCACAGAAGCTCTTTAAAATTGGTTCACCGAAGATGCTCCCATCGGGTGTGTTTTCGGCATGCCTTTTCAGTTCCGACCTATCACATGGATTCTCTTTTATGACAGGTTCAAATCTTGCAGGAAAATTCAAAAAAACCGTGCCCAGTCTGACCCAAGGGCCGTATGACTTGGTTATCAATTGGCAGTTCCGGCCTATCCAGCCCAATCCTGCCCGAGTTGCCGCCGTTTTATGGGGAAAATCACCCTTCAGCTTGACGGGATCAGTACGATCCGATGCAGGCAATGCTCTGGCGAAAAAACCAAGGTTTTTCAATCGATCTGCCAGGCCCGCGGCCATGGTGTCGATCAAGCCGTTCACTCGTCCATATTCCTCAGCATAATACTGGTTGGGGCCCTTATCTATGCCCGCCATCACTTCAGAATTCATGGGCACGGCAAATGATGCGGCCGCCACGAAATCATCATCGTTATCATCCTTTGCACCGGAAAGTCCTCTGAGATCAGCCAGGCCGAAAAGATCGATACCGAGTTTAAAAAAGAACTCCTGGAGGAAATTCTGAAAATTTCTGCTCGTCAAAGACTCCTCTTGTTTTTTCACCAGCTTATCTGAATCCGAAATTGTGATGTTGATGAATATCAATACTACACCACAACCAGTTCAAATTCTAGCCTGACTTATTCATAAAAACTGCCGACACCTTAAATAAAAACCTCAATATTCCCATTGTCGGCATTTTTTACCCTCCGGGCGGACCGATCTCACTGCAAAGCCTTCGTTGTGGCCTTCTCGCAGTAGTTCACTACAGCTTCAAAAGCCACTGCCTCGCCTTTGCAGCGACCTAGGCCCGTGAATAATCCATTTTCCTGACTTATTCATAAAAACTGCCGATGTCTTACCTACAACAGCAAATTCAGAAAATTAACCCGAGAGAGCCATCACAGATTTGGACGGGTGTTTTATCGAGCTCCCTGAAATTGGCTTCGGTTGATGACGGCAAAATTGAAGAATACGCCTAAAGCTGACGGTCCCATGACTCAAGGAAGCCAAGAGGGCGGGCTCATTCTTTGCAATTCACGAATAAGTTCAATAGACTAGGCATGGAGGACATACCAACTATCAGAGGACACTTGATAGAATGAAGCTCCTGAAAAAAGCTTTCACTTTAAGCGTTATCGTTCTGGTCAGTTTGCTGGTGACTCTGGCCTTTCTCGAGTTGTCAGTACGCCTATTTTACACATTCAAGTTCTCTCCGAGAGGCAGGGCAAATCTTCCGGTTTCTAAAACCTACAGGCTTTCCAACAACACAAAACTTCTCTACGAGCTCCTTCCGAATTCATCAGCCACTATCCGCGGGAAAGAATATGCCATCAATACTACGGGATTCCGCGACAAGGACTATCCGAAGAGCACGACAAAGGCACTGCGAATAATCTGTGTAGGAGATTCCTTGACATACGGCTGGAGAGTTCCTCTCGAAAAAACCTATCACAAACAGCTTGAAATGCTGTTCAGCCAAAAAGGCCGCAGCATTGATGTTATGGGCATGGGCGTGCCCGGCTACAACACTGTCCAGGAGTATCATCTTATCAAGGAGAAGGCCCTGCTGTTCTCTCCGGATATGATCATCCTCCAGATTTGTCCCAATGACTTCGAAAGAACTGTCGGGATAAAAAAATACAGGGAAGGCAAAAGACTCACTCTCGTTCCCTATCATGATATTCCTATCCCATTTGTTATCACAAAAACAAAATTCACGCATTTTTTGATGCACCATTCTCATTTTTTCAAATTAATGAACGTGAAGCTGTATTCAGCTATGAATAAAGGACAGGCCCGATCAGCGCAGAGGTCACAAGAGGTGTATTGGCTGGGTGAAGAAAAATCCTTCCAGCACCTGAGAAAAATCAAAGGCCTTCTTGACGGACGAGGTATCCAGTTCGTGGCAGTGATCTTTCCCTTCCAGCAGAGAGGAGACACCTATTCTTTTGCATCCCTGCATAAAAGGATACATACAGTGCTGGGAAAATTGGATGTGCCCTGCCTCGATCTCCATGAGAAACTCAACGCCGGCCACGTTGAGGATATCTGGTTTGAACGGCGGCATCCCAATGTGAAAGGATACACCGTTGCCAGCCGGGTCCTCTTTCGATTCATAGAAACACTTTTAGCTGGAAAGACAAAGAACTGAGAAGCTTACCCGTTTTCACCGCAGAGACGGGCGATTTGCAGGATAAGGAATCTCAGCAAATCCTGTTCCCGCTGTCCCAGGGCCTGTTTTTCAATGCGCACGATTTGCTCCACATCACGGAGGGCACGAAGAATTTCAATGGGAACCTGATCCATCTGCTGAGGAACTTGAACCAGATACTGAACAGCCGAAGTGAGAAACTGCCGCATCGGATCATCCACAGCCCCGCGCAAAAGATCGGCGATCCTGACTCCCAGCCTTTCGATTTCCGCCCTCTCCCCGACCAGGAGTGATTCTTTGCGCCTTTTGCCTGTCGATAGTTTATCGATGGCCAGTGCCAGCCCTACGAAACTCTCCACTTGCTGTTCAATGGGCAGGCTGATCAAATTCCAAATTTCTTTGCGCTGCAGCCTCACCTCCAGGGGCATCTCCAGAAGCTTCTGGACAGATTGGGACCATTCGTCATCCACTTTGCTGCCAATGTGAGAAAGAACCTCTTCAATATGTGTGTTGAAGAGATCGGGCTGGAGCAAGACCGCAATATCTGGCCGGAGGGCAGGAAGGAGCTGTCCCCGTATTTGGTCGCCGGCAAAAAACTCGGACACACTCAAGCCCTGGCGTCTCAAGAATTCCTTTTGCAGGAATCCGATGAAATTAAAGAGGGAGTCGATGTCCTCCCGCAGAGTGAGGAAGGCGGAATTTCCCGCAGGAAAGACCGCCTCCAACTTACGGACATAGCGAAGTTCCGGCTCATGATAGATTCGCAGAGTGTGGAGGATGTCCTGGACTGGCAGGTGAGGCAGTATCCTGTTACTCAAGACATGAATTTCCTCGCCTCTGCCGGACAGCGTATCGGCAAATTCGCTCAACGCCCGGAATAAACCCGTACTCAATTGATTGACTCCGAGGATCATGGTCTGGGCCCGATTGTGGCCGATCGCCCGCAGAAGGCTTCCGTAGTTTGCGAGCGGTAGAGTGTGGGCGAGGCGCTCGATAACTTGCTGTTCGTTTCTCCCTGCTGTCGCACGGCTGGGCCGGACCACGGGTCTATCCCGCAAGATAGGCATGCTTCGAGATACGAAATAGGAGATCACATGAATGCCGACAACATCTTCTTCCCGTCCGTAGAGAATCTGGCGAAAATAGCGGGTCACGAGGGGAACAAACTCATCGTAGATGTCATCCTTGACTCCTCTTGTCAGCATCTCCAATTCTTGAAGCCCCTTTGCCTCAAAACTCAGGCGTGTCTCCTCCAAGGGCTCGGCGGCCCTAACCAGCTCCCCTTCGTAGTGTTTTTGAGACTCTAAAATGTGATACATAATCTGGGCTCTCTCCTGAAATGAAAGGACACGCAGCTTTTCCGAGAGATTGCTCTGGAAGGTCCGGAATTCACCTCCGCTGAAAATTCCGCGCAATGGACTGACAGCGAATGCCGTGCTTCTCATTGTCGAGGCCTTTAAATTATCGGCAAGTCTTTTCTCCGATTCTTTGGATGAGACAACAGCCGCGCATCCCGATTTGGGATCATAGTATCCTCCCTGCCGCTGCATGGGTTCACCGCTGCCAAGCTTGATCCGTATTTTGCCCACAAGGGACTTTGCCGCAAACCAGCGGATCGCTGCCTGTTTGGCCTGCTTGTAGAGAACGGTTGCCGCTTGCTGACCGACTTGCTGGCTCAGATCAGACCCGGCCACAAAAAGCTCGCAGACCATCTCTGCAAATCTCTCTGAAGGAGCTTGATCCAATCTGCGGCTTTGGACCGCATACTCCCACAGCCGGTCAAGATAACCATCGAGATTGTTGACCGTATCCAAATCTTCAAACAGGGGAACAACCCAAACAGCCGGCAGGTTGGCATCAGGGCTGGCGCGAAGAATTTCTTCCCGGCACGAGCGGAGTTTTCTCTCCAGGGTTATGAACGCATCGGGATCGGTCGAAAAACTGACCTGCAAGGCCATGACCATCCCCGGATTCCCATACTTGCCCGAGATCTCATTGATCTCTGTCATGTTATGCACGGTCGTATCGATGGCAAATTGGTCCAGCGAGAGGACCATTTTTTGATGGATGCGCGGCGTCAGCACAAAACGTCTTAACAAGCTCCTGTAGCGACCGGCAGCCAGTGCAAGATCGGGATTATTCAGGTTCTTCCCGATGAGGTCCAAATGACTGAAAAGGGCTTTGCGGAGACGCTTGTTCAAGGAAAAATAGTACTCCAGATTTTTGCGGCGCTGCCAACGAAGCTTGAGCATTTTGGCTTCCAGGCGGTCGTTGTGCAGCCACAGAACATCAACCGGATCGCGGGCCATGTGCAGCCGCATTCCCAACCGGCGCCATTTTCCCGGCTTCATGGCGAAAGGAAGAACATTGAGATAGCGTTTTTCCAATTGATTCGTGAGAGACGTGATTTGATGGAGCAGATTCCAGAAAGCCTGGCGCTTCTTTGACAGTTGTCTCATGTCCTGGACCAGGCTGGCATCGACATCATCAGGTCTGGCCACAGTCATGAGTATTTCCAGAAATTTGGACAGACGGGTGACATTCTCCAGGAGAGCGGCGGCCACCAGTCTGTGGCCTTGTCCGGAGGGCCGGGAACTCCCGTCCCAATCCCCCCAAAAAGAGAGAACTGTGGGAAGCGTAGTCTGGCAGTTCCAAAAGGCCCATTCCTCCGAATTGCTCATGGCTCTCAGGTCCGCCAACAGCTCATCTCCCTCCTCATGAGAACGGATAGGAATGCTGGTACCGAGAAATTCTGCCACCAATTCATCCGATAGCTGTTGACACAAACTGGACGGCATATCTCCATCCCGCAATAAGGTCTCGATCATCCGGTCAACGAGGGTGTCCACTTTCAAAGCGAACATCTGCGTTGGATGGACTGTGCGGTCAGAAAGACGATGGCGGAATTTTTCGCTGCGCTCTTCCAAGGATTCTTTGTAGAGTTCCTTCTCCAGAGTGTGCAAAATCCTGGGTTTCATCGCCCGCTGAGCCTCGGAAACAATCATCTCCGACATGTCGCAGTTATCCTTGAACCTCTGAGTGAAATCCCGCAACCTTTCAGGTAAAAACTGAGAAAGGAAACGTCGTTTGATTTTCTCGGTATCCTGATCCCAGCCAATTTGCTGGAGTCTTTTTTGGAGTTTTGTGACTGGAAAGGAACGGATGAGCTGCTCAGAAAACCGGCTCCACTGCCTGTCTGCTTCCTGGAAATGGCTGGTTTTCTGTCTCGCTAACGCCTGGACGGCCATGGATTTTCTTACGTAGCTCGTCGATTCATCAGCAATGATGCGATTCAAGTCAATCAACACCCGCCGCATTTTGCGAGACAGAGCATCTGCACCGTCAGTCCCTCCCAATGTTAAACGAAAGGTCTTTCGCCCCAAATCATAACCGCGCTCGAGACGGGCAAAGGTTGTCAAAGGAACCAGTCCGATTCCGCGCTTGGCCAATCCCGAAGACAGCCAATCCAGGGAAATACCCGCCGGGAGGTCTTGAATGACAAGTTGGGGATACATGCATCCTCTCGGCCGGCGGATGGCGATACCATAGGGATTGCGCTCGGCGGGGAGTTCTTTTTGAGCAGTCTCCAGTGCCTGCATGCGCTCCCCAAAAATCCGGTTGCGCAGTGTCCAATAAGAGCGGATAATCCCCGCATCATGACGATAGAACAGATAGGCCAGGAGAAGAGCCATGATGTTTGGCTGCACATAAGACACAACGGCCTTAAACCTCGCCCTTATTTCGGGATCTCTGATCTCGACGACGGATAAGCGGCCGCCCGCAAAACAGTCTGTTTTCGAGAGAGAGTGAACGGTGATGAGCGTCCGGGTTTGGTCCCGACGCAGCCGGCCGGTTTTGACGAGTTGATTGGCCAACTGTCGTAAAGTGCTGGGTCCATTGAGCACATTCGAAGGGCTGATGTTTTCATAGGCCAGATCATCGATAACGTGTATTCTTCTCTCCATGAGCCATTCGAGCAGGCCGGCCACGTCGTCGTCGTCGAAGGTTTGACCGCTGGCATTGTGAGGATTGTTCAGAACGACAGCGCCAGACTTTGACCAGGAGGAATCTTGGTTGAGCTTTCTTTCCACAGCCTGGATGATGGCTTCGCAATCCAGCGAGAAGTTCTCTGTTAAAGGAACTGTTTCCACATCAGGAAAACAGTGCTCATAGGTCCAGCTGAGGTCTGGGACAATGACATCTGTAATTCCACAATGAAATCCGAGCAGACTGAGAGCTGTTCGAGAAGAGCCGCTGACGGTCATGCTACACTCCGGTCTGTACTCCGGATGATGGCCGAGAAAAGAACTCAAGAAGGCTTGATCCAGCTCGGACCTCCAACCCGGATCACGCAATCCCTTGAAGAGTGCTTCTGTAATCTCGGACGGAGATTTGCCCACGAACGGATCAGAGCAAACAGCAGGAATACCGGGCAGCCGTTGAAGTTTTTGACTGATTTTTTCCGTCTGTGTCTCAAGAGGAGCGATCAACCGGGCATTCACACTCACCCTTGACTCGAGTATTTGCTCGACTCTGGACGGAACTCTAGAATGCGCGGGAAAGCGAGCAAAGAAACGGCCAGGAACTGAATCGGGATTGGAGACCTCGCTCATCGGAACGGGATTCGCTGCCTTTTGATCTAAGGCAAAATCCCCCAGCAATTTCTCATGAAGAAGATAGGCCATCAATTCCACGTCAGCCGCTGGCGGTGTTCCCTTCAACTCAAAATGCACTGTTTCAATGGCTTTTAAAAACTCCGAGTTGCCGATGACGAAGACAACGGATACTCCAGAAAAATAAGGATCGATGGCCGCAGGTGAGAGTATGCGCAGCACCGACCTCAAAAGACCGGCTTCACGAGCCAGGGAGAGATGATTGGGAGCATCGTTGGCTTCGATGAAAAACAGCGGAAACCGCTGGATTAACTGCCGCAACTGGCGGCGAAAGTGTTCTGTGGGAACCGCCCCCATCACCAAGAAGACCGGCGTGTTTCGACTTTCTTTCAAAACGCGTTCAATAGCCTGGGAGGCCTCCTCTTGCTTTTCAGGAAGGTGAACGATTTCCAGACCTTCAAATTGATTCAAGTGAGCGGGCAGGTTAACTTGCCAGAATAGAATACGAGCGGGTTTATTTTGGAGGTATTCTGAGAGAGTGAACAGAATTACACGCATCACTTCATAGAGTCCGCCGCTGGCGAATATGACTTCCTTTTCGCCGGATTCCTTCCCCAAGTCATACCGTAAAGGCTCTTCCTGATGATCCGCCAGCCACTCAACGAAAAGCTCCGCTAATTTCCCCGGATTTTTACGGTTGAATCCTCCTCGAGGCATGTAGGGGACACTCTTCCTGACCGCGCGGCAAATGAGATCAATTTTATCTTCTTGGGTTTTCTCCCACAGGCCTTCTTCGAGCAAATCCCGGCCATCGAACTGGAGCAATCTTCCGATTGGTTTGCGGGAACCGAGCACGAGATTTTGATAGAAGGCAATCAGTCTGTCATCTTGAACGGGGTTTCCTATATGAAAATTGACTCTTTCGTCTGGCGGGATGGGAGAGGAGGCTGTGGCTTCACTGATTTCAGAAACTTTGGCGGGCTTGAGAGGCGTAAGCTGGAAGACGTTCAAAAATTTTTCTTGTTTCAAAGCCATGACCCTAGCGGTATTTTTCTCCGGGAGTCCGAGAAGACAGATGAGCAATCAAAGATGCGTCTATGTCTTGTCTTTGTTGTCCAAAGGTGTTCCGGATTCCGGTTTCCCCAGACGATGGAGGAGTGATTGGAGCAGCCCCATGATCGGCGAGTCCTCCTTGAAGTCATTCGGAGATAGAGATACCACCGTCTTGGCACTCCGGAGATTTTGGCTGGCCTCAGCCAATCGTGCGGCCTGGGGTGTCAGCAGCAGCAACTCGGGGTTGTTTTTTATGAGCGCCACTTCTTCACGGTCCACTTCGAGCTGCATCTTTCGACTCTCCATTTCCTCCCCCAGACGAAGCCGGACCAATTCCGCTTCCCTCTCTTCCTCAATTTTTTTCATCTCCAGTTTTTTTAGCTCCAGTTGATGTGCGGAGAGAGCAATCTTCTCATCGGCATCGACCTTGGCCCTGGAGGCCGCCACACGGGCCTTCTGGCTCAGAACCTCAGTCTGTTCCAGGATACGATCCGCTTCCTGACGCTGCATGGCTTCGGCGATTGTCTCATCGACCGGATCAACCGACTGCACATAGACCGAGAGCAATTCGAGACCCAGGAGTTCCGCAGATGCTTTGAGGGGATCCTGCAGATGTTGAGTCAATTTCTCCGACGACAGCTCCTCTATTTCATACTTTTCCGTGAATTCCTTGACTAAGCCATCGATGCGCGTATCCAATTCAGCCGTAGCCTTGGCCACAGCATTCGGTTCCCAGCCGGCAACACGAATGAGGTCGGCCAGATGATCTGGCGAAGCGGAAACAGTTACGGCCAGACGAATGCGAACCTCAAGATGCCCTTTCGCATCAGCCTCTATTTCCGGCTGGATGGTGTGGACAGTGGCGGGGATGGCCAAGCTGAAATGGCGGGGGTAAAGCCGGGTTCTGCGCTGTTTGACCTGACCTTTTGATTCATGCAAGACAATGCGATCAGGCGGGCGAAATCGGAATTCAAAAAAAAGGAGAAAAACGATAACCGCAGCAATGCCCAAGGCTACCCACATGGTAAGACCCTCCTCATCGGACGAATTCGTGCGGGCAAATCGCTTTCGTGCCCGCAGAATTTATGAAAATAGCCGTGATTTATTTCTTTGACCCAAGATATTCTAGCCCATGGAAATAAAATTGCAAGGAAAAAGAAAATTCCGTGACGAAATCAAAAAATGTTCCGATGTCTGTTTTATTGACATGATTGTAAGAGTTTTGATACGCTTTTTTTGGGTGAGAGGAGAGCTTGAGTTAAAAAGTCAAGGGAACTTGCGGCATCAAATCATTCGATATTGTTCATGAGTGGTATTCTTGACTGAATAATTTACACCGCTTAAGGAAATCACAAAATGAAGAAACTTCAAGACAAAGTGGCCGTTCTGACAGGCGGGACCCGAGGTTTGGGACTGGCGATGGCGCAGGCCTTCATCCAGGAGGGCGCTGCGGTCGTTGTCGGCTCACGAACGGCCCAGTCTGTCGATGAGGCCATCCAAAAACTGCGCAATGCCGGCGGAAGGGCCAGCGGCTTGGCCTGCAATGTTGACGACTTCCCGCAGGTCCAAGCGCTTGCCGATCATGCCCTCGAGGCTTTTGGCCGGATGGACATATGGGTCAACAACGCCGGGCTTTCTTGCCCGACCGGACCTACGGCCCACATTCCTCGAGAGATGGTCAGCGCTTTGATCAAAACCAATATTCTGGGCGTCTATCATGGCTCCACGGCGGCCCTGCGGCATTTTGTGCAGCAAGGATCCGGAAAGTTGATCAACATATCCGGAAAGGGCGAAAAGAAGGCCTTCCCCCTCCACAACCCCTATGCCTCCAGTAAAGCCTGGGAACACAATTTTACTCTGGCTCTGGCTAAAGAATACAAGGAGACCGGAATCGGAATATTTCTATTCAATCCCGGTGTTGTTGAGTCTGACATGTTCCGTAATCTGAGCTTTATCAAGGGATATGAACAGAATATCAAAATATTCAAATTGATCATGGGTATGCTGGCCAACCCCCCAGAAATTGCAGCAGAAAAAGCTGTCTGGCTGGCGTCTTCAGCCACAGACGGCCGAACAGGATTACGGATCAGTTTGGTGGGACCTGGGGCCATGATAAAGGGCATGTTGAAAGAGGCGGGACGAAGGCTTATTGGGCGCAAGCCTGAACCCATGGATGTGGATGTCACTCTGGTAGAGCCGGAAATCAAGGATCCATCTCTACGCCAAGCGCAAAAGAATACCGGGGCCAGTACCAAGGGTGAAGCACGCTATATTGTCAGCCTCCACGACAAAAAACTCTCCGAGACAATCGGGAACAAGGCACAAAGCCTGCGCTTTCTGATGAAAAAAAAGTTGCTGGTTCCCGATACGTATGTGTGCAGGTGGGATGCCTATGCGGATTATTATGAGGGAAAGGATCATGTCCTGAACAGGATCCAGGCTGAGCTGGAGGCAATTGTGGACCCCAACAGTTCCTATGCTGTCCGGTCCTCGGCAAACTTGGAAGACAGTCTGGACTATTCTTTTGCCGGTCAATTCGAGACCATACTGGATGTGCGGGGAGTAGAGGCTATAGTCACGGCCATCCAAAGGATATGGTCAGCGGTCCATACGGAATCAAGCACATCCTATCTTGAAAAGATTCAAAAGAAGCCGGAGGACCTGAAGATGGCGGTCATTATTCAAAAGATGATCAATCCCGTCATCTCGGGTGTGGTTTTCAGCAAGAATCCGATCAATGCCCTGGATGAAGTTTTGGTCGAGGCTGTGAAAGGGAGCGGCACTGCGCTGGTTCAAACTGGTGTCACGCCCTTTCGATGGGTCAACAAGTGGGGAGGATGGATCGAAAAGCCTGAGACCGATGATGTTTCTCTGGATCTCATCCAGGAAGTGGTTGACCGGGCCCGCTCGATCGCGAAAGCCACGGGCAAAGAGGTCGATCTGGAATGGGTGTATAACGGAGAGGACATCTACTGGCTGCAGGTCCGCAACATCACTTCCATAAAGCGCATGAATGTCTATTCAAGCCGGATGGCCAAGGAGATGACCCCGGGCATGATCAAGCCTTTAGTCTGGTCTGTTGTCGTGCCGATTCCCAGCCAGATATGGGCGGATATGATACGAGAAGTTGTGGGCAAGATTGATCTGGATGTCAGCCGGCTGGCAAAATCATTTCATTACCGCACCTACCACAACTTGAGCGAATTCGGTAAAGTATTCGGAAAACTGGGTATGCCGGCTGAGTCACTGGAGATGATGATGGGTGTCATCCCTCCAGGAGCCGGAAAAGCCCCGTTTAAACCGGGGCCCCGGGTCATCCGACTCCTACCAAAAATCCTGCGTTTTATCCAAAAGCGTTGGACATTCGCCAAGAAGCTCGAAAAGAACTATCCCCGTCTCCTGGACTGGGCCAGGCAATTCTCACTCAATCCTTCTGAGGATATGGATGAGAAGCAACTCCTGCAGCGAATAGACCAGATCAAGCAGCTCAACCTGGAAATGACCTATTACACAATCAATGCCATATTGCTCATGCAGATTTATGTCGGGATTCTGAAATCACGCCTGAAAAAAGCCGGGATTGACTTCCAGGCTTTTGACTTGACAGAAGGCATGGAGGAACTGAAAATCTACGATCCCGCTTTTCAGCTGGAGAATTTGAATCACAATTTCCGTCAGTTAGATCAAGAAAAACAACGGCAGATCAAAGAGAGCGATTTCGCTTCCTTCAACAAACTGGATGGAATTGACAATTTTCAGCGTGGCGTGAACAAATTCCTGGAACAGTTTGGCCACATGAGCGACACGACCGGCCATTTCGGAAGCATTCCCTGGCGGGAAACACCTGATATTGTTCTCAAATTGATCGTCAGTCATGAAACGCCAGAGGCTCAGAAAGAAAAAAGGATGGGATGGGAGGATCTGAAGCACAGCGGCAAAAGGGGAAAATTCATGAAACTCTTCTACAGGAGGGCCCGCCAATTCAGCCTCTTCAGGGAGAAGTTCAGCTCGCTTTTCACATACACCCTGATGTTGTTTCGCGCTTACTATCTCGCCATCGGCGACCGCCTGGTCAAACGAGGATTGATTGAATCCCGTGAAGACATCTATTTCTTGTTCGATAAAGAGGTCCGGACCTTTGTAACAGGCGAGACGAACGGAAGTGCTTTTGCCAACTTGGTGAGCGAACGCAAAAAAGACATGGATTTCTGCAAGGACGCCCTATTGCCTGAGATCATTTTCGGTGATACCGTACCGCCCGTTATTCAGGAATTCGAGGACAGATTGAGGGGAACGCCGACATCGAAAGGGTATTACACATCCAAAGTCAAGGTTGTCCGAGGGCTGGAGGATTTTTACAAACTGGAACAGGGTGATGTGCTGGTCATCCCCTATTCGGATGTCAGCTGGACGCCGCTTTTCGCCAGGGCCGGTGCGGTCATCTCTGAATCGGGAGGTATGCTTTCTCACAGTTCCATCATCGCTCGCGAGTACAATATCCCCGCTGTCGTCTCAGTGAAGGGCAGTCTGCAACTTCAAGATGGAACACAGGTGACCGTGGATGGATTCAAAGGTGAGGTCCTGATCCACTAAAATCCGATCTCAAAGCCCAAACGAACGGACATGGGTGGATGGTAACGTGAGGGCAAGCCATAATTCGGGTTGGGGTTGATCTGATTGCCTGCGAAGTCCTGATTGAAATAGTGCACCTGTTCATAGTTGACCGGCGTGCGGTTGCTTCCCACATGAAACACATCCAGCACTATTCGCGTGCTTTTGAGTCCGGGTATGAATGCGGACACATCGTAGGTAAACCTGAGGTTCAGGTCAAAAATGGAAGGCGTCCGGCCAGCGGATCCCCGCGGCACAAGGAGGATCTGCCAGGGTTCAACGGGATAGAGCCCACCAAATTCATTCAAAGGCGTGCCGCTTTGCCAGATGAGGAAAGCCCCCGCGCTGAGCCCAAAGTCAAAATTGTACCAACTCGAGAATTTGAAGACATGTGTGCGGTCATTGGGCAGCAGGCCTTCGAACTCAGGGAGATAGCTGCGAATGGCTTCCAGTTTATTAAAATATAAATCCGCATTGGGACGCCTCTGATCCCTGTCTGCATTGAATAGCCCGGGATAATTTCCCTCGTTTCGGGAGAGCACATAAGAGGTGAAGAAGTTGAAAGGGCCCCGTCCAACCTTGTGGAGAATCAACTCTAAAGCGGCATATTCTCTGTCCATTCTGGGATAGTCTTCTAATGCCCCCCGGCCGGGATTTCCATAGACAATTCGCTCCGTCACCGGGTCCTCGGCATCTTCGATTCCCTCTCGGAGCACGCGGTATATGCCTCTCACCCCGAACAACAATGAATCGAACAATTCCAATTCGTATCCGAGGGTGAATTCATCGAAATGTTGGCCTACCAGGCCGTCCACACGAGGGCTCCTGTTCCCCACCTGAACGAATGTCATTCCCCCTGCGGGATTAATACGCGGATCATGACTGTAGTATTTGGATTCAAAGATGGTCCCATCCACCATATGCTGCAAAGAAAACCATGTGGAGATATCGTGATAGAACCGGCTGAATGAACCGAAAAGCCTCTGGGATCCATCCCGCTTGGTGATAAAGACAAAGCCGAGGCGTGGCTGGAACTGATCGGTGATGCTCTGAGCCAGCTCGCCATCAGAGCCATACAGATACAGGCCCGACCAGCGCAGCCCGAGATTGAGCCGCAGACGGGGGTGGATTCTCCAGGAATCCTGGACAAAAAGAGCCAAAGTCCGGTTCCGGACTTTGCTGTCCACCAGCGTGTAGTACTCGAGAAAGCTGAAGGGAGAATAGCGGATGAGGAACTTGCCCTCGACATAGCCTTCCAAGGTGTTATCGTTGAATTCCGCCCCTGCTTTGAAGGTGTGATGTGCGAGATTGAGCGTCCCCTTTACAAGAGCTGAGGTCCGGACACTGTCCATGTCGATGGCGGACAGGCTCCCCCCCGACCAGAATCCGGTCATGTTATCGATAAAGGCAATTTCTTCCCGGCCCCTGTCGGTCAAGGGGACGTTTTTTTCTTTACTCATTCCCCTGGAGATCATGGTCTCCAGGAAAAAATTGGAGTTCAGGATATGAGTTCCCCGTAAAGACAAGTAAATCCCTCCCCGTTGGATTTTTTGCAGGTAGGGATCGGGATTGAGGAGGCCCTTGGGAGTGCCGACAGTGATGAATGTCTCCCCCACTCCGTCTCGGTAGCTGGGGTCTCCCAAAATAGAGAAGACGACATTGTTCTGCGGATTCACTTGCCAGGTCAATTTCCCCGCAAACCGATGAATCGTGTTTTTGTCCTCATAGAAATCCAATCCCGGAATTTCAACCTGCTCTTTCTCAAAATCAGGATTGTAGGCTCCGTAAAACCAGAGCTTGTCTCGAATCACCGGGCCGCCAAGACTCAGACCGAAGTCATACATCGAAAAA
>Ga0180434_10004167_pt1 | contig 17753 bp, 16 predicted proteins | sample SS_ome_7_FD_132453 | JGI IMG/M metagenome (GOLD analysis project Ga0180434, IMG submission 132453) | Hypersaline lake sediment archaeal communities from the Salton Sea, California, USA - SS_1_D_2 metaG | ecosystem: Environmental > Aquatic > Non-marine Saline and Alkaline > Hypersaline >...
AGATCTCCCATCCATCCGGTGTTTCGCTGCCGTGGGACTCAACCAGCTTGAGCAGGGTCTCGGCAAGGCGGGCCTGCGGTCTGTAGCGGATAATACTCTCTACCTGAGCATTGAGGTTGCGCAGGCGCTGCGACAGTACACCAAGCATACGGATTGCCACATCAGGATAGCACCTGAGGAACTCCAGGAAGCCTTCGCGTTCCAGGGCCAACGTCTCGGTGGCTTCCACCGCGGTGGCGGTGGCGGAGCGGGGGTGCTCGTCGAGCAGGGCCAGTTCACCGAAGAAGTCGCCCGGGCCGAGACGGGCCAGGAACACATCCTCCGCCTCACGGGAGGGGATACTCACCGCGACGCTGCCGCTGTCGATTATGTGGAGGGTGGAGCCGGAGTCACCCTTGTGGAAGATGATCTCGCCCTTCCGGTAGTGCCGCCTGGTGAGCTGACGCGACAGGTTGGAGAGGTCGTCGGCTGAGACGGATGAGAAGAGCGGTATACCTCGGAGCGTGCCTCTCAAAGCCTCGGCTCCGGCTTCGTCCGGTCCCAGCATACTTCTCACAAACTGCCTCATCACACCCGGGTCGAAATGGCCGGTTGACTTGAGGGCGACGCGGCCTGGTTCAACGGGGACCTCGATTGTCGTTGGCGTCGCCACCGGGTGCTTCACCACATTGATGATTCTTGAGCCTTCTTGTATCTCCATCCTGATGATGCCGTCAGCGACGCTCATCATGGCTCCGAGGTCCTCTTGCTGCCCGCAGCCCTCGTCGACCGCGGCCAGCACGGAGTTCCCCTGGGCGACGAACTTGCACAGAAACAGCCTCATGAACTTGACTATCTCGATGCCGCTGAAGAGGTATGGAGAAGTGAGGGAATCAAAGACAAGCAGGGCGCCGTGAGAGCCGGTCTTCTCGTGCAGCTTGATCGTGGCGATGCTCAGGCTGTTCAGGTCCATGCAGTTGGCGCATATCGTATCGGTTCGGTCTGGTGTCTCTACCCCCACTGTCTGGCTGAAGGCATCAACGAAGCTCAGCACCTCGGGCGCAGGCTCCCCTATGCCCTTCTCCTTCAAAAGACTCATGACGGCAAGAGGACTCTGCTCCGTCGTCACGAATATGACCGGCCTGTCGGCAGCTATGCTGTTGAGCACTGCTCCGCGGCAGAAAGTAGATTTCCCTGCACCCGGAGGCCCTGCCACCAGTACCAGGCTCTCGTTCGGCATCTCCTGTAGTTCGGCCAGCGATACTCCTCTTTTCTCCATGGTGCCAGCTTCTCTCGTCGCCCCGGCTCAGGTGATCTCCCACTCGCAGTAGGGGTCACCGGCGACTATACATTTGATTTCCCTGACGTGCTGGTTCTTGACCGCTGAGAAGAGGCCGTTGAGAAAGCCGGTGGTGAAGTAGCACGAAGGCTCCTTGATGGTAGTGAACATCTCGGTTCGTATGCTCTCGCAGTTCTCCCGTATCCTTATTGTCTCGCCCCGCGTAACCTTCCCGACCTTACAGTAGTTCATGAAGTCGATGACTCGACTTATCGCCTCATCGCCCTTGATACCGGCATCCATAAGGCGCTCGCCGACCTCCTTGCCCGACCTGGCGCCTCCCATCCTCTGTGCCATGGTGTATTTCTCTCCGGCCAGGTGAGGAAATCCCATACCGTGCATGACCACGTGAAGATGAACATCGCTGCCCAACCTTGGTCTCTCAACCAGAGGTCTTCCCTCCAGCAGAAATCCCATGAGACGCTCCATCAACCGTTCGTGTATCCTCTCGATGACCGAGGCGTCCTTCTCCAGAGAAGACCTCAGCTCACCGATTTCCCCCGGCACCAGTTTGAACTCGCAGTAGGGGTCTCCCAATCCTATGCATTTCGTCTCAATGGCGTTCCACTCCCTCATGTCCTTCTCGATTCCTTCGCAGCCACCGGCGACCATGGGAGGGAGATGCGAAGCTATGGCTGAGCCGATGTTCTCGAATCCCCAGCAGTCAGAGCTCTCGTATACCCTGATGTAGTGTTCGTCCGTCTTGGAGATGTCTTCAATGTACTGCAGGATACCGCTGCGCTCAAGGCGAACGTTCTTGAAGGGGCCTACTTCGATCATCCTCTTCATGTCCTTTGGCCGGCTAAAGTCTTTGGGTATGAACAGGCCAAGAGCTTGCAGAGAAACCATGGCCTTGTATTGAAGCCTCATGTCCCACGGAGCTAGTGGCATAACTTCCCTTGCCAGGCTACCCTCATACCTGTTCAACTCGTAAATCATTGTCGGGAACCTTTTAGGGTCCCACAGCATGCCGCTCCAATGGGCGAGGTTGGGCCAGAACAGGTTAACGAAGTCGCCAACATCGCCTCTAAGGGATACTTTGCCTTCTCGTAATGATTGGAAGAACTGTTTCAGTTTTTTCGCATCCCAGCTTATAGACGGCTTGAACTCAGTTCGTTTCGGTTCAATGGTGACCTCGATTCTGGCCGGTTCCATCGTGGGGTGCTTTATCACATTCAGGGTCCTTGAATCGTCTCTCATTTCCACCTTGAGGATGCCATCGGCGACACTCATCATAGCCCCCAGGTCCTCCTCCTTGCCACACCCCTCATCCACCAGGGCCAGTACCGAGTTACCCTCTGCGGCGAACTTCGATAGAAATAGCCTCATGAACTTGACTATCTCACCGCCGCTTAAGAGGTACGGGGAGGTAAGCGAATCGAAAGCGAGCAGTATGCCTTTCCGCCCGACTCTCTCCTGTAACCTTGTGGTGGCCATGCTTAGACTGTTCAAATCGGCACAATTAGCACACACCGTGTCCGGGCGGGGCGTGCATGTCATCCCGACCGTCTCGGTAAAGGCGTCGACGAAGCTGAGCACCTCGGGCGCAGGCTCTCCGATGCCCTTCTCTCTCAAAATATTTGTGACGGCAAACGGACTTCGCTCGGTGGTCACAAATATGACTGGCCTGTCTGCAGCCACACTATCAGCAACCACGCGGTGGCAGAAAGTAGACTTCCCTGCTCCAGGCGGCCCTGCCACCAGTACCAGAGCTTCCTGCGGTATCTCCTGTATCCTGGCTAGCATCATCGTCCTCCTTACCTGAAGACGGTTAAGGTGGGATACACCTCTACTCCACTACTGGTTATGTCATAGGGGCGTGGCTGATTGTCAACCGCCAGCCCACGCATCTTGGTCGCCTGGAACATTCGGATCAACCTGTCGTCTTTCATCACTGTCCGCAGCAGGATGACGCCCTGGGCCAGGTACTCCTCGAATTGATGTTCCCTTTCCAGTCCTGTCCCTTTCAACTCCGAGATCAACAGGTTGGTACAGTCCGTCTTCTTGAAGTCGGCTATCAGGTCTCTGACAGCGTAGATTCTCTCGACCTCGTCGGGGTACTGAAGGGTGAAGATGGTAATGGGGTCAATGACCACCCTCTTGGCCTGTACCTCCTCTATGCCCGTCCTGATCGCTTCCAGCAGCCTTATTAGCTTGAACTCTTTCATTCCAAGCTGGACGAGGCCGGCTTTTTCGGACGGCGCGACACGTACTGGCGAGACGTTTATGAAGACAAGCTTCTTCTCTGATTCGAGCTTCCCGAGGTCCCATCCGAACTTCGCCATGTTATTCTTCATGTCGTCCGGCTCTTCATCGAGCGTGATGTACACACCGGGCTCGTCATACTCGGTAGCTCCCTTGTAGAGGAACTGCATGGAGAAGGTCGTCTTCCCGCTGCCGGGTCCTCCGCAGATCAGAATGCTGTGGCCTCTGGGGATGCCCTGGCCTCCGAGAATGGTGTCCACACCGGGAATGCCTGTTGCAACGTAGTCGGCCATGATATCAACCTCTCAGGTTATTTGCGCGGCAATTATAGTCTCATGAGATGAATGTTGACAACAGGTCAAGCAGCGGTTCCCTGCGGTGTCGTGTTGGAGAGGGTACAGGCATCTCCCCAGTGTCAGCCAGCCCACGATGGGAACGGCTTGGTGTCGTTGACACGGGGAAAGAGGCGGGACTATACTTCGAGCGCGAAATCGAAACGATGGAGGCAGGGCATGGCCAAGATGACGCAGGAGATGAAGGACCTGATAGGCAGCCAGCAGGCGTTCGTTGCCACCGCCAGCCCGGATGGGACGCCCAGCATTGGAGCGAAGGGCAGCACCAAGGTAGTGGACGATGAGCACATTGTGTTCTTCGAGCTGGCAGGCGGGCGCACCTGGGAGAACTTGCAGAAGAACCCCAAGGTGGCGATCGCTGTAGTCGACCGGAGCACGATGCAGGGCTACCGCTTCGTTGGCGAGGCCGAGTTAATAACCGAGGGGCAGCTCTACGAGGAGGCCAAGCAGCTCGGGGAGATGCTCAAGGTGCCCGTTCCCCCCAGGGCGGCGGTGAAGATCAAGGTGGACGAGATATATAATCTCGGCGCCGGCGGAATGAAGGTGGACTAGGGCAACGACGCCGGGCCGAGCCGCCTCTGACCCTGGCGCGAGCACATCACGTGCCCACAGGGTCAGGTGGGTTTGCGTTCAGTTAGAACACGATTGCGGCCAGCGACCGCGTGACGCCAGTCAGAGGTCCAGCGCGGCGAGCGCCTTCTCGGCAGCTTCCACGCCCAGAGGTATGAGTTCGGCGGCGAGATGGAAATCGGTTGGGCTCACGCACCCCACATCGGGTTCGATCACCAGGTCAGCCCCCTCAAGGCTGAGCTGAGCGATGATATTCGCCGATATGTTCACCGTCTGCATGAGAATGGCGAATATGTTCAGACCCCTGCTCAAGTCTCCATCGCCCTGCTGTGAGATTCTGCCCTCGGGATGGGGCAATAGGTTGACCGCGATGACGTATTCCGCCCCCATCTCCCTGACGGTGCTTACCGGGATGGGGTTCACCAGGCCCCCGTCCACGAGGAACGCTCCGTCGTGCTCCACGGGCAGGAATATCCCCGGGATGGAGATGCTTGCCCTGACTGCGCTGGCTACGGAGCCTTCCTTGAAGACGATCTCCTCTCCCGTCTCGATATCGACGGCGACGCAGGCGAAGGGGACCTTCAACTCGGAGAAGGTGACATCGCCCAGATAGGTATCGAGAATAGCCTCCACCTTCTTGCCCTTGATGAGTCCAACGCGGGGGAGGGTCGGGTCGAGCAACTGCGCCGTCCTCCACCGGCTCCACTCCATGGTGTTCTGCTCCAGCACGGCGGTATCCATCTCCTTGGCGTATATGGCTCCGATGATAGCGCCTATGCTTGTGCCGGCGACCATCTGCGGGACAATGCCCTTCTTCTCCAGGACCTTGAGCACGCCGACGTGGGCTATGCCGCGAGCCGCCCCGCCGCCAAGCGCCAGGCCTATCTTCTTCTTGCGCAGGGACAGTTTCATGTCGTCCACCACACGCCAAACACCTCGTAGTCGATTCCTCTCCAACCAGATTATACCATGATTGTGCACGCGTTGGTGCGTCGTTTTCTGAGATAGGAGGCGGAATACGCGGGACTATCATCTCCCCCCGCTACGCGAACACTGCGACCTTGTGTGTCATTTCGAAGTCTCCGCCTGGGCGAGGATGCTTGTCCGCCCCTGTGTGCCCTGGCACTACGAGTCTGCCGCGATGGCATGGTGAAAGCGGACGTCAGGCCCATTCCACGTTCGCAGACCGCTTACCCCTTCAGTGTAAGCGCTATCGGTGAAATCCAGTGCCACTGTGTCATTGACCGTGACGACGTGATGGTATCCCTCAACACGAATGGTTATGGCGTGCACGCCATCCAACTCATCTTGCGGGAACCCACTGCCCGTACTTGCAGTGGCGACAGGAGCCCCCTCATCGCCGGCTTGCAGCCTCCGCACGAGGAACATGCGGTCGTCGGCGTCGTATTCGACACAGTATCCGGTGGCGTGGGCCTCGCTGTCACAACGGTAGTAGATGCCGTAGCCACCCGAATCGCCTTCGAATGTAGCTGTGACCGTCATCTCGAAATCGTCCCACGACGCTTCAGCGAAGGTGAGCTTGTGTTCTTCCCAACTGTCGGATGGCCTGAGCGTGCCGCATTTGGCTTCCCATTCACCCGCCAGAACGGTCAATCCATCCGTGTTGTCAAAACCGGTTGAGAACAGGAGCTGGCTCCCGCATGCCACACTGCCGTCGACGTCAATCACCCACTGGTGCTGCAAATCGTGGTTCAAGTAGGGCTCGAGACAGTCTTGGTCTTGGGGTGTGATTCCGAAAGGGCTGGAGATGGCGTTGATCCCGTTCTCCGCCAGATAGGCTGCAACCGCTGTGCGCACACGGTGCCTTTCAAGCTCTTCGCCCGTTGAGTTGGTGAATCCACCGAAGTAGTGGATGATGGCGCCAGCCAGTGCGGCATTGATCAGCAGCACAATCAACCGCTCGATCACGGTGTGGCCGCGCTCGCTATCAAGCCCCCGTACCAGCGCCGTCTTCCTAGGTCCTTTCAACCAAACCGTCCCGCCGTGGTCTGCGGTGCACCTGCAGAGGAAAAGCGCCAGTCCCGTCCGACAATCCTGTTTCATCCTGGCCGCATGGCGAAAGCACTCGCCCTTCGCCGCCAGTGAACGTTCCTCTGTTCATATGCGTGCAGGTACCGTTACGCTTGGGGCAACTCGAGTGCACAGGTCACCGGCACAGAGTAGGCCGTGGTCTTCGGGTAGACAATCGGGGATTGGATGAGTGTGGGCATCGAAATGCCTGATTTTCTACCGGCAGACTCGAGTAGGCAAGGCAAGTATCGAACACTGGTGGCGGAACCGTGCGGCCAGGCCCGTTTGTCGGCAATCCGCGTACCTGTGGTGTGCGGCTTCCGAGAAGCACCGGACGTTTCCGCGAACCAGGCCCGTGACCTCGAGGATTCGGCTCTTCGCATCCGCGCAATCGGTTAGCCATCGCGGACTGCAACCGACGATTTGCACGGCGGGACCGACGTGCGTTCCCCGTGGACTAGCGCATCTTCCAGACGGGTTTGCGCTTCTCCGCGAAGGCGGCCGCTGCTTCTCTGGCATCCTCTGAACCCCATACGGAATCTATCAGTGACGCGGCAAGCCGTCTGGCGTACTCCATGGGTACCTCTCCACCGAGTCCTACAATTCGCTTCGCTGCTCTGACCCCAAGGGGGGCGTTGCTGCACATGATCTGAGCCATGCCCAGTGCTGTCGGCATGAGTTCCGCGAGCGGCACCACTCTGGTGACCAGGCCTATGCGATGGGCCTCGCCGGCATCTATCGGCTCTCCGCTGAGGATGAGCCACATGGCATTGCTCTGCCCAACGAGCCGGGGCAAGGTGAACAGCCCGGTCACCGGCACGCGGCCCGCCTTCACTTCGGCCATGGCGAAGGAGGCGTTCTCGGAGCAGATGCGGACGTCGCACCGCTGCACCAGCTCGAAGCCGCCACCGTAGCAGATGCCGTTCACTGCTGCTATGGTAGGCTTGTCGGTCTCGACGGGCCCTGTTGCCCGTCCCGGCAGGAGCACAGGCCCTTCGCGACCCTGTTCGGCAGTCTCTTTGAGGTCCAGCCCGGCGCAGAACGCCCTGTCGCCGGCGCCGGTGAAGATGGCCACCCAGGCGTCGTCATCTGCGGCGAATCTGTTCTCCGCCTCCCGCAACTGTTGCATCAGCTCTCTGCCCAGGGCATTGAGTCGCTCGGGGCGGTTCAGAGTGATGGTGGCGATGCGGTCTTGCCGTTCATAGGTTACGTATGCCACGGTTCTTCCTCCTCACCTGGCTTCACGCGCTTCCGCGACGCCACGGTTCGTCGGTCGCAGGCTAGCGCATCTTCCACACAGGTTTGCGCTTCTCCGCGAAGGCGATCATCCCCTCCCTTGCATCCTCGGAGCCCCAGACCAAGTCTATCATGGCTGCGGCAAAACGCCTGCCGTATTCCGTGGGGACCTCACTTCCCAGTCTCACCATCTGCTTGATGGTCCTCACCGCGAGCGGGCCGTTCTCACAGAGGATCTCAGCCATCTCCGTGGCTGCCGGCATAAGCTCGGGAAGAGGGACCACCTTGGCGACGAGCCCAAGCGCGAGTGCCTTCTGAGCGTCTATGGGCTCACCGGTCAGCATGAGGTACAGCGCATTGCTCAGCCCGATGAGGCGGGGCAGAGCGAACAACCCGGGAACGGGGCTCACGCCTCTCTTGACCTCGGGCATAGCGAACGTGGCGTTCTCCGAGCAGATGCGGATGTCGCACCGCTGCGCCAGCTCAAAGCCGCCGCCGTATGCCAGGCCGTTGATTGCGGCGATGGTAGGCTTGATGAGCTCGACGGTGGTGCTCGAGCGACTCCCTGGCTGTCGTTTCTCGCCCTCGCGGCCGCGTTCGGCCCCTTCCTTCAGGTCGAATCCGGCGCAGAAGGCGCGGTCACCAGCGCCGGTGTAGATGGCCACCAGCAGGGTGTCATCCTGGGCGAAGTCTTCCTCGGCCTCCATCAATTGCTGCGAGACCTCGCTTCCCATGGCGTTGAGCCGCTCGGGGCGGTTGAGAGTGATATACGCTATGTGGCCCTTCTTCTCGTAGACTACGTACGACATCTTGCCCTCCTCCTTCCTTGGCGCTGCGGCGGGTGCCAGCCAAGCGTCGGAGTATTGGCCTCGTCCCTGCAGGAGGCCTCAGGCTACGCTTTGGACTGCCCGTACTTGTCGTGGAAGACGATTTCGCTTAACTCCTTTCGGCCTGGGCCCTTGGCCTCCTCGTCAGGATAGCCCAGGGGAGTCATTTCCACTACGCTGATGCCCTCCGGCACTGCGAGGACTTCTGCAGCCTGCTCTGCGTTGAACAGGCCGACGTGCACTGTTCCCAGGCCCAGTGCGCGGGCGGCCAGCGTGACGTTGGCCATGGCCAGCGCCACGTCGAACATGTACCAGTCGCCCTTGCTGGTCATCACCTCTCCTCGCTTGAAGCCGGACCTGCCCGTCTGGGCGCAGGCTACGATCACCACCGGGGCACTGGCCACCGCATCGGCGGCGGGATTGCCATGGCTCAAAGTTGCCGAAAGCCTGGCCTTGACCTCGCGGTCCTTGACCACGACGAATCTGCCGCACTGAGTGTTGGCCCACGATGGTGCCCAGCGTGCCGCCTCGAGCACCGTCTCAAGGTCCTTGTCGCTCACCGCGTCAGGCTTGTACTTGCGGATGCTGCGCCGGCTCAGTATCGCTTCCATTACGTCCATCTATCGGTTCCTTTCTACTCCGCGTTTCTCGCACCGCCGAGCGCCTTCCCGGGGGCATTCTTCGGCATGCCCTTCTTGTAGGACCTCGGCTTGTCGATGCGCGGTAAGTCTACCACTCGTATACGGCCAGCCGCAATAGACCCTCGGCCGGCCATGTGAGCGCGGCGTATCGCTTTGCGAAGAGGGAGCGGGACAGGCGGTCGCCCCGACACCACGCTGAGGTGAGCCCCCTTTCGTGGCGGAACGGCAATGTGTTACCATAGCCGCAAACACCGTCGACACTGAGATGAGATGGCGCGAGGCAACCTGAGAAAAGAGGACCGGAAAGCTGCCCCCGCTCTGGAGGAAGAAGCGGCTGACAAGGTCGTCTTCTATCACGATTGGTGTAAGCACTGCAATATCTGTGTCTCTTTCTGTCCCAAGCAGGCCCTGGCGATGGACGCCGACGGCTACCCCCAACTGGTGGCCCCGGAGCAGTGCAATTCGTGTGGCCTGTGTGAGGTTCTGTGCCCCGATCTCGCCGTATCCGTCCCGGGACGGGAACGGCATTCAAAACCGCGAGCGCGAAACAGGAAAGGCGATGGTGGAGAAGCGTAGCGGGTCAACCGGCCCGGCCCGCAGGTCCGCCGGGGCCAGGCTGATGCAGGGCAATGTAGCCATCGCCGAGGGCGCTGTGGCAGCCGGCCTCCGCTTTTTCGCTGCCTACCCCATAACCCCGGCCAACGAGATTGCCTCCCTGCTGTCGCGAACCTTGCCAAGAAAGGGCGGAGTGTTCATCCAGATGGAGGACGAGATAGCCAGTCTGTCGGCGGTTATAGGGGCCTCAGTGGGCGGGCTCAAAGCGGCTACCGCTACCAGCGGCCCCGGGTTCTCGCTGATGCAGGAGAACATAGGCTACGCCGCCGCTGCTGAGATACCGTGCGTCATCATCAACGTACAGCGCGCCGGTCCCAGCACCGGCAGGCCTGGTGGCCCGGCTCAGGGCGACGTGATGCAGGCCCGCTGGGGAACACATGGGGACCATCCCATTATCGTCCTCTGTCCCAGCACGGTGCGTGAAGCCTATGAACTGGTCATCCACGCGTTCAACCTGTCCGAGGAGTACCGTACTCCGGTAATCCTCCTCACCGACGAGCTACTGGCACGTATGTCGGAGACAGTGGAGCTTTCCTTACCCGAAGTGAGGGTGGTGAAGCGCCGCCGCCCTGAAGTGCCTCCGGAATGGTACTTCCCGTATGACGACGCGCGGGGGGACGTACCGCCTCTGGCCGCTTTCGGCCAGGGCTACCGCTACCACATTACCGGTCTGTTCCACGACAAGGCTGGTTTTCCGACGTCACGATTGGACGAGATAGAGGAGTGGCACGAGAGGCTGTTCCGCAAGATCGACGGCAATGTGGACAAGATAGCGCGCATAGAAGAGGTAGATACCCAGGATGCCGACACGGTCATCGTAACCTACGGGTCAACGGCAAGGTCGGCTCGCCACGCAATGAGGCGGGCGCGTGAATCCAACAAGAGAGTCGGACTGGTCCGGCTGGTGACGCTGTGGCCCTTCCATGATGCGGCTATCGAGCGGATTGCCCGCTCGGCGAAAAGGATAGTAGTCCCCGAGATGAACCGGGGCCAGATTCTGCGTGAGGTGGACCGGGCGTCCAGGGGGAGGGCTGAGGTGGTGGGAGTCAATCGCGCCGATGGAGAGACCATCGAGCCGGCTCAGATACTGTCGGCGCTGGAGGCATAGTGGACACCGTTGTTCCGGAACAAGAGTACCTGAGGCCCCACAAGAAGTTCCCCAGCGTTTGGTGCCCCGGGTGCGGCATAGGCATCGTCATGGGGGCCATAATCAGAGCGGTGCGGGCGCGGCAACTGGCCAAGGACGACATCGCTATGATTTCAGGGATTGGCTGCGGCGGCCGCATGCCGGTGTACCTTGATTTCAACACGATGCACACCACCCATGGCCGGGCGCTGGCCTTCGCCACCGGCTTGAAGCTGGCAAGGCCGGACATGGAGATCATCGTGGTCATGGGCGATGGGGACGCCATGGCCATAGGGGGGAACCATTTCATCCACGCCGCCAGGCGCAACATCGAGTTGACGGCGATAGTGGTGAACAATCGCATCTACGGGATGACGGGGGGGCAGGTTTCACCGGCTACTCCACTTGGTGTGAGGGCGACGACCGCGCCCTACGGCCAGATAGAGCGGCCCTTTGACATAGCGAGAATGGCTGAGGCGGCGGGGGCGGCCTTCGTCGCTCGCAGCACCACGTATCACGCTATTGAGCTCGACAGGTTCATTGCCAGGGGCATGGAGAAGAAGGGCTTCGCCGTGGTGGAGGTTCTAACCCAGTGCCCTGTTTTCTGGAGAGAGCCGGACCAGATTGGCGACCCGGTGGCCATGTTGAAATGGTTCCGCGATAACACGACAACCGACCCTGACGGGGTGGCGTCGGGCAAGATTCTCCGCGGCGTCATCGTCGATAGAGAACTCCCGGGATATGTCGAAAGCTACCGGACACTTATGAAGACCCGCAGGAAGAGAGGAGGAGGTTGAAGGGCAGACGCTGGGAGGTGAAACTGGCCGGTCTCGGGGGGCAAGGGCTGGCGCTTGCCGGTCTCGTGCTGGCCGACGCTGCGGTCCGGGATGGCAAGCACACTATCATGACTCACGCCTACGGGGCTCAGCAGCGTGGCGGGCCGAGTGAGGCTGACGTGATTATCAGCGACGAAGAAATCGACTACCCCAAGGTCATAGAGGCGGACGTGCTGGTGCTCTTCGGTGAGGAGGCCTTCGAGAAGTACCACCATCGGTTGCCGCGGAAGGGTCTGGTGGCGGTGGATACCTCCGAAATGACGAGGTCGCTGGGCGAATACTCAAGGGTCCTGTCCGTCCCGTTCGCCACTATCTCGGAAGAGGTCACCGGCAGCAGCATCAGCGGCAACATGGTGGCGCTGGGCTTCGTGGCTGAGTCGACCAAGCTGGTCTCCCGCCGCTCCCTCATGCGTGCGTTGAGAAGGATGTCCCACCGGGAGGGCCTCGCCGCCATGCAGGCTGCTGTGGAGAAAGGGATTCAGGTGGCGCAGTCCACCAGGGCTGGTGGCGCCAGAAAGGCGTGATGCCGGGCCGATTCTCAGGAAAGGACCTTCTTTCCCGGGCAGGTTGAGACCGCCGTCGACGGATTCCCATTGAGTAGTCAGGCTGGAGAATGGCTTCTCGCATGTGGCTGATGTACCCCAGCCATAGATGAAGGTATAATTGAAAGTGAAGCAAGGAGGAGACAATGGCCGGAACGGGTAAAGTGGAACTGAAGGTGAAGGATGGCATAGCGACGATTACCTTGAACCGCCCCGAGGTGCTCAACGCGTTGAACGCAGACATGTGGCGGGGGCTGGAAGACGCCGCCGTCGCCATTGCTCACAACACCGAGGTGCGGGTGGCGATTCTCCACGGAGCGGGGGACCGCGCCTTCTCGGCGGGCCTGGACCTGAAGGCGGCAGCTCGCGGCGAGGGGTTCCCTGCGCGGGACGTGCGTGCCGGTGCCGACTCGCTCACCGCTGTCAAGCACTACATAACCATCTACCAGGAGCTCGCGGTGCCTGTCATAGCGGCGATTCACGGCTACTGCATGGGGGGCGCATGCCAACTGGCGGTGGCCTGTGATATCAGGATTGCCTCCGACGATGCGATACTTGCCATCCCCGAGGCGAAGGTACTGGGGATTGTCCCGGACCTGGGGGGAACGCAGCGGCTGCCCCGGCTGGTGGGGCCGGGCTATGCCAAGATCATGCTCATGACCGGGCGTCGGGTGAACGCCCAGGAGGCGCTGAGAGTAGGTCTGGTGGACGAAGTCCATCCCAAGGGAGAACACATGGCGGCGGCGATGGCTTTGGCCGAGGAGATTGCCTCCATCAATCCCGATGCGGTTCAGGGGGTCAAGAGGTCGGTGGATACGGCGATGTCGACCAGCCTTGGCGTGGGACTCGCCTTCGAGACGGCAACTGCCCTCAGCCTGCCTCGCATGGGAGACGTGTTTCTCAAGGGCGCTGAGACCTTCTCCAAGAGGAGCGGCAAGGGCTCCGCGTGACGGGCCTGCACCGCTTCCCAATAGCCCGTGATAGGGGGCTGGTGCAACTGTGAGATGAACAGCGACAGGGTCAGGGAGATCGAGGAGAAGATAGCCGAACTCAAAGCCCGGTGGCCGGCTCATTCGGTGCCGATAAAGATGTGGCAGGAACTGGAGGAGCTGGAGGAGGCGCTTGAGGAGGCGAAGAAGGCGGACACCGGAAGCTGATGCCCAGTAAGACTGCTCTGGTCGACTTCGCCAAGTGTAATCCGCAGGCATGTGATGGAGGCATCTGTGTTGCCGTGGCCGCGTGCCCTCACCGGCTGCTGAAGCAGGAGGCTCCCTATGACCCGCCGATGATGGAGGCGTCCGTATGCGGGGGCTGTGGCGATTGCGTCAAGGCCTGTCCACTTAAAGCCATAAGGATAGTGAGAATGTAGAGGGTGTCTGGCGGCGGTAGACCCTGGGCTGTTTACACAGGAGGAGCAGATGAAGATATCGATATGTGGCAAAGGCGGCAGCGGCAAGAGCACCGTGGTGGCGCTGCTGGCGGAGGAGGCTCAAGCCAGAGGCTATCAGGTGCTGGTGGTTGACTCGGATGAGTCGAATGCGGGGCTATTCCGGCTGCTCGGCTTTGCCCAGCCGCCTCAGCCACTGATGGACATCGTCGGCGGGAAGAGAAAGATAATCAGCACGTTGCGGGACCCGAATCCAGCGGAGTCGGAGGGCAAAGCGACAGTGCTGACACAGGAGCGCATCGCCATCGCCGACATCCCGGCGGAAAATATGGCGCAGCGGGACAACCTCCGGCTGGTGTCGGTGGGGAAGATCCTGCAGGCGCTGGAAGGTTGCGCCTGCCCCTTCGGGGTGCTGAGCCGTGAGTTCCTCAAGAGGCTAGATGACAAGGAAAACGAGCTGGTCATCGTGGACACTGAGGCGGGGGTGGAGCACTTTGGACGGGGGGTGGAGGAGAGCGTGGACGCGGTGCTCATCGTGGTGGAGCCTTCCTTCGAGTCGCTGGAACTGGCGGCGCGGACAAACGCCCTGGCGACGGGTATCGGCGTCAGGCATGTGTGGGCTGTCCTCAACAAGGTACCCTCGGATGGGGTGGCGTCGAAACTGGAGGTCGAGCTGGGCAAGAGGTCTGTGGGCGTGGTCGGGTGCCTGCACCATGATGATGAGGTGTTCAACTCGGGTCTTGAAGGGCGGGCTCAGACGGCGGGGACAGCGTCGCAGGAGATTGCGCACGTGATGGATTCAGTGCTATCCAGGGTGAAGGGGTAGCGACCCAGGTCGAGGGGCGGATTCCACAGCGCCTCCGCGGTCCGATTCGAGGTACTGCGGGTGGCGCTGTGTTGTTGCTGGACAGGAAAAGCCGGGTCCATTCTAGGAACTGGCGGCTTCTTCCCGCAGGCGTCGGTCCTGGGCGCACTCCAGCGGCTCCTGCCTGATCAGGATGCCGAAACACTGGCTGCACGATACGCACGTGGCCGGTTCTTTCTGGCCCCTCTGCCAGCGATTGACCAGAGCCGGCTCTCTGATGAACGGCCGGCACATCGAGATGAGGTCCGCGTCGCCACTGTCTACAATGCTCTGCGCCGTCTCCAGGCTGCGGATGCCGCCCACCTCGATGACTGGCGCAGAGACCTCCTTCTTCAGGGCGGCGGACTGCTCACGAAAGTAGGGCCGTTCCGGTTCATCCGCGCGCGCTGCACGTATCGATCCGCCGAAACCGCCGCTCACCTCGACGGCGTCAACACCCTCTTCCACCAGTCGCTTCGCTGTCTCGACACCCTCGGCCAGGGAAAGGCCAGAGGCGTCGGCGTCCTGAAGGCCGAGCTTGATGAGCAGGGGTAAGTCGGGCCCCAGCGCCTGTCGCACCCGCCGTGCTACCTCAAGGTGGAATCTTCTCCTGTTCTCCGCGCTGCCACCCCATTTGTCGGTGCGGCGGTTGTAGAGGGGCGAGAGGAACTGGCTCATCAGGTAGCCGTGGGCGCCGTGAAGCTGCACGGCGTCGAATCCAGCCTCCCTGCCGCGCATGGCTGCCGTCGCGAAGTCGGAGATGATGCCCTCGACATCCTCGTCGGTCATCTCGCGGTGGGAGGCCATGGTGTCAGCCCGGCTTGAGACCGCCAGCATCTCGATGCCGTTCGAGGGGAGGTAGTGCGAGTTGATGCCTGCGTGCATAATCTGCACCGCGATCTTGCCGCCCCCATCGTGTGCCGCCTGCACCAGCCGTCGCAGCCCGGCGATCATGCCATCGCAGTGGATGCCGTACTGCCCCACCGCTGCCTTGGCCAGTGGCGAGACATAGGCATATCCGGTCACTATGAGGCCCACCCCACCGTCGGCAAGGGCGCGAAAGATGGACACCGACCCGTCGGTGGCCGCCCCGGTCTCGTCTGCCGATGCATCCCAAGTGGCGGACCTAACAAAACGGTTTCTCAACTCCAGTTCGCCGATTCGGTAGGGCGTAAACAGGTCTATTGACAAGATTCTCCTCCTCCGTTCAAGTATGACAGGGCCTGTCAGATTCCGGCTGATAGTGGGGGGCATTCGCTCCGCGAACACGTTTAGCCGGAGCGGCGCTGGCGCGGCGATGCTGGCACGATTGTAACCTCTGACTCAGAATCCGTCAAAGGTTGGAGGCTCGATTGTCCCGGTCGCACGGTGCACGTATAATCTGGTCGGCATTGAACCGAAGCGGGAACATCGACAGCATGCAGAAGGGAGGGTGTCAATGAACGCGTTGCAGGACTACAGCGCCGCGGGCCGCGACCTCTACGAGAGGCTGCACCTCTCCACCTATCCGGTAGCCATCAAGTACATAAGGGATGTTTCGGAAATCCCGCTGGGAGCAGTCCGGCCCTCCCTCGTGGGAAGGCAATGGAGTCTGTGTCAGGCATTCACCTACGCTCGGCGCTCGGGGGGATGCGCCGCCATGACGTCCGACGACAACTTCTGCACCACCTCGACGGCGGCACAGGGATGGGAAGACATCTCGTACGAAGACATCGTGGAGAGCCAGGCGGTGCAGGGGTGGCATAGGGACCTCGACGCGGAGAGGAAGGTGCTCGCGGCAGCCAGGCTCGGCTCGGGAGAGCACAAGGGCTTCGTCTGTGCCCCGCTGCCACAGTCACTGTTGGTGCCTGACTCCGTGCTCATATACGGGACGGCGGAGAACATAACCCACATCATCCATGCCCTCACCTACGACGGCGAAAACATACCCACCTCTCCTTTCGCGGGGTACTGGGAGTCGTGCGTCAAGGGAGCCCTCATGCCCTTCGTCACCGGGAAACCGCAGGTCGTGATTCCGGGCACGGGGGACCGCATGCTCTCCGGCACCTACGACTACGAGGTGGCGATCGGCCTGCCAGCGGACCTCGTGTTCAACGTAGTGGAGAACCTGTTCGCCACCGGTGGGGCGATGAATATGGGGCAGCCGGTGCGGACGGTGTTTGCCCAGAGCCTCAACGCGGACATCACACCGGGCTTCAGGTTCATGCGGGACAAGATCGAGGAGAGCAAGAAGAGACGAATGGGTTCGTGACCCCTCGTTCGCTGAGGCGCGTGGGGAGCCAGAGGGCGAGCAACACCCGTGGCTGGGTCGGTGCAAAGCGCTGAACGAGCGACCCACCAGTACGGAGCGTCACAGACTCAGATACCGCCATTACGGGTTGGTCTCGTCATCCTGTTCGAAGTGTAGGTCCATCGGCAAAGTGTCGCCCCACTTCGGCAATGCCCTATTCAACATCGCGTAGAACGTTCGCCAACTCGTTGATGCTTTCATCAAGGTGATCACTGATGCTAGGTGCTCGCGCAACGCGGGGTGCCCTATGTCCTCTGTCAAGCGCTGGTGGTATCTGTGTCTCGTTCTGCCTTTGGCGTCTCTGGGAGTTATTCGGCGCAATTCATCGAGAACGCCCGGCGCTAGTCGTTCGTATATGAGGTCATTTGTTATGCGTCCTGCGATGCTCGGCCGTTTCACGGAGAACTCACGGTACTCCCAATTCCGAAGCCGAAACATCTGTCTGTAGAATTCATCAGGGAATGTCTTGACCCACTTGAGCAATTCCTGCGAGATGAATCTGCTCAGTATTTGCTCTAGCGCGTCTCTAGCCCGATCCTCTTGATACCCCGTTGCCTCGTCTACCAGTGCAATGATGCCGACTTGCGCGAACGCCCGAATAAGAACGTAGCTGGCTAGCGCATATCTTTTCTCCTGCTCAGTTCTGAGTGCGCCGGCTTCGGAAGCACTCAGTATTGCGTCGCAGAGTCTTTGGAGTATTGTTGCCTCATACCCTGCGGTCTCACGCGATCCTATGCCAATGAAGCGTATGGGATTCCTTATCGCCGTCTCCAATTCATCGCCTAGATACGGACTCAATGCCTTGTGACCTGCCACACGCTTGACGCCTTGGCCGCGCCCTTTCATGCCGATGGCTTTCGTCACACCACGACCGGATATGACCCTGGTGCCGTCTTGCAAGACAAAGCACGGGATTTCTATGTCCGCTATCC
>Ga0180434_10004168_pt1 | contig 17750 bp, 9 predicted proteins | sample SS_ome_7_FD_132453 | JGI IMG/M metagenome (GOLD analysis project Ga0180434, IMG submission 132453) | Hypersaline lake sediment archaeal communities from the Salton Sea, California, USA - SS_1_D_2 metaG | ecosystem: Environmental > Aquatic > Non-marine Saline and Alkaline > Hypersaline > Sediment...
AACGGTCTCACCGTCATCGGCGAAGTGAACCCGGCGGCCAAGTCGGCGGCCGTCGGCTTCTTCGTCCGCACGGGGGCGCGGGACGAAGCCGCAGCCATAAACGGCGTGTCCCACTTCCTCGAGCACATGCTGTTCAAGGGCACCAGGACCCTAAGCGCCGCAGCGGTGAACCAGGCCTTCGACCGCACCGGCGCCGAGTTCAACGCCTTTACAAGCGAAGAGAACACCGTCTACTATGCGGCGGTGTTGCCCGAGTACCTCGGCCGGATCACCGAACTGTGGTCCGAACTGATGAGCCCGGCTCTTCGGGACGAAGACTTCAGCATCGAAAAGAACGTGATCAAGGAAGAGATCGCCATGTACAAGGACCTTCCCAGCTACGACGTGGCCGACAGGTGCAGATCCCTGCATTTCGAGGATCATCCCTGCGGCAAGAGCGTACTGGGAAGCGAGCAGACCATAACCGAGCTGACCGCCGAAGCGATGAGGAACTATTTCCACCGACGATACTTACCCAACAATATGGTGGTTGCCTGCGCGGGCAACTTCCAGTGGCAGCCGTTCTTATCGACGGTGCGGGAAAAATGCGGCAATTGGCCCGAACTGCCGGCGGGGCGGCAAGTCACTCCGGCGGCCGGCAGCGGCAAGAAGTGTCACATCGAAAAACCCAAGCTCGTTCGCTGCCATCTTTGCCTTATGAGCGGCGGCGTGCCGGCGCAGGACCCGAGAAGATTCGCCGCCTTTCTGCTGGCTGAGATCATCGGCGACGAGGTGGGCTCCCGTTTCTTCTGGGAGCTGGTGGACAACGCCCTGGCGGAGGTCGCCACCACACACTACGAGCCCATGGACGGCACCGGAATCCTGACCAGTTACATCAGCTGCGGCAGCGAAAACCTGGAAAAAGTGCAACACGTTGTCAGAGGTGTCTTCGACGACCTCGATCGCCGCGGCGTAACGGCCCCCGAGCTCGAAAAGGCCAGGAACAAGGTCCTCAGCGCCATAGTCATCAAGAACGAATTGCCCATGGGCCGCCTGCTGTATCTCGGCATGAATTGGACATACCTGGGCTGCTACAGAACCGTGGCCGAGGACGTCGCCGCTGTCAAGGCAGTCACGGTAGACGACGTCAACTCCCTGATCCAGGAACTAAAGCCGGGCCGCTTCACCCAGATGGCCCTGCTGCCGACGGCGGGTGGTAGTCAGTAGGTAGGAGCAATCCAACCTGGCCGCGGCCGGGTTGGGTTTCAAAGATGACGAGGTACGGGCTTTCAGAGATGACAAATCGAAAATTGAATTTTTATTTTTGATCGAGCCGGAAACCTCATGTATACTGCGATCCGGGAACGCGGGAGACCATCATGGGCGAAAACGTACCGGAAATACCCAAGTTCGACCTGGCTGATGAGATCATGGCTCAACAGCGCAGGATCACGGCTGTTAGGCGAAAAGGTCCGCTTCAGACACCCGCCGGCGGAACCACCGCCCAGGCGGGCCTTTCCGCACGCTGGCAGCTTTGCGCCAGACCGGTCGGCGCGGGCATCATCTGCGAGATCGTCGCCCGCGACATCGCTGAAAAAAGTTGTCATGGCCCTGTTTCCGCAGCCGAAAAAGGATCCTGATACCTTTTTTAAATGTTGAAACCCCGCTGCCGCTTAATCCCAATCCGGGGGTTGTATTTGCCGGAAATCAGTATGGTGTCCCCGGATTGTTAAGGGCCTTATATGAACTTAAATGGAAAATCCGCAGCGACGGCGGCCTTGAGCCTGCTGTGTTTCTGCCGCCCGGCCGGGGCGGTGGATTGGGAGAATCCCGCCGTTATCGGCAGGAACAGGCAAGCTGCGCACTGCACATTGATGCCTTATTCGGACATAAACTCGGCGAAGAAAGGCCGGCCGCAGGAATCTGAGTGGTTTTTGAGCCTCAACGGCCGGTGGAAGTTCAAGTGGGTCGGCAGGCCCGAGCAAAAGCCCGTCGATTTTTTCAGGCATGATTATGATGTCAGCGGCTGGGATGAAATCACTGTGCCGTCCAACTGGCAGTTGCAAGGTTACGGAACGCCCATTTACACCAACGTCCCGTATCCCTTCCAGCCGGATCCGCCGAGAGTAACCACCGCGCCGCCGGAGAATTTTACCAATTACGAAAACAGAAATCCGGTCGGTTCCTACCGCAGGGACTTTGTTTTGCCGAACGGATGGGCCGACAGACATGTATTCATACATTTCGACGGAGTGGATTCGGCGTTTTATATCTGGGTCAACGGCCGTGAGATCGGGTATGCCCAGGGAAGCAGAACACCGGCCGAATTTGATATAACCGCCCATCTACACCCGGGCCGCAATACCGTCGCGGTCCAGGTTTTCCGCTGGTGCGACGGCTCATATATGGAAGACCAGGACTTCTGGCGACTCAGCGGGATATACCGCGATGTTTATCTTTTCTCAACGCCGAAGATTCACATCCGCGATTTTTTCATCAAGACGGACCTGGATGAAAACTACGAACATGCGATCCTCAATATAGACGCAGAGCTGATAAACTATGATCAATCCGAAAGTGCAAGGCCTGTTTTGCGGGCGATCCTCTTCGATGACACCGGCTGTAAGATCGCGAGCCTGAAGAACGACAAAGGCCCTGCCGCCATATCTCCGCGGCAAAAATCAACCGAGCATCTCTCGGCTCGAATAAATAATCCCGACAAATGGTCGGCCGAGAAACCTTTTCTCTACACGCTTGTGCTGGTGCTTGAGGATCCGGCAGGTTGCATCGTCGAAACATTGTCAAGCAAAGTGGGCTTTCGCAAGGTCGAGCTGCGCGACGGGCTCCTGCAGGTCAACGGAATGCCGATCTACATAAAAGGCGTCAACCGTCACGAGCACGACCCTTATACCGGGCATTATGTGACACGCGAATCAATGATAAAAGACATCACGCTTATGAAGCGTCATAATATCAACGCCGTCCGCACCAGCCATTATCCCAACGCGCCTTTGTGGTATTGCCTCTGCGACCAATACGGCATTTACGTGGTGGACGAGGCCAACATCGAATCGGGAGGGCTCGGTTACGGCGATCAATCGCCAGCCAAGTTGCCGGAATGGACGAAAACTCACCTGGAACGGGCACGGAGGATGGTGGAGCGGGACAAGAATCATCCCTCGGTGATTATATGGTCGCTGGGCAACGAGGCAGGCAGGGGCAGGAATTTCGAGATAATAGGGACGTGGATAAACAAACGCGATCCGAGCCGTCTGGTTCAATATGAAAAGGAAAAGGTCGAGCCTTACACGCACATTTTCTGCCCGATGTACTGGGGCGTGGAAAATGTGATCGCATACGGCGAAAACGGCGGGCCGTCACCGCCGCCTTCCTGGAACAAGCAGCAGAAGCGCCACTTTCTGGAAACGGTTCGCAACAACCCCGAACCGCTCATACTCAGCGAGTATGCCCATGCCATGGGCAACGCCCTGGGCAACTTCAAGGAATATTGGCAGGCCTTCAGGCGGTACCGCAACTGCCAGGGAGGATTCATCTGGGACTGGGTCGATCAGGGATTGGCCCGCAAGGACGAGCATGGCAGGCCGTACTGGGCTTACGGCGGTGACTTCGGCGATGTGCCCAACAGCGGGGACTTCTGCTGCAACGGGCTCGTACTGCCCGACCGCCGGGTCCCGCCGAAACTTCTCGAGGTTAAAAAGGTACAGCAAAATGTGCATTTCGAAGCCGTGAATTTACCGGCGGGGGAAATCAGGTTGGAAAACGAGTTTTTCTTCCGCAATCTGTCTGATTTCGAGCTGCGATGGACCCTCGGCGACGGCTGCCGGATTCTGCAGTCCGGCCGGATCGGCAAGCTCGACGTCCGACCTCAGCAGACCGGGACGGTAAAGATTCCCTTACGCCGGCCGCCGTTAAGGCCCGGCGCAGAATACTGGCTGCGGGTGGGCTTGCATCTCGAAAGAGATACACTCTGGGCCCGGAAGGGGCACGAAATCGCCTGGGAGCAGCTCAAGATGCCTTTCGACGTGCCGAAGCCCGCCCCGGCGGCGGTGGATCCTTCCCTGAAACTGGCCGTCTCGCAGAACGACGATGAAATCACCCTTGGCTCCGGGGCGTTTGAGGTCTCTTTCAGCAAATCGTCCGGTCAAATCAACTCGCTTCGTTATTTCTCCAAGCAAATACTGGCGACAGGCGCCGCACAATGCGGACCCGTCTTGAATGTCTACCGCGCGCCGACCAGCAACGACAGGTGGTTCGCGCCCCGCGTGCGAAAGGCGGGCCTCGATAAGCTTGACCGCCGCCTTCACGAAATCAGACTCATAGAACACAGCCAGGAGCGGGCCGAGCTTTTGACCACGATAGACTGCCGGGCCGAAGAAGGCGTCGGCTTTATCCATACCGCCAGATACACCATTTCGCCCGATGGAACCGTTAGGATTGCAAACAGTGTTATGCCTTACGGCTCGATGGATATTCTGCCCAAAATCGGTCTTGTCGCCTCAATCAACAGCAATTTCGACACGTTCCATTGGTACGGGGCGGGACCGCACGACAGCTACGTCGACCGGTCCGAATCCTGTGCCGTAGGCCTTTACCGCGCCAAAGTCAGCGAGCAATATTTCCCCTATGTAGTGCCGCAGGAAACGGGCAACAAGACGCAGGTCCGATACGCGGCGCTGACCGACAGCGGCGGGGATGGTCTTATGGTGGTATGCGAACGGCCGTATAATATCAGTGCACTTCATTTCACCGAGCAGGAGTTGGACCGGGCCGAACACATCAACGAACTTCAGCCTCAGGACCGGATTGTGCTGGATATTGATTACGCCCACATGGGCATCGGAAACGGAAGCTGCGGCCCGATACCGCTGGCCGAATACATCCTCAAGGCGGCCCCGTGCGGCTTTACTTTCCAGATTCGTCCCTACAGCGCCAAAGACGGCCCGATCGACGAGTCGGCCCGTCGGCCGCTTCCAAGAAACGGTTAATTGCCAATTTCTTTCTTGACAATCCGGCATGCTTGCCTGTAGGATAAGATGTGTACGAATGGCTCACTCTGTCAGAGGAGGACACATGTCAGCGCCTGTATGCTGCTTGTCCTGGCGGCGCGGATAGAGGCAACAGACTTTCGCCCGCCTTCAAAAAACTCGGACAATCGGACAAAACGCCGGAAAATGTGTGAACACTCGAAACTGTCGCGAACAGAAGGAGGTTACCGATGAGCACCAAAACAACAGCAGTCCTGGTGGTATTGTTACTCGCTACATGTTCCCCCGCCGGCTACAGGCTGATCTGCGATGAGACCTTCTCCACGCAGTTCATGGACCTGTGCAGTGAGCTGGATATATGGGAGGTCTGTCCGACCGGCGTGCTGAACCTTACCGGCACCGAGCCCATCCAGCAGCGCATCTGCCTGGGGGGGCAGTTGGTCGTCAACGGCGGCACCGTCAACTGCGCCGACAGGTTCAACCATGACCAAGGCGCGATTGTCATGAACGGCGGCTCAATGCGGATCAACGGGGATTACAAGTTCCCTGACACCGGCGGGCCCTGCAGGTTGTACCTCAACAACGGTGTGTTTTCCGTCAACAACTGCGAGAACTTCGTCGACCGCGACAGCCTGATCGTGGTGGGCTACGGCGTCATGCGGCTCGACTCGATAAGCGGCATCGGGCGCAACCCCAACGATTGGCTCAGTCAAGGCGGCATCGTACCGGCCGACGGCTTCGGACCTATTATAATCAGAAGCGTCGGCGGCCAGACCGAAATAGCGGCCACTATCATCCCGAAGATCACGTTCGAATCCGAATCCTCGGGCGACTTGGAAAGCGCAAGCCCCGCCGTGATAACCGTCAACGTCGTTGACGCCCAAAGCACGACTTACACGGTAAACTACTCGGTGGTAGGCGGCACCGCCGACGGCGGCGGCGTGGACTATACACTGGCTGCGGGGACATTAACCTTCAATTCCGGCCAGACCACCAAGCAGATCAGCATCCCCATAAACAATGACGGCCTCGACGAGGAAGATGAAACCATCATTGTGGGCCTGTCCGATCCCGGCGGCGGCGGTGCCGTATTGGGGCCGATCAAGCAGCATACCTACACGATCGTGGATCCTCGGCCCACGGTGCAGTTCGCTTCGGCGGCGAGCACCGCCATGGAGGACGAATCTCCGCACGAACTGGAGGTGGTGCTGTCGGCGGGGCTGCAGAGCTCCTCTTCCGTGTCGTACAGTGTCGGCGGAGGCACCGCCGACGGCGCCGGAGACGATTATACACTGGCGGCCGGTTCTTTGACTTTCAATGCAGGCGAAACCTCCAAGACCATAAGCATCAGCATTGTAGACGACGACATAAAGGAGCTTCCTGAAACTATCATCGTTTCTCTGTCCAATCCGACTCCCGAGTCCTCCATGCGGCTGGGCACCATCTTCGAGCATACCGTGACCCTGCGCGACCCCTGGGCGACGGTGGCCTACGAGATGTTCAAGCTGGACCTGGCCTGCCCGGGTAACGCCGCCACTCTCAAGAACGGCTGGATAGCTTTTGAGGGGGTCTCCTGGTGCGACGGGTCTCCTCACGACGGCCGCGGCATCTCCGACATAGGCGGCACCGGAATCGATGCCTATGTTGACAACGTCTACGGAAAAGGTACCGTCAACCTCCAGGCCGCGGCTGGCGATCCCATCGCCAACACAGCCTTCCAGGATGTTTCCGGTGCCCAGGGAGACCCCGGCGGCAGTCTATACATAAGACTTTCGAACCTCGCGCCAGGTGAATACTGGCTTTACACATACCACAACTGGGGCGGCCTTGAGAACATCGAGTCGATAAACGCCGCGGGAAACGGCGTTTATCAAGTAGAACCCGTGCTCGACGTGCCCATCCAGAGCGTCAGCGTCGACAGTATGCTCGTGCCTTCATTGGTGAAGTTCTACACCGACGGTTCCGGGCCTGTCACGGTCACGTACGTGGCTGACCTCAACAGCAGGGCCGTATTCAACTCCTTCGAGCTGCACACGACCGAACAGCCGTCCCAGGCGTCCAACCCGTCGCCCGACGACGGGGCATCCGGCGTCAGCCCGGACGTTATTCTTTCCTGGGCTGCGGGGGCCGACGCACGGTCTCACGACGTTTATTTCGGCACCGATCCGTTGGCAGTAGCCGATGCGACGACAGGCTCAAGCCAGTACCAGGGCAACCAGGCGGCCACGACGTTTGATCCGCCCGGCCTGCTGGATTTCGGCCAAACCTACCACTGGCGAATTGACGAAATTCTGGACACCACTACGTCCAAGGGCCAGGTCTGGAAATTCCACGTTGACGACGGCAAGGCAAAGGATCCCAGGCCGACCGACGGCGGCAGGCTTAGGGCGGGAGACTCTCTGAGGTGGACATCGGCAGCGATGGCGACCTCGCATGATATATACTTCGGCACCGATCCGGTGGCAGTAGCCAATGCGACGACAGTCTCAAGCCAGTACCAGGGCAACCAGACCATGACCAGCTATGATCCCGGCGTTCTGACCGAGGGTGATTTCTACTACTGGCGGATCGACGAACGTGGTAGCGACACATTCGTGCCTGGTGATGTATGGAGCTTCCAGGCCACGGGGCCTATCCTGCTGCAGGTGGACCTGGCCCTGCCGATTTCCGAGGGCAGCACGGAACCCTGGCCCGGCACCGCCAAGCCCGGCTGGTATCCCTTTGTCGCCTCGCGATGGTCCGACATGTACGCCCACGACTGCGTGTGGGAGAAGGACAGTAAGGACCCGGACGGCATCGCCGGCAGCGGCGTGCACGCCATGCTCAGCTGCGGTTATGAGGGCATGGGCGGCCTTCACGCCAAGGACCTGTGCCGTGACAATCTTGGCGGCGGCGGTTCGCCCACCGGCTCCGTACAGGGCGATCCCATAGCCAACACCTGGTACTACGCCGTGGACTGGGCCGGATTGCAGGCGGGGGACAACGTGCTGATTCTGACGGATCTGCCGGCCGGAGTTTACGAGCTGGTCAGCTACCACAACTGGTGGGAGCCCGGCTCATATTTAGGCGATCAGGGCGGCCGCAACTGCCTCCGCTGCGTGCAGAACGGCCGGCCTCCGCTGCCTTCGGTAACGGCCAATCCGCTGCCCATTACGGGCAAGCCTCCTGGAAAGGACCGCTACAGGGGCCTGTGCCTTACCGGTTCGGGAACCGGTGTGACTGCAATCAAGAACGAGTACGATGTTCCTCCAAGCGCAACGCTGTCCGACAGCGAGGTGACCACGTCCTTGATCAAGTTCTACACGGACGGTTCGGAGGTTCTGGTCATCTATGAGGCCCCCGACTGGGGCTATGCGGACTGCGCGCGGCCGGGCAGGGAGGGCGGACGCGGCATCCTTAACGCCTTCGAGCTGATACAGGTGCCGTCCGATCCGTGCTACTTCGATACAACCGGCACGGTGGACAACCAGAACCTGGCTGTTTTTATACAGGAATGGCTGCAGCCCGGCGGAAGCGACTTCAGCGGTGACGGCATAATCAACATGGTCGATTACGCCATGCTTGCGGCGGCATGGATGCAGAGCTGTTTGTAGCGACAAGTTAATCAGCAATGCAAGGTGGAGATTTTGCCATGAACGGCAAGAGAGTTTGGGCGGCTGCGCTAATGGCGATGACCATGGCCGGTTCCGTTTCGGCCGCATACTGGCTCGGGACCGTTTCGAACGCCTGGAGCGATCCGGGCAACTGGTCCATGAGCATGGAACCCAGCTGCGATCCGCCAGTAGGGGCCAGGATACACCGTCAATCGATCGAACCCGTCATCACCGAAACCGGCGAATGCCTCGGCGCCAGATCCTATCTGGAATTCGACGCCACAGCGACCATGCTCAGCGGGGAGCTGGTGTGCCTCAGCCGGCTTCACCTGGGCTCCCGCCTGCATGGCCAGGGTCCGGGAACGCTTGTTATGAAGGGCGGCCGCATAGACATTCCCGCGGGCACCGAAGACCCCGGCAGGCTGAGCGTGGGCGACGAGGAGGCCGGCACGTTGAATATGCACGACGGCCAGATCTGGGTGACTTGGCCGACGGTGGATGATCCCAACGGTGGCGCCGGCATACAGTGGCCAGACGGGTCCGCCCCCGGTTTTATCAACATGTACGGCGGCGAGATCTGGACGAGCCAGTTCTCTTGGAAGTTCGGCGACGACCGGATCATGACATTTTTCGAGACGGCGGAGTATCCCCACGGCGGCAGGATCTACATCCACGGCGACGCCACCGGCCCGGACGAAGGCGGCGTTATTCAACATTCCATGTTCATCGCATACCACGAGGAAATGATCCTGACAGCCGTGCCGGGTGACGTCGTGCACATCCATTATGATGACAGCAACGACTGGACCGTCATCGAATCTGTCCAACCCGAGAACCTGCCCACTGCCTGCGGAATCAACGGCGACGCCACGGTGGACTCCGAGGACCTCAAGATATTCCTGGACAACTGGATGTGGCTTGGACTGTACGGTGATAAGTTCATGACGGACTTCAACGGCGACGGCCGCGCCAACTTTATCGATTACGCCGTGCTTGTCTCACAGCTCGGGCAAAGCTGCCCCTAACCGAACGGGCCGGCACACGCCCCCACACACCCTGAAGATCAGGGAAAACAGGCTAACCAAGTTTGGCCGAAAGGTACCATGACCCTTTAGGCAAAAAGGCGGCGTACCGGCGGCAGCATGCAGCAGTACCGCGACTTCGCGGCAAGCTGGCTGGCGAATACGCTTTGGCCGTGAGAAAGGAAGTAGTCGAGTAGACAATTAGGGGCCTGCGGCCCGTTTCCAGCGGGCCGCGGGCCTTTTTTTATATTCGGCGGTTTCTGGCGGCCGGCGGAGCCGCATTTCTAACTGGCCGTAAACGGGCCGTTTACGATGAACGCGCAGGCTCGGCGGCGATACACACTTTTGGCGCCTTCGCACAAAAAATAGAAAGGTGAAACACACGATAGCCGATCTCGAAGGCAGCGAGACAATCGCCCCCGAGCACCTGCTTTTCGCTATCCTGTTTTTATTTTTAAATCACCTTCTATGTAGCGGTGGATGATGCCCGAAATAAGGGTCTGGTATGGAATCCCCATTTCCATAGCTTTCTTTTGTATACCCATAAAATCGTGATCGTATAGACGAATGGTTATACGCTTATCTTTTTTGAATGTATTGCTTGCGGCTGTTTTAATGGATTCAATCTCTTTTCTTGATGGAGAAGACAATTTCATGTCGCCCCTCTCCAGTGCATCGAGAATATATTTTTCTTCTTTATTATATTTCATTTGAGTTCTCCTGTTCTGCTCTAAACATCCTTGTGGCTTTTCTGCTGGGGATAATTGTTTTCAAAAATATATACTCTTTTCGGATAACATGCGGAACGATATGGATAAAATTTTCAACAACGACAAAATACAACCTTTGACCAGGGTAGTTTTTCTGGTCCGGATGGTTTGCAACTCTCCAAAGATCGCCTCGTGAAAGATGAAAGATTATTCGTTCAAAAGATATATTTCGTTCTTTTTTCAGCCATTCATTTTTTTCTGGATTCCAGCAGTATTTCACGATCAAATCGTACATCTTTCGTGTGTACACGTCAAGAAAAAAATCTATGGCCGCAAAATCCGGTTAGATTTCGACCTGCCAAGACGAGGGCGACGAGACGATCGAGCTTGCCCTTTCGAGCATCCCAACCCGGCCGCGGCCCCGCAGGTATAGTGGAGAAACAAAGCGGAGCAGGCCTCCGGCCTGTATGTGTTTAGCCCGAGAGGCAGCGAACGCTGGTTAAGTCCGCGATTCTGCGGCGGCAGCCAAAGTGGGGCAGGCCTCCGGCCTGCCAATGGCAACCGGGACGGTTGCCCCACAGACGGTTGCCCCACTTCAAAGCTGCACAAAAACAGTCAAAACGTGCTTTGTTTCTGAGGAGCCGAGCGAAGCCCCGCGTCCATCGCAGCGTTGGAAGTGACAGGGATTCTCGATGACCGCTGCCACAGGCAGCCGGATCAATCGCCTTGCTATCTTACGGAAAGGTGCTTTTCTATCTCGCCAAGCAGAACCGATGGCTCAACCGGCTTTTCGAGATATCCCTCGACGGGGCACCATTGCGGGTCACCGGCCGCTGACTTGAAACCGATGCCCGTCTTGTCCCGGATGCCGGTCAAAAGCACTATCGGCATATCCTTGAACTCGGGGTCTTTCTTCAATTCCCTGGCTATCTCGAAACCATCCTGCCAGTTGGTCATCATCACATCAAGCAGCGCCAAATCGGGACGTTCCGCCCTGATTCTCTCCATGGCCTGCTCCCCGTTAGCGGCCGTGACAGCCTGGTAGCCGCCGCCTTCAAGAATGGCCTTCAGCGACTCGATCATGTCAGGGTCATCGTCCGCAACCAGAATCTTAGCATTAGCCATAATCCACCTCGTCAGATCGTGTATTTCACCGCAAGAAAGTCACAACTCGCGGGTTCGGCACAGCAGACCAAATCCCCAGCGAAATATCAAGCGATTTTCCGCAATGCCGGCCTGTTTGTCATACAGGAAAATTATTCCGCGGTAAAACCACCGAAAACGTCGAGCCCCGGCCCTGCTCGCTCTTTACCGAGACAGCCCCCCCGTGCCTGTCCACGATCTGTTTGACGATCGCAAGGCCCAGCCCCGTACCGTCTTTTTCCGTGGCCCGCGCATTGCCGGCGCGGAAGAACTCGTCAAACACACTGTCGATATCCTCAGCCGGTATACCTATTCCGGTGTCTTTGACAACCAGCTCGACGTGATCGCCTAAATTCTTTACGTCCAGGTGAACCGTTCTTCCCTCAGGCGTGTACTTGACGGCGTTGAAGAGCAGATTGACCAGCATCTCGGTTACAGACAGCCTGTCGCCGACGATCTCGCCGGCGGACTGCTCGATCCCGCTGGTGACGGTGATCGCCTTGGCGGCGGCTTTTTCGGCGACGGCCTCCAGGGCCTTGCCCGCAACCTCGGCCACCGGCATGGGGGCTGTTTCCATCTTGCCGCTCAATCTCATTCTGGTTAGATCCAGCAGGTCTCTGATAAATTCGCCCAGCTGCGAGGACCGCTGAAACGCGCTGTTCAGGAATTCCCTGCGTTTGACCGGCGTCAGGCTCGCCGAAGCGGTGGAAAGGGCGTACAGATAGTTGTGTATCACTGCAACGTGCCCCTTGATATCGTGCGTCAATCGGGATACGTATTCGTCCTTGATCCTGTCCTTCTGCCTGAGCTGCATGTTGGCCGCAGTCAATTCGTCCCTCTGCCGGGCGAGCTCGACCAAGAACAGTGCCTTCTGGGCGAAGTCGATCTGCCGGGCCGCGGCCTCTATGAAATCGAACATTCCCCGCGGTGTACGGCTTTCCGGCACATCAATGTACACCACGTCGATATACTCGCCGAAACGATTAACCCTGGCGCCGAAAACAACGTGCGGGTCGTGTTCGTCCACAACGGTAAGCGTCATTCCGCCAGCCGGCAACGGCCTGCTGCAGGCCATCACCGGTACGGCGGACGTTCGCGCAGCCTCGAGCAGACGCTTCGAAAAGTGCAGGTAGGACCGATTCGAAGGCGACTCGGACCGCCCGTCCTTTCCGAAACTGCACGCCAGCACCTCAGGCGGGCCGGTCCATGGTTTCCGATCTCCAGGCAGTCTGACCACACTGGCCAGGCAGTCGAACATCTCCGCAAGACAATCGCATGCCTGCCCGTAAAGCACCGCCGCCTCCGCGAGACCGAGCAGGCGGCTACTCAATTCGTTGAGACGGTGGACCAGCGCCGCTGAAAGAGCGGTGGCCCTGTCCGCGGGGTATGAAACGACATCCTGGGCCGGTCCCAGATCCACCACGGGAATGGATGGCGACGCGGCCGAGTCGTCGGCCAGCACGAGCGTATATTCGCATATCGTGATCCTCCGACCCGGCACAACGGCCCGGGCCTTGACCCGTTCGGTCTCGACGTACACTCCGTTGTGGCTGTCCAGATCCTCGACAATCCACCGCCCGAAAGGATCACGCCAAATGCGGGCGTGAACGCGGGACACGCTGTCGCTTTGGAGGGTGATATCGCAACTTTGCCCGCGTCCTATGGTAGAGACCCTGCCGTCAAGCGGCAGGCTCCACCTGCCGCTCGGACCCGATATAAGCAGCCTAATCCCGTTGGTTTGCGATTTGGTTGCCGTCATTTATGATAGTGGGCCGGTCCCTCTCCCCGTACTTCTTGAAGTGGGAAAGCGCGCTTTCGCGGTCAGGAAAGTCCTTCATCGTAAACATTATACTGGTCCTGCCGATGGTGATGTAGTCGTTGTCGTTGAGAGCGGTTTCGGCCTTGATCGCATTTCCGTTGACGGTTACGCCGTGCCTGCTGCCCATATCGTTGACGCAGTAGCGGCCGCTCTCGGCGTCGAAGCGTATCTTCATATGTTTTCGGGAAACGCGATCGTCCAGAATTTGGATCGGCAGGGACTCACTGCGGCCTATCACGTTGGTACGTCTGCCCAGCGGGTAGTAATCGCCTTTTTGGGAGCCGGTCACCACTATTATCGAAGCCATCGCATCAAACCCCAAACCAAAGCCAATGCATACCTGGCAAGATCATAACCGCCCCGGCGAGGTTGATCAAGGCGGTACCTGATCGGTTGAACAGTTGAGCAGTAGGCCGCAGGTAAGTTATGTTGTCGATCGGGCCGGGTCGCCGTCTCTCATACAGTTACGCTCTTTTACATGCTCTGCGGGCCGAAGGCCAGCGGCTACCAGTCCAGGCATCCGGCTTCCATCCAGCTCTGCGCGAGGATTCCGTAGTCCGCCAGGCCAACCGAACCGCTCTCGTCGAGGTCGGCAGCGTCGCACCAGTTGGGCGGCACGCAGCCGTCGGCCAGCCAGTTCTGGCACATCAGCCGCAGGTCCGTCCAGCCGACGCCGCCGCTTCCATCGAGGTCAGCCCCCCCGCATTTTTCGGTCCACACCACCGAAAGCGGCATGGCGAGATCGTTGTCGGGGCTCGAATCCGACAGGCTGACCGCATTTACGCTGATTTCGCCGGCGTCAATTTCAGCTATGTAGGGCTCGTAGAAAGGCGAGGCGTAGGGATTTGGTCCGTAGGGTCCTATCTGCCCGGACAGGATGTTGAAGCCGACCGCCCACAGGCGGCCCGTCCGGGGATTTTCGGCGATCCCGGTGACATGCTGCATTCCGGTTACGGTTACCTCGCGCGCCGGCGTCAGATCGGCGTCCGTGGCCAGACCGTATATGACGGTGGAGTTGACATCATGCGGTTCGTACTGCCCGGAAGACAGGTACAGCATATCATCGACACCGGATGCAAACATCGCCTGGGGCCCAGGCACATACACGGCGCTGTCGGGATCGGCCAGTTCGACGCGGTCTATCGTGCCGTCGGGGCGGTATCGCCAGAGCATGTCGCTTTGGGGCAGGTTATAGGCGTTTAGTACGTAGAGGTTGCCTTCACGGTCCAGTTCGATTTCGCGCAATCCGTCCAGACAGGGGTTGTCGGGATTTTCGGGATTGAACGTATCGGGATCGTCATAAAGCTTGACTACGCTGTAAGGCGGGGTCGCGGCGTCGTCCGGCAGCAGTTTGGCGGCGGCCGGGTAGGGGTCGTTCCCGTCCGGGATCACCACCACCGGAACCACGTAAATGTAGGTGCCGTCGAACGCCGCGTCCAGGACCGGCCGGCCCGCCGAATCCGCACCGTCGCCCTGAATTCCGACGGTTACCGTGGCGGTTTTTCCATAACGCGGCTCGCTCACACCGGCTATCTGCCCGGGGGGGATTACCACGTCCTCGGTGTCGCCGAGCATTACGACCCCATCTTCGCAGTTAAGCCGGTAGAATCCGCCCGCAATGTCGCGAAGCAGTCTTATGTTCGAACGGTCGGATACGGGCGCGAGCCGCCTGACAAAGCCCCCCTGGGCATCCAGCACGTAAAAACGGTCCTCCATCTTGGTGGCACCATCGCTGCCGCCCCGCTTGCCGCTTACCAACAGGCTGTCCAGCACCGTACCGGCCGAGGCCAGAAGCCGTCCCGCCCGGGCGTCCGGCGCGGTCGAATAGGCCGCCGCCGAGCCGCCGGCCATCGGTATTCCGTCGCAGAGGTTCTTTCTCGCCTCGGCCCCGATCGTCCAGTCCCAGGAATGCACGTCGTAGGCGTCGACGTAACCGTCGCTGCTGAACGCCCCGTCCAGGCAAGCGCGGCTGGTGCCGTCCGGCATGACGTCGGCGGTCAAGCCGCACTGGCTCAGGACCGTAAGAAAATCCACTTCGTTGGTAAGATCGTCCCAGGTGATATCCAGACAGATGCCGTCGCAGTAGACGTAAACATTAAGATCGTCCAGAAGCGCGCCGGCCCCTCCGGAGCCCGGAGAAGCCGCGTTGCCGGAATCCGCCGAGTAAAGCATCGGCGACCGCGGTCCGATAAGCTCCAGTTCCACCCTAAGCCCAGCCGAAACGTCCAGCCGGCCTGCATCGATACGCCTTTGAAAAATGCCGAATCGGCCGCTGTCGGGCGAGCCGGGCCTTCCCGAGCGCGGCGGCGCCACATGCCCGATGTATATATAATGCTCCGACCTGAGTTGGTCATCGTGGGCCAGAAACTCCGGGACATCCTTAAGATAGACCATTATCGCCGTACCGGCGCTCAGGTCGGCGAACAGGTAATTGAACCGCACCAGAAACCGGCTCTCACGGCTGCTGTCAAAAACCACGTCAGCGCGGGCACGTACAAGTTGCTGTGTATCCGGGTCCAAAAGGTTGCGCATGACCATCATCCCGGAGGGGTCGGGGTTTAAGCCGGTGACCCGCTCGATGTGGATCCTGGTAAGGTCAGGATTGATCGGGTCGACAAAGTTGTTGTTTGACACCCGGGTTTGGTATTCGGTCTGGTCGTTGACATCGAGAAGGTTCAGCGAAAACGCCAGCGGCCGCCGCAGGGCGACCACACCGGCCGGATCTCCCTCGAAGCTCTCGTAATAGACCCTGTATCCCTGGGTGTTGAGAACGGCCCCCTCGCCCAGTGTGATGGACTTGACGAACAGCACCTCGGCGACTTGTTGATCGCCGGGCGGTTGAAAATCAAAGCGGTTGGTCAGGGTAAGCCTGGAACCCGCCTCCAGGTAAAGGCTCCGGATGGTCCAGCTCTGCGTGCTGAAGGAAGGCACTAACTCGACCGGACAGAGTAATTGTCCGGCTTCGCACGGCGGCGGCACCAGATCCCGCCCCCTAAGTTCGAAAAAACCAGGCGGTGCGCCGCTTTGTCCCTCGGCCACGGTAATGTGTATATCATTGCCGCTTATGGTGCCGGCAAAGCTCGAGGTGTCCACGTCCAAGTACCGGTCGCCGCAGGCGTGGATTTCGTTGCCGGAGAACGAGGCTTGCCCGGCAAGAATCAACTGGCCGTAAGGAGTGAACGGCGTGGTGGATATCACATTATCGATTATGGATGCCTGACCGTCGAAACGCGCGCGTACAAGCCGCATCCGCGTCGATCTTATCTGGGAGTTGTCACCCACCAACAGCAGCCCCCTGCAGTCGAGAAAACCGCCGGGGCATAGTTTAACGGTCGAACCGCCCCTGATCACCATGCAGCCGGCCGCCTTCACCACGAGCCTGCCCGTGCCGGCCAGCCACGAATCGTCGTCCAGGCACAAGCTGTCGAGAACGGTCTCGCCGTCGGCGTAAACGTATGCCCCGTGACAGGAAAACCCGCCTGACGACGGGCTGAAGGCAACGTTGTCGGTGATGGTACAGCCGCCCACCATCGAGTAGCCGAACCACAATACGCCCCCCCCGCCGTCGGCGGCCGCATTGCCGGTGATGATGCAGTTGACTATGGCCGGGCTGCTGTGGCGGCAGAAGATCCCGCCGCCGGCGGAAACCGCGGTATTGTTGCGTATGACACAGTTGCGGACGGTCGGGCCGCTTTCGTCCCCGCAGTAGATTGCCCCGCCTTCTGAAATGACGTAGCCGTTGGCGATAGTAAGGCCGTCAACAACCGACATGGTCGTTTCGCCGGAATGGAAATAAAACCCTCGGCCCGCCTTCTGGCAGTCGATGACCGTGGCGGCAACCATCTCCGGATCGGACGGGGCGGAGGACCTGACCGTGATTCCCTTCCCCCGAAAATCAATGTCACGGTTGCCGATGCCCGTATATGTGCCTGCCGCAAGGACAACCTCGTCGCCCGAGTCCGCAAGATCGATGCCCGCCTGCACCGTCGCCAGGGGAGTGCTTGCGCTCAGGCCGTCGTTGCCGTCTCCGCCGCCCGCGGCGTCGACATAGTAGGTCTGTGAATAACAGGCCGGTCCGGCCCCGAAGGGAATAACCGCCGAAAAGATAGCCGCCGCTGCCGCGCCGATGATTCGAAAGGTGCATCCGCCCATTTTAAATCTCCTCCATTTACAGGCTCGAGCATACAAGAAGATCCTGGTTATTGCAAGGATTCTTTGGGGTAATGCCCTATCGGTTGTCCGACGGAGTGGACTACATGGACGAGATGGACGGAATGGACGGGGGCTGGGAATTGGCTGTTGTGGGGTAGGCCGATCAGGGCGTCAGCCATTCTGGATTCTGGATTCTTAATTATCCCCCCTCACTGGTACCCCTGCTGTATGCGGCGGGCCAGGCCGAAAAGTTCCGCAAACGGCACCACGGCATACTCGTCGGTGACGTAATATCCCTTGCGCACCTCTATCAGTTCAGTGTGGCC
>Ga0180434_10004170_pt1 | contig 17742 bp, 10 predicted proteins | sample SS_ome_7_FD_132453 | JGI IMG/M metagenome (GOLD analysis project Ga0180434, IMG submission 132453) | Hypersaline lake sediment archaeal communities from the Salton Sea, California, USA - SS_1_D_2 metaG | ecosystem: Environmental > Aquatic > Non-marine Saline and Alkaline > Hypersaline >...
CGGCGTGGTTCGAGCGCGCAGTTGATCAGCGTGCACGTCGTTTCGTCACCCGCGGTACGCAGCAGGCCGATCACCCCCGCGTCGGCGAGCTGGTGGAGGCATCCTGTGCGGCCCCAACGAAGTGAGACACACTCGCGGCGCAGTGCGGACAGCTCCGTGAACAGGGCTCTCATGCCGAGGTCATCGGCATCCCAGTCTATCGTGGTGCGCTCGAACAAATGCAGCCTGCGCCGGTTGCCCGCCTCCTGGCCGTTGTAGATCAGCGGCACGCCGGGCAACGCGAAAGTTAAGACGGCGGCGGCGCAGGCGGCGTCCGGACCGTACCGTTCGAGTCCGGGCCTGTGCCAGGCGCAGAGGTCGTGGTTGCTGGAGAAACGCAGGCGCAGGCTGCCGGCCGGAAAATCGAGCTCCTCGTTCGCCAGAATCGCGGCGATGGACGCGGGCTCTAGCCTGCCCGCGCGTAGGCGCCCGAGCGCCTGGTACGTCCACCAATCATAGGTCAGGTCGAAAGCCTGCAGGTGCTGAACCGGCTGGTCGTCCTCGGCCAGCATCATGACCGGCTTGATCGTGTCGAGCTCCCGGCGCGCGTCGTCCCAGAAATCAGCCGGCACCATGCCCGCCACGTCGCAGCGAAAGCCATCGACACCGACGTCGCGCACCCAGTAGAGCATCATCTCGCTCATGTAACGACGCAGTCCCGGAGTGCCGTAGTCGAGCTCGGCAACGTCGCTCCAGCCGTCGAGCGGCGAGCGGATCTTGCCGCGCTGGTCACGCGCGAACCAGTCGGGGTGCTCATGGATCAATGGATTATCCCAGGCGGCGTGGTTTGCGACGAGATCGATGATCAGCTTCATGCCGCGCTCGTGGGTTGCATCGAGCAGGGACTTGAAGTCGTCGAGCGTGCCGAACTCGGGGCTGACGGCATAATAATCGGCGATCGCGTACGGGCTGCCGAGCGAGCCCTTGCGCCCTGTCTTGCCGATCGGATGGATCGGCATGAGCCAGATCACCGTGACGCCGAGATCGCGCAAGTCATCGAGCCGACGTTGGAGTCCCCGAAAGTCGCCTTCGGGCGAGAACGAGCGGAGGTACACTTCATAGATCACGGCATCGCGAACCCAGTCGGCGGAGGTTCGGGCGGATGACGACGCGTTCTCGCCGCGTTGCAGCTCGTCGATATCGCCCCACGCGCCGATCCACGCACCGCGCAGGATCCCGCCGGGGATGCCACGATCGGGCACGCGGATCGCGATCGCGTTCTTGCCCGGGTTTGCGACACGGTCGACGCTGCATGCGAACCTTTGGCGGTTCGCGGTCGCGTTGGCGACTTCGGAACCGTTGATCCAGACCCTGCCGGTTTTGTCGATTCCAGCCAGGCACAGACCACGGAGCGTGCTGGGGTCTTCTAGCGGCAGTCCGAACTCGCGGCGATACCAGCCAATGCCTTCGTGGCCGTCGTGGCCGTGCTGTTCCCAGGCACCGGGCACTTGCAGCGTTTGCCAGGGGCCTCCTGGTGCGAATGGTCGCAGATACCAATGCTCGCGAATGCCGACGTCGTGGGCGTCAAGCCTGAAGTGCCATCGTCCGTTGAGCGAAAGTCGCTCGGCGCTCATGATTTCACAGGTTGTCACGGATGTAGTTTCGCTGCAACTCGCGAAAGTGCTCGCGACCGCGACGGATCCCGTGCCGGTCGCGCGGGTACACCATCAGGTCGAACATCTTGTTCTCCTGATGCAACGCGTCGATCAGCTGGACGGCGTTCTGAAAGTGGACATTGTCGTCCCGCAGGCCGTGAACGATCAGCAGCCGCCCGTGCAGGTCCCCCGCCGCGTCCGCGACCGCGGCCCGGTCGTAGCCCTCACGGTCGTGCTCCGGCGTCTGCATGTATCGCTCGGCATAGACCGAATCGTAGTTCCGCCAGTCGGAGAGCAGGGCGCCGGCGATGCCGACCTTGAACATATCGCTGTGTGTCAGCGCGTACGCCGCCAGGTAACCGCCGTAGCTGTACCCCGTGATCCCGATGCGCTCCGGGTCGGCATAGCCCTGATCGATCAGCCAGCGCAGACTGTCCTCGACGTCGGCGAGCTCGTTGTCACCCAGCCGGCAATAGGCTTGCCAGGTGGCGACGGCGACGCTGCCGGTGCACGAGTACGGATCGGGGCGCCAGATGATGTAGCCCTGCTGGGCAAGGTACTGGTGGAACAACTGGTCGCGGCCGGCCCAGCGATTCCGCACGCCCTGCGCGCCCGGCCCGCCGTAGACCGGGCACAGCACGGGATACTTGCGAGTCGGGTCGAAGTCGGGCGGGCGGATCATGCGCACGTTGATCGGGAAGCCGTTGCGATTGGGAATCTGGAGCAGTTCCGGCACGCTCCAGACGTACTCGTCGAGCGCCTCGACCTCATCGTTCTCGCTGATCACCCGAGCCAGCGAGCCGTCGGCGTGTCGAAGATAGACCTTCCGTGGCGTAGCACAGTTGCTGAACGTGTCGAAGAAGAAACCCAGCGTCGGATCGAAGTCGACGTCGTGTGAGTAGCCCGGCTCGGTCAGGCGTTCGACGGGACCGCCTTCGAGCGGGATCCGATACGCATGGCTTTCCAGCACGGTCTCACGCCAGCCCGTGAAGTAGACCAGCCCCGTCTGCTGGTCATAGCCCTCGATCCGACCGACGGGCCAGTCGCCAGTGGTGACACGCCGCCGAAGCTCGCCATCGCGCGAGTAGTGGTAGATGTGTCGGTAGCCGTCACGTTCGCTCAGCCAGAGAAACGAACCATCCCCTAGCCACAACGGGTGCGCGACGTTCTCGACCCAGGCCGGCGAGACCTCGCGAATCAGCGTGCGCATGCGACCCGTTTTTGGATCAGCCTCGTTCAGCTCGAGCCAGCGCTGCTCACGATCCTGAACGGAGAAGAGCAGCTTGCCAGCCGGCGACCAACTGACGCGCACGATCAGGATGTCGGTCCCCTCGTACTTCGAGAGATCCACCCAAGTGGTTCGGCCGGTCTTGCGGCGGGCGATGCCCAGTCGGATAGCGGCGTTCGGCTCGCCAGCCTTGGGATAGCGCGCTTGTTTGACGGTTGAATACTGGGGAGTGAAATTGACCAATGAGTAGATGGGCACGTTCGATTCGTCGAGCTGGAAGTAAGCGAGATACTCGGCGTCGGGGCGCCACCAGGACGCCCCCCAACGCCCACGACCGAAGATCTCCTCCTGATAGACCCAATCGAGGACGCCGTTGAGCAGTGTGTCGCTGCCGTCACGCGTGATCTGGCGCTGCTTGCCGGTGCGCGTGTCGATTAGGTAGAGGTTGTTGTCGCGCACGAAGCTGAGGGCGTCGCCGTCGGGACTTAGGTCCACCAGGCGCCGCGACTTCGTATCACGCGTGAGCTTCCGCAGCTCGTTCGTGGAGAAGCGGTAGAGATACAGGTTGCGGTCGCGGTCAATCAGGACGGCGTCGCGATCAGCAGTCCAGGAGGTCGGCCGCCGGGCGGAGCGTCGGGCGGCCTTGGCGTCGAAGTCTGCGTGTGCATCGAGCGCAGCCACGAGCGCTTCCCGGTCGTACGCCAGCTCGGCCTCATCGCTGAGCGCATCCACGCGCATCAGCTCACCCTCGCGCCGGTGCAGGTAATGCTCACCATCCGCCAGCCAGCGCATGCCGCGCGCATACCAGCCGTCGAAGTCGACGCGGTCGGGCCCGTAGGCCTTGTCCCAGGTCAGCGGCTTGGGCTCCGGAACAGGTTGCGTTGCGGGCTGTGACTCAGGCTGTGACTCGGGCTGTGTGCTTGGCTGGGCACTCGGCTGCGATTGCGCCTGTGCCAGAGCCTTGGAAAAGCAGCCCAGCAGTAAAAAAACAAGCAGGATCGATCGGGAGATGGCGAAGTCTGAACGACACGCATGCGGCATGCTGGCATACCTCGAGAGCCGAGTTCGAGCCCTGGAGTGGCTTGTCGCGGGAAAGTGTGGATTCGTCAATACCCATCGGGAACCCACGTGCCGCCGCGAAGCCAGCACCCCGCGCGTACTAATCGCAAGAGCAGCCGGAATTCCCGCTTGGCCCTTGCGTTCCGTCAGATGTGTCCGCGGTCTGCTGCTGGGCCCACTCCACCAGCTCCGCGATCGTGATGAAGCGCGCGTTCTGCTCGATCGCGTAATCCAGGAAGTCCTCGAAGGCCGCGAACTTCTCGTCGTCGGCGCCGGTGTTGTACGGATGCACTTCGAGCAGCAGCGGATGACCAAGCGAATTCATCCGGTCCAGCTCGCTGCAGAGCAGCGCCCCCCACTCCGCCGGCTCCATGCGGCTCATCAGCGGGTTGTCGCAGAACGCCACCCAGTCACCATCGAGGTACACCGAGTGCATCGGCACCGCCCAGAAGTCGTACTCCGGCACGCGGTACGGCAGCGTTTCCTCCGACCGGCCCGACAAGCACCGCTCCGTACGCGCCACGAAGCCGAGGTTATACGCAAAGCCCAGCCCATCGAGAATCTCGTACGTGTCCTCGTTCTGGTCGAAGCGCGTGCAGCGGAAACCTTCGATCGTCACGTCCAGACAATCCTCGATGCCGGTCTTGATCTCCGTGATGTACGCTTCCTGCTCGGCACGCGTCAGCTCGGAGAGCGTCGTGCTGTCCCCCTCGGACGTCTCGGGCCGCGCGAACGCCATCACCTCGTAGCCGTTCGCATAGAGGCTGCTGATCGTCTCGCAGTTCTCGGTGACGAAGTCGGGCTTGGTCAAGATGGTGGCGATGATGCCGCGGTCCTCGAGGGCGCCCATCACCCGGGCAAAGGCGTTGGGGTCCTGGTACTCGGTCACCTGCACGTTGACCAGCGGCCGGTCATCCTGCATCCGGTCCAGGGTGGCGGCCAAGCAAGCGTACAGAGCACTCAGCGGATCGAACACACAGCCGGACACGAGAAGAAGGGCCACCGAAAGAACCATCACATGTCTGATCATGGCTTCATGTCCTTCCTGGCTCAGCATCAACGGCAGAGATTCAAACCGGCACTCCCAACCCGCCGAGCCTTCGACCACAATTCTACACAGGCCGGCCACGCGCCCGCAAACGCGCACGCACACTGGCGTCGGCGGAATCTCAGCAACCGCTGAAGGCGACTCACCTCACACCGCAGACGCCGCGAGCTTTGCCCGGTAGTATCTTGGTGCGAAGTCGGGTGGTCGGGTGGCCCACGGCTTCAGCCGTGGGGGACACGAATCGTCGGGTGGCCCATGGCTTCAGCCGTGGGGGACACGAATCGACGCTTTATTCGCGTCTCCCATCCGCGGGAGGTGAAAAGCAACGGGTCGGGTGGCCCATGGCTTTAGCCGTGGGGGACACGAATCGACGCTTTATTCGCGTCTCCCATCCGCGGGAGGTGAAAAGCAACGGGCCACCCGTCCGACCGGCCACCCGCGCGGTGCGAAAAATGAAGAAGCGCGAGCTGCTCAAGTACGGTTTTTCCAAAGGGGCCATCCTGAAGGCTGCGCAGGTCGCCTGCGGCGACGCGGCCAACGCCGGGATCAAGAAGGGGCCGCTGCGCCAAAAGATGAAGGAGCTGGCCCGCGACCCGGACCAGTTTCTGGATGATCCGATCTTCGGGCCGGTCGCATCGCTGATGGTCACGCGCGAGCCGGTGCAGGAGAGCTACGACATTCGCGAGGACGTCGAGTATCCCGTCTGGGGTGACGACATCGACCCCGACGCCCACCGGCAGATGCGCAACGCCTGCAGCCTGCCGATCTCCATCGCCGGGGCGCTGATGCCCGATGCCCACGTCGGCTACGGCCTGCCGATCGGCGGCGTGCTGGCCACCGACAACGCGGTGATCCCGTACGCGGTCGGCGTGGACATCGCCTGCCGCGTCAAGATGACCGTCTTCGATCTGCCGCCGAAGCGGCTCGAAGGTGAGCACGGGCGCTTCAAGAACATCCTCAGCCGCGAAACGCTGTTCGGTGTGGGCGCCAAGTGGCGTGACCCGCCGGCGCATCCGGTGATGGACGAAGACTGGGGGTTTTCGCCGATCATCAAGCAGGTAAAGGACCTGGCGTGGAAGCAGCTCGGCACCAGCGGCTCGGGCAACCACTTCGTCGAGTTCGGCGAGGTCGAGTTCGGGCCGAACCGGCTCGGCGTCGAGCCGGGCAGCTACCTGGCGGTCGTCTCGCATAGCGGCTCGCGCGGGCCCGGCAACCGCACTGCCAGCTACTACAGCAAGCTCGCCCGCGACCTGCACCGCAATCTGCCCAAGCACCTCCACCATCTCGCCTGGCTGTCGCTCGACGCCGATGGGCAGGAATACTGGCGGGCGATGGAGCTGATGGGGCGCTACGCCCACGCGAACCACGAGATCATCCACGCCAAGATCATCCGCGCCGTCGGCGAGCGCGTCGTCTACCAGATCGAGAACCACCACAACTTCGCGTGGAAAGAGCGGCACGCCGGCCGCGACGTGATCGTCCACCGCAAGGGTGCCACGCCCGCGGGCAAGGGCGTGATGGGCTACATCCCCGGCTCGATGACCGCCCCCGGCTACCTGGTCGAGGGTCTCGGCGACCCGCGCTCGATCGACTCCGCCTCGCACGGCGCCGGCCGCCGCATGTCGCGCAAGGCCGCCAAGGAGATGACCACCTGGAGCGACATGAACGCGTATCTGCGCGAGAAGGGCGTCACGCTGCTCTCCGCCGGCCGCGACGAAACGCCGCACGCCTACAAGGACATCGAACAGGTCATGGACGCCCAGGCGGAGCTGGTCCGCCGCGTGGCGCGATTCACGCCGAAGATGGTCCGCATGGCCCCCGAGGGCGAGCGCCCCGAAGACTGAGTTCGCAGCGTCCGGCCTCTGTGCCGGACGAGACGTAGCGGCCGGCGGCTCGCCGGCCGAGGGCAAAGAGGATCTTCGCCCCACCCGTAGCGGCCGGGCCCCGTACCGGCCGAGGTGGCGTCGGCCCCCCGCGGCCGACGTCGGATGCGCATGCCGGACGCAGCGCGTCGAAACGCGGTGAAACGCGCGGCCGGTCACCTCTGCCCGCGTCCCAATCGCGCCCGCACCCCGTTGGGGTGGGCCACCCCTCAAGTCCTGGTCCGGAACGCGTTTCGGCAATATTTTTCCGAAATTTCATGAGCGCAAACGAGCCCGATGTCGCTAATACATCTTATGTGGAAGATCACGGTGAGCGGGCGTCTACGCACGGCCCGCGTGGGCTCAAGGCAGTGAGCCTGACGGCTCGGCTGGCGAGCTTGTCGATAGCAGTAGGCATGTCGGCGTGTGGCACGGCCGTGTCGGCCGTGTTTTGGGGCGTTTGAGGCAAGTCGGCGGCGACCAGGCCGCCAGAAAGCGAGGAAGATCATGATGCGATGGCTGTTTGTTCTAGTTGCCGCCCTGGCGGCGGTGGCTGCGCCCGCCGGGGCGGATGAGTATTGGATCACGTACGAGGGCAACGACTTGCCCGAAAACGAGGGGTGGGCGTACATCTGGAGCACGCCCCGTGCCATCCGCTGGATCGAGGACGGCGCGCTGGTCATCGACTCACGTGCCAGCGGTGCCACCAACGACTGGTACGAATGGTATCCGGAGTCGATGAATCCGGAGCCGGACGAGTTGTTCATTGCCCGGTGGCGCCTCAGGATCGACGAGCTCACCATCGGCTGGAGCGATCCAACAGTCGCCGTGTTCGGCGACAACTACTGGGGCGTTGGGTTTGAGTTTAATGAAGACACGATCGAGAGCATCTTCGAAGACGATATCAATGCGCACTTCGAGCCCTACGTATTTCACAACTTCGAACTGCGTTCGGCTGATATGCGCACGTACGAGCTCTACATCGATGGTTGCTTGGCCATAGAGGGCTCTCTCTGGGAGTCTCTTATCTCGTCGACGGTGCTATGGGGTGACACCATCTCAGGCGGAGCCAGCCTGACGCACTGGGACTACTTCCGTTTCGGAGTAGTCCCCGAGCCGTCTTCCATCATCACGATGCTGGTACTCTTTGTCGCCTGGCAGAACTTACGACGAACTGAGATTTCGACATGACTCTGTCTATTGCAGGAAAGGACCAGAACGATGAAACGACTGCTAATCTATGCGGCATTGGTTGCTGTAAGTGTCTCAACAGTGCATGCCGAGACCAGAAATCGGATCTATCAGTGGAACAACACCTATAACATAGAAGGTGACCCGACAGATCCGAACACAGATTACCTCCAGATCAATCAGGGGGCAAAAACGATTACTATCGTCCTCGGTATTACTGGGCAGACGTTCGTATTCGAGGCCCGCACGGAGGAACTCCAGGGCGAGGAGTGGGTTGACATCGGCCCCGGCGATATCAACCAGATCGAGGCTAACGCCTACGCTGGCGATGTCACGATCACGATTCTACCGAGCGGCACGCACACATACGGCGCGGCGAACGTCAAGAAGATCATCATCAGGGGTACCGGCATAGACGGCGTTATCGCGGGCATAACCATCTCCGGCAACCTCGCGACCGACGGCGACGTCATGTGTAACGACATCACCGGCGACATCGACGTGGCCGGGTCGTTCGGCGACGGGCCGGGGGAATTGACGTATGATATGACTACCGACACTGGCACGGGCGACATCAGCATCGGGAACAGCGAGGCCGGCGGCGACTGCGTCGGCGATCTGGACCTCGGCGCCTACGCCGGCGGCGAGATTACGATCAACGGATTGCTGCTCGGCAATCTCGAAGCCGGGAATCCGCACGACGTGACGATCTCGGGCGCGGGGCGGGTGGCCCATCCTTCGCGGAGCGAAGGGTGGGGGCGCGATTTCTTGCCGGAACGGGCTTCCTCTTGCTGAGCGCTCACGCCAGTGAGCGGTAACCTCGCTACGATGGTCGCGTGGCGACGCACCTGAAGCGATGCGACCAGCCCGGCCGTGGGCATTTCTGGGCCATCTCCTGCCACCGTCGCCTGAACTTCTTCTGGGACGATCGCATCACGCAGGGCGTGATCGCCGGCCTGGAGCGGCTATCGCTACTGCGAGCTCGACTATCGGTCGGCGCTCGCAATGGATTGGGACGGGCAGTGGCCGATCGTCTGGTGATCGAAACATCGTGGCGATGTTTATCTGTGCCCCCAATCGAATCGCGCCCCCACTCCTGCGGGGTGGGCCACCCGGCGTGCACGATCGATCGCGTTTGACTGATCCGCAGCGACGCGGTACGTTTGGGCTGCGTTGATTGCGGATCGGACGCTCGAAGGGATAGGGTGCAACAGAGGAACGGACGGGCGTCGCGCCGATTGGTCCCCCGTCGGGAAGCGTATTCCGTTCGCCAGGGTGAGGTGAAGCCGCTGCCGGCAATCCGCGCTCCGGTGACCGCCGAGCAGTGATCGTGCGGGGAGCTCCAACTGACATGGCTGCTGCTGCCATCAGAGTCGTGAACGAGCATGATCATCCGTGGGTCGCGGCCCTGCTGAAGGAGTATTGGGCGTCGACGGAAATCGTGACGCGCGGGCGGGTTCATCAGGCCGACCGCCTGCCGGGATTCATCGCGGAGGTCGACCACCGTCCGGTCGGACTCTTGACGTATCACGTTGCAGACGACCAGTGCGAGATCGTTTCGTTGAACAGCCTGCGCGAGGGCATGTGGATCGGGTCGAGTCTGCTTGACGCGGCAAAAGAGGCGGCCCAGGCGGCCGGCTGCCGGCGAATGTGGCTGATCACGACCAACGACAACCTCGCGGCGCTGGGGTTTTACCAGAAGCGCGGCTGGCGGCTGGTCGCCATTCACCGCGACGCGCTCGAGGAATCGCGGCGGCTCAAGCCGGAGATCCCGCCGGTCGGCATCGATGGCATCCCCGTGCGCGACGAGATCGAGCTCGAGATGTTGCTGTAACCGGCGGGTCGCGGCGATGATTATGGCGTCGTGGGCTCGCTGGCCCGCGAAGGCTCGTCCACTTCCAACAGCGCCTGCCAAGTTTCCGGCTTGCTCCAGTGATGCAGCCGGCGACCGTTGAGGAAGAGGACCGGGATTGCCTCGACGCCGAGCTGCTTGCCCAACCCGACGTCCTCCTGGACGCGGCGGGCCACTTCCTCTGAATCGAGCGCCTTCGAGAATGCGGCGTCATCGAGTTCCAGCTCGGCGGCCCAGCGTGAGTAAGGCGCGTTTTCGAGCTCGTTGAGCCGTTCATAGAGCAGGTCGCGCATCTTGAGGAATCCCTCCGATCCACCCACGACCCGGGCCGCCTCGGCCGCCAGCGATGCCCCGCACGCCGCCGGATGCGCGCTGCGCTGCACGCCGTCGTTGCACGACCGGTCGAGCGGAAAGTGGCGGTAGCTCACGCGCAGTGCTCCGGGGTGCTCTTCCATGACGGTGCTCAGCGTGTCGTACGCCGATTTGCACGCCGGGCATTGATAGTCGATGAAGACGACCACGGTGTTAGGTGCGGTGGGGTTGCCGGCGTGGGCGGGCTGCTCATCGGTGAGCGCGGTCTGGAGCGGCTGGCGCTGGTACTGCCAGCGGACGTATTCCGGGTCGTCGACGATATTCACGTAGGCCCGTTGCCAGCGGCTGCCCGAATTGCTGGCCAGCAGAATGAGCGTGATCGTCAGATGCAGGAGGAAGAGGAGCGTACCCGACGTCAGTGTCGCGAGCGCCAGCCTGCCGCGCGGATGTGGGGCGAAGTTCTCGCGCTCGCGCGTCCACGGAAACGCGACGATCGTCAGCAGCAGCAGTCCCCCGTTGAGCGCGTGCGTAGCCACGCAGCCGAGGCACCACCGGTGCAGGACGTTGCCCATCACGTGAATCATCAGGAGCGAGATCAGCGCCCCGCAGCCGATGACCATGGTGATCAGCAGGTGCCAGGCCCAGCGGCTGCGCGTCGGCGGCCCCACAAAGAGATACCACAATCCGACAAACGCGAAATAACCCATGCCGAACGTGGCAACCGGGATCCGCGCGGCTCCCGGGCGGTTGCCGAGCCGGATCGACGCCCAGCTCGAATTGAGCACCGACTGGCAGTCGAGCGTCTCGGAAGGGTCGGCGGCTGCTCCGCACTCGGCCTGCAACCAGGGTGTGCTGGCCGCCAGGCCCAGGCTCAGCCTGACCAGGTCGAGACTGAACCACCAGCCTGCCAGCGCCAGCACGACGGCGGTCCAGCGGATCCAGCTTCGCGGTGGTCGGTAAACCAGCGATGTTGATTGGGGTCGTTCGGATGTCGCTTCCATCGGTGCTCACACCAAGCATTGTCCGGGAGAGGCGGACGTTCAGCCGCGCCGCCGTGCCAAAGGGCGTCAGTATACGCGAGGTGGGCGAGAGGTGTCGCCGCCGGCTCGGCGGTCAGCCCGGCAGCTGCAGGCAGCAGCCGATGATCGGGTCGACGTTGACGGCGGGGTCATCGAAGCTGGTCAGCCGCTGTTCGTAGTAGTACCACCAGCAGATCGCGACGTGCAGGTAGACGGCCAACAGGAGCCAGCAGCCCAGTTCGGCCACCCGGTGCCGACGGTAGACCAGCAGGATGGTCGAGCTGATCAGCAGCAGGGCCAGCTTGTAGCCGACGAGTGCCGCCGACGATCCTCCGATCAGCTTCGCCGCGACCGGGTTCAGCTCGATGAACCCGCTGTGAAACGATTCCAGGAGCGTGTACCCGAGGTCGAGGACGTTGATCACCCAGACGGCGCCGAGCACGAGCAGAATCCGCCGCGCTCGTGTTAGCCAACGGAACGATGCCGGCAGCGCGCTGCGCGGCCGAGCCGGGAGTCCGCGCCCGGCGCGCGGGGGTTGCAGGGCCCCTGATGGTGCTTCGAAAGTGCTCACGGGAAGGATATCGGCAGATTCCGGGCTGGAATGCACACATTGCGCTCAGCAAACGTCTGGGTGCTCAGGAAGCCTCTCGGGTCCAATCATTATCGGGCGACGAGCGCCTGCGTCTGCTCTCGGCGATGAAGCCTCACCACTGTTGATATGCAGGTCGCGGCATGACAAAACGCCCTTCGCCCGCGGTCGACGGGCCGACCCGCCGGTGCTGGCGGGCCTAACTGCGGCATGCGCGGGCTGCGGGAGTCTATCTGCCTTTGAAGATGCCGAACGGAATTCCCTCCGGGTCGCTGGCAATCGCATACCAGCCGACTTTGGGGATTTCGGTTTCGCCTTTATGGACCGTGCCCCCGCCGGCCCTGACCTTCTCGAGCGTGGCCGCGATGTCATCGACCAGGAAGTAGACGGTCATGCACGGGCCGGGGGCTTCGTCCGGTCGCTTCATCAGCCCCCCTTCGGGCTCGCTGCCGGTCTTGATCATCGTGTATCCGGGGAAGGACCGGTCGTTGAACTCCCAGCCGAGGACGCTGCCGTAGAACTGCTTGCATTTCTTCGGATCGTCACTCAGGAACTCGAAGTGGCACAGTGGGCTTCCCATCGTTTTCCTCCTGGATGCGGGTCGAGAGGGGATGTCCGATTCGAGGGCAGTTTCCGAGCAAACCCTTCGGAATGCAACCTGTTTTTCAGGGAAGCTTAGGAGACCGAGACCGCATCAGGGGGATCGTCGAAAGGCCGCTCGCCACGTTGGCAGCGGCCTGCCCGCCGAGTATAGTGCGCGACTTATGCGGCTTTCGGCCAGTGAATACGCCGTTCGCTTGAGCTGCGGGCTCGGGCTGCTCCTGATGCCGGCGGTGCAAGAGAAGCTCTGCGCCTGGCCGGTCCCGGTGGAGTCAGCGTCACCGCAGAGCACTGAGCCGATCAGCCCACCCACCTCCAACGAGCAGCCCAAGCAGAAGAAGAAACAGCCGTTGACACTGGCGGCGATGCTGCCCGACGCGGTGGCGCCGCGTTGGCCGGGCCATGCGCTGCTGATGGCGGGGCAACGCGTGCGTACACTGCCGGTCGCGACATGGATGGACGGTCCGGCGGGTTTCGACGACCAATCGGGGGCCGGCCCGGGTTCTGACACGCTAGTCGCTAGCACCTGGTCGCATCGCCCCACGCCGCAGCTATTGCCGACGCTTGATGCCAGCGGCCCTCGATCGCATCGTGCGTACCGGCACGTCTTTCGGACGAGCATCCTGAGAACCGGACCGCCGCGCTCGTAGTCCACGGAGCGGGCTGTTCCGCGCGCAGTGTGGCGGTTGACGTCGCCCGGGCGCGGGGCGGCGGTGGTTTTCACAGTTCGTTTGTTGACCGACAAGAGGAATTCAGCATGTGGGAAAAGACTTTGCCTCAACGCTTCATCCTGATCGGCGTTGTGCTGCTGATCGGCATATGGCTAATCACGCCGCCGAGCGAGAAGCTTCGCGGGGGCTTGGACATCGAGGGCGGCGTGTCGATGATCTTTGAGATCCAGGAAGAGGAGGGGGAAGACAATCCCCGTCTCGCCGAGGATATGAAGCGCCTGCTGCAGAAACGCGTCGACCCGAAAGGGGTGTTCGACCTGAAATGGCGGGCGCTGGGACGCAACCGTCTCGAAGTCCAGATGCCGTTGCCGCCGGAGGAGAACAAACAGCTCAAGGCGGACTTCATCGCTGCCCGTGAGGCGTTGCTGGCGACGAACATCAGACGCGGTGCGCTGGAGGCCGCCCTACTGATGACTGGTGAGGAGCGTGAGGCCCGGCTTGTGGAGTTAGCGGCCGACTCGGCCGAGCGCGAGCGGCTCTTGCGCGAGGCGGCGGCGGCGTACGACCAGTACACCAAGGCGCGCCAAGTGTACGAGGATGCCCAGGAAGCTGAGGCCCAGGGGACCGAGGACGAGGCCCGACCCGTGGAAGGGTCGGAGGATCCGGCGCCAGACACTCAGCCGACTACGCAGCCCTCGCTATCGGAGCTGCGGCTGGCACGGCGTGACGCGCTGGAGGCGTTGGAAGACGCGATCGACGCGGTGTTGCGGACCAACTTCGACGATCGGCGTTTCCAGGAAGTGCTCGATATGGACCCCGGCTCGCCGCGGCGCAAGAGCAGTCTGAAGGATTTGCGCGAGCACTACCCCAACCTGGTAAACGAGATCGACCTGGTGGTGGAGAAGCACGCCGCCTGGCGCGCCCGGCGGGCGTTTCTGGAAGGGCCGGCGGACTTGCGGCGGCTGTTGCGTGGGGCCGGTGTGCTCGAGTGGCGCATTCTGGCCGAACCGAGCCCGGACAACATCACGAAATACGACCGCTACCGTGAACAACTCCAGGAGCGCGGGAAGCGGCCGGCCGAGGGGGACGACGTGCAGTGGTTCCCGATCGACAACCCGCTGGCGTTCCTCAACTTGGATTCGCCGGCTGAACTGCGCGACTACGATCCGCGCTCGGCGCAACTCTGGGTGGTGGATAAACGCGACGACCAGTGGTTCGTACTGGCCAAGCGTGGGGCCGAGCATGGCATGCTGGCTACCCGCGGCGCCGGTCGAAAGTGGCGCCTCAAGAGCGCCTACGTTACCCATCAACAAGGGCGTCCCGCGGTCGGCTTTACGCTCGACGCGGTCGGCGGCCCGATGTTCGCGAAACTGACCGGGCAGAACATCGACAAGCAGCTCTGCATCTTCGTCGATGACGTCGCCTACTCCTCGGCTAACATCCAGTCGCGGATCTCCACCTCGGGCGTCATCACCGGCGATTTCAGCCGCGAGAAGATCAACTATCTGATCCAGACGCTTCAGGCCGGCTCGCTGCCGGCCCGGCTCAAGGACACCCCGCTCAGCGAGCGGACCATCGGCTCCGATCTGGGGCATGAAAACCTGAGCAAGGCCTTCAAGGCCGGCGTGGCGGGCGTGATCGCCGTCGCGGTCATCATGCTCGTTTACTACCTGGTGAGCGGGGCGATCGCGAACGTGGCCCTGCTGATGAACATCATCCTGGTGCTGGCGGCAATGTCGATGTTGGGAGCGCGTTTCACGCTGCCGGGCATCGCCGGCGTGATCTTGACGATCGGCATGACCGTCGATGCGAACGTGCTGATCTTCGAGCGCATGCGCGAGGAGAAGGCCCGCGGCTCGTCGCTGCGGATGGTGATCAAGAACGGGTACGACAAGGCCTTCAGCACGATCATCGACGCCAACATCACCACGCTGCTGATCTGCGTGATCATCTATTACGTCGGCAGCGAGGAGATCAAAGGTTTCGGTCTGACGCTCGGCTGGGGCATCGTTTGCAGCTTGTTCACGGCACTGTTCGTGACGCGCAGCATCTTCACGCTGCTGGCCAAATACGGCCTGATCACGGACGTGACCACGCTGCAACTGATTGGGGTGCCGAACATCGACTGGTACGCCAAGCGCAAGTTCTTCATCCCGGTGTCGCTGGCCCTGATGGTCTTCGGCCTGTTTCTGCTCTACGAGCGCGGCATGAAGGACACGCTCGATGTCGAGTTCCTCGGGGGGGTCAGCGTCGAGGTCGCCCTGAAACCGGAGGCCGCCGCCGGTTACGACGACGTTCGCATCAAAGAGCTGCTTACGCAGGTCGGCGACGCGATCAGCGCGGACGGCAAGCGGCTGGCTGAGGCGACCATCACAGGGGTCCCCGGTGATCCGACTGCCTTCCGCGTCGAGGTTCCCGACGTCGCGGCACCGCGCCTGGCCGCCATGATCACCGAGCCGCTCGAAGCGGCCGATCTGCTGCAGCGCGGCGGCGTGGACGCGGCCTCCCACCCCAATGCGGTGATTCTGCGGAGCAGCGGCCAAGCCACACCAGAGACGCTCCAGCTTGCGATCCGCGACTTGGCCGGCACAGGCGAATTCAGTGTCGCCCTGGCCGGTGGAAACATCGGACATGCGAACATCGGCATGGTGACCGAGACCGGCAGCCCCGAGGAACGCGGACGCTACTGGAACATCACCACTACCGAAACAAACAAAGCCCTCGTCCAGTATGCCGTGGTCGAGGCCTTCGGCGACGATCTCCAGATCCAGCCGCGGATTTCGTACGTCTTCCGCGGCGACGGGACCGAACCATACCCCATCACCAACCGCCGGCTCGAAGCCACGATCCCGGGGTTGCCTGAGGGAGCCGGTGGGGACGTCACGGATCATCTCGGCGGCGCGGCCCTGTACTTCGACCAGTTGTCGCCGCCGCAGACGATTCAGGCGCTCCACGATCGTCTGCGCAGCATGCGCCTCCAGCCCGACTACCAGGATCTGCCGTGGCGCGATTTCAAGGTCTTCGGCGTCAAGCAGGCCGGCGTGACTCGGGAGGTTGTCGAGGGAGCAGAGACGGATGTGCCGCTGTACAGCGGCATCGTCGTCGCGGTCGGCGATCCGGCGATCGTGTACGAGGAAGACCGCGACGTGTGGTCGACCGAGTTGGCCGAGCCCGAGCTTGGTTTGGCCCGGGCGACGTTCGACAAGGAGCAGACGCTGCGGAAGGTGACGCAGTTCAAGCCGCAGATCGCCGCCCAATCCACCACGCGGGCCTCGCTGGCACTGCTGCTGTCGTGGGCGATGATCATCGCCTACCTGTGGATCCGCTTCGGACGGCCGGTTTACGGCCTGGCCGGCGTGGTCGCCCTGATCCACGACGTGTGCATCGCGCTGGCGTTTGTCGGGATCAGCGGTTGGCTGGGCGGGGCCCGCCACCCGATCGGCAACGCCTTGCTGATCAGCGATTTCAAGATCGACATGACGATCGTGGCGGCCTTCCTGACGATCATCGGTTACTCGATCAACGACACGATCGTGGTCTTCGACCGCATCCGCGAGACCCGCGGGCGGCTCGGGGTGGTCTCGTCCAAGATCATCAACCAGAGCATCAACCAGTGCCTCTCGCGAACCTTGCTCACCAGCGCGACCACCTTTATCGTGCTGCTGGTGATGTACATCTTCGGCGGCACCAGCATTCGCGGGTTCAACTACTGCATGATGATCGGCGTGATTACCGGGACGTACTCGTCGATCGCGGTCGCTTCGCCGCTGCTGATGGCGCGGTTAGGTCGGGTCACGGCTCAGCCGGCGGTGCGGTAAGACCAATCGGCGGCAATTTGGCCTGTTGACCTGGCCGACTGACGGTATAATGCCTGGAAACCGCGTCCGGAAGATGCGGGTCCCACGTTTTTGAGGGGTAGTGTGACATGCGCGCTGAAGTGAAAGTCGGGTTGATCGTCGGTGTGGTCGCGATTGCGGGGGCCGCGATCTGGTGGTTCCGCGGAAGCCGAGAGGAGTTGGATTCCTTGCCGGTCGACAAGCGGACGATGGATGCGACGGCTGCAGGCGAAACCGCGCTGGTCGGTGACGTCACGCCCGCCAGGGCGGATGCCCGTCGCTCCGGCAGGTCGCCCGGCAGGCCGGACCGGACGTCTTCCACCCCTGCTCCGGCCCGTCGAACCGGGCCCGGGGTAGAGCCACGCGGGCAGACAGATACGAAACTCGACCAGCCCCCGGCAACGGCCCGGCCGCGTGCCGTGCCGGGTAGGCAGACATCGCCGTCCGGTCGTCGGGTTCCAGACGAACCGGCTGCGAAGCCAGCGGAACCTTCCGCCCCGGAAGCGAAGCCAAGTCCTGCGGAAGTCGGTCCGACGCCGTCGGAGGCCGGCCCCAGCCGCCTGACTGATTCGCCCGCGCCGGCCGTGCAGCCGCCCCGGCGTCGTGAGACACCTGCGTCCCACTACAAGTCGTACACGATCGAGCGCGGCGATCGACTGATCATCATCGCGCGGGACGAGTACGGCGATGAGCGGCTCTGGAGGGCGATCAAGGCGGTCAATCCCGACCTGGATGAGAACCGTCTGAAGGTCGGCGAAGTTATCAAGCTGCCTTCGCTGGCCGACGCGCAGCGGCTGTTGCGGGCCGAGGCTGAGGGCGCGGTCCCCAAGCCCACCACGCC
>Ga0180434_10004173_pt1 | contig 17737 bp, 8 predicted proteins | sample SS_ome_7_FD_132453 | JGI IMG/M metagenome (GOLD analysis project Ga0180434, IMG submission 132453) | Hypersaline lake sediment archaeal communities from the Salton Sea, California, USA - SS_1_D_2 metaG | ecosystem: Environmental > Aquatic > Non-marine Saline and Alkaline > Hypersaline > Sediment...
CCCGCCGCTGGAATGGTGCGTATTTTCATGATTCCAGGTGCCGCACAAGCGGCATGACGGACTGCGCGGGAATGACGAAATCATACACGCTTTATGGCGCGAACTTATGAATCAGTACACTAGCAAGTGGGTGTTCTTCACGTAACCACTCGCAGGCGCTTCGAGCTTGTATGCCGCCCTGTGAATCGAGCGATCAGCGGACGTAATGGGCAGGACGCATGGGCTGGTAACGTGGGCGGACGGGGGCACGAACCATCCGCCGCGGCGGTCGGGCGACACGCCGCTCGACCGGCGCCTCGTTCTGAACCACCTGTGCCTCTTCGAGCACCACGTCGTCTTCGTAGGCTACCTCGCCGTCGTACACCACCTCGCCCTCGACCAGCTCATGCTCGGAGAAGTTCGGCGGTAGGCCCGACTCGTCGACGACCCACTCCTCGCCCGGCATTGGCTCGCCAACGTCGCTTGCCAGCCCATTGGGCCCCATAGGGCCGGGCCCCGGCGGCAACACCGAGCCGGCGCGGTAAAGCGGATCCGTGCATGCCGGCCCACAGCCTTCGGAAACCACCGGCCCGCAATAGTCGTACGGAGAAGCACACATCATGCAGCCGGAGGAAGCGGCTACCAGGCTTACGAGACAGCCAGCCACAAGAAAGCGATACATGGTCGGCAACCTTTGGGATCGGAGAAGCGAAACGGCAGACGTGCCACGCGCTACAAGTTCGTCTGTAACGCTATCTTCGGCCAAAAAGTCGGCCTAATCCGCATTTTCCGCCAAAAGAACGCTGGAAACTCGTCCGAAGGGGCGGAGGGGATTTTTTCCAAACCACCCATCATTCGCAGACTACCGCAGCGTGCCCGCTCATTGTTTCTCAGCTCGCCTCACTCGAAGAGCAAATAGCCAAACCCTTCCGGCACGACGCGCACCGCCGCCGGCGTGCTCCACGACTGGAAACCGATCGGCGGGACGGCTCGTTGCAGGCCGACGGCCCAAACGTCGCGCGGCCCCGGCCGCCGGCCGATGAGCTGATCCAGCGCAATGGCCGCTTCGGCCGTCCACGCGTTCTCCTCGCTGCCGCCGGCGACGAACCAGGTGGGGTTCCAGCTCGCGTCGCCCCAGCACGCCTCGGCCGGCCGCCCCTGGTGGTCGATCGTCAATCGGTACCAGGTCGCATAGTCGCGGTCGAGGTCCAGAAGCAATTCAACACGGTCCTCGGCCGACAGGTCGGGGTCGCGGGTGCGAGGGCCTTTGGCCGGTTCATAGGCCGCGCCCGACGCCCGGGGGCAACGCGCGGCCAGATAGAGAAACTCCGCATCGTAGGCCAGCCGCACTTCGGCCGGCGCCGGCGGATCGGCCGACGATGGCGGCTCGCCCGGGTGTTCGAGTCGCGCCGGTTGGGCACGCTGCCAGAGCGGCTCGTCGAGCAGCCCATCGAGCTTCGGCTTCGCGTCGGTGCGGACACATCGAAGTACAGGCTTCGGCGGCATGCCCTCGGGCTTCGCCAACCACGCCTCGCCTTGGGCACACGCCCACCAGGCGTCCTGTTCCTGCTTGTGACGCAGCGTGAGGAAGTAGCGCTGGGCATCGCCGGGAAAGCCGCGGCGGCGGTCGGCCACCGCCAAGGGAAACCGCACGGCCGGCTCGGCGAACAGCTCGGGCCAGGTCCGCTCGATCTGCTTACCCCACTGCGCCGCCTGCTCGGCCCGAGCGCCCGGCGGCGACGTGTCCAGCGCCAACGCCGATCCGCCGGGCGCGGCAATACGCTGATCGCCTTCGACACGCCAAGCCGGCTCGCTACCGGCGTAGTATTGGACCAGCCACCGCACGGCAGATCGGGCCAGCGGGTGGCCCGGCGCGCGGTCGGCCAGTAGCTCGAACGTCTCGGCGGCCAGCTCCCATTGGCCGGCCCGGTAATACTGCTGAGCCAACTCGAACAGCGTCCAGGCCGTCCCGTCGGCATCCATGCCGCGGGTCAAGTCGCTCGCTTGGGCCAAGATAGCCGAGGCGCGTTGCGGATGCTGCCGGCTTTGGGCGACGATCGCACGGATGTTGCGGCGCCGCTGGGCCGCCTGCTTGAGAGCGGCAATGCTCTCCAAGGCGGGGTCGATCGCTTCGCGCCGTGCCTCGCCGCCGGGTGTCAGGCGAATGCCGCTAAACAGGTCGCAATCGCCCGGCTCGTGTGCCACGCGACTGAAAAGCAGCCGGAAGCCTAACCGGTCGGGCCCGGCGTCGAATTGCCGGCTCAACAGACCCCGTGGCATCGCCGCCACATCGGCCAGCGTCTTGCCGAGCCGGGTGGCTAACTGCGAACCGCTGAGTTCCGTGCTCCCGCCGTCGTCGCCGGACGCGACGGCGTAGACCTTCTTGACCTGCCACGGCTGTAAACCGCCCCGGACGAGCTGTGGTGTATGGCGGGTCGCATCGGCTGCGTCGTCGACGGCCTGGAGCACGGTCTGCTGGACTAGCTCGCCTAGCGGGTCGTCGGCGGCGTGGGTAACAATCACCTCCGGCCGCCAAATGCGAATGGCGCGGACGACCCGACAGCCGAGTTCATCAAGCCCTTGGGCGTCGTTTACCCGATCCCACCGCGCGACAATCTGCCGGGCACCCAGCGGCAAGCCCTCCTGCCCCAAGGGGAACCGCCAGGCCACGCTCGCCGCGCTGCCGCCGACGCCGACAACCGCCTCGCGAAGCCGATCGGGCGCGGGCGCCCGTTCCCATGCCTCGCCGCCATCGCGGCATCCGAGCACCGTGAGTCCGCCGAGGTAGCCCTCGTTGCCGGAGACTTCGGCCAGCAGTTCCAGCGGAAGCTCCTCGTCGGTGCCGAACAGCCCGAGCAGGGCCAGCCGACTGCCGCCGCTTCGTTGCCGGTGCCAGGTTTGCCCGCCATCGTCGGTGGCCAGGATCGTGCCCAAGGCTCCGACGGCCCAGCCGTGCTGGTCGTCGATGAAGTGTAGTGCGTCGATTGGCAGCGTGGTGCCGGTAGTCAAGACGGTCCAACTACGGCCGGCGTCGGCGGTATGGAAGACGCGGGTGCCGGGCGATCCGGCGATCCAGCATTTCGGCCCACGGACGGCCAGGGATCGAAAGTCGAACTCGGCGGCGGCTTCGGGAAAGCTGTCCGGCGGGGTCTGCCAGCTTGCCCCGAGGTCGGCGGTCAAAAGCACCAGACCGCCGTCGCCAACCAGCCAACCGTAGCGTGGCGGCACCAACTGCATCTGTCGGAGGTTGCGTAGGCCGAACCGGCCGACGCGCGTCGGGCCGACCTCGCCGCGCTGGACCATGCCGGCTGTCCCGCGCCGGCCGGCCAGAACACCTGTTTGCGGGCCGAGGAAATCGCCCGTCAGCCAAGCGGTCAACGGCTTACCCGGCACCGGCGTCCAGCTACGCCCGCCGGTGTTGGTTTGCAGGACGCCGGTCGGAAACAATGCGGAGGGGCAGCCGACGGCCCAACCGTGCCGCAGGTCGACGAATCGGGCCTTCTTCAGCGTCGGCAGCGGCACGGCGGCACTGTGGCGCCAATGTCGGCCGCCGTCCTCGGTCCGCAGCACCGTGCCCGAGGTGCCGTGGCTGAACGGCTGCGTCCGCCCGCCGACCACCCAACCGGTTTCCCGGTCGATGAACCAGACCGACTCCAACGGGCAATCGACGCCCGACTCTTGCAGCCGCCACCTTCGGCCGCCGTCGTCGGTATGCCAGATGGTTCCGCGGTCGCCCACGGCCCAGCCGAGCCGTGGGTCGACGAAGCAGACGTCGGCCAGCCGTGCGTCGCTGCGCATTTGCGGCGAGTTCATCGGGTTGGCGTCAGTTTGCGTCGCCGTCTTTCCCGACGCAACCGGCGGCATTTGCAGAGCCAGAAGCAGGCCGATCAGCCCAACACCGTTCATCGCGTTCCTTCCGTGGTGGGGGGATATCTTGTGGACCGAATTGCTATTGTAGACAGAAGTACCCCCTACCGGAACCTACGATTTTGCCCGACCCTTGTGCCACCTTTTGCCCTTACTCCTGGTTCCCGGGGCGTAGCGGAGCCATGCCGGGGCATCGCCGCGACGCAAGCGCTCCGAAGAGCAGCCGCTCCAGCGGGCGTGAGGGAAATGCCCCCCGGTAGAGCCATCGGTGGTTTGCCTGGCTGGCCGGGCCGCATTATACTTCAATCTGGCAGGGCCTCAGGTCTCTTGGTCAAGGAGATGTCGAATGGTGCGACGGAAGCTGACACTCGGGTTGCTGTTGTTGCTGTTGGCGGCGGGGCAGGCCACGGCCGCCACCGAACCGGGCGCCGCGCCCGCCGAGGACGACTATTACGAACTCTACAAGCTCCTGGTCGACACGATGGACCAGGTCGAGCGCAACTACGTCAAGCCGGTCGACCGTCGCGAGCTGGTCGAAGCGGCCATCGAGGGCGTGTTGACCAAGCTCGACCCCTACTCCAGCTACATCGGCCCCGAGCGGATGGGCCGTTTCCGCGGCAGCGTGGAGAATGAATTCGGCGGCATCGGCATCCAGGTCGGCATGGAGAACGGCCGGCTCCAGGTCATCAGCCCCCTGGTCGGCACACCCGGCTATCGGGCGGGCCTGATCGCGGGCGACTGGATTGCCAAGATCGACGGCCAGCCGACCGAGGGGCTCACGCTCGACGCGGCGATCGAGCGGCTCAAGGGCAAGCCGGGCACCGCTGTGAACCTGAGCGTCGTCCACCCCGGCGCGACCGAAGAGGTCGACGTCGCCATTACGCGCGAAATCATCCACGTCCAAACCGTTCTGGGCGACCACCGCAATGCGGACGACACCTGGAACTATCTCCTCGACTCGCAGCGACGCATCGCGTATATTCGCCTAACGGCCTTCGGGCGCAGCACGCCCAAGGAGTTGACCTGCGTGCTGCGGGACCTGACGAAGGAAAAGCTGCGCGGATTGATCCTGGATTTGCGGTTCAATCCCGGGGGGCTGCTGCATGCGGCGATCGAGATTTCCGACCGGTTCGTCGCGAGCGGCACCATCGTCAGCACCGACGGCCGCAACAGCCCGAAACGTACCTGGGAGGCCGAACAAGCAGGCACGTTCGAGGGCTTTCCGATGGTCGTGCTGGTTAACCGCTACAGCGCCAGTGCCAGCGAGATCGTCGCGGCCTGCCTGCAGGATCATCAGCGTGCGGTGGTCATCGGCGAGCGGACCTGGGGCAAGGGGAGCGTGCAGAACGTGATCGAGTTGGAAGGGGGCGACAGCGCGTTGAAGCTGACCACGGCCAGCTACCATCGGCCCAGCGGCAAGAACATCCATCGGTTCGCCGACGCCAAGGAGACCGACGAGTGGGGTGTATTGCCCAACGAGGGCTTTGAGTTGAAGTTGGACACCAAGGAGATGTTGGCGGTGGTCGAAGACCGGCGGCAGCGCGACATCGTGCGTCCGCATCTCCCGGAAACCGAGCCGCGACAGCCGAAGGCCGACGATCCGGCGTCGCAAGCCGAGGCGGAATCGGCGGCCGATCGGGCGGCTGACGCTGAAGCTGACGCCGGAACCGAACCCGAGTCGGTCGCGTCGACGCAGAGCGGCTCGGCGGTCGACCGCCAGTTGCGGAAGGCCTTGGAGTATCTCAGCGACGAGCTTGCCCGGGCAAAATGATGCATATCCTGACAATCGAAACGACGTGCGACGAGACCTCGGCGGCGGTGGTGACCGACCGGCTCGAGGTCCTCGGCTCGGTGGTCGCCTCGCAGGACCGGCTCCACGAGCGGTTCGGCGGGGTCGTGCCCGAGATCGCTTCGCGCGCCCATGTCGAGCGGATCCTGCCGGTGGTCGATCAGGCACTTCAGCAGTCGGGGTTGGCGCTGGCCGATCTCGACGCCGTGGCCGTGGCCAATACGCCGGGACTGGCCGGGTCGCTGTTGGTGGGGCTGGTCGCCGCGAAGTCGCTCTGCGTGGCGCTGGACATCCCGCTGGTGGCCATCAATCATCTGCAAGCCCATATTTACGCCTGCCGCCTGGCGGCCGGGCGCGAGGTCTTTCCGTGCGTGGGCCTGATCGTCAGCGGCGGACACACCAACCTGTATCGTTGCAGCACACCGCTGGAATTCGAACTGCTGGGCGCAACGACCGACGACGCGGCCGGCGAGGCCTTCGACAAGGTCGCGGCCATGCTCTCGTTGCCCTACCCGGGCGGGCCGTCAATCCAGCGTGCGGCCGAGCAGGGCGACCGGCGGGCGTACCGATTTCCTCGCGCTATGCTCCAGGATGACCGGCTGGACTTCAGCTTCAGCGGCCTGAAGACGGCCGTGCGCTACCAAATCGTCGGGCCGGGGAAGATCGATTTCTCGCAGCTCGATCTGCCGACGCAGCAGGTCGCCGATCTGGCCGCCAGCTTCCAGGAAGCGGTCGTCGATTGCCTGGTGGGCAAGGCCTTCCAGGCATTGGACAAGATCGGGCTGAAGACGCTTTGCGTCGGCGGCGGCGTGGCGGCCAACGCACGGCTCCGCCAGCGGCTGACCGACGAGGCCCAGCGCCGCGGGGTCGAATTGCACATCGCGCCGTTGGCGCTATGTACCGACAATGCCGTAATGGGCGCCATTGCCATCGAACGCCTCAAAGCGGGGCTGACCGAACCACTCGACCTGGACGCCTACCCGGGTGTTCTCCGCAGCCAAGGCGCATAGCCCGGGTTATTCATCCCGCAGGACGGATTTGCACCCCGTCCATGGGACAAAGAGACGCACTACAAGTCGATCCTACAGCGTCAGCCTGTTTGGGCGAATGCTCCGTCGCAAAACAGAGAACGCCCCGGCGATACCGCTGCCGGGGCGTTTTGGCTTGATGAATGGACAATGTTCGGCGGCATTGTGCCTAGAACGCGCCGCCACCGGTACCGCCACCCGTGCCGCCGGTACTGCCCCCGCCACCCCCGGTGCCGCCGCCGAACTGGCCGCTGAAGCCCTGGCCGCCGGTGCCGCCACGGCCTTGGGTGTTCTCGCCGGTAGACGAGTTGAACACATTCACCTCGGCCACCCCGGAAAACAGCGGCACGCAGGTGATGCGCACGTACCGTCGGTCGGCCGAGATCACGGCAGTGGCTGCCAGGTTGGCGCCTTCGGGCAGGGTGATGATGACCGGCTGGTAGCCGACGGCGCTGCTGCCGAAGAAGGGGACCGAGCCGCCTTGGTTGCTGTTGTTCCGGGCGGAGGCGTAGCTTCCCAGCGCCCGCGGGTCGACCGCCGCGGCAAGCTGCTGGGCGAGTACCTGGTGGTTGACCGCCAGTTGCGCCTGGGCCGCATTGGCCACTTGCTGCTCTTCCAGCGGTTCGTTCCGACGGCCGTCGGCCAGGTCGAAGACGACGACCGCTTCGTCGTTCTTCAGTGGGATGCGTTTGCTGACCACGCGGCCTTTCTCGGTGCCGAAGTGGGTATGCACATCGACCTTCACTTTGCCGGCGGTCACTTCGCCCCAAACCCGCCGCACGAGCAGGCGGTAGGTTCCGTCGAAGCCGCGCGGGCAGACGTAGGTCTCCTGATAGCCCTGGGCGTCGTCGGTCCCCAATTGCGAGGAGGCGTCGCCGATCAGCACACCGCCGGCGGTCGTTCGCGGATTCCGCAGCGAGCAGACCGTGCCGGCGGGCTCCTCGACGAGCAGGTCGACGTCGGCCCGACCGGTGAAGGAGACGGTTACCACGACGTCGCGCTGGACCGCTTCATTCAGGGCGGCTTCGAAGGCCTTCGCCTCGGGGAGCCGTTTCTCCTGGCGGAGCCGCTCCAAGGTGGCCTTGGCGACATGGAGGCCGGTCTTCCAGATGTCTTGCTGCTCGGCGCGCCAAGCTTGGCTGAGGATTCCCACGCAGGCCCATTGGATGCCGGCAACGTCGTCCAGCCGTTGAGCCGCTTTGAGGCCGAGCACGTAAGGCTCCGCCTGAAGCGGCGCGAGGTTGGCGGCCTGTCGGAAGAGTTGCAGGGCCCGATGGTCCAGGCCGATGCGGCTGAGGTAGCCGCCGACGTACATCAGATCGATCCAATTGGTGCTGAAGTCGACGGCCGACATGACGGCCCGCTCGATCTGCTGCCGATCGCGCCCGTCGGCCTGCATGGCCAGAGCCATGGCCTCATACATCCAGGGCTGGGCCTGACGGTGGCGCAGGGCGGCCTGGAGCATGGCAATGACGTGGTCGTACTTCTGGTCGTTCATCAGCCGGCGGGCGGCGTCGCGCACGGCGGCCGGTTGCGGGTCGTTTGCCGAGAAGTAGTTCTCCCAGACCTGGTCCGGATCCGCGTTGGGGCCGATCTCGACTTGGATCTTCTCGGCCCGGGCCGCTTCGCCGGGTGCTGCCGCGGGAGCCTTCACCGCGTCGACGCTGGCCGGCACATCGTCCTGGATTGAGAAAGCGCGGAACCCGCCGGGCGGAATGTTGTCGGGGACCAAGTTACCGGGCACATTGAACATACCACCGCCCATGCCGCCGCCGCCCATGCCGCCGCCCATCATGCCGCCGCCCATGCCGCCACCCATGCCGCCGCCACCAAAGGCGCCGCCTTGGCCGCCGCCGAAGCCGCCACTCATACCCTGGCCAAAGCCGCCGACGCCGCCCAGCCCGCCGAAGCCACCGGAGAATCCGGCCTGACGAATCGGAAGCACCAGGTCGGCAACCGGATAAACTTTGGTCGTCAGACGATTCTGGGCCTCTTCGGGCGTGGTGATCAGCAGCACCTCATCCTGAATCACGTAGGTGAGGTCCATTTCCCGCAGCATCAGCCGAAGCGCCGAACGCAGCGAAATCCCCTTCAGGTTCTTCGTGATCGGCATGTCGGTGCCGAAGCCCACGTCCTCCAGGGCCTTTTTGTCGATCTGGATCTCGATGCCGTGGAACTCCTTCAGCCACTCGATCACGTCGGAGAGCGGCTGCTCGATGAACTCCAACTGCGTGGGCGAATCGAGCGCATCGAGGATGTCCTTCTCCGCATTGCCGCGGCTGGCCAGGTCCATCGACTTGTACTTCTCCGAACGCCGGGCAGTCAACTGCTGCCAGAACTCGGGGTCCGGGTAGACGATCGGCGGCTCGTCGGGGAACGGGATGTGCGACTTCTCCACTTGAGTCAGCGTGTCGATCACCCCCTTCTGCCGCGCTACCCGCAAGGCCATCGCCTCGGTGTAGTAGCCGGTGATCCGAGCGTTGAGCGTCGCCGACACGGGAACCGGATTGTCCGGGGCCAACGCCTGCGCCTCGGCCGCCGCCACCTCCTCGGCCAGACGGTAGCGTCCCTCGTCCATCAGGGAATTGAACCGCTCCATCAGTTGTTGCACCCGCTGCTGATCGCGCAGCAGGTTCTCGGCCAGAAGGGCCCGTTCCCGCGCCGTCGCCAGTCGCTCGTAGAGCATCTTTCGCCGCTCTTCGGTCTCGATCTTCCGCCGGCTGGCCTCGCTGAGCGCGCCTTGAATCACGTCGACCAGCCGATCGCGGGTCTCCGGCCTCAAATCGGGCGCCTGCCGGACAGTCTCCAGTGTCTGCTTCAGTTGGTTGATGGCCGCGTCCGGCTCGGTGCCCATCAGGCCGCGGGCCTGATTGATGGCGTTCTGCACCTGGGTCTGGATCACTTGCGAAACCAACTGGTTCTGCTCGCTCATCGCCTCGAGCATTCGGCCGTCGCCGGGGGCGCCGGCGATCGGGCCGACCATGTTCAGGTCGCCGCCAAAGTCGCCCTGGCCCGGCACATTGCCGCCACCGAGCGGGACCGCTTGCCCGGCGCCAGTGCCTTCTCCCCGTTGGCCTTTCTTCGCTGCGTCGAGCACGGCCGTCGCCTCCGGATTGCGCGGGTCGCGCTCGAGGGCCTCTTTCGCCAAGCGCTCGGCGTTCTCGAAGCTGCCCGAGGCCAACGCCTGCCGCGCAAGCTGCGTGACATTCTCCACGCCGACGCTGACCGCCTGCCGGGCTTGCGCCAGACTGGCAGTGCCGACCAGCGGCAGACTAACGCCGCCGTCGACCTTGGCCCGATCGACCAGCCGGACCAGGTAGTTGTTGTCCTCGCTCGACTCCGAGGCCGGAATGTCCCAGGCGAGATCCTCGGCCCCGGCGGGGCTGCTCGCCGACATCGTCACTTTCGACGGAGCCTTGTCGGCCGTGCCGACCACCACCGTGTCGCGGTCGCTCCGCAACGGCGGCATCCGCGTGGGATAGACGGTCGTCCCTTCCGGCCAGGAGACATCCTTCGGCCACAGCACGGTCGCATGGGCCGCGGCGGCCAACGCCCGACCCGGCTCCGCGGCCTCGTCGACAATGGCCCCACCGGTCTGCCCGGCCAATGCGCCGAGCAACTGCCGGTCGATCTGGGGGCCGACCGGATAGCTGTTGACCGGGATCTTGGCCTCGGCCAGTTGTTGCGTCAGTTCGCCGAATGCCTCGGTGCCCAGCAGATTGGCGGCGCTCATGCCGTCGCCAAGGTAGACGACCGCGCGAGGATTCTCGTTCGTACTGATCAACCGTTCGGCCGCGGCCAACATCGCCACCTGCATATCGGTCGATCCGAGCGGCACCCGCGCCTGGAGTTGCTTGATCGCCTCGGCCATCTCTTCGCCGCCCGGGGCAACGAACGATTCGCTAAGCGGAACCGCCTGCAAATCAACGGCCATCAACTGCACACGGTCTCCCGCAAGATTGGCCAATAGGCTCTTCAGCACGTCCATCGTCTCTTCGCGGAACGGGCCCGTCTGGCTCGCCGACGTGTCGACCAGAACCACCACGTCACGGGGCCCTGCCACAGGCTCGACCCCTTGCGGCTTCAAGCCCAGCGCGAAGTAGGTTGTGCCGTCGGGATGCGTGTAGCGCTCAAGCCGAGCTGCCTCAGGGCCTGACTGGGCAACCGCCGCAGCCGGCCGGGTCGCCACCGCCGACGCGGCCAGCGCCGCTGTGGCCAGCAAGAACACTGCCCGGGATACCAAGTAACGTCGAGACATGTCCGTACTCTCCTGGAGAAGAAAAGGAAGCGAGCGCCTCGGTTGTCGTGTTCCGGGCCGACAACCCGCACGCGGTGACTCTTCAATTAGCACTCCCACGACCACCGCCGACCGATACGCCCGCCAAATCGCGGAACGCCGAAACCTGACCGATGGCCGGCCGTTGAACAATTGATGCGATACTGACAACGCACGGGCCGGAAGGAAATTGGCCCACCAACTCTCCCTATTCTATTCAAACCATAAGCTGTTTGCCAACGAAAAACCCGAAACCGGCGTGTCTAGCGGGCAAATCGGTCGCCAAAAGCCGGGCTGCGCGACAGGTCGTGCGGGTCAATTATTTTGTGCGGAAAATGCCGCCGCTGGCTCGCCGGAGCATAAGCCCGTAAATCCGTCGTACGGAATGACAAACTGCAAACCTGTCCTATCGAGTGGGTAGTACCACTGTATTACTAAACTGCAAGATCGTGGACTTTTTCACAAAGTTTTGATCCTGCTTTCGAGCGGAAGCTCGAATTGGTTGGCGGCCCTGCCGCCCCGTGGTGAATACTGAGGATGTATCGATGAAAAAGGCCCGAGCGGCGGGTGCCGCTCGGGCCATAAGGCTTTCCGCGAAAACTAGTTCCGGAAACTCATGACGCCGAAAACTCAGAACCGCATGCCGTCGGAGCCGCAATCGTCGCCGGGGAGTTTGCCGAAACGCATCAGCGAAACCACGTTGCCACGAAGCTTCGGGAGGTGCTGGGCAGCTTGCCCGACGACCTCTTCCAGTCGGCCGAACGACGCACTCCCCCAGGTCCGCAAGGCATCGAGCAGGGAGACGCCATCGTCGACGCCCGCCGCGACTTCAGGGGTCTCCAGGATGTTCCAAAGACACATCCCCCAGTGATCCGGCGGGCAGCACACCCCTCCCTGCAGGGAGGAGGCAGCCTCGTCCCTCGGGAGATTCTCCCGCTCGACCAGCCGGATGGTGGCGAGCACCATCGAGGTTTCCAGGACGTCGCTGCTGACCTCGGCCAAGTCGGTTCCGGTGAATCCCTCGAAGAAGCCCACGAACCGCCAGGCCTTCGAGCCGAGCCCGTCGAGATACCGTTGCGTTGCCCGACTCCGCACCTCGTCGGTCTCGCCGCTGAGATCATCGAGCTGCCGCAGGAATGCCAGATCGGCGGCCGTCAGCACCTCGGTAGGCGAGCATTGGCTGATGTCGATCCAGTCGGTCGACGGCTCGGCGGTTGCCTCGACCGCGCCGGCAATATCCTCGACCGAAGACTTGTCGACGAAGGTGGGCCGATGCCCGTACTGCTGGGCCGACTCGGCATGCTCGTACTCCGCGTTGTGTCGGCTTTGGTAGGCGTCGTACTGGTAGTAGTTCGAGTACTCGCCAAACTCCTCGACCTGCCGCGGCTCGTCGGACACATAGGGTTGCTCTTCATTCGGCTGCGCCTCGGTGCCGACGGACGCTTCGTCGTTGGGATACACGTAGGCGTCCTCGTAAGCGTACTCGTAGACGTCTTCGTACGATTCGTGCGCGAAGCCGTCATAGGAGGAGGCGCCTTCCGCGTCCACCTCTTCGATTGGTGCTTCTTCTTCGGCGGAGTCGCTGTCGCTGTCGCTGTCCGCGTCCTCGTAGTCGTAGCTGTATTCGTCACCATAGGGGCCGTATTCATCTTCGTCGTAGCCGTACTCGCCCTCGTCGCCGTAGGTGTCGTACTCGCCGTACCCGTAGTCGTCTTCGTAGGTGTCGTCGTCGTAGGACTCGTCATCCTCGTTGTTCGACTGGGTCACATCCGTCGTCTCGCCATTTTCGGAGCCGTCGGTATCGTCCTGGTACTGTTGGCCATAGGGTTCGTAGCCGCCCTCGTAGCCGTACTCGTATTCGTCGCCATAGGTGTCGTATTCGCCGTAACGGTAGTCGTCTTCGTAGGTGTAGTCGTCGTGGGATTCGTCTTTTTCGTTGTTCGGCTCGGTCGTGTCCGAGTTTGCGTTCGACTCGGACGCGTCGCTCTCAGCGCCATACTGGTCGGCATAGGCGCCATACCGGCCTTCGTACTCGTACTCGTCTTCATACCGGTACTGGTCGTACTGGTCCTCATAGCCATACTCGTAGCCGTGCTCCGCCTCATAGGCGTGCGCGTTAGTGTCATCGGCGTACGGGTCGTCGGTCGTGGCCGCGTCAGTCTCGGCGGCCGCGTTCTGCTGACCGCCAGCGGTGGCCCCCGATGTGTCGGCTTGGGGGTCGTGCTCAAAACTGTAGCAGGCGACCGCCGCAAGTTCGTCACTGCCGGCCTCCGTGGCCGAGCCGCGGAAGGTGACGTCTGGAATGCCCGTCGTACATTCCGTCATCCAATACGGGGGGCACTTCGGGCCGTATTCGGCCAAGGCCCCCGCCGGGGCGCCCGAAAAGCCGAAAGCGACGATCGCCCCAGCCGTGACGGTGCGCAATAGCGATAGGGATACGAAAGAGCAACTCATGTCTCAACATCCTCCCATGAACGAGACCAGGTGCTTGAGCGAGAAAACGATCCTTGAACGTGTCTGAAGCGTGTAGACACCGCTGCCCGCAAAAAGGTATCGGAGCGAACCGATTGCGTTCCTTAAGTAAAGAGGGGTTCCTGCGTAGGAGGCGCAGAGGCTGCCGCACAGAGGTTTGGGGAACTGTAGCTAATACAGGATATTTACGCGGACATTCTCGCCGTTTCGCACTGCGGCGCCCGCGAAATCCGTACGGTTTCATGCCCTCGGCATCGGCCTGCGAGGATTGGTCTGGACGTGCCGAGTTTGCGTGGCTTGTCCACAAAATCGATTCGCCGACAAAAAATTTGGTTCATCCGGATTTCAGTAGTTCCAAGTTTGGGGAGGGCGAGACACTCGCCGACCCGCTGAAACCCCAGAAATCCATGCCTCAGCAGGATATTCGCCCTCCCATTGGAAACCGTTTGCCAGGAAGTTTGGAACTACGGTAGGTGGCGCACGCGGGCGGGGGCCTTTCAGTCGTCATTCCCGCTTGTGCGGGAACGACGGCGTTATCGCTGTGCGGCAAGCGGTGTTGACGAGCGGTTGCTTGCTGAACAAGCTATACTGAACGAGATTAGCTTGCACAATCGGCTCGGCCGCTTTAGTCCTCACAGTGGGACTGCCCCCGGGACGCTTGCCAATTGCTGGAGGGCCCATGTCGCTGGATGCCTGGATCAGTCTGTTCGTGACGCTCGGTGTGTTTGTCGCGCTGCAATGGCGTCGCGGCGTCGCGGCGGACCTGCTCTTCTTGGGGGGGCTTGTCTGCGTCACGGTCTTCGGCGTCATCACGCCAGCCCAGGCACTGTCCGGCTTCGCCAATCCGGCCGTCCTCACCGTCGGGGCCCTGTTCGTCGTGGCTTCGGGATTGCGCTCGACCGGCGTGCTCGATTGGATGGGCCACCGGCTGTTGGGCACCGCACGGACCGCCCGAAGCGCGATGACCCGCCTGATCTTCACCGTCCTGGGCACGTCGGCCTTCATCAACAATACGCCCGTGGTCGCCATGTTCGTGCCGGTGGTGCTCGACTGGTGCCGTCGCCGGGGCGTTTCGCCGTCGCGCTTGTTGCTGCCGATCAGCTACGTGGCCATCCTCGGCGGCACCTGCACGCTGATCGGCACCAGCACGAACATCATCGTCAACGGCCTGCTGCGAGATCGGGAGCAGGTCGCGCTGGACGGGGCCATGTATGCCGACCTGCCCGGCTTTTCCGAGAAGCTGCACAGCATGTCGATGTTCGAGATCGGCATGGTCGGGCTGCCTTGTGCGGTGGTCGGCGCCCTGTTCTTGCTGCTTTTCAGCCGCCGGCTATTGCCCAACCGGACCGAAATGCTCGAGCAGTTCGACGAGCACCGCCGCGAGTACCTGCTGGAGATGCTCGTGCAGCCCGACTGCCGGTTGATCGGCAAAACGGTCGAAGACGCCGGCCTGCGAGGGCTGCGCGGCCTGTTCCTGGTGGAGATCGACCGCGAGGGCGACGTCATCACGCCGGTCACCCCGCACGATGTCATCCGCGCCGGCGACCGCCTGATCTTCACCGGCGTGGTCACGACGATCGTCGACCTGGAAAAGATCCCCGGGCTGGTGCCGGCGGCCGACATGACGTACGAGATACGGCCGCACGAACGGCGCGTGCGGCATCTGACCGAGGTGGTTTTGTCGAAGACCTCGCCGCTGATCGGCGACACGGTGCGGAAGGCCAATTTCCGCCAACGATACAATGCGGCCGTCGTGGCCGTCCACCGCAACGGAGCTCGGCTGCCGAGCAAGATCGGCGACATCCGCCTGGAGGCCGGCGACACGCTGCTGCTGCAAACCCGAAGCGGCTTCGCCTGCCGCTACCGGCATAGTGCCGATTTCTACCTCGTGGCCGACGTCGAGGGCTCGGAGGCGCGGCGACACGATCGGGCGTGGCTGTCAGTCCTGTTGGTGGCCGCGCTGGTCGGTTGGCTGAGCCTGACAAGTTGGCTCGACCCGACCGGTCCGCTAGGCGGGCTGGCTTCGCCGGCCATTGCCGCGGTAGCCATTGCCGGGCTGATGGTCGTCTCCCGGTGTCTGCCGATCTCCGAGGCCAGGGCGTCAATCGACTTGCAGGTGTTGGTGACCATCGCGGCGGCCTTGGGATTGGGACGAGCGTTGTCCGAAAGCGGTGCCGCCGAGGCGATTGCTCAGGTGCTCGTCGGCGGCGTTGGCCACCACCCCTATCTGCTGCTGATCGTGCTCTACTGCTGCACGGTCTTCTTCACGGAGCTGATCACCAACAACGCGGTCGCGGCGATGCTCTTTCCGTTGGGTGTGGCGATGGCGGCTGCCGGCGGCTTCAGTCCTCGTCCGTTCGTCATGGCGATTGCGTTGGGCGCGTCGCTGAGCTTCATCACGCCGATCGGCTACCAGACGAACCTGATGGTCATGGGGCCCGGCGGTTATCATCCGCGCGACTACCTTCGGGCCGGCTGGCCGTTGGCGGTGATTGTCAGCGTCACCGCGCTGTTGTTGATCCCGCGCATCTGGCCCTTTGCGCTTTGAGCCCAACTTCAGTCGCTACAAGTCTTGGGAGGGCGAGGCGCCCGCCGAGCCGCTGGCACCCGCAAGAGGGCACGGCTCAGCCGGAGCTTCGCCCTTCCGTCCGGATCGCTTGTTGTAGGACTTGGAACTGCCGAACTTTGCGGCGGCTTGACGCCGGATTGGGTTGTGTGGTAGCTTCGATGGCGAGCGGCCGAATTATGTCCGTCGGTTTTCTTGTTTGCTTCTCTTTTCGACCGGAGGTTTCCATCATGGATTTGCGACTCAAAGACAAAGTCGCCGTGATCACCGGAGGCAGCGTGGGCATCGGCTTGGCCGTCGCCCGAGGGCTGGCCCGCGAAGGGTCGCATGTCGTTCTCTGTGCCCGGGATGAAGCTCGGGTAGTCGAGCAGGCCCGGCAGATCGCCGCCGAGTTCGGCGTTTCCGCGTTGGGTATTTCAGCCGACGTGAGCAAGCCGGACGACATCATTCGCCTGGTCGAGGAGATCGTCCGCGAGTTCAACGGTGCCGACATCCTCATCAACAACGCGGGCACCGGCAGCAACGAAACTATCCAGGAATCGACCGACGAGAAGTGGCAATACTACTGGGACCTTCACCTGATGGCCGCCGTGCGGCTGTCCCGCGCGTTGGCCCCGACGATGCGCCGCCGCGGCGGCGGGGTGATCCTCAACAACGCCTCGATCTGTGCCAAGCAGCCGTTGGGCTACGAGCCGATCTACAATGTGACGAAGGCCGCGCTGGTGATGTTCTCGAAGTGCCTGGCCAATGAGTTGATCGGCGACAACATCCGCGTCAACTGCATCAACCCGGGGCTGGTCCAAACCCCCGACTGGGAGAAGACGGCCGGGCAACTGACCGACGGCACCGACACGACCCCGCAGCAGTACCTCGACAACATCGCCAAAGAGAACACGCCCATTGGCCGCTTCGCCTCGCCGGAGGAGCTGGCCGAGTTTATCATCTTCCTCTGTTCGCCTCGGGCGAGCTACTGCGTCGGCTCAGAGTATTTCGTCGACGGCGGGTGGTTGAAGGTGATTGCGTGAGGCGACCGGAGAGGGAGTAGCGAGTCGGGCGGCCGCCGTCGATAAAAAAAAGGCCCGGCCGAGTGGTTGCCCGGCCGGGCCCTGGTAAGCTCTTTTTGGCAGTAGTTCTTCTGAGTTTTCCGTGATTGGGCGACCAGCTCCATACTTGTTTACAACGCGACATTTGGCCGGAGCCATCTGTTGCGAGGTCTATGTAATCCTTAGAAAGGAGGTGATCCAGCCGCAGGTTCCCCTACGGCTACCTTGTTACGACTTAGTCCCAATCGCGAAGGTCACCTTCGGCGCCTCCCTCCCTTGCGGGTTGGGTCAGCGACTTCGGGTGCCCCCCACTTTCGTGGCTTGACGGGCGGTGTGTACAAGGCTCAGGAACACATTCACCGCGGTATGCTGACCCGCGATTACTAGCGATTCCAGCTTCATGCAGGCGAATTTCAGCCTGCAATCCGAACTGAGGCGTGATTTTTGGGATTTGCTTGCTCTCGCGAGTTTGCTTCCCTTTGTGCACGCCATTGTAGGACGTGTGCAGCCCTGGACATAAAGGCCATGAGGACTTGACGTCATCCCCGCCTTCCTCCGGTTTAACACCGGCAGTCTCGCTAGAGTCCCCGACATGACTCGCTGGCAACTAGCGACAAGGGTTTCGCTCGTTAAGGGACTTAACCCGACATCTCACGACACGAGCTGACGACAGCCATGCAGCACCTGTGCACGTTCCACCCAAAGGGCGTGGCCCCG
>Ga0180434_10004174_pt1 | contig 17736 bp, 13 predicted proteins | sample SS_ome_7_FD_132453 | JGI IMG/M metagenome (GOLD analysis project Ga0180434, IMG submission 132453) | Hypersaline lake sediment archaeal communities from the Salton Sea, California, USA - SS_1_D_2 metaG | ecosystem: Environmental > Aquatic > Non-marine Saline and Alkaline > Hypersaline >...
ATGATGCGCTTGGCCTGACTCACATGGGCCTTGCATTCGGGGAACACGTTGCCGTAGCGGGCGTTGAACTTGCGGGCGATCTCCCGAGCCAGTTCGATGTGCTGGACCTGATCCTCGCCCACGGGAACGGCGCTGGCCTTGTAGAGGAGTATATCGGCGGTCTGCAGCACCGGGTAGGTGAAGAGCCCGACGTTGATGTTGTCCTCGTGTTCTTTCGATTTCTGCTTGAACTGGGTCATGCGTGACAGGTCGCCGAAGGGTGTGACCGTATTGAAAATCCAGGCCAGTTCCGTATGCTGGGGCACCTCACTCTGCACGAATATCGTACAGCGTTCCGGATCGAGCCCCGCGGCGATGTTGGCCACGGCGGCATCGAAGACGCGGCCGCGCATCTCGCTGGCCTTGTACTCGATGGTGGTGGCATGGTGGTCCACGATGCAGAAGAAGCACTCGAAATCGTCGAGGAAGGTGATCCAGTTGGCGATCGCACCCAGGTAATTGCCGATATGGACCTCCCCGGAAGGCTGGATACCCGAAAACACCCGGATTTTCCCTTCCTGGTTGCGAAAGGTCAGGTAACCGTTTTTGTCGACCTTCATGCACATGGTATTTCCCCTGGGCGAAGATGTCGCCGGAAAAGCCATTTTACCACAGAATGAGCCCGCCGTGAAACCGGTTTGCGTCCCCTCCGGATCATTTTCCGGAGGCAAACATCGCGTTTCCATTTCGTTGCATTGGAAGATGCGTCGGACTATAATTCACACCAGGAGAAGAGACCATGATAAAAAAAGCGTTTATAGTCAGCCTGGCGATGGCCACCTGGGCGTTCGCCGTGTTGGGTCAGCAGCAGACCGCGGATGGAGGTTATGTCATCTGCGGCACCAGTGACTCATTTACGAATGGTTACGATGACGCCCTCGTCTACAAACTCACCGCCACAGGCGCCAAAGAATGGCGAAAAAACTACGGCGGCGAAGGTTACGATAACGGCTCGGTCATACGCCAGACCGCAGATGGTGGCTATATCCTGGCCGGGAGCTCGGACAGCTATTCAACGGGAAGCAAGGACTTTATCGTCTACCGGCTGGATGCGGCCGGAAACAAGCTGTGGCGCAGAACCTATGGCGGCGATTCGATTGAAAAACTGGAGAGTGTCGTGCAGACGAACGATGGCGGCTTCGTGATCGCGGGCCATACCTTCACCTATAGCAACGGTGATTACGACCTGCTGGTGTATAAGCTGGACGCGGCCGGAAACAAACAGTGGCGCAAAAACTACGGAGGCAGCGAAGGCGAGGGGGGAGGGTATATCGAACAAACCGCCGACGGCGGCTACATCCTGGGTGGCTGGAGCCGCTCCTACTCGAGCGGGGAGAGCGACTTCCTGGTGTACAAGCTGACGGCCTCCGGGGCCAAGGAGTGGCGGAAAAACTACGGCGGCACCGGAAACGACGTCGCGAAGTCCATATACCAAACCGCCGACGGCGGCTATGTCATCGCCGGAACGACGAACTCCTATGTCCATGCGTTCACGCTCCCACCCCCCGCCGGCGACATTCTGGTATACAAACTGAGCGCCTCGGGGCAGAAGGAGTGGCGCAAGAACTTCGGCGGCACGGCCAACGAGCATGGGTTCGATGCGCGCCAGACCGCCGACGGCGGCTACATCCTCTGTGGAGACACCCTCCACTACACCAACGGGAGTGACGATATCCTGGTTTACAGATCGGATGCGGCGGGAAACAAGTTGTGGCGAAAAAACTTCGGCGGTGTTGGATGGGACAACGGCTACCGCATCTTCCAGACCGCCGACGGGGGCTACCTGGTATTCGGTGACACCCAGTCCTACAGCCAGACGGGCGCCGATGCCGACCTGCTGGTCTACAAGGTCGATGCGGACGGGAGCAAGGCGTGGCGCAAGAACTACGGTGGCAGCGGGTACGAGTACAGCGGAGGAAACAGTTGATCACCGTCCTCCCGCCGTTCGGCCTTTGAAAGGTGGTGGTGGTTTCCTGGGGCAGAAAGCATGCCACAGTGGCCTATTACGGAGGCCGCTGGGAACTTCAGGCCATCATGGGGTTTTAGGACACCACAAGGCGCGCCGCTAGGGGTCGGGCCTTGACATTTGATATAAGGTTTGTGAGGTGGGTCGTCCAGCCATCGATCAGGCAGGAGGGTATACGGTTTCTGAACCGGACCGTTTCCGACCGGTTCCAGGACGTCCGGAGAACCGCACCCCTTTTCGGCGCGATCCATGGGTTCCTCCCTTTTCGTATCGTCTTTCCCTTTAAGCCCGGGTCTGTCACCTTTCACGGGTGCACGATGCGCTTGCCTCCGTCGAACAAGGAGCGGCTGCTCAAGAGGTTGTCGGATCTTCTGACCAGGACCACATCTGTATCGTTGCGTTCCGTCCAAATGGGACCGCATCCGCTGCGGTGGTGTTTCATTCGGGCCAGTGGCCCTGACGGAACGCCGGGAGGATGGAGGCACGGAGACCATCTGGCCGAAAAGGTTGCAAAGTACTTGGGAGATGAAGTATATATGAAGAGCAGAACCGACCGGGCGTACGATTTCGCCAAGGAACAGACATGGGACCGTCTGTCGCGACTGTACCTGGATCTGTGGAGAGGGTGTATTGGTAGAGGATGCAACTCGGAAGGGGACGAGCATCTCGCTGGTCGTCACCGTAAAGAATGAAGCGGCTTCCATTGCCACCCTTCTGGAATCGATCAAAGCCCAGACCCTTCCACCGGAGGAGATCGTCTTGATCGAAGCCGGCTCCACCGATGGATCACCGGCGATCATCGAAGGATTCAAAACGGCCCTGCCCCAGCTTCGGGTCACGGTTGCCCGGGGCATGAACATCTCCCAGGGACGGAATTTGGGGATTCTGGCGGGTCGAAACGAGATCATCGCGGTCACCGACGCGGGCTGCCGTCTGGCGGTGAATTGGCTCGAGGAGATCACGAAACCCCTGGTGGAGAATCCAAGGGCGGCCTGTGTCGTCGGTTCCGTGATCCCGGATCCGCGGACCGGCTTTGAGCGATGTGCCGGCATATGTTCCCTCTCCCACACCGAGGGTCGCACCATGTCGGTGCCGAAAGGATCGGCCCGCAGCCTCGCGTTCCGGAAATCGGCGTGGGAAGCCGTGGGGGAATTCCCCGACTGGTTGCCCATCGGTGAAGATTCCCTTTTCATCCAGCACCTGGAGATCCGGGGATTTGAGCTGGTTTTGCGTCCCGGGGCCGTCGTATACTGGCGCCCCCGATCTTCCTATCGCGGGATCGTGGTCCAGTTTTTTCGCTACGCCCAGGCCGCGGCACGAACCGGCATGGTTCGGAGAATTTATCATAAGACCCTGTGGAAGTACCTCCTGCTTGCCGCATTGGTCGTCATCGGATGGGTGAGCCGGAGCATCTGGATACTGCCCATTCCGGGGGTCTTTGTTCTTCTCCACTTCCTGAGAAAGATGCGCAGGTTGGGCTCGCGCATCAAACCGCTCGATCTGTGGCGGATCCCGGCGATCTCCATCGCGGTTCAGGTGGGCGTCCTCGCGGGTCTCGTCACCGGGTTGCTCGAACGCTGGTTCAATCCATTCTGGAGAGAACAGGTCGAAAAACGGCGTGCGGAATGAATTCAAGGACCGGGACCTGGAAGAGGCGACGCATCCCCCGCGCATGTCACGCCGATGCGCGGCGAAGGGCCCGCGAACCGGGCAGGAGGTTGTTCGGGATTAGAGGGGACGGGTCTTAACATTTGACATGTGCGTGAAACGGGTGAACAGGAATGGAATGGCGGGTTGCAGAGGGTTTACGGTACTCATCGGCCTGATGCTGCTTGCGGGGTGCACGACGGAACCGGTCCCCGAAAGTCCTTTGGAGTTTCCCGAGGTCCGAATCACACGCTCCCTGTCCTACGATGAGGGTGATGTCGCAATCCTCGATCTCTACGAGCCGTTCCCCGATGACCGTTCCGTCCGTGCCCTGGTCTTGCTGGCACCGGGTGGCGGCTTCAATTACTGCATCCCGGCCGAAATGGAAGTCCACGCCGCATACCTGGCCCGCTGGGGATTCGTGGCGGCATCCATTCGCTACCGGGTCGACGGCGATCACACGACGCGCACCGGATATCTGCGGAAACTGGCACGGGCCACGTCCGACATGAGGAGTGCCGTGCGCTACTTCCGCCGCCACCAAAGGGTGTACCGCATCGATCCCGAACGCATCCTTCTGGTCGGCCACTCGGCGGGATCCATGGTCGCCCTGCACACCGCCTTCCTCCGACGTATCGAGGAGATCGGAGACGAGGATTTCCTGGATGCCGTCCTCCAGACGGGGGGGCTGGAGGGAGACGGCGGCCATGCGGGCTTCTCCAGCGAAGTGATCGGGGTGATCAACCTGTCCGGCGCCATCACCGACCTCGAATTCATGGAGTCCGGCGAATCCTTCATCCTGAGCATCCACGGAACCGACGACCAGCGGATCCCGTCGGGGCTGGGCATCGTCGAAACCACCGGCGGCACGATTCGCCTCTTCGGATCCGAAATGATTCACCCCTGGGCCCGCCAGGAGGCGGTCGGACTGGACAGCCGGCTGATCATGATCTCGGGAGGAGACCACAGAACGTCCATGGATTCACTGTATCTGGAAGCCATCCGTGATTTCATCCTGACACGCCTGAGATAGGGGGCGGACCGCATCCCCGGATCGATTCTTTGGGCCGGGAACGGGTGGAATTGCATTTCCGTTCCCGGTGTGGTACAAAGCGTGTGAATCCCCGTTCCCGCATCGGGGGAGGTGTTTCCCATGCTCGAATACAAGAGAGGCTCCGAGGTGGAGCCCGAACTCTGCTACGAAGCCTTCAGGGTGGGTTTCGTCGACACCATCGTTCGGGTGGAAATGGATAGGCAGGTGTTTCTTCCCTGTGAACGGAAGGGGTGAAGAAAACGGCAAAGGAGGAACCATGGCGGCTGAAATCACGGCGGCGTCCTTGAACGCCGATCGATTCATCGAGGAGAAGGTCGCGATGATCCGCGAGATCGTGGGGGACGGGCTGGCCATCAACGCGCTCTCCGGAGGCGTCGATTCATCCACGGTCACGATGCTCGGTCACCGGGCGCTGGGCGAGCGTCTGAAGACGGTCTTCATCGAAAACGGGCTGATGCGTCAGGGAGAGGCGGACCGGGTGCGGACCATGTTCGAGCGGCTGGGGGTGGCGGTCGAGGTGGTCGACGCCCGGCTGGAGTTCTTCACCGCACTCGAAGGGATCACCGATCCAGAGGAGAAGCGGGAGGCCATCACCCAGACCTTCTATCGCCAGGTGTTCGGACGACTCGTACGGGACAGCGGCGCCACCTACCTGCTCCAGGGTACGATTCTCACCGACATCGATGAAACGGTGGCCGGCATCAAGCGGCAGCATAACGTGTTCGAACAGCTGGGAATCGACCCCCTGGCCACCTTCGGGTACCGCATCGTGGAACCCCTGATCGAACTGCGCAAGGACGGAGTCCGCAAGGTGGGTCATGCCCTGGGACTGCCCCCGGAGCTGTTCCGGCGCATCCCGTTTCCCGGGCCGGCCCTGGCGGCGCGGGTGATCGGCGAGGCCACGCCGGAGAGGATCGAGACCGTTCGAAGGGCCACCGTGGTGGTGGAGCGGCTTCTGGGGGATCGCGACGCCTTCCAGTACATGGCCATCCTCCATGAGGATCGCGTCACGGGCATGATCGACAGCGAACGTCTCTTCGGGAACCAGATCGAGATCCGCTGCTGGGAAAGCGTGGATGCGCGGTCCGCCACGCCCACGCCCCTGCCCTACGATCTGCTGAAAAACCTGGCCCGCGAGATCGTGCGTGAGGTGCCGGGCGTGGTCAGCGTGACCTACAACATCACCCCCAAACCACCCTCGACGATCGAGGCGGTTTGATGACGGCCATGGAAACCAACGAAATGAAATTATGCATCGCTCGGAATCAAGTGGCCCCCGGCGGACGATCTGGAGAAAGGAAGGCGCAATGCGCGTGAAACCGCTGATTCGCGTGTGGGTTTACCTCGCGGTTTTGACCCTGATGGCCCGGGGCGCCGAGAAAACAAAGGTCTGCGTGAACGCGCTGCTGCGGGCCGTTGAGAGCCAGCGCGTGGAGGAGGCCCGACGGTTGCTGGAGGCGGGCTGTCCGGTCGACGAAACCGGTGGTCGGGGCTCCCCCCCGCTGCGCCTGGCCGTGCGCCACGAAAGTTCGGCCATGACGGAACTGTTGCTCGAATACGGCGCCGACCCCAACCAGGATCTCGGCGATCGTCTGAGTCCGTTCCACCACGCCGCCGGCAGTGCTCCCACGGCCACACTCGCCCTGCTGTATCGCGCCGGAGGGGCGCCCAACACCTTGAATCCCCGGGCGCCCAACGGTTATTACACACCTCTGATCTGGGCGATCGATTCCGGGCGACTGGACAATGCGCGTTTTCTTCTCACCCACGGAGCCGATCCCAACCTCACCCGTGCGGGAGGGGCGACGCCCCTGGCCGGGGCCGTGATGCGTTTGAACTCCGACATGATGGGGCTGCTTCTGGAACACGGCGCCGATGTCAATCGGGCGTACTCCCTGGAGGGGGAGGACTGCATCGCCTGCCCGTTCGGGATCACGGTTCTGCACCAGATGGCGGGCATGTGGACCTGGGGGGGCATCGATCGGGAAGACCTGAAAGCCTGGGTCAGGCGGTTGGTGGAAGCGGGTGCGGACCCGAACCGGCGCGATGACTCCGGATACACTCCCCTCGACCACGCTCTGTCCCTGGGCTCCACCGAGGTGGCCGAACTCCTGATCGACCTGGGCGCCGAGATTCACGGGACCTCCCTGCACAACGCGGCCCGGTTCTCCTACCCGGCTTGCGTGCGCTTGGTGCTCGCCCACGGTGCCGATGTCCGCTCGCTGGACGGGGAGGGCCGGAACGCCCTGCACGTCTGCATCACCTGCTGCGGTGACGGTTTCGGCGAGGGCATCGATCCGGGCGAACGCCGGGACACGGTGGCCCTGCTCCTCGACGCGGGCTGCGATCCGCGTGCCAGGGATGGGGATGGATCGACCTTCCTCGATCACTGCCGCAACCTGGACCACATGCCCGTCAAGGAGCTCCTCATCTCCCGGAGGTTGTTGCGCTGGACGGATCTCGCCCCTCCCGCCGTTCTCCCGTATGACCGAGAGGGACGGATCGCGGGGGACGAGCCGGTGAGGATCCGCCGGGCGCCTTCGCTGAAGGCGCCTGTGGTGGGCCGCGCGGCCCCGGGATCCCGTGTGGGCGTCTCCTCGATCTCCTTCGACACCTTCTGGGTGAAGCGCGGCACGAAAGAGTCCTGGGTGGCGGTGACATCGGAGGGCACGACGGGTTTCGTTCACGGCGATTTCGTGGCCCTCCTCCAGGATGACTGATACGGTCCGTCCCGCGAAGACAAATTTCGGCAATTGGAGGGCGGTTTTTGTCGCCATCCCCCCCCGATGTCGGCCGTCGCGATCACGACGCGTCGATAATTCTGCGTTTCAGGTTCTGGCAGGGATTATGCCTGTTCTGAAGCAGAAACGATGACCGTGATGACGTGTGGATGGATCGGGCGGGGGGTCCATTCGGCCGTTTTTCATCCCACCATTTTCCCGCCGAAGAAAACCGGCTTTACGGGGAGGATACCATGAAAGAGACATTTTTTACACCAACCGTGCTCCTGCTTTGCCTGACCGTGGTTTGGACCGCCGCCTCGATGGGGGACGCGGAACCGTCGACCGAACCCTTGGGCCTGGAGGCCCCGGTGTCGACCGGAACCGTGAAGGCGACCCTCGCGGACGCCCGTCTCCCTCTCTATTTCATCGAGAACCGGGGCCAGATGGATGCCCGCGTACGGTTCTACGCGCGGGTCTCGAGGTTCACCCTCTGGGTCACGGAAGGGGAGATGGTGTTCGACCGGGTCCTGGACCCGAGGGTTGAGCATTCGGGCCATACCGCTTCGGGATCTCCGCTCACCCGCGAAGTGGTTCGGATGGTATTTCCCGGTGCGGCAGAAACCGCCGCTGTCGATCTCTGTGATCCTCAGAAGGGGACGGTGAACTACTTCCTCGGCGGGGATGAGGACGTCTGGCGCACCGGGCTGGCCACGGGGCGAGCGGTGCGTTACCGGCAACTCTTCCCGGGCATCGATCTGAAAATCTACGGTGTGGAGAATCAGATTGAATATGACTGGATCATCGCTCCGGGAGCGGACCCGTCCAGGATTCGCTTCTCCTATCGCGGTGCGGTGTCCACCCGCATCGATCGGCAGGGAAACCTGGAGGTGGTCCAGGTGGCGGGTCGTTTCCTCCACCGTCGGCCGGTCGCCTACCAGATGGCGGACGGGCGACGGATCGAGGTGGCGGCCCGGTTCGCGCCATACCCTGACGGGGTGTTCGGAATCCGGGTGGGTGAATACGATGCCTCGAAACCCCTGATCGTCGATCCGCTCGTCCTGCTTCAATCCACTTATCTCGGAGGAGGCGGCTACGATCAGGGCCGGAGCATCGCGGTGGACGGCGACGGATACATCTACCTGGCCGGGTCTACCTCGAGCACCAATTTTCCCACCCGGAACCAGTACCAGACCGACCAGACCGGGGAGGACGCCTTTCTCTCCAAGTTCGATCCGGAGCCGCTGCTCGGCATGCTGCAACTGCTCTACTCGTCCTATCTGGGAGGCGGGGGCTACGACGCGGCCTACGGCGTGGCCGCCCTGGGCAGCGGCGTGGTGGTGGTGGGCGGCTCCACCGGCAGCAGCGACTTTCCCACGCTGAATCCATACCAGACGGACCAGACCGGTTTCGACGCCTTCCTGGTCAAGCTGGATACCACCCAGACTGGTGTAAACTCCCTGCTCTACGCCACCTACCTGGGCGGCAGCGACGGGGACGAGTGCCACGGGGTGGCCGTGGACGGAAGCGGCTACGCCTACCTGGTGGGCAACACCGGCAGCAGCGATTTTCCCACGTTGAATCCATACCAGACCAACCAGGGTGGCACCGACGTCTACCTGGCCAAGCTGGACACCACGCAGAGCGGGAGTGCCTGTCTTCTCTACGCCACCTATCTGGGAGGGGACGGCATGGACCTGGGATGGGGCGTGGCCGTGGATGGTAACGGGTATGCCTATCTGGCGGGCAACACCGGCAGCAGCGATTTCCCGACGCTGAACCCGTACCAGACCGACCAGACCGGCACGGATGCGTTTTTGAGCAAGATCGATCCCTCCCAGAGCGGCGCCGCTTCACTGCTCTACTCGACCTACCTGGGCGGGGACGGGAACGACGAGGCCCACGGCGTGGCCGTGGGCAGCGGCGGCGACGCCTACCTGGCGGGCAACACCGAGAGCAGCGATTTTCCACTGGTCAACGCCTACCAGACCACCCAGGCGAACCAGGACGCCGTGGTCGCCAGGGTGGACACCACCCAGAGTGGAACGGCGAGTCTGGCCTATTCCACCCGGCTGGGGGGAGACGACTGGGACGGTGCGCAGTCCATCGCCACCGACGGCGGCGGCGCTGTCGTGGTCACGGGAGGCACGGGCAGCGGGAATTTTCCCACGAAGGGGGCGTATCAGGGCGATCAGACCGACGGGGACGCCTTCGTGACCAAACTGGATACGGACCAGACGGGGACCGCCTCACTGGTTTTCTCCAGTTACCTCGGGGGCAGCGCGAACGACTACGGAAACGCCATCGCCCTCGACGGGTCCGAGAACATCTACGTATGCGGGGGCACCGACAGCAGCGATTTCCCGCTCATGAACGCCTACCAGTCCAACCAGCCGTCCACCGACGCCTTCTTCAGCAAGCTGGTGTTCTCGGATGTCGACGGCATCACCCTGACCGCGCCCAACGGGGGAGAGTCCTACGCGGTCTACTCCCCGATGACCATCTCCTGGGAATGGGAGGGGGATTTCGAGAACGTCCGAATCGAGTTCTCTCCCGACAACGGGTCCAGCTGGACCGATATCGTCTCCTCGACGGCCAACGACGGCGGTTATACCTGGACGGTGCCGCTCTCGCTCTCGGATACCTGCCTGATCCGGATCGGCGATACGGACGGCGAACCCCAGGATGAAAGCGACGCCGCCTTCTCCATCGTGGATCCGGAGGACTACAGCGACGAGGGACTGGCCGCGGCGGCCTGTCCGGACGGGGGATTCCTGCTGGCGGGGCGCAGCAACGCGGTCGGCGCCGGGGAGGATGACATGCTGGTCTACCGGATCGATGCGGCGGGTACGGTACTCTGGCAGAAGACCTACGGCGGCGCCGCAGACGAGGTCTGCGAATCGGTCCAGGCCACATCGGACGGGGGATTCGTGCTCGCCGGCACCAGCGATACCTACACCCACGGGGGCTGTGACATGCTGATCTTCAGGGTGGACGCCGCCGGTGCCAAGCTCTGGCGCAAGAATTACGGCGGCGACGCCGATGACGTCGGGCACGTCGTGAGGCAGACCGCGGACGGGGGATACATCCTGGCTGGAACCACCGCCTCCTACACCAGCGGATCGGGCGACCTGGATTTCCTGGTCTACCGGCTGGACGCCGCAGGCAACAAGCTGTGGCGCAAGCATTACGGAGGATCCGGAGACGACTGGGGGCATGACATCCGCCAGACCGTCGACGGCGGATACATCTTTCTCGGTACCACCGACTCCTATGTCCACGGGGTGGACGACGTCGACTTCCTGATCTACCGCATGGACGCCGCGGGGAACAAGCTATGGCGGAAAAATTACGGCGGGACGCTCGACGACAGCGGTCACTGGGTGGAGCCGACCGCGGACGGAGGCTACCTGGTATTCGGGACCACCTGTTCCTATACCAGCGGCACGGGAGACACCGACCTGCTGGCCTACAAGCTCGACGCGGGCGGCCAGAAAGCGTGGCGCAAGAACTACGGCGGCCCGGGGGACGACAGTGGCCTTTCGTTCGTCACCGCACCGGAGGGAGGATACATGCTGACCGGTACGAGCCGGTCGCACACCAACGGCGCCGAGGATTTCTACCTCTTCGGCGTGGACGCCGCGGGCGGCAAGACGTGGCGCAAGAACTACGGCGGCATCGACGAAGATACCTGCTTCCAGGCGGTGGCGGCGTCGGGGAACGGCTACCTCCTCGTAGGGAGAACCCTGAGTTACACGACCACCGCGGGGTTCTACGACGTCCTGGTGTACCGGATCGGGCCGGACGGGGCCAAGGCCTGGCGATACAATTACGGGTATTGAAGTTGAACGTTGCGAAAAACAATTTTACAATAGGAGCAAAGATCGAAAAAAACATTGAAGTCTTAACAAAGAGAAAGCAAATGATACGACGCGTTTTTATTTTTTTCTCGTTCGCCACACTGGCGATTCTGGCGTCCACCGAGGTGGAAAACGTGGACCGGCCGACGCGCGGTGAGTGGGATTTGCGGCCGATCAAGGTGTGGGAGGCGACCCGGTACGGAGACAATTCCATGGCCATGCCCGCGCTCGCCGCCGTGCTCGACGACGGCACGGTGGTCGTGTACGATCAAAAGAGACACGAGAACCACCTGTTCGACGCCGCAGGACGCCACCTGGCCGCTTTCGCACCCCGCGGGGAGGGACCCGGCGAGGTGAAGATGCAACGGCGGGTGTTCGCCGTGGGGCGTGGCATCGTCGTGAGCGAGGTTCAGCGCCTTCACCGCTTCTCCAGCCGTGGTGTTTTTTTGAAAACCGTGTTGCTGCAGCGTGATTACGGTCATCCAGATCTCTTTATCGATGAAAACACCTACCTGTCTTCGACCCTGGACGGGGACCGTTTCGGCCTGATCCGGGTCGATACGGACCGGGGGGAGCGCCGCGTCATCCGGCGGATCGAGGGCCGCGAGGGAATGAACACGGTGGCTGGGGGATTCCAGATCACGGTCGTCATCCCCCCCCTGACCCCGGCGGTGTGCTGTGACATCGATCCCGAACGCCAGCGGTTGTATTTCGCGGTCAACGATCGCTACCGCATCCACGTGCTTGATTCCCAGGGTGTCGAACGCGCCGTCTTTTCTCTGGATCGGGAAGCCGTCCCGCTGACCCGGGCGATGAAGAAGAAAATCAACAGGGAAATGCACCTATCCAAGACCATGTGGCAGCGGCTGCCGCAGTGTCTTACCTATTTCTCACACATTCAGGTCATCGGGAACCTCATCCTCGTTTTCCCCACCCATTTCGAAGACCAGACCGATGCGCTGTGGATCGATATCTTCTCCACCGGTGGAGAATACATCCACCGCGCAGCGTTCAGACCTGGAGGAGGCGCAGCGATCGATTCGTCCCTGTTCTACAGACCGGTGATTCGCGGTGGATTTCTCTATCTCGTCCTGCAGGACGAAGACGGTGACCTGGTGGTGGCGAAATACGGAGTAACGCTGCCGTCGGGAACCTGATCCGGTTGTCTTCCGGGAGACCCCGCATCGTCGGGCCGAGGATCGGGCGGGGCAACATGTGCATGGTCGCGTTCTCCACGTATTGACAAACAGCGGTATTTCTGTTAATAATAGGATTTTACGGTTTTCCCCGGTAGCTCAACCGGCAGAGCGGGTGGCTGTTAACCACTAGGTTCGGGGTTCGAATCCCTGCCGGGGAGCCAATTGATGCGGGAATAGCTCAATGGTAGAGCGCAACCTTGCCAAGGTTGATGTTGCGGGTTCAAATCCCGTTTCCCGCTTTTTTTTTTGGGCGGCGTAGCCAAGTGGTAAGGCAGCGGTCTGCAAAACCGCTATTCATCGGTTCGAATCCGGTCGCCGCCTTTTTCAGAATTCGCGCCTCCATCCTTTCCCTTCCCTCCATAGACGACGGTGATCTCGGTGGTATCACCATCGATGCGGCCCAGTCCGCGGTAGGCCGCGAGGTGGTAGTAAAACAGCAGTGCCAGCACGTAGAAGAAGAAATTGGGACCGGGTAGAATGGCCAGAATTCCGCTGAAGGGGAGGAGAATACCCTCCCCGACCAGGCAGGCCAGGCGTTTGCTTCTCTCCTTGCGGATCCAGCGTTTGAAGATCCGGCGAACCCGGCGGTCCGTGGTTTTCCGCCGGCTGCGGATGAAGATCCTGTGACGGTGAAGGTTGGCCGTCACCTGCTGACGGGAGAGGTATGCCAGAACCCTGGGCGTGCGCTGTCTGAGGATGTCGATGCCCTTCTGAATGAAGCGCCGCGGTGAGGAGAGCTCGGGGAATTCGGCGAGATCCAGCCGCATGCGCAGCCAGGATTTGACCTCGAAGGTGACCGGATTCATGACCGCTGTTCGGGCAAACGGTCCAGGGCGAAGAACTTGGCCGTGGCCGAGGCGATGTGATTTCCTTGCAGATCCTCGATCCAGCCTTCGGTGAACACCAGGCGGTGCCGTGTCGAAATCACGTGTCCGCGAACCCGGTATGGGGTGCCGGTGCGCGCCGTATGCTTGAACTTCACCGTTATCTCGGCCGTCACGCAGGTTCCACTCCGGTGGGTCGCCGCCTTGACCATGGCCTCGTCGAGAAGGGTGGAGAGCAATCCGCCGTGAACCACACCCGGCCAACCCTGATAGGTATCGGCGAAGGTCACGGTGGTTTCGCAGCCCTCGTCGCCGGGCAGCCGGGTGAAACGCAGGCGCAGCCCGGCGGGATTGTCGGGTCCGCAGACGAAGCAGAATCCATCGTCTTCCATCTTTGCCATTCCCCACTATAGCGAAAGTCCGGTGAAAAGTAAATGATGGAAAGAGGTGACCGGTTGACATCGCCCCCCCGGTTTTCTATAGTGTGAGGGACTGCGGCTGGCTTGGGTGGTGACCATGGATAGACGGGAACGGTTTCGCGAGGAATTCATCGGACTCTACAGTGAAATCGATCTGCGGTCCCTGCTGGACAAAATTGCAGAGAAGATCAAATACTACCTGGATTGCGCCGAATCCTCCATCTTCCTGTACAATCCGATCCATGAGGAACTGTATTTCGAGGTGGTGACCGGGGAGAAGCAGGAGGCGTTGAAGCAAATCGTACTCAAGCGCGGTCAGGGCGTGGTGGGCTGGATCGCCGAACACGGTCGGGCGTTGATCGTCAACGATACCTCCAACGATCCACGCTTCTCCTCACTCACCGACTCCCAGACCCACTTCAAAACCCGCTCGCTCATGGGGGTTCCCGTACGGATGGAACGCCAACTGCTGGGGGTGCTCGAGGCCATCAACAAGAACAGGGGAAGCTTTGACGAAGAGGACCGACAGGTGCTGGAGTACATCTCTCAACTCATCGCCATCCCGCTGCAGAACGCCATGCTGTTCAAGAAGGTCACCCAGGAGACCCAGGAGAAGGCCCGGCTGATCGAACTGGCCAAGGCCATTTCCGGTCCCACGCGGTTGGAGGAGGTCTTCGACGTGCTCCGGCATACCATCACGGAGGTGATCCGGCCCCTGGAAATCAGCGTGATGGTGCAGTCGGAGGAGAGGATGTACCATCTGGTATCGAACCGACAGACCGCGGAGAATGCCGAGGCGCTCAGGACCCGAGTGGGAGACCGGGTGGCCGTCTTCCCGCTCCGTACCAGCAACCGGAACCTGGGTTTCCTCGAGATCGAGACCGAGCACAGAATCCCTGAAGAAGTCGCTTCCCTGATCAAGGGGATCGCCGTATTCGCCGCCATATCGATCGAGAAATCCGAGCTGATCGCCGCCATGATCGAAAAGGAGAGAATGGACAAGGAGATACAGATCGCCCGGGATATCCAGCAGTCCTTTCTGTTGCAGGAGGAGCTGGATCTTCCCGGCATTGAAGTCGCCTTCGTCAACCTGCCCTCCTCCGAGGTGGGGGGGGACTATTATGAGATCATCGCCCTCGATGCCGGCAAGACCGTCTTCGGGGTGAACGATATCTCGGGTCACGGCGTGCCGGCGTCGCTGCTGATGTCGATCTTCCGCGCCAATTTCGTCTACCGCTGCAAGAAAGACCGTAACCTGTACACCACGCTCAACCACCTCAACAACCTGATCGCGGAGACCACCGATCCCAACCTTTATGTCACCTCGTTCACGGCGTTGCTGGACCATGACGCGCACCGTCTCGAGTACGTCAACGCGGGTCATATCCCGCCTTTCGTGGTCCGCGGCGAGGAGATACTGGACCTGCATGAGGGCTCCCTGGTCCTGGGGATGTTTCCGGATGTGGAACACCGGACCATGGACTTCCAGCTGCAAACGGGGGACCTTCTCACCCTGTTCACCGACGGGATCGTGGAGGCGGAAAACGCTGCGGGTGAAGCCTTCTCCCTGGATCGACTCAAGGAGTGGGTGCGGGGGCGCCGGGACCGTCCACTGGCGGAGCTCAAGACGGCGCTGATTGAAAGCCTGAGCGATTTCACCGGCAGGCCGGAGTTCGAGGATGACGTGACCTTCATGTTCGTGAGGGTGAACGACCTCGCCTGACCGGCAGCCCTGCGGTTGACAAATCCGGCCCGAGCCGATAAGATATCCCCAAATGAAATCGATCCAGCGTATCCTCGTGCTCCTGCTTGCCGGGCTCGCCGCCACCGGACTCCCGGCCCAGTTTTTCGACGCCGCGGAGGTGATCGAACCACGCATTCAGGCCCGTTTGGATCCCGGGGCGCGCCGGGTGGTGTTCGACCTCGATGTCCCTGCCAACGCCCATATCACCGACGTGAAGAACCACTTCTTCAGGGTCACCCTGGCGGATAACGCACACCTGGCCATCGAACGGGTGGTTTTCCCCGAGGGCGTACCCTACGGCGAGGAATCGGTGTTCAAGGGGAACGTACGGGTGGAGGTGTTTCTGGTTCAGAAGACCCCGCTACCGGGTCCGACCGCGATGGTATTCACGGTGGGGTACCAGATCTGTCAGGAATTTCCCCAGGAGGTGTGCTTTCCGCCTGCATCCCGCGAGATAGAGGTCGTGTTCGAACGCGACCTGGATAGGGCGCGGACCGCTGCCGACGGGGACCCACCGACCCCCCTATCGGTGGGTCGGTGGGTGGAAAAGACGGTGCGGGAACAGCTTGAAAAGGGATCCCCGCTGCTCTTCCTGCTGGTCTTCCTGGCCGGTTTCCTCACCAGCCTGACGCCTTGCGTGTATCCGGTCATCCCCATCGTGATGGGTTACGTGGGCAGCCGGAGCGGCAAAAGCCGCTGGCGGGGATTTTATCTGTCGGTCTTCTTCGTACTGGGCCTGTCCACGGTCTACTCGGTACTGGGCGTGATTGCAGCCCAGACCGGTTCCCTGATCGGGGTGTCTTTTCAGAATCCCCTGGTGGTGGTCGTGATCGCGGCCGTTTTCATCCTGATGGGGTTGAGCCTGGCCGGCCTGTTCGAAATTCCAGTGCCGTCGGGCATCACCGCACGCATGCAGTCGGGACGCGGGGGCGTGGTCGGCGCCCTGGTGGTGGGCGGCATCGCCGGGATCATCGCCGCCCCCTGCGTGGGACCGGTCCTGATCGCCCTCCTCTCCTGGATCACCCAGACCGGCAACGTGGGGATGGGCTTCCTGCTCACCTTCACGTTTTCCCTGGGGCTGGGGGTCATCTTCCTGCTGGCCGGGACCTTCTCAGGCGTCCTCTCCTCCCTGCCCAAGGGCGGGGCCTGGATGAGTACGGTGAAGTACGCCTTTTCCCTTCTGCTCATCGCCGGGGGCCTCTATTTTCTCGACAGCGTGATTCCCACCCGGATGTCTCTCCTGCTTTGGTCCGTGTTCCTGATCTCCACCAGTGTGTTCCTCGGCTTGTTCAAATCCCTGGAAGGGGCGGGGAAAGGAGAGAAGATCGGCCGGGTGCTGGTACTGCTTCTCTTCCTCCTCGGGGCGTTCCTGTTCTTCCGCTCGCTCGAGGGCGTCTTCTCCGGCCGGCCGGCGGCCGTCGAAAGTCCCGTGACAGCGGAGTCCTTGAACTGGAGATCCGACCTCGAAGAGGGACGGCGTACGGCAGAGCGGCAGGGCCGCATCCTCATGATCGACACCACCGCCGAGTGGTGCGCGGCCTGCAAGGAGCTGGATGAACGGACGTTCTCACAACCGGAAGTACGCGCCAAGCTGGGAGAGATGGTACTGGTGAAGCTCGATTTCACGGCCCAGAACGCGGCGAACGACCGGCTGAGGCGGGACCTCGGCGTGATCGGCATGCCCACGGTGATCTTCCTGAATCCCGCCGGCGAGGAAGTCAAGCGGTTCTCCGGCTTCGTGGATCAGCGCGAATTCCTGCGCATCCTCTCCACCCTGCCGCGTCCCTAGCGGGCGTCCCTTCGTTCCGCGGTTCGGATCTCCTGCAGCCGGCGGTTCCAGCGCAGGATGCCCAGGGGCAGGAGGACGGCGGTGGGGATCCAGACCAGGTGTCGCCAGGGGGAGGGGAGCCCGATCATCAGGGCGAAAAACAGAAGAAGCAAGGCCCAGACCACGATGCTCGCCCGGACCATGAAGGCGCGTTCCTTCGGGCCTTCCGTGTGGCGGATGGCCGCCCAGGTACCCACGATTCCCCCCGCCAATCCGACGACGCTTCCGACGATGCCACCGATCCATCCGGGATGCATGCCGTCCTCCTTTCCGGTTTGTGTGCCGGATACCACATTGTATGCCATGCCGGCCCGCTGCGCAACCCCGATCAGAGAACACCGGCGCGCGGCGATAACGTTGCGTCTGCGATCCGCGTATCAACTGCAGGACCCGCCGACGCTCACCCTACGGTGTATCGTGCCCCAAGGTGCGGGTC
>Ga0180434_10004175_pt1 | contig 17735 bp, 13 predicted proteins | sample SS_ome_7_FD_132453 | JGI IMG/M metagenome (GOLD analysis project Ga0180434, IMG submission 132453) | Hypersaline lake sediment archaeal communities from the Salton Sea, California, USA - SS_1_D_2 metaG | ecosystem: Environmental > Aquatic > Non-marine Saline and Alkaline > Hypersaline >...
GAGTTCTTTAACGGTGCTACATCTCTGGGCACCGCTGCGCTCTCCGGCGGCTCGGCAACCCTGAATTACTCCGGCCTGGCTGCGGGAACCCACAGCAATATCACAGCCCAATATCTGGGTGATACTAACTTCAACACCAGTACCTCAGCGGCAATATCCCATACGGTTAACAAGGCCAATACCACCACAACCATAACCTCTGATAATCCCGACCCCTCGGCATTCGGCCAATCGGTTGCCTTCACCGCCTCGGTTGCGGCCAGCGCGCCCGGCTCAGGCACTCCTACCGGCAATGTCGAGTTCTTTAACGGTGCTACATCTCTGGGCACCGCTGCCCTCTCAGGTGGTTCAGCAACCCTGAATTACTCCGGTCTGGCGGCAGGAACCTACAGCAACATCACAGCCCAGTACCTGGGTGACACCAATTTTAACACCAGCAACTCAGCGGCGATATCCCATACGGTTAACAAGGCTGATACAACAGTGACTATAACATTGGATGCCCCTGACCCGTCAGTCTATGGTCAGAACGTTACTTTTACCGCCCTCGTAGCGGCGACGCCCCCGGGCGCCGGTACACCAACCGGCAATGTCGAGTTTTTCGATGGAGCCACATCCATGGGCACCAGCGCATTGGGTGCCACGGCACAAGCAACTATTGTTTTCGACCCTGGTTCGGTCGGTGCACATTCCATCACCGCCCAGTACGCTGGTGACACCAACTTCAACGGTAATACTTCAGCTGTAGAAAGCCATACTGTCAACAAGGCAGATAGTATAACTACTATAACGTCTGATACCCCTGACCCATCAGTCTACGGGCAGTCGGTAACCTTCACTGCCACTGTTGCCCCAGATCTGCCGGGTAGCACGGATATACCAACTGGCAATGTTGAGTTCTTCGATGGTGCTACATCTCTAGGCACAGGGGCACTGGATGGCTCGGGGCAGGCAAGCCTTTCCACCTCCTCCCTCTCAGTCGGCAGCCACAATATTACCGCTCAATATTCGGGTAGTAGTAACTACAACGGCAGTACTTCCGCTGCAGAATCTCACACCGTTAACAAGGCTGATACCACCACAACCATAAATTCCGATGATCCCGACCCTTCGGTATTCGGTCAATCGGTTGCCTTCACCGCCTCGGTAACCTCTACTTCAGGTACTCCTACAGGTAGCGTCGAGTTCTTCAACAATGGGTCTTCCATGGGCACCGCTGCGCTCTCAAGCGGCTCGGCAGCCCTGAATTACTCCAGCCTGGCTGTGGGAACCTCCGACAACATCACAGCCCAGTACCTGGGTGATACCAACTTCAACACCAGCACCTCAGCGGCGATATCCCATACTGTTAACAAGGCCGATACCACCACCATTCTCAGTTCTTCTGCCAATCCATCTACCCACGGTCAATCAGTGACATTTACCGCCACAGTCACAGCAGATGCCCCCGGTTCTGGGACACCCACCGGTACAGTCACTTTCAAAGATGGAACCACAGCTCTCGGTACCGGTACTCTTGGCTCACCAGCCACATTCAGAATCTCCACACTCACACCCGGCCGCCACGATATAACTGCTGAATATAATGGCGATAGTAACTTCAATACCAGTACATCCAGTATATTGGGCCAGACAGTGGCGTTATCATCGCAAGCTCCGCGGGGTTCGTCATCGCCGCCGCCATCTCGACTGCCATCGCCAAATATATATCTGCTTAACATCGATGTCAGCCCCGGCCAAGCCCAGGCCGGTCAGCCGGTGAACGTTCTGGCTAATGTGGTCAACAGCGGCACCGCCAGTGGCACTTATAATGTTGTCCTCACGACAAACGGCAAGATGGAACAGCAGAGAACCATCGAGGTGTCTCCGGGAAGCGCTTACCCAGTTAGGTTCACCATGGTTAAGTCTCAGCCGGGGACTTATGAAGTGGCTGTAAACGGCCAGAAATCTTCCTTTACCATCGCTGGCGAGTCAACCACGCCGGGCTCTTCAACTAACGGCGCCGAGTCAACCAAGCCGGCATCTCCAATTAGCGGCGCAATGATTGCCATAATTGCCGCAGGTTTACTGGTCGCTGCTTTTTTGATATACATGTTGATAACCTATGTTCGTAGCCGTCGGGGTTATTACTAATTAAATCGGTTTTCTAAGGCGGCCAATAAGGGCCTGTTCAAAGTTTGAACGGTTCCCCCCCCGTTCAATTCGAGTGGACATTTCGTCATAATGTCACATATTTGCCTGTGGCTACAGGATATGGCTCAAGAGGATTCTGAAACCAATGCCAATAAGTATCACGCCTCCTATAGCCTCTGCATAATTGCCCAGCAAGGCCCCTGCCCTCCTGCCCAACACGAAACCGACTATGGTAATTCCGAAGGCTATGACCCCTATAGTCGAACAGGCAAGCCAGATATTTACTTCAAGAAAGGCAAAGGTTAGTCCGACCGCTAGAGCATCAATGCTGGTTGCCAGTGCCAGTGTCAGAAGCAGCACACCTCTGCTTATATCAACCCTTTTCAGGTCATCTGTAGAACGAAATGCCTCCCAAATCATTCTGCCGCCAACGAGCACCAGCAAGGCAAAAGCTATCCAGTGGTCATATCCTGCTATGAAGTCAATAACAGTTAGACCTGCCAGCCACCCCAGGATAGGCATAATAGCCTGAAAAACCCCAAAAACCAGAGCAGTACGCAATACCTGGACAGGAGAAACTGTTTTCATGGAAATACTGCCGCTAAAAGCTACAGCAAAGCAATCGGCAGACAAGCCCAGAGCTATCAATATAATAGAGAGGACGTCCAATTCAGACACAGTCCAATAAGTATGCCATCATGTGACTGCAGATGGCAATCTTTGCACCCCTCACCCGGCTATATTTCGCAGTCCCCTCGTGCCTACGCTCCCCTCAGGTAGTCTACCATTGGCTGTGTAACCAGCGGAACCACATCGCCAATCATATGGGGCATAAGGTTGTCCATAACTTTTGGCATCAGCTCCGGCATCTGCTCCCGCATATAGTCTGGCATGGGAATGCGTTCACCAACCCGTTCCAGCATCACCGGCATCAACTTGGGCATCATCAGCGGCAAGAGCCTGGGGAAAAGTATCGGGAACATCGGCTTCATCAGATTAAGCGCACCGGGGACCTTGCCCATAAAGCGCATAATCTTGCCCATGCCGAACGGCATAGCGTCAATCATCTCAGGCCACATGGTGCCCATAAGTGCGGCAAAGCCTTCCGGCGTCATCAGGGCAATCATGGCTTCGAAAACCGCCCATTGCCGCTGTACTTCCGGGTCAGGGTCGGGTAACTCATACCCGAGAGTAGACACGGCAAAACGTGCCAGGTCAACGGTCTCGATGGGTAATCCCTTCTTTTCAGCAGTAACACGAAATTGGAACTCACAGCATGGGCACATGGCGAGTATTTTTTCGGCGCCTGTCTTCATTGCCTCATCCATACGCGCCTTACCGATATCCGCCGCCACGGGAGGATCCTTAATGAGGGTAAGAACGCTGCCGCAACAGTGCGCCCATTCACGATTGTGCTCCATCTCGACAAGCTCTACGCCGGGGATAGCCCGGATAAAATCGCGGGGTGCGTCATAAACGCTCGAGACCCGCCCGATATGGCACGAATCGTGCAGGGTGACCTTAGTCTTCTTGCCTGTGTCAGGGAACTTGAACTTGCCGTTTTTGACCTGCTCGGCGATAACTTCACTATAATGCTTGGTGGCAATGTCATAGGTAATCCCCAGCTTATCCGCCCAGCGGGGATATGTCTGTCGCCACATCATATCACAAGCAGGGCAGGAGGTAACCACGGTATCAGCGCCTACCTCTTTGATAGCCTGGACATTCTTCTTCATCGTCTCAGCGAAAACATCCCATTTACCGGCAACGAGCATCGGCGTGCCGCAGCAGTTCTCTTTTTCGCCAGCGTAGGTGAAATCAACGCCGGCGGCATCGAGGAGGCGCACTGCAGCAATGGCGATATCCGTCTCCACATGGCTGGCCGTGCAGCCGGCGAAGTAAGCCACCTTTGCCTTATGTGAGGGCCCATGTTTCTCCCAGAGCTCCTCAGGGAACCAGTTGGTACGGTTCTCGCGATAGCCTGCCCAGATGTTGCCCTCCTTTCTGAGCGAAGCCGCCATCATCTCAAATGGTGGGAAGGTCATCTTTTTGTCTTCATCGATAAGCTTACCGCGAAGCTTCATCCAGGAAGACTCGATAGGAAGCGATGCCGAACAACGTAGATTGCATAGCTCGCAGGTGGTGCAAACGAGTATGGTATCCACCATAAACTGGTCCCATTCTTCACGTCCCTCCATATATTCTCGTAACCAGTACCACTTACCACGCGGGCTCTGGCTCTCCCAGCCACGACCGTAGAACTGATCACACTCATCGATGCAATAGCCGCACTGGGAACAGCCATAGGCATACCAGACGACATCGGCGGGTATATCCCGCACCGGCTTTGTTGGCCTCTCCCCTAAACGAGTAATGACGCGATTGCCAAGTGGGCGGATGAGCGGTTCTATAGCTCCGGCAAAACTCATGGCTTTACAAATAATGCCCCCCTTTATAACCTTACCCGGATTCATGATGAATCTGGGGTCAACCTTCTTTTTAAAATCCTTCATTCGAGCGGCAATCGTCTCGCCCAGTATATGTTTTGCCTTGTTGGTAAAATAAAGGCCTGCAGAATAGGGCCGGCCGCCATGCCTTTCCACGATTTTCATGATGGTCAGAGCCAAAACAAAGACAAAGTTATAGCTGAAGCGGCGCTGGTCACTGGGTATAAAGCCAAGTATTACCACTTCAGGCTGACCGTTTATACCTTTCCTGATAACCAGACCTTCCTTAATAACGGGCTGGTTCACCTTAGCTTCAATCTCCTCCATGACATCGCCCAGCTTGGAGAGGGGAATAACCACTTCCGCCGGTACCAGGCTGGGGCCAAGGCGCTTAACGAGCATAATCTTGAAACGGTTTTTCCACTCATGCTGAGCAATACGGTCACTTAAGAGTTCCGCCTGACATGGCTTCATGATCTCGGGCAGGCTATCCATAATGACACTGCGATCTTTTTTGCGAAAGGCCAGGGTGACTATATAGGAAGCGGGCAGGAGCACCCTTTCTTCTACGGGATGTTCGAAGTGTTCCAGCAACGGAGCTTTGTTCTTCAACTCCGCCATGCGCGGGTTTATAAAAAGCAATGACCATATGGGCAGCTTGCGGTCTATCATGGACTGAACCATTTGCTGCAGGTCATGGGCATCCGGACAACCGATGGCAACAACCTCGATTTCTTCCAGAGATTGGACGCGGAGTGTTACCTCACTAATAAGCCCGGTGGTACCCTCAGCCGCATATATCAGGTCGAGGTCGTCACCGCTGAACTCCCTGACTTCGCCGCTGAGCATCACCACACGTGCGCTTATGACATTATCGCGAAACCATCCCGCTTCAAAGGAGCCTATGCCGGCACCCCCCTGAGCTAACCAGCCGCCAACAGTTGCCGACGGATAGCTGGATGGATACAGCCGCAAAGTCAACCCCTGCTTTATTAGCTCCCTGTCCAGCATTTCCCAGACAACGCCAGCCCCCACTGTAGCCGTCTTTTTATCACGGTCTATATGCTTTATATCCTTCATGCGATAGAAGTCTACTACGATACCTCCCCTTACAGGTATCACACCACCGTATCCAGATGAGGCCTTACCACGCGCGGTCAGGGGTATATCATGCTGTGCTGCCCAACGAACAAGCTCAACCAGTTCATCCTCCGTTTGTGGTTGAACTACGGCATCCGGGATAGTCTTGCCGATGATTGGTTTTACAAGTCCGGGAACTACGGCGATGTCATGCCCGTAGAGCTTTCTCTCCAGCTTGTGAAATGAGACGCGGTTACCGAATTTCTCTTCCAGGTCCTCACGTAACTTACCATTGATCTTACTCATATCCTTACCCCCCTTGATATTTATCCTACTGTCACATCAGAAGCGAGATTCGCAGTGCCCGGTTTATATGAAGACACGTTATGAAACCTTTTATCCAGCCTTACACGCCTCAGTATAGATTATATTACAATACGATTATTATTAATAATTAGATACATGTTTTGCCAAGACCGATACCAGCCAGGCCGTTGAATGAGTTGAAAATCAAGGCTTCCAGACATGCCGGCATATCGCAGTCTGCGCTACGGCGTGCACAATGTCAAAAAGTAAAAAGCCTGCGACTTTGTTATCTCAGCCGACTAGCTGCCCATAACTTCATCCCGGGATGGGATGCGTAAGCCTCACAACTGCACTAGAGCATTCTGCCGACTGCATAGCCGGCCTTCGTCGCCTCGAAGATGCGCCCTACGCAGGAGGAGTCGCCGATGTTATGTATCTCAGGAGCCACGCGTTCCCTGACACATGACTCGTAAAGCCTGTCGTCTGCCTTCAGCCCTACATGCAGGACCACCAGTTCCGCCTCCAGCTCTATCTCCTTTTCCTCGACCTTGATTTTCTTAGCCAGCGGGTTCTTGATATTCTCGGGCAGTATCGGAGACCAGGTCTTATAAGGGTCGGGCACCGTGGGGGAGACGTTCTGGCAGACCTTGACCGTCTTTTTACCAATGCTCTGGAGCCTGGCACAATTGAGAAGTCGCACGCCCGCCCTCTCCAGATAGTGTATCAGGTGACCCCGGTTGGCGGTGCACACCCCTTTCATAAAGTAGGGCAGCATCTCCACGATGGTAACCTGCCTGCCCATCTCACAGGCAAGCATATATGCTGCCTCGCAGCCTACCGAGCCTCCACCGACAACCACCACCTTTCGCACCTTAGCCGGTATAGAACCGTTACAGAGCAAATCAACAGCCTGCACCACATGCGGCAGGTCGATACCTTTTATAGCCAGCTTTACCGGCTCCCCACCGGTGCCAGTGACCACGGCATCGAACTTTTCACCCTTCAGCATCGCGGGTGTAGCCTCTGTGTGCAGACGCAGCTCTAGCTTATAGTTTTTGGCTGTTTTTTCCAGCAGATTTCTCAGATATTGCAGGTAGTTGGCTACGTCATACTTGAACCTGGGCGCGGAGCCGGGAATCAGTTCACCACCCACTTTATCCAGCCTCTCAAACAAGGTCACCCGGTGTCCACGTTGAGCCGCAGTGCAGGCACAGAGCAGTCCTGCCGGCCCGGCACCGACCACAGCAACCTCCTTCGGTTCAGATGCGGGAGTGAGCTCGGCACACAGCACGTCTTCGAAGCCGGTGCGTGGGTTCACGGCGCACTGCGGATGTCCACCCTCGATAAACTCGTTCAGGCAGGCCTCCTGGTCACCGATGCACGGACAGATACCGCTTATCTTACCGGCATAGGCTTTACTGGGCCACTCAGGATCAGCTAACAGAGGACGCGCCAGCATGACCATATCGCACATTCCCTCACGTAGAGCACGTTCCGCAAGGTCGGGATATCCAAGCTTGCCCACGGCCACTACAGGTACCGGCAGTCCCGCGTTTGACTTGATTTTTTCCCCGGCGAGATAATCTTTAACCAGCCCGGCAACCGGCAAATAGCACCCCGGTGGCATCGACGTGGGCGGATGCGGCAGCCACCAGTTGTCATAGCAGCCCAGGTCAACGTCGAACATATCCACACCGGCCTTCACCAGGTTAGCCATATAGTCCAGCGTCATTTCCACGGTGCGTTCTTTTCTAAATTTTTTCAATGAGCTGACCTGCTCCATACGCTCGCCGTAAGTCTCGTTCAGGGCCAGGGAGAGGTCGATGCGGTACATTATGGGGTAGTGTGCACCGACACGCTCGCGGATATGTTTCACCAGCTCAATGCCGAAAGCCTGCCAGTCGGCAAATCTGCCAAATTTGCGGCGATTGAAAGCGGTGTTTGTCATTTGCTCCAGAAGGTAGCCTTCGTGCCCGTGCAGGTAGACTCCATCAATGAGCAGCGCCCTGGCATCAGCAGCTGCCTGCCCGGCATTTTTTATAATCTTCAGACACTCGCCGTCTCTCAGCGGCCGACAGGGCACTGCGGGCATATAAAAGTTTGGATTCCAGGAAGCAGATACCGGCAGCCTCCACTTCTTTATCAGGCATTCAGGCGAGGCGACGCGTCCCAGCCCGGCGCTGAGCTGGATGAAAAACCTGGCGCCGTAGGCATGCACGCTCTCAGCCAGTACCCGCCAGCCGGGGAAAACGGTGCGCGAGCGGTCGATGCGGGGTAACAGGCTGAGGTCGCCCACCTCAGTTACCGATGCCTCGACGTTATTGCTGGCAAGCACCAGCCCCGAGGTGATAAGACCCACACCACCTTTGGCACGTTCCACGAAGTACTGTATCATCTTGTTGCTGGGACGGCCGGTCTCATCAGGCATACCTACATTGCCCATGGGTCCCATGACGATGCGGTTCTTGATTTTGATACCGTTGACCTGGATAGGAGAGAATAGTTGGTGATAAGGAAACAGTTTGTCTGTCATCCTGCCATCAGCCAGACGCTCTTCAACACGAGACCACCCGCCATAGTCCTCTATAAGATTCGCAACAACCTTTTGATAGTTTTTTGCCATCATAGCCTCCTCACGTAAAGCTGGACTGGTCTATTTTAAACACCACACTGTAAGTCAAGAGCCCCAACCCCGCTCACCGTTCCCCCGTGTCTCTCAACCCTCCACACATTGTTACTTAATAAACCGGATGGTAGCTAGCCGCCTGCCGACTGTGCTAGCTCATCCCGTAGTTGTCGTACCTGCTCACGGTGTCTTTTGGTTTCGGCAGCCAGGCTTAATAGAACATGCCTGAGCTCGGCTGAGTATGCCTCGAAAACATCGAAGAATTTACGCTCAATCATACTTTCCTCGATGGACAGGGCGACAGACAGGGCGTTAATCAAAGACAATGCTTGCACCCTTTCAGGCTCGGACTCCTTCTTAACATAGCTCGAGAAGCTGCCGATGGCAGTGGTATTGAACCTGCCCTCTTTTATATGCAGGCTTCCCTCTCCCGCAATTTCACACAGTTTGCGCAGCTCATTAGCATGGTCAATCTCCTCGACAGCCAGACCGGACCAGAAGTCCTTATATTCCGGAAACCTGTCCTCGTAAGCGCTGTAAAGCTGCGACACAGTCTCCTCATTCTTAGCCAGCATTTCTATGATATCCGAGCCTTTGTCTCCCAATGGCATGGAACGCCTCCTTGCCCTGTACGACGGCACATATGCGGTGATTATATATTCATCATAATTCTACACCCAGTTCTACCTCAATAAAAGAGGCCAAGGCTCGCAAGCCATAAAAAGTAAAAGCCTACTACCCTATCATTCCAGATGGCATTTATATAAGCAACCCTAGCTCATGACGTGGTACAATTATCTGGAGCGGCTTATTTCACCGGGGGTATAACATTGGAGAAGATAAGGCTCGGCAAAACTAACATGCTCGTCTCGCGCCTGGGCTTCGGCGGCATACCTATTAAGAGACTGAGCGAAGATGAAGCGGTAGCTGTGGTTAAAAGAGAAAAGATGTCCGTATCCTCTTCCCATCCAAGATATGATTGTTGAGCACATTGACCAGTATCAGAAATATAAGATTAAATACCAAAAGCTGGGGCTATCGGCATAAAGGAGGCTCGTGATGAAAGCATCCGAAGGTAAAATCGGGCGGGTATTTGTAATTCGCCTTGAAGACGGCGATGTCATCCCCGCCTGTATTGAGAGCTTTGCCGCAGAAAAAAAGATTTCGGTGGGACAGGTGGTCCTGATCGGCGGCATTGGCGACGGCCAAGTCGTCGTCGGTCCGCGACGCTCAGATGAGATGCCACCGGAACCAATGCTGCTTCCCGTGGACGGGGTGCATGAGGTGGTCGGTGTGGGCATAATCGCTCCGGATAAAAAGGGGAAACCGACACTGCATATACATGCCTCGCTGGGCAGGTCGGGGCAAACCACCACCGGCTGCCTCCGACCCGGCGTAACCACCTGGCTGGTGGGAGAGGTCATAATCTTCGAAATAATGGGCACAGACGCAGTCCGTCTCCCTGACAAGAAAGCAACTTTTGAACTTTTACAGGTAGGGTAAAATTGGAGCTGTTTCCCCCTAAACGAGAGCAGAGTTGTAAATAATGGGACAAATGAGAAAACTGAATCCGTTAACATAAATGTGACGTTGAGGTGAGCTCTATGAAACAGTCATCCTGGCGACGCTACACGCAATTCTGGTACTCCGGTTACGCGTTCCAGGGTGTAGTCGTTTTCGGTACCGGTGCCATTCTCATGCCCATAGTGGTCAACGGGGCAGGTGATGCGGCTAAAGCGGGGACTGTAATGGCTTTCTTCTACATCGGCCAGCTGCTGGCGCCGCTAATGGGTGCTATCACCGACCGTACCGGCAGGCACCGGCTTTTCTACCTCTCCGGCTACGTTCTCCTCGCCATAGGCCTGGCACTATTCCCGTTCACCACGTTGCTGTGGTTCTGGATGGCACTAGCCTTCATGCAGGGAGTCGGTTCGGGCACCAGCAACACAGTAGCGGCGATGTTCATCGTGGAATACAATCCCAAGCCTGAATGGGACGCCCGTGTCGGATGGCTCCAAACGTTCTACGGCGTTGGCCAGGCTGCCGGCCTCGGACTGGCCGCCGTTTTGCAGGCACGTCCCGAAATGGGACTACTGATCTCGGCCGGCCTGATGGCGCCGGCCATGCTGCTGGGAGCACGCGGGCTTCCACCATCGCATGCACATCACGAACCCAAAAAGATTGAATTTCTGCGTCGTTTCCACAGGCCGCCGCGAACCGTCCACTCTATTCTTAACCGCTATGAGGGGACAGTTGTTAATAACCTGAAGCGCCTGCTCCAGGAATGGCGTTCCAGGTTCGGCCTTTATATAGTCGGCTGGTTCTTCGTCATGCTCACCACGTGGCTTATCGGTGCCCTCTTCCCGCTGCTGATGAAGGGGGCGTTTAATATATCGTACAGCATGTCATCGCTTTACTATGCTACAGGCGCAGTAATCGGCATATTCCTCTACACGCCATCCGGAACGCTGGGCAAGAGAATCGGCGATGGCTGGGTTGTCACTATAGGCACCATCATGACACTGGTCTCAGTGGCTGCCCTGGCCACACTGGCATATGTTCATACCGGCTTCAATCAGTGGCTTGTCCCGATTGTGTATATCCTGATTCCGATTGCCTGGTCGCCGCTAATTGTCGGGGGTACAGCCTGGGCTGCCCAGCTTGCCACTTTTGCAGAAGGCGAAGCCCTGGGCACTTACAACGGCACCACCGCGGTAGCAGCCGTTGTCGCCGCTTTCACAGCCGGCCTGGTAGCCCATAACTTCGGCTACGGCATGATACTGATAATCGGCACCGCCGCCTGTCTTCTGGCACTATCATGCTTCATCCCTCTGCTGGCACCAGCCAAAAGAAGCTGACTCCTTGACTTATCGGCGAAAATGCCCCTGCCGAGCCCCTATTATTAAACGATTCGTCAAAATGTTCAGCATTAGGATGCAATACTGGTATTTGCTTATTTCAAAGATTATACTGATAATGCATGTGTGATCTAAAGTTGGAGCGTAAGAAGTCAAAGCCTTTTACTTAGTGCTGTGAGATGACTAACAAGAATCTTCTACGAAAATATCCACAATTCGTTGTTCAGTATCTGGATGCCCTGCTTAATCCGAGGTCGTGGGCAGAGAAAGCAAATGAGATGCTTGAGGCATCAAAGATATTAGAACCGCGACTACGGGAATATTGGAATGTAGTCCTAACCAATGCGAAAGAAGGAAGGTATGACAAAGAGGGTGAACAACCTCATATACCTCCAGCTAATCTACACGGCCCCTATTTCATTTTTGTTTCATATGCTCTTGAGGATCTATTTAAGGCTCTAATAATTAGAAGAAGAAGGGACGAGATTAGCAGCCAGTTCCTTCAAACAGGGGGGTTGCCCAGGCTGATCAAAACACATGATCTCGTGAAGTTAGCAAAAGAAGCAAATATAGATTTCGACATTAAGGAAGAAGACATACTAACTAGACTTTCTAGGCAATCGCGATGGAAAAGCCGATATCCAGTACCTGTTGAACTAAGTGACATACAAAACATTATTAAATACTCTGATGGTAGGCCATACTTTATTGATTATTATGAGCCTGGAGATATTGACCAGCTAAGTGCCATAGTACAGAAAGTAAGAAGCCATATTGCATAGGCTATATGAATTTGCTAAGGCAGCTAGCGTAACAACACAAAGAGCCAGAATGTGCAGACCTATCCTCGCCAATTGCCTAAGGAGATACGGTATAGTAAATAGTCCCAAGAGTTTCCCAGTAGATTTCCTAGGCGAATCATCCGTAGCATCACATGAATGGCTTCTGCCCTTTCAGCACCGTATGTCTGCTGCAACTTGCTGACAGCTTCGGGGTCAGGCTGCGCATCTGATTCAGCCCAGTGCTGCGCATAGATTAGAGCCACAGCCTCATCTTCTGGGCAGTTGTCAACATCTCCGGAAAGTAGCTGGCTAATCTCTGCAGAAGTAATCCCGCTTTTCAACGCTTGCCTGGTATGAAAGTAGGAACAATAGCGGCAGCCGTCCACTGCGGTTACAGCCAGCATAAGCCTTTCCCTGAAAGCAGACGATATCGAGCCTTTATTCATTACCTCTTTCAGTAGCTTCCTGTTTCTGATTGGAAACCACAGGTCTTTGACTAATTCTTTTATGTTCTTATATGTTCTTTTTTTGAATCTCATGACTGGTTCTATATAGCTCAGGCGGTTACAATATGGTTTAGGTAATACCTATAAGACCACCATCAGCTTTAACAGAATATCTATCTCTTGCCCTCCCTACTTCTCAATATGTAAAAGAATGCTGCTTCATTTTAACCCAGTGCCCTTCATCAATACCGATTAGATTTCCACACTGACAATGCACTTCGTTCCCATTATGCACGCTATAATCCTTTACTATTCGGTCTTTCCAGCAATGTAACACACGCCCTTTCCCAAGCTTGACATATCTAAATATTTTATGATTACACTTAGTGCACTTTATGGTTATCATTCTCAGGTCTTCATTAGCTTAATCCTTTTCAGAGTATCACATTTACCAACCAGGTTAAAGAAAGTTAGCTTTGCGTTAATGAAAGACTAGTGGTAGGATAGCTTTTAACTCGAAAAGAATCCAAAATGCAGATAGAGATACTTGGTGCCGAGTCATTAGGCGTCCGCGGGTTGTCCTGCGTGGTTAGGACAAAAGACCGCAAGGTGGTCATCGATCCTGGAGTTGCCCTCGGGTTTAACCGCCATGGCTTGATGCCACATCCAGTCCAGGTTATAGCTTCCGAAAGGACCAGAAGACTTATCGAAGAGGCTTTGAAAGATGCCACCGATATAGTCATCAGTCATTACCACGGTGACCACATGCCACTGGTTGATGCCAACCCGTACCAGCTTTCTGTGGCAAGGATAGCCGATTTGTGTGTATGTCCCCGCTTCTGGGCTAAGGGGATTAATGACATTTCATATTATCAGGCCAAGCGGGCAAAGGCTCTGGTTAAAAGCCTTGGTCGGATTCTACCGAATGCAGAAGGAATGAAAGACGGGCCGCTGACATTTTCGTCACCCGTTCCTCACGGTGAACTAGATAGCCATGGCGGCAGCCTTATGATGACCCGGGTCGAAGACCATGGAGAGGTATTTGTGCATGCTTCAGATATTCAGATGCTTAATGATGAGGCAATTAAACAAATTCTTGCCTGGCAGCCCAACGTAGTGCTTGCTTCCGGACCACCTGTTTATCTGTCAAGCTTAACTTCGCAGGGACGCGAAGATGCTTTGCACAGGACTCTGCATCTGGCTCAAAGGGTGAATACACTTATTCTCGACCACCACCTGATGCGCTCCAAGAAAGGAGAGCAGTGGCTTGACCATGCCTCTTCTCTTGCCGGACATAACATAGTCTGCGCTGCTGACTTTATGGGTGTTCACCGCAATTTGCTTGAGGCTGAACGAGTCGCCTGGTACCAGAAGCTACCTGTATCGGAAGAATGGCATAAGCGCTATGCTCGCGGTGAAATCGATGTAATTTCTGAATGGTCTGACAAGGTAGCTCAGGTTAGAATAAGATGAAGCTTATTAGCGCCTGTTTATTGGGGATAAGATGTGCCTGGAATGGCGATACCAGACATAAAAACAGCCAGGCTGTCCAGCTGTCTAATCTCGAAACTCTTGTTCCTGTCTGCCCTGAACAATTGGGGGGGTTGCCCACTCCCAGATCACCCCAAGAGATTCAGGGCGGTACAGGTGATGAAGTTCTCGACGGCAAATGTAAGGTTATGAACAAGGATGGACAGGATGTCACCAGGGAATTTATTAACGGAGCGCAAGAAACATTAAAGATTGCCCGTCAACTTGGTATCAGCGAATTTATAGCCAGGTCAGGTAGCCCATCTTGTGGCTGTGCCAGGATATATGATGGTTCATTTTCAGGCAAGTTGGTAGATGGCGATGGGGTCACAATTGCACTATTAAAAAGAAACGGGCTAAAGATCATACCAGAGGAAGATTTATAGCTTGCCCTGGCCAAACTCAGATGATAAGTCTCATCGATGTGAATACCCTTTTGCAATTTAGGCGTCACCCCAAATCTTCGTTGAGCTATACATCGAAATGTGACACTCGAATTATTGTATAATCTTAAACACATACTTTAGCGGAGAAAAAGGTCAGGAGGTAACCGACATGGGTGGTCTATATTTACTGCTGCCTACCCTGGTGGTGATAATCATATCTTTCCTTGTAGTGAGAGTTGCCGCCATCGCCTTGATGATGACGGGAATGGAAGAGCAACGGGCAAGGTTCCAGGCTCTATCAGCGTTTACGGGGACAGGATTTACCACTCGAGAGGCAGAGATAGTGATAAACAATCCCAGAAGGCGACGAATCGTGACATGGCTGATGATACTGGGCAATGCCGGCATCGTAACGGTCATTGTAAGTGCCACCTCCTCCATCGTCACCAGCAAAGGTTACCAGATACCTATAGCTATCGTTATTCTCATCGCGGCGGTATATCTTTTCTACAGGCTGGCCAGCCATAAGGGTCTGACCCACAGATTGGAGAGGTTTATCGAGGACAGGCTCTTGAAACTGCGCGCTTTCCAAGACATCAGGACTGAAGACCTGTTCCTGCTAAAGGAGCCCTATGGTATTATGCGGTTTTTTGCCGTCCACGATTCACCGCTTATCGGCAAGTCTATTTCGAAAGCCATACCACCCAACAGTGACTCTTTGGTTTTAGCGACCGAGCGAGCCAGAAAATGGACTAACTTCCCCAAATCGAATACTAAAATCAAACGTGGTGACAAACTTATTATCTATGGCAAACTCGATGCCTTGCGAGCTGCGTTCGAAAAGAACTAAAACTAAACACCAACAGCCAGGGGACGAAGTTTATACCCGCTCCCTAGTCTATAAGTTTTTCTAGCCGAGTCCACCCCGTTCGATATGCAGACTATTCTTGATGTAAATATTTATTCAGACTGTAGAAAGTCGTCAAACTGTACCGAGATTCTATGCTTTGATGATATCCAGTTGGGGATGTTTATCACCTGTGTATCCCCACCACCACCTCGTGGTGTAAGCACCAGTGATATCGCACCATTTGCAGGGTCAGCAGCAGGCATGTAAAGGTCAGCGCCGCTTAAGAAAAACGGAATCGCCGAAAAGAAATAAGGTACCGGTTCGGCAAGGTCTGTTTTACCGTCGGCTCCGTTATCGCAAACAAATATGGCAATTACCAGATGATTCAACGGGCATATTTCAGCAGTAACCACGTTAGCGCCATTGATTTCAAGAATGTCATTGTTATCACCCTGGTCACCCCAGAACTCCTTGTTCCTAGAAAGGTACAGGTTGCTGTGGCTGTCGCCGGCATCCATACGGCTGCTCATTCCTTTGCCTGGCACCTCAGCATTTAAGCGAATCAAATAATCGCTTCTCATAAAAGGTTGAAAGTAGTAGTGAGCAATATAAGCTTCGCGCACCAGGGCAAACTCATAGTTTACGCCAGTCCTGGCATCAAAAGGTCCCCAGTCTCCGGCTCCACCTATAGGATAAGTTGCCTGTGGCTGGCTACCGATCCTGGCACCGGTTTCAGCATCGATTTCCCATATCTGTAAGGTGGCCCCGGGCTCGTCCACCCCTACATTTTGCGGGAAAATGACTGCCCGTCCGGCAAGCTGAATCTTACCCGAAGGCTCGGCTATAATCTTATCGGTCGCCGGTTCCCCGCCGGCAAGGAATTTGTACATCTCCACAAACGCCTCAGGGCAGGTGGCACACTCGACGTGAGTTACGTCGGGCAGGATAACGTTGGTGCCTCCCGCTACCTCACCGGCAGGAAGGAATGCAGGCGGTCTCTGCCCGGCCCATAGAGCCAGGGTGGGCACTCCGCCCGGGAGGTCGTCACTTGTCTGGCCGTCTATATTTACATAGCGGGCAACCTTTGCGGCGCGCTCCGGAGAGCTGTTCAGGTATGCCTGCATCACCTTTGTGCCCAGAGAATGCCCGACAACGTCAACCTTGTCGGCGCCGGTATCCTCCAAAACGGCAGCGATAGTCTGGTCAATGCCGGCAAGAACTTCCTCCGGAGGGAATTTAGGAGATAGACCCGGGGAGGAATCGTACTCATAGGCTGCTATATAGTTGGCGGGATAGCCGTTGGTTGTAAAGCGCATAGCCTGCGACTCGAACTGGGCTGCTGAGCCGGCAAAACCATGCACAAAAATAATGGGCTTAATATTGGCGGGCGGTGGGACTGTGATATCGCCCGATGTACATGATGGAAATAACATGCCGGCCAGCACGAGAACCGCCAGCACAGCGAATACTTTACTCTTCATGCCTTTACCTTCCTCAAATCAGAGTTTTGTGACAATGGCTTAAGACATTCTATAGAATTTAGCCGAGGATTGCCATCTGCAGGCAAAACATCAGAAGTTGAAGACAATGGACCTGTTTATTTCATTAAGGCTGCCGGCCAGGGCCTCCCTGTCGGCATGTCTTGCATCCAGAGTCCGCGGTGAGATTTTGTCGGCTTTTGCCTGCAGATATCCGCATTCCTGAATCAGCGGCTTTAAAATCAGTCTGTTGCCGCCGAAAAATATGTGGTCCGGCGCGAAGCCACCCAACCTCTCTTCAACCCTGTTGCCGACTCTGCGCAGGAAATCCTTCTTCTGCTCCTCGGTCCTTCGGGCAAATCTCTTCTGGCTTCTGCCGCCTTTCTTGTGCTTTTTGTGTATATAACCGGTGCCTATTTTACTATCCACCAGATTGCTGCCATCGAACACACCCAGAGCATACCAGCCCCAGGTTACCAGGATGACCGTAATTACATACTTCTTCTCAAGGACTTCACGGAGAATTGACACATCAAGCTCACCCGCAGTGACTTTATTCCCGGTAATCGGAAACGGCGGCAAGACAATATGGCTGTTACCAATACCGTTCCAGAATACAGCGGCTCCGGTGCCGTATTTCTTGATGCCACTGACGACCGCCTCTGTCTTAACCGCCTCCTTAATCTCGCTGGCATGGGCGCCATACTTCGACCCTAACGACAGATTACCAACATAATCCGGAAAAGAGGCAGGCGCAATATATACGGTCACAATATCTTCAGGCGAGGCTTCGATAGAGGAAAGGAAATGGTA
>Ga0180434_10004178_pt1 | contig 17726 bp, 14 predicted proteins | sample SS_ome_7_FD_132453 | JGI IMG/M metagenome (GOLD analysis project Ga0180434, IMG submission 132453) | Hypersaline lake sediment archaeal communities from the Salton Sea, California, USA - SS_1_D_2 metaG | ecosystem: Environmental > Aquatic > Non-marine Saline and Alkaline > Hypersaline >...
GGCGAAGATGGTTGAATCGCCAAGGCAAATCGCCTTTGGGCAGAGTAAGAAGAACTCACTCCCGGAGAAATGTAGATCTTGCGATGTACTTTTCGTGTGTCGAGGTGGCTGCCTGAAGGATCGAATTTGCAAAACCTCGTCAGGTAAACCTGGGCTTAACTACTTATGCAAGGGATACCGGTTGTTTTTCCGGCACATTCGTCCCACCATGGAACGCATGGCTTCAGAAATGAAGGAAGCGGAAGCACAGCGGAATAGGGCACAAGACAGAGCAGGCGGTATTCTCAAAGCAGTTGGTAGAAACGATCCCTGTCCTTGTGGTAGCGGGAGGAAGTACAAGCGATGCTGCGGGGCACGTAGACGATGAGCTTGGGTGAGCACTTCTTGCGGTTGTGGTTGAGTTTGATTTTCGACAACTTGACTGCAAACGGGATTCGTGGCAGAATAGCCGCCCTCAAGAGAGAGTATTCGACTTTTTAAGTATCTATCAAATGGAGGCTCGTCATGAAATACCGTCGAATGGGGAAATGGGGCGTAGAGTTGAGCGTTGTAGGGCTCGGCAGCTTCTTTACTATGGGAGTAAAGCTCGACCAGAAGCAGTCCAGGGATACCGTGGTGGCTGCCTATGAAAACGGGATCAACTTCTTCGATACCGCTGACGCCTATGCGCTTGGCGAGGGCGAAAAGCATCTTGGAAAGTGCCTTGCTGAGTTCCCGCGCAAGGGTCTCTTCGTAATAAGCAAAGTGCACACTCCGATGAGCGATATTCCCAATGACAAAGGACTGTGTTACAAGCACATCAAGGAGAGCATTGAAAGCAGCTTGAGCCGCCTCGGTATGGACTACTTGGATCTCTATATGTGCCACCGGCCGGATCTTGATACGCCGCTTGAAGAGACCGTCCGCGCAATGGAAGATCTCATTCGGGAAGGTAAGATTCTCTATTGGGGCGTCAGCGAGTGGCCGGCTCACCTCATGGTCAAGGCAAACGCCGTCGCGAAGGAGATCGGAGCACGCGGAATTGGCGTCAACGAACCTCGCTACAGTATGCTTTGGCGCTATCCTGAAAACACTGTTTTCCCGATTTCTGAGCAGGAAGGCATTGGCAACGTAGTCTTCTCGCCACTCGCACACGGGATGCTTACTGGCAAATACAAGCCCGGCGAGGAAGCTCCGGAGGGAACCCGCGCCGCCGATCCAGACATCAACTTGGTAATCAAAGGCATGTACTGGAGTGAGGAGAACAAGGAAAACTCCCAGGAACTGGTGAAGATGGCTGAAGAACTTGGGACAACTGCCGCCACTCTTTCTTTAGCGTGGTGTCTGCGTTTGCCCGCGGTGACCAGTACCATCATTGGCGCATCAAAGGCTTCCCAAGTCGTTGAGAACGCCAACGCCGCCGATCTGGAGATTCCGGAAGAAATGGTCAAGCAGATTGATGAGCTTTTCCCTGCGCCAAAGTGGCCCGAAGGTTCCTGAGAGTATCTGGATTTCGTATCAACAAGTGGGAGAGCCGGCAATCCGGCTCTCCCATTTCTCTGTATGCCAACACGCGCGTTTTGGAGCGCGCCTTAAGTGATAGACCATCCGCGGCAGGGGCGTTGCCCTTGACAATCCTTGGGGCCGTTCTATAATTGTGTTTTGGTGAGTGTTTGAATGAGATGACGCCGTTTTGTGGCTGGGGCATAGGTCAAATGGCTGAGGTCAGTCTAAAAAGAGTCACGAAAGTCTACCCTGGGAACGTTGTTGCCGTGAACGACGTTTCCCTGGCAGTGAATGACAAAGAGCTTCTTGTGCTCGTTGGACCTTCTGGGTGTGGCAAATCCACTACACTGCGGATTGTCGCAGGCCTGGAGGAAGCCAGTGATGGCGAGGTGAGGATAGGGGATCGTGTCGTCAATGACGTGGCTCCAAAGGACCGTGATATTGCCATGGTATTCCAAAACTATGCTCTCTACCCGCACATGACAGTTTTCGGCAACATGGCATTTGGTCTAAAGTTGAGGAAGTATCCAAAGGCTGAAATACGGAAACGTGTCGAAGACGCAGCCAAGGTTCTCGGTATCCAGGACAAGCTCGACCGAAAGCCGAAGGCACTATCCGGTGGCGAGAGACAGCGGGTCGCTGTTGGTAGAGCCATCGTTCGGAAACCTGCAGTCTTTCTCTTTGATGAGCCGTTGAGCAATCTGGATGCAAAACTCCGTGTAGAGATGCGAGCTGAACTCAACCGATTGCATCAACGTCTCCAGACTACAATGATATATGTTACCCATGATCAAGTGGAGGCGATGACGCTGGGTGATCGCATAGTTGTAATGAACGACGGCGTTATTCAGCAAGTTGATGAACCGATCAAGGTGTATGATAGACCAAAGAATCGTTTTGTGGCCGGCTTTCTCGGAACACCTCCGATGAATTTCATTGAAGGGAACGTAGAATCAAATGGTGACGGAATGGTGTTTTCGTTTGGCGACGGATCCAGCCTTGCCGTGCCGGCTCAATTGGCAACTTTGATGAACGGAATGTCCGGCTCCGCGAGTCTTGGCATTCGCCCCGAAAACCTTGCACTGGAGGGAAGCGATGCCCAGTCGAAGGGTGGCGTTCTTGGAAGTGTGAGTGTCGTGGAGCCTCTTGGGGACGAAATGATTGTCCATGTGGAGGCTTTCGGGCAGATATTGGTGTGTAAGGTGGACTCCCACCAGCGAGTCCGGGTAGGTGAGGAAATCACTGTAATGTTCGACATGAACAAAGCCCATTTCTTTGACACAAAAACGGGTGAAAATGTCAGCATGAGGTGAGACGCATTGCCAACCCTGTCTTCCTGCGGTGCCGTTTGCAGAGCACCGCTTGTGAAAGTGGGAGCGATCCCACTTTTTTGTTTGACAAAATGTCGAACACCATGTGCAGGAGAATGAGTACGGTGAACGGAGAACTCGTACGAATAATCGATAGCATACATCGTGATAAGGACATAGATTCGGAGGTCCTTTTCCTGGCGCTTGAAGAAGCTATGCTTTCCGCAGCGCGAAAGCACTACGGCGATAGAGAGAGCATCAGTGTGACCATTGACCGCAAGACGGGAGCGATGTCAGTCCGTGACGGAGCCGAAGAACTGAATCCAGCATCCCTAGGTCGGATTGTGGCCCAGACCGCAAAGCAGGTCATGATCCAACGAATCAGAGAAGCCGAGCGCGACGTCTTATACAAGGATTACGAGGACAAGCTCCGGGAAATAGTCAACGGAACTGTCCAGCGGGTAGAGGGCTCTACGATTGTCGTCAATCTTGGCAAGACCGAAGGTATTCTTCCGCGCAGAGAGCAGATCCCTGACGAAACGTTCCGGGCTGGAGACCGAATCCGAGCATACGTTCTTGATGTGAAAATGGTTGGCAGCAGAGTGCGCATAATCTTGTCACGTACGCACCCTGAACTGATCAAGCGTTTATTTGAACTTGAGGTGCCCGAAATCATTGAGCACGTGATCGAGGTGAAAGCCTTGGCTCGTGAACCAGGCCATCGCACAAAGATCGCAGTATCATCGAGCGACCAGAAGGTCGATCCCGTTGGAGCTTGCGTCGGCGTTCGTGGAACCCGGATCAAAAACATCGTCAACGAACTCGGAGGGGAGAAGATTGACATCGTTCGTTGGAGTGATGATGCTGCAACGTTTATCGCTTTTGCACTGAAGCCAGCGGAGGTTTCCTCAATCACACTCAGCCACGAAACGAGAAAAGCTCGAATCGTCGTAGACGAGGAACAGCTCTCGCTGGCCATAGGTCGGCGAGGCCAGAACGTCAGACTTGCGGCCAAGCTGTCGGGTTGGGATATCGATGTAATGACCGCCGAGGAAGTGGCTCAGGAAGAGCAAGACGTCAGATCTGTCCTGGGTGATATTGAGGAACTCCCGGACGAGGTGGTAGAAAGAATTGTGAAGGGTGGCCTTGGAGTTCGTATGCTAGCCACTTGCGCTCAGGAAGACCTGGCGGAAATTGAAGGAATGACTCCCGAGATGGCAGAAGTTGTCATCGCAACCTGTGTTGAGGTTGTGCGCGCAAGCGCTCAAGCCGAAGACGAAGCCCGGGCGGAGGAGGAAGCTCAATCTGCAGAAGCACTGTCCGAGGAAGAGCCCGAGTCCGAGGAGACTCCTGAGGAGGTAGACTTGGGAACAGAAGAGCCAAGAGAGGGAGAGGTTGAACAGGCTGGTTCGACCGCAGTGGCTGAAGAAGAATTACCAACTGCGGAAGACGGAACCATAGAAGAATCAGATACACAGAGGGAAGATACGTAGCGTTGGGATGTCAAGAGCAGCGGATTAAACGGTAGTGATTTGTCGTTGCTGAATAATCGAACTTGAATCGACAGAGGCTGTTCTTGCTCTGTTTCGACGTTTGGACATTAGGAGAGAGCTATTGGGCATTCGTGTTTATGAGTTTGCCAAGGAACTGGGGATCCCGAGCAAGGAATTGCTCAAACAGTGCCAAGAGCAGGGTATCCCTGTTTCCAATCACATGAACTCGCTGGACGACGAGCAAGAGAAGCGTATGCGGGAATATCTCGCAGGAATTACCTTTGAAGAAAAGCCCAAGGACGGGCGTCACAAGAAGGTAAAGCCCAAGTCTGCTCCACCACCGAGGCTAGCGACCGCACCGCCGATCAGACCAGTTACGGCTCCTCCTATACACCCAGGTGGTGGGGGGCCGTCCAAGTTGCCACCGGTACGACCGGTCACGTTACCGACAAAACGCCGACAGCGACGTCCTCCTTCTTCCGCACCGAGAGTGGCGAAGGTGAATGAAGAGTCAACTACAACTCTACCAAAGGCTCCTGTGACTGAACAGAAGTCTGATCTGAAGATCCCTGCCGGGGACAAGATTGCTGCGGAAGGCTCTGTTGCTCCTGAAGCAAAGCCGACTGCCAAGTTTGGTATTGTCAAAGCTGCGCCGCCCAAACCTGAGCCGAAGTTGGAGAAGCCACCAGAGACCCCACCAAAGCCGAAGGTGGAACCTTCTAGATTTGGTGTCGTAAAGGCAGCTCCGAAAAAGATTCCTGAGAAAGAGACACCGCAGAAGAAACCATCTACCGCAGCTCCTACTGCCAAGGTAGAAAAAGATAAATTCGCGCGGTTGGATGAAGAGACAAAGCTCAAGGGAAAGAAGGCGGGCAGGGAAGGCCGTCATCATGTGGAAGGACGCGCTGTTCGGATTCGGCGCAGAGATAGTCGCAGACCTGGACGCCCCAGCGAAGGTGGGCAAGCTTTCCGGCGACCGCGTCGTCCCCTAAGGACAAAGAACAAGACTGCGATTGTGGAAAGGAAACCCATTGAGGAAGCGGTACTCGACTATCCTGTCAGTGTTCGCAGCTTCTCAGCGGGCGCGGGTGTCAAGGCTGATCGAATCATCAGAATCCTCATGGAATCGAAAGGACTTTTCGCGACGATCAACCAAGCTCTACCTGAAGACATTGTGCAGTTCCTTGCTTCTGAAGTAGGAGTGAAGATCGAAGTCCGGAAGCAGGCAACCTTGGAGGAAGAAGTTCTTGGTGATATGGAATCAGCCAAGATGGAGGGGAGGACCATTCCACGTGCCCCCGTGGTAGTGTTCCTCGGCCACGTCGACCACGGTAAGACATCACTTTTGGATGCAATCCGAAGCACAAATGTTGCGGCCGGCGAGTCCGGCGGTATCACACAGCACACAAGCGCATTCCGGGTTGATCGAGGGAATAAGCACGTCGTCTTCCTAGACACTCCTGGTCATGAAGCATTTACCGCAATGAGAGCTCGCGGAGCTGATTGTACTGATGTGGCAGTCCTAGTGATCGCCGTCGATGACGGTATTATGCCTCAGACTGATGAGGCCATAAACCACGCTCGTGCAGCCGGTGTGCCCATCGTCGTCGCATTGAACAAGATCGACCGTCCAGACGCCGATCCAGACAAGGTTAAACGACAACTTGGAGAACGAGACCTTCTTCCGGAAGACTGGGGTGGCAGCACGATCTGCGTTCCAGTCTCAGCAATTACCAAAGAAGGCATAGAAGATCTCCTTGAAATGCTATCGCTCGAAGCTGAACTCCTGGAGCTAAACGCGCATCCCGATATGTCAGCTAAGGGTATCGTTCTTGAGGCAAAAATGGCTCCCGGAAGAGGAGTTGTCGCCAATGTATTGATCCAGAACGGAACGCTTCACAAAGGTGATATCGGGCTTTGCGGTGTCGGATGGGGCCGGATCCGTCAACTAGTTGATGACCAGGGGCGCAACGTCAAAGAAGCAGGACCTTCGACTCCGGTCGAAGTATCTGGTCTTTCTGCTCTGCCGGAAGCAGGTGACAAGTTTTATTCGGTTGAAGACGCCCAAAAGGCACGAAGTATAGCTGAATCCCGAAGACGCCGAGAGAGGGCAGCCTTGCTGGCCGAGCGCCAGCACGTTACTCTCGAGACCCTGTACGAACACATTGAACAGGGAGGGGCGAAAGAGCTTCGCATCATACTCAAGTCAGACGTCCAAGGCACGCTGGAAGTTCTCCGAAAACAGATTGAAGACCTTACCACTGAAGAAGTGCGGGTAAGAGTGTTGCATAGCGGAGCAGGAGGAATCAACGAGTCAGACGTCCTACTCGCTGACGCCTCAGATGCTATCATTATCGGCTTTCACGTAATGCCGGAAGAAGGCGCGCGACGGTTTGCTGAAGAACGAAAGGTAGAAATCCGGTTGTATCAAGTGGTATATCAGGCAACCAACGAAATCCGAGCTGCCATCGAAGGTATGCTCGAACCTGAATACCGGGAGAATATTGTTGCACACGTGGATGTGCTTAAGACGTTCAAGATTTCCAAAGTCGGAACTGCTGCCGGATGCATTGTCAAGGAAGGCACCATACACCGGCCTGACAGGGTTCGCGTGGTACGTGATAGTATTGTTATCCACGACGGAGAGATCGAAACACTGAGGCGAGTGAAGGATGACGTGAGAGAGGTCTCGGCAGGGGCCGACTGCGGCATCAAGATTGCCAAGTTTGACGATATCAAGGAGGGAGATGTTTTTGTCGCTTACCAAGTCGAAAAAATAGCCCGCCGACTCTCTCAGGTAAAGGCCGAGGAAGAACAGCGACGAAGGGAAAAGGAAGAGGAACGAGAGCGTCTGGAGATGGAATTGCTGGAACAGCAGGAAGAGGAATCTGGTAGTTCAACTGAATAGCCTTGGTGTTGAAGAAAGAGTGGGATTGAGTGTGTTCCTTGGAGGCTGTGTGGATGAAAGTCTTGAGGGATGTATTCTCTCCCGTTCTTCATGTTAAAAGGGCTCCGGGGGAATATCCTTGAATAGAGAAGGTATCAGCTTGGTCAAGGATGGCGTAGGATTGGGGACAATTGTCATTGCCGACAAGTTTCCCGACCCTCCTGTTCGCTTTGCTGCAGAAGAGCTTAAGCGCTACATCTTTGAGATGAGCGATGTAATTTTGCCCGTTCGTCGAGGTGCAGCACGCGGGCCGTCTGTCGTGATTTCGAGTGCAGGTAAAGCAGGACCCAAGGTTACTTCCGGGGCGTTGCCTTCAGACGAAGAGGATGCCTATTGCCTTAAGAGCGTTGGGCGGAACCTATATCTTTCTGGGGCGTCACCAAGGGCTGCACTATACGCTGTTTACACATTTCTTGAGAAACTGGGATGTGGCTTCTGTGTGCCGGGAGAGGATACGGTTCCTCGAAAGCGTTCGATCACGGCGCCACACCTCAACATGTTAGAAGTCCCGGCCTTCGAGTTTCGATCTCATATAGACAATCCGTTTCGAGACCCTTTCCCGATAGAGGGTAATGTTGCGGTTATAGACTGGCTGGCGAAGAACCGATTCAACTGGTACCACCCCGTTACCAACTGTACTGGCGAACCAGAGTTCTACTATAGGCATAGGGAACTGATAAGTTCGCAGCTAGCTAAGAGAGGTTTGTGCCTTCAAGTTGGCGGACACACAATGCAAACATGGTTGCCAGAGAACAAATACTTCGCAAGTCATCCGGAGTACTATTCTCTGGTAGATGAAGATGGTGAAGGCGCTGAATCTGTTCGCAAGGCTCCGTCTGCATGCATAAGTAGCCCGGGGGGCAGAAGGACAGTCATTAGAAACATCTGCAATTTCCTAGATCGTTGCCCTGAAGTTGATGCAGTAGATATCTGGGACGCTGACATGGTGTGCTACTGCCATTGCTCAAAATGCCTCCAAGGTGTCACAACTTCCAGGATGGATGGATGGCGCAAGAGGGGACAACTGATAGGAGCATACGCGGAGACACTGGAAGAAGAGATTCTGAGGTCTGCCTACACCAGCTCTTTCATAGGATTCTTGAACGCCGTAGCAAGAGGGGTCAAGAAGAAACACCCGAACGTAGTCATCTCCTCAGCAATTTACGGACAAACAGGAGTCCCGTCCTTGTACTCGTGTGAAAAGCTTGAGAACAACGTGGCCCTTGAAGTCGCTCATCTTCCGAGAGACAGCTTTGTTCCTTTAGCTGGTGAACCAAGAAGTGAACTCAACCGCCGTTGGATCGCAACTGACTTGACGTGGATGGAGAAGGGCGATCGAGTTGGTGTTTACGAATATTACCATTCCTGGACTGGCTCTGTAGTCTATCCACAAGTGAACGTCATTGCAGAGGATCTTCGATTCTTGCACCAGATTGGCGTGAGGCGAATCGTTACTGATCAGGGCGGTTGGTCTCCGACCAACATCTATGCTGCAGCTCGTCTATTGTGGAACCCCAACAAACCGTGGCATGATCTCATAAAGGATTTTTGCAGACGCTACTATGGCAGAGCCGCTGCCAAGATGGAGAAGTATTGGCTCAATCTTGAAGATGGAATGAGAGGCAAAGAAGGCTTCTTTGGCGAACTCGCTCCAATATTCGGAGGGCAGCCGTATGAGGGTCACAGAGAATCACGCTCCTGGCTTCTCTCGAAGCGCAAGCATTTCGTGAAACGACTTAAAGCTATTCTTCAAGTTACAAAGGATCCTGTAACAAAGCGACGGCTTGAGAGGTAGATTGTTCCTTGGGAACACATCGATGATGTCCTCAAGAGGCGTTATGCTTTGCCCGATGAGTTGCGCTGCAGTGAAGGCGACTATTTCAAGCCCCATTAATGGCTGCAAACCGGCCAATACTGGAGAATGCTGTTTCAATGACCATAGGTAGTCTTCGCGTGAAGATGATAGTCCGCCACTCTTCGTCGTTGAAGGACAAGCGACGTGTGGTGAAGAGCCTGAAGGATCAGGTTCGGAATAAGTTCAACGTCAGTGTCGCGGAAGTGGGAGCATTGAACCATCGTCAGCTTTGTGTTTTTGGCGTTGCTGCGGTTGGCAATAACGCGCGATTTGTCAATTCATGTCTATCAAAGGTTGTCGACTTTGTCCGTGACTTTCATGGGTTGGAGTTGATCGATTACGAGTTGGAGCTTTTCTGATGGCTACACGCAGGATGGAGCGCATGGCTCGCTCCGTGCAAGAAGAAGTCAGCCGAATCATTCTCTATGAAATGTCCGACCCTCGAATGCGTTTCGCAACTGTCACGAATGTGGAGATGTCGCCCGACCTGAGAAGCGCGAAGATCAATGTGTCGATATTGGGCAGTGATGAAGACGTGCGTACCGCATTGCGTGGCCTCAATCACGCGAAGGGGCATGTACAACATCTTCTCGGGAACAGACTGCCAGGGAAATTCACTCCTGTAATCAGCTTTAATCTGGATCCGTCTGTCAGAAGAAGTATCGAGATGTCGAAGTTGATTGATGATGCTGTGGCTGACTCGCCATTCAAGGAAAAGGTCGACGATGCTGAGGATATCTCCGAAAACGGCCCCGATAAGGCGACGGACACACACGACGACTGAGAAGAAATTGGCTGAGCAGCGCGATGCAATCTCATACGGCCCACGCATTGAAGAACATACCAAGTTCGGAGAGGCGTCGTAACGCGCTATGAGTCCAGACCCAGCAGCTTCTCAGTATTAGGGTGCCACACCTTCTCGCGACTTTCCTCTGACAGGTTTATCGCGTCGAAGTGGTCCCAGTAATTCTTGATTGCCTCAGCGACACTTTCAGGCGCATCGTCGGAACCAAAGACCACCTTGTCGAACGGGCCGAGGCCGCCGCCCTTGAATGTCGGATTGGCGAATTCCCACCAGAATAGATCACGAAGATAGCCAGGTTGACGGTGCTTCAGCATACTGCCGGAAAGGTCGGCGTAGAGGTTCTCGTTCCACCGGACACACATTGCCATTTCGTCAAGCCATGGGTTGCCGCAGTGGGCGCCAATGATCTTCAGTCCAGGAAAGCAGCGTGCAATCGTATAGAGAAATATTGGCTGCATTCGCTTTGAGAAACCCTGTCGCACTACGACGTCCTTGGGGCGGGCCACAACGCCCGTATGAAACAGACACACCAGACCCAGCTCTTCAGCCTTCTGGTAGACTGGAAAAACCAACTCGTCGTCATAGTTGACCATGGGGCAGATGAACTTGAGCAGAGAAAGCCTCTTGTCTTAACGCTATTGAGTACCGTTGCGTCGTCTTCTCCAAGAGCGACGTGGGAGAATTGGCTATATGGATTCTGACGATAACAGAGAGTTAGCCGAGGAGGATTGTCGTGGGGACAATGTTGACAAGCTGCTCCGAATTTGACTGTGTAATCGAATATGATTGCGTTTTGCGTGGCCGCTCTTGATTCTACGAGCACGTGCAAGTAAAATTATAGATTCGTTTTCAGCTGCTCTTGGATGAGCTAGCGGCGGAGTGTTTTATTCACGTTTTGAGTATTTCTTGGGAGTTCGTCTTAATGACGGGGAAAGATATTGTAAGAGAGTTTGAAGATAGTCGGCCCGATATAGAGGACCAGATCAGGGAAGCGCTGGAACAAGACATAAAAGGCGATTTGGATACTTTGTATGATGAGTCTACACAGGCTTTTGAGCCTGGTTCCATTCTTGAAGGCACTGTTCTGAGTGTGGCAAACGATATCGTAATCGTAGACGTTGGCTACAAGTCTGAAGGTACCGTGCGCCTAAATGAGTTCCGGAGCCCAGATGAAGCAGAGCCGGGCAGCAAGGTAGAGGTCCTACTTGAAGCTGTCGAGGATGACTCGGGTGTTGTGGTGCTATCGAAGCGCCGAGCAGACCGTATTCGTGGTTGGGAGCGAATTGTTAACGAAAACGAGGAAGGGAACGTTGTCCGCGGACGTGTGATGAGAAAGATCAAGGGCGGACTTCTTGTAGATATTGGTGTGCCTGTGTTCCTTCCCGCCTCGCAGGTAAGCATTCGCCGTACCGGGGATATCGCAGAGTATATAGGCAAGGAATTGGAGTGCAAGATCATCAAGATCGATCGCGAGCGGCGAAACATCGTCGTTTCACGCCGAAGGCTTCTTGAAGAACAGCGTGAAGACCAAAAGCGCTCTCTGCTGGCGGAGATACAGGTTGCTGAGATTCGAAGAGGTGTGGTCAAAAACATTACCGATTTCGGAGCCTTTGTCGACCTTGGCGGAATTGACGGTCTTCTGCATATCACTGATATGAGCTGGGGCAGAATCAGTCATCCGTCGGAAATGGTTGCGCTTGAGGATGTTGTTGAGGTAATGGTTCTCAGCGTTGACAAAGAGAAAGAAAAGATCTCCCTTGGCCTGAAACAAAAGACACCAAGTCCGTGGGTTGGCATCGAGGAAAAATACCCTGTGGGATCCCACGTCAAGGGGCAGGTCGTCAATGTTACAAGCTATGGAGGTTTTGTGAAGCTTGAAGAAGGGGTGGAAGGCCTTGTCCACATCTCAGAAATGTCGTGGACGCGGCGCATCAATCATCCCTCCGAGTTGGTGGCCATCGGGGACATTGTCGAGGTAGTCGTGCTTGGCATCAACATGGAGAAGGAAGAGATCTCCCTTGGAATGAAGCAGACAGAGATCAACCCTTGGACTTTGGTCAAGGACAAGTATCCCGCAGGTACGATCATAAAGGGCCGTGTCAGAAACCTGACAAATTATGGAGCCTTTGTGGAGATCGAAGAAGGGATCGACGGTCTCTTGCACGTTTCGGACATGTCTTGGACGAAGAAGATCTCCCACCCGTCGGAAGTGCTAAAGAAGGGTGAAAAGGTTGAGGCAATGGTTATTGCAGTTGACCCAGATCGGAAGAGAATTGCACTCGGACTCAGGCAACTTCAAGAAGACCCTTGGACGGAGTCTATACCCGCAAAATACAAAGTTGGAGATATTGTGAAAGGCACGGCGACAAAGCTGACAAATTTCGGAGTCTTTGTCGAACTCGAGGACGGCCTCGAAGGCCTTCTTCACGTAACTGAGATCAGTGACGAAAGAGTTGAGTCAGCAGAAGACGTGATTGGGGCTGGCCAAGAGCTTGAGCTTAAGGTCATCCGCATGGACTCGAAGGAGCGGAAGATAGGACTGAGCCTGAAGCAGATGTCCGGCGATACGAGTCCTGAGGCCTCATCCCCTGCAGAAGACGAAGTCCCGGCTGAAGAGCCTGCTGTTGGTTCAACTGAGGTAGAGGCTGCGACAGCCGCTCCGGTTGATCTGGAGTCATCTGTGGACGAATCTGCTGATACTGCCGAGCCTGCCGAGCCTGGTGCTGACCAGGAAGCCGATGCATCGGACGACACGGCGGAAGTGAAGGCAGAACCTGCTGAAACGGAGGAAGAAGAGTCGGAGAAAGCAGAGGTGCAGCCGGAGGATAGTAGTGACGCTCCAGGCACTGACAACGAGTCTTCCCCGTCGGGCGATGAATTGACGGAAGATCAGAAGCCCGAGGCGTAAGTTAATCTGTCCGGCCCGTCCGGTCATACATTGGTGTGCTATCTGTAATGCCCCGGAGCGCCGAACGCGCCGGGGCATTTTTCTTTTGGAGAAGTCATGACTGTCAAAGAACAGCTCGAACTCATAAATCGTGGCGTCGTGAATCTTGTGTCTGAAGAGGACCTCGTGAAGAAGCTCGAGCAATCGGTGTCCACAGGCAAACCTCTTCGTATCAAATTTGGCGTAGATCCTACTTCTCCGGATATACACCTTGGCCACACCGTGGGGTTGCGCAAGTTGCGCCAGTTCCAGGATATTGGTCACCATGCGGTACTTATTATCGGTGATTATACAGCTTTGGTCGGCGATCCTTCAGGACAGTCAAAGACGCGCCCGCAGCTTTCGTACGAGGAGATCGAACAACACGCACAGACGTATGTCGACCAGGCAATGAAGGTGTTGCGCGATGACCGTCTCGAAATCGTTAAGAACGGTGATTGGTTCAAGAAGATGAGCTTTCAGGATGTACTGACTCTGGCATCGAAGATGACCGTTGCACGGATGCTTGAGCGCGATGATTTTGCAAAACGATACGCTTCCCAGGCGCCGATCAGTGTGCACGAGTTCCTCTATCCGCTGATGCAGGGCTACGACTCGGTCATGGTGAGCGCAGACGTTGAGATTGGCGGGACGGACCAGACGTTCAATTTGCTCGTCGGACGAAACTTGCTTGAGAATGCAGGGATGCAGGCTCAGTGCTGCATCACTACACCGATTATTCCCGGTCTGGATGGCGTCCAGAAGATGAGCAAGAGCCTTGGCAACTATGTTGGCGTGTCCGAACCAGCGCAAGAGAAGTTCGGAAAGATAATGTCGATTCCGGACAGTCTGATGCGCGACTACTTCGTTCTTCTTACTGACATCCCTGAGGATGAGATCAACACCCTACTAAGCGAAGGAACGCATCCAAGACAGGCGAAGGCAAAGCTTGCAGCGGAGATTGTCGCCGGGTACGATGGCGAAGAGGCAGCTGCTGCGGCCGAGGCCGAGTTTGATCGCGTATTTCGTGAACGTAGCATTCCAACTGACATACCCGAGACAATGATCGACCTGAACGAACTCGACGGCGGTGAAATTGGGGCTCTGAAGTTCTTTGTAATCTGTGGTCTGACAAAGAGCAACGGTGAAACCCGCCGCTTGATCCAACAGGGAGGGGCCTCGGTCGACGGCGAGAAGCTCTCTGATATCAACGCGAAGATCGCTCCGACTGAGGGCATGATATTGCGCGCTGGCAAGAGGCGATTTGCTAAGATACGCCTTTCGAAGTGATGGCTGCGCGAGATGAGAAGGAGCAATGAACGCATGGCGCGAGGGATGTTTATAGCATTGGAAGGGATAGATGGCACGGGTACCACTACGCAGGCAAGGCTCTTGGTGCGCAGGCTACGTAGCCTTGGTGTGCCGTCGGCATTGACGCGAGAACCGTCCAAAGGTGCAGTGGGCCGTCTGATAGACCGCATGATTTCTATTGGAAAGGGGAAGGGTGAAGCGAAGCACGGTAAGAATTTCTATTCGACCATCGCACTTCTTTTTGCAGCGGATCGCTTGGATCACATCAAAAGCGAAATAGAACCTGCTCAAAAGGCGGGCAAGTGTGTTGTATCAGATCGCTATCTAATGTCTTCACTGGCGTATCAACCGGTCAAGCTCTCAGAGGAATGGGTCCGGGAAATCAATAGCCAAAGCCCAATGGCCGACCTGACAATTCTCCTGGACGCTTCGCCGAATGTGTGCCTGGAACGTATCAGTAAACGCACGGGACGAGAACAAATCTTCGAGCGAAAATCGTATCTGAGGGCAGTACGCTCCAATTACCTTCGACAGGCAAGGGAATACATCACCGAGGGATACAATGTAGTGATCCTCGACGGTTCGAAGGAGATAGCGGTGGTGAAGGAACTGATCTGGCAGCATGTGGAGGCGCTGTTGCAGGAATGCACGAGAAAGACGTCGGTTCGTCCAAGAAGAAAGCAGAGGTAATAAAACATGACCTCGGACGAAGATCAGTTGAGACTCTTGTCGATATTCTACTACGTTGCTGCCGCAATCGCATGTCTTCTGTCTTTGCTCATGATAGTGATACTGGCGTATCAGTATTGGCGCGTCTCCAATCTTTCAGGCACTGGCATTTCCTTTTCGATATTCTTTCTCATTGTTCCAGCGCTTGGACTTGCATTGACTATTTTGATGCCAGTGCTTCTTTTCCTTGGCGGCCTGTTCGTTTCCCGGCGGAGACATTATGTCTTCTGCCTTCTTGTTGCAGCTGTATGCTGTGTATTCTTCCCTATAGGTAGTGCTCTTGGAGTGTTCACGATCGTAATTCTAATGCGACCGTCGGTCAAGGCACTTTTTGAAGGACAGAGTTAGTGGGCCGAACAAGGATGACGACAATATGCGGGATGATCAAGCCGGAGTGCCTGCGGCTTCTTAATCGTTCGCTCAAGGAGGACATCGGGAAGGGCGACATTACATCGACAACTCTCGTTTCAGAGAGCTTAAGGACTCACGGTTCATTCATAGCAAGAGAACAAGGTGTAGTCGCAGGAATTCCGTTGTTGAGGCCGTTGTTCAAAATGATTGATGATCGATGCTCAGTTCGCTCCCTAAAACGGGACGGGGAATGCGTCGTCACAGGTGAAGTGTTGGCCGAGATATCCGGCCCTGCCCGAGCAATTCTGGCCGGGGAACGATTGGCGCTCAATTTCCTTCAGCACCTGTCTGGCATCGCGACGCTCACGGCGCGCTATGTCGAAATCGTGAACGGGACATGCTCACAAATCCTGGACACGCGAAAGACAATACCCGGATTGCGTATGCTGGAGAAATACGCCGTAAAGATGGGCGGCGGTGAGAATCATCGAATGCGTCTGGACGACATGGTTCTCATAAAGGATAATCACCTTGAGATTCTCGGTGGGGGCAGAGAGGCCGTGGTGAACGCTCTGGCGAAATCTGATTCTGCAAGGAAGAAAGGAATCAGGGTAGAAATCGAGGTGCAGAGTGTGGAGCATGCTTGCTTAGCTGCCAAGACTGGGGCAGACGTAGTGATGCTCGACAACATGTCAGTGCAAGAAATGCGAAAGGCAGTGAGACAGATTCGTTTGCAGGATGGAAAGAAACCCTACCGGACGTTGATTGAAGCTTCCGGCGGAATCACGCTTCGAAGCGTTGCTGCGATTGCCAGGGCAGGTGTCGACAGGATTTCCATCGGAGCATTGACCCATTCAGCTCCCGGCTTGGATATTGCGCTGGAAACATCTTTGTCACCTGCGTCGAATAAGCGAACGAGTAACCGTGGGATTTCTGAGAAGTAGTGTGGCGAATTGGGGCCTGAATGAGAAAATTGCAGCAAAACTCAGCTCTCACAGAAGTCCGTCCCAACGGTCGGTTGGTTCGCAAGCTCAAGTTGGCCATGGAAGACTGGCATGGCCTGGGAGGACTTGCGAAAAGTCTCCATTTGACCCGAAGCGGGCTCCGTGAAGAACTCGATATTCTTGAGATCCTGGGATACGAGCTTGCCTACCATCCTCGCCTTGGGGTGAGGTTGGAGCGCTGGGCCGATTTCCTGACGGAAGCGGAAATATCCTACCGAATCAGGACGGACGTCGTAGGATCAAAGGTGGTTGTTCTGGACAAAGTCACATCGACAAATGATGTGGCCGTCGAAATGGCAAGATGCGGGTCTCAGGAAGGAACGACCATTTTTGCGGAAAGGCAGACACACGGAAGAGGGCGGTTGGGGCGAGTATGGGCCTCGCCAAGAAGCAAAGGGCTGTGGTTCTCGACTCTGCTGCGCCCAAAGCTGAAGACCGATGGGGCGTCACTGTTGACTATTATGGCCGCGGTTGCCATAAGCGAAGGAATCCGTTCTGAACTGGGCCTTCCGGCCCTCATACGTTGGCCAAACGATATCATCATTCACGGGAAGAAAGTCGGTGGCGTACTGGTGGAGATGAAATCCTGCGGCACGAAAGTTCCCGAATGTATTTTGGGTGCAGGCGTTAATGTCAACTATGAAACCGAAGAAATGCCAAGACATATCCGCAAAATCGCGACTTCTCTGATGACTGAGTTGGGCAGGCCGGTCGACCGTATTCAATCTGCCAGGGCAATGCTTCGTAGCCTTGATATGTGGTATCAGCGTCTGAGGAATGGAGACGTGATCGATATCATAGACGCTTGGCGACGTCTTTCGGGAACGCTCGGACGAAACGTATCTATAGAACAACATGGCAGACAGTATCGGGGCTCTGTTGTTGACATCGACCCAAATGGTGCGTTGGTTCTTAGACTCAGGTCAGGTGGACACCGCATCTTTCGATCTCATGAAATCACGAGAATGACGGAAAGGCTCGGTGCCGAACTGTCAGTGCGGAAAAGGAAAAGGTAGATTTTGCTGCCTGTCATCGGAGGCAATGACAATGCTTCACGCAGCTGTGTTGGCCGGAGGTGTCGGAACGCGATTTTGGCCTTTGAGCAGAGCCAGTTCTCCAAAGCAGTTTCTGCCAATCATTGGCAAGAAGACAATGATTCAAGAAACGGTGAGCCGCCTTCGGGGTCAAGTGACGCCGGCAAACACATGGATTCTCACGAACCGTGAGTATGTGAATGAAGTCAGACGCCAAATCCCAAGCATACCGTTGAGGAATATTTTGGGAGAACCGGTAGGACGTAACACGGCTCCGTGTATAGGTATTGCATGCATTATGATCGAGCGAAGTGATCCCGAGGCATGCGTCCTTGTAGTCACAGCAGATCACCACATTGCCCCGGCAAAGGCTTTTCGCGATTGTGTGAAAACCGCTGTGCAGTATGCGGTCGAACATTCCTGTATTGCAACGTTCGGGATTCGCCCGACATATCCTTCTACGGGATATGGGTACA
>Ga0180434_10004179_pt1 | contig 17724 bp, 16 predicted proteins | sample SS_ome_7_FD_132453 | JGI IMG/M metagenome (GOLD analysis project Ga0180434, IMG submission 132453) | Hypersaline lake sediment archaeal communities from the Salton Sea, California, USA - SS_1_D_2 metaG | ecosystem: Environmental > Aquatic > Non-marine Saline and Alkaline > Hypersaline >...
CCGGCCGAACTTCTGGAAATAGCCCGGCGCGCCGACCATCCGCTTCGTCGTCTCGGTCAGCTTGCGGGCGCGCAGCGTGCTGTCCTCCAGCTCGCCCATCCGGATCGCCATGTCGAACCCTTCCGAGATCAGTTCGACATAGCGGTTGTTCAGCACCATGTTGATCGTGATCTCTGGAAATTCCTTGAGGAACTCGCCCAGGATCGGCGACAGCAGGTTGACCCCGAAATCGGTTGCGACGGAAATCCGCAAAAGGCCCGAGGGCGCGGATTGCATCGAGGTGACCAGCGCGTCGGCTTCGCCCGCGTCGTTCAGCACCCGGCGCGCCCGGTCGTAATAGGCCAGCCCGATCTCGGTCGGCGACACCCGCCGCGTCGTGCGGTTGAGAAGCCGCGCGCCCAGCCGCGCCTCGAGCGCCGAGACATGCTTGGAAACGGCGGACTTGGAAATCCCCAGCTTCTTCGCCGCGTCGGTGAAGCCGCCCTGGTCCACCACGGTGGCGAAGGCCTCCATCTCGGTCAGACGATCCATTGTTCACCCCTCCGGTAGCTTCTCGGTCCGCCCCGGAGTCTTCGGCCCGAAATCGGGCTGGAATGTGGTGATCGCCCGGCAAAAGCCGGATAATCGCGATCAAGGTTTACGGATTGTCCCGGCGGCGTGATCAAATCGCGGCGGCAAGTCGCGCGGCCTGGTCGATCGCGCGCTTGGCGTCGAGTTCCGCGGCGCGGTCGGCCCCGCCGATCACGTCGGCCGCGATCCCGGCCCGCGCGAGATCGTCGAGAAGCGCGCGGTCGCTGTCCTGCCCGGCGCAGATCACCACGGTATCGGCCGGGATCAGCCGGGTTTCGGCCGCCGCGCCGCTGCCGATGGTGACGTGCAGCCCCTCCGCATCGATCCTGTCGTAGGTCACGCCGCCGATCATCTCGACCCGTTTCGCCGCCAGCGCGGCGCGGTGAATCCAGCCGGTGGTCTTGCCCAGCCGCTTGCCCGGCCGTTCCGCCTTGCGCTGCAGCAGCGTGACCTGCCGGGCCGGCGGTTCCGGCGCGGGGGCCGTCACGCCGCCGGGGGCCTCGGCGGGATCGGTCACGCCCCATTCGCGCCGCCACAGCGCCTGATCGGTGGCCGGGCTCGGCCCGTCATGGACAAGGTATTCGGCCACGTCGAACCCGATGCCCCCGGCCCCGACCACGGCAACCCGCTTGCCCGCCGTGACATGGCCGGCCAGCAGATCGGCATAGGACACGGCGGTGCCGCCCGCCTCGCCGGGAATGCCGGCCGGGCGCGGCCTGACCCCGGTCGCCAGGATCACCCGGTCGAAACCGCGCAGGTTGTCCACCGTGGCGGCGCTGCCCAGCCGCAGGTCCACCCCGGCCTTGCCCAGCATCGTGGCGAACCAGTCCACCAGCCCGTCGAACTCCTCCTTGCCGGGAATCACGCGGGCGAGGTTGAGCTGGCCGCCGATCCGGTCGTCGCGCTCGAACAGCGTGACCCGGTGGCCGCGTTCGGCCGCGACGAGCGCGGCCATCAGCCCGGCCGGCCCCGCGCCCACCACGGCAACCCGGCGCGGCGTGGCGGCCGGATCGTAGCGCAGGTCCGTTTCGTGGCAGGCGCGCGGATTGACGAGGCAGGAGGTCAGCCGCCCGGAAAAGGTGTGGTCGAGACAGGCCTGGTTGCAGGCGATGCAGGGCGCGATTTCCGCCGCGCGCCCGGCGCGGGCCTTGGCCACGAAATCGGCATCGGCGAGGAACGGGCGCGCCATGGAGACCATGTCGGCGCAGCCCTCGGCCAGCACCCGTTCGGCGACCTCGGGCGTGTTGATCCGGTTCGAGGCGATCACCGGCAGGCCGACATGGCCCATCAGTTTCCGCGTCACCCAGGCGAAGGCGGCGCGCGGCACCGAGGTGGCGATCGTGGGCACCCGCGCCTCGTGCCAGCCGATGCCGGTATTGAGGATCGAGGCGCCGGCCGCCTCCACCGCCTGCGCCAGCCGGATCACCTCGTCGAAGCCTTGCCCCTCGGGCACCAGGTCGATCAGGCTGATCCGGTAGATCACGATGAAATCCGGCCCCACCGCCTGCCGCACCCGGCGCACCACCTCGACGGGCAGGCGCATCCGGTTCTCGTAGGGCCCGCCCCAGCGATCCTCGCGCCGGTTGGTGCGCAGGCTGAGGAACTGGTTGAGGAAATAGCCCTCCGATCCCATCACCTCGACGCCGTCATAGCCCGCCTCGCGGGCGCGGGCGGCGGCGGTGACGATATCGGCGATCTGTTTCTCGATCCCGGCCTCGTCCAGAGCGGTCGGCGGGAACGGCGAGATCGGCGCGCGGAGCGCCGAGGGCGCGACGCAATCCTTGCCGTAGGCGTAGCGCCCGGCATGCAGGATCTGCATCGCGATGCGGCCGCCGGCGTCCTGCACCCGGCCGGTGACGATCCGGTGGTTCGCCACGTCCGCGGGCGTGAACAGCCCCGCCGCGCCGGGGAACACCGCGCCCTCGCGGTTCGGGGCCATGCCGCCGGTGACCATCAGCCCCACCCCGCCGCGGGCGCGCGCGGCGTAGAATTCCGCCACCCGGTTCCAGTCGCCGGTTTCCTCCAGCCCGGTGTGCATCGACCCCATCAGCACCCGGTTGGGCAGGCTGACATGGCCAAGGTCGAGCGGCGCGAAAAGATGGGGATAGGCGGTCATCGGACCCTCCGGTGGCGACGGGGCCGAGAGTGACGCGGGCCGCCGCCGCTGTCACCCCCGACGCGGCGTCACCCGCCGGCCCCGGCCGCGCCGTCGTCGCCGCCCTCGCGCAGCGCCCGGCGGAGCGCCCGCTTGAGCATCTCGACCTCGGCGCGCAGCAGGTCGATCTCGCCGCGGATGTCGTCGCCGACGGGCAGGCCCGCGACGAGGCTGAAGGCGCACAGCCGCGCGCCGGTCTCGGCATCCGCCAGAACGAAGGTCTGCACCCCGTCGTGCAGGCAACCCGCCGGGATATCCGCCGCCACCGCCCATTGCCCCGCGCCCGCCGCGGCCAGCCGCGCGCGGCCCAGCACCTCGCCGGCCCGCAGCAGATCGATCCGCGGCGGGCTGTCGCCGGCCTGCAGGATCCCGTGCCAGGTGCCGCCGGCGATCCGTGTCTGCACCAGGCGCACCGCCCGCCCCGGCCGGTCAGATCGCCGCCCGGGGGCGGCGGGTCAGGACAAGGTCGAGCACGACGATCCGGTTGCGGCCCGGCGCCTCGAAGATCAGGTCAAGCCAGGCCGCGGCCACCGGCCGGCTGTCCAGCCCGGCCGCGGCGAGGTCGAATTCCGCCGCGGCGCCCGAAACGACGCCGCGCGTGAGGCTGCGATGATCGGTGCCCTGCCGCAGATTGAGCCGCGCGACGGTGGCGACCGGGGCGCAGCTTTCCACCGCCGGCGTCACCGCGACGATGCTGTCGGCGCCAAGCCGCGCGCAGCCGGTCGCGGGCAGATCGACGGCGAAGGACAGGAACCGCCCGGCAAACCCGAAGACATCGACAGCCAGCGCAAGGGGCGCCGGCCCCGCGATGCCGGCGATCTGCCGCACCGCCGTCTCGCGCAGCGGGCAATCATGGTAGACGGCAAGGTTTTCGGCCAGACGCGCGCCGCTTTCGGGGGCCACCAGCCCGGCGGGGGACAGCCGCGCCACCCAGGGTTCGGGCCGCCAGACCCAGTCGGCATGCAGCGGCCGGGGGATCGGCGTGGCCGGCGCGGCGGCCTCGATCCGGGCCTCGACCTCGGTCAGCAGCGCCCCGGTTTCGGCCCGTTCGGCGAGCAGACGGTTGCGCATCCGCGCCAGCCCCGGCAGCGGCATCCGCCGCATGGCGCGACGGCGCAAGGCCCGTGTCAGCACGCCGGACGGGCGCGACAGCTGTTCGTACATACCCTGTCACTCGTCACAACCTACAGCGCCACCCAACCGCATCGGCCGGGTGGAAATCAACCCTAAAGGGAAATTCTGGCGATCCTCTCAGCCGTCGGTCGCAGGCGACGCGCCATTGGCCGCCCGCATCGCGGCGACGAAGGCGTCGAGGACCGAACGCAGGGTCGCCGGTGGCACCGCCGGCTCTGCCGGCGACAGGACGGTCAGCGCCACCAGCCGGCCCGACAGCGGCAGCACGGCGCGCCAGGCATCGGGCGCGACCGCCCCGCCCGGCATCGGCGCGGTATCGCGCACATGCAGGACATAGGCCTCGCCCTCCAGCCCGCCCTGCACCACGCGAACCGTCGCCGCGTCGCCGGCGCGGCTGAGCGCGGCGCGGCCGACCTCGGACCCGAAGAAGGCGTCCAGCCGGTCGCGATCCATCGCCCCGGTCCCGGCGGTGCCCAGCACCGACAGGGTGAGGATCGCGGGCACCGGCGGCACCGGTCCGGTGCGGCACGGGCCGATCAGCAGGAAGCTGCCCGCCTCGCCCTCCAGCCCGGCGCGCGGGTCGGGGCACCAGCCTTCGGGCGCGGCGACCACGACACTGTCGGCCAGAACCCGCGGCTCCGCCGGGGCCGAGGCCGGCTGCGGGGTGCCCAGCGCCGGGAACGGCAGCACCCCCTCGGCGATGCAGCCGGCCAGCAGCACGGGCGCGGCGAAAAGCGCCGCGCCGACGCGCAGTCTACTGGTCCATGTAGACATGGGTTTCGTCCCGGGCGCCGGGATGGGTCACCGCGCCCTGCCGGGCCCCGCCGACGAGCCGGGCGAATTTCCACACCGCGCCCGAGGCGTAATCGGTCTTGCGGGGGCCGGACCAGGCGGCCTTGCGTTCGGCCAGCTCCGCATCGCTCAGCGCGACCGACAATTCGCCCCTGATCGCGTCGATGGTGATCATGTCGCCGTTCTTCAGAAGCGCGATCGGCCCGCCATGCGCGGCCTCGGGGCCGACATGGCCGACACAGAAGCCGCGCGTCGCGCCGGAAAACCGCCCGTCGGTGATCAGCGCCACCTTCTTGCCCATGCCCTGGCCCGACAGCGCGGCGGTGGTGGCCAGCATCTCGCGCATGCCGGGGCCGCCCGCCGGACCCTCGTTGCGGATCACGATGACCTCGCCTTCCTCGTAGCCGCGCGCCTTGACGGCGGCGAAGGCCTCTTCCTCGGACTCGAAGACCCGCGCGGGGCCGGTGAACACCTGGTTCTCCTCGGCGATGCCGGCGACTTTCACGATCGCGCCGTCGGGGGCGAGGTTGCCCTTCAGCCCCACGACCCCGCCGGTCGGCGTGATCGGGGCCGAGATCGGATAGATCACCCGGCCGTCGGCCTCGCGTTCCACGAGGTCCAGTTCCTCGCCGATGCTGCGGCCCGAGGCGGTGATGCACTCTTCATGAATCAGGCCCGCCTTGCGCAGTTCCTTCATCACCACCGGCACACCGCCGGCCTCGTAGAGATCCTTGGCGACATAGGTGCCGCCGGGCTTGAGATCGACGAAATAGGGCGTGTCGCGGAAGATGTCGCAGACGTCGAACAGGTCGAAATCGATCCCCGCCTCGTGCGCGATGGCCGGCAGGTGCAGCCCCGCGTTGGTCGATCCGCCGGTGCAGGCCACCACGCGGGCGGCGTTTTCCAGCGCCTTGCGGGTGACCACGTCGCGGGCGCGGATGTTCCGTTCGATCAGCGTCATCACCGCCACGCCGGAGGCCTCGCCATACTGGTCGCGGCTTTCGTAGGGCGCGGGCATGCCCGAGGAATTCATCAGGGCCAGCCCGATCGCCTCGCTCACGCAGGCCATCGTGTTGGCGGTGAACTGGCCGCCGCAGGCCCCGGCGGAGGGGCAGGCAACGCGTTCGAGCACGTCGAGCGCCTTGTCCGACAACTCGTTGTTCTGGTGCCGGCCCACCGCCTCGAACATGTCCTGCACGGTCAGGTCGCGGCTGCGGAAATCTTCCGGGATCTCGTCGATCTGCGGCGCCTTGCCCGGCAGGATCGAGCCGCCGTAGACGAAGACCGACGGCGTGTTGAGCCGCACCATCGCCATCATCATCCCCGGCAGCGACTTGTCGCAGCCCGCAAGCCCGACGATCGCGTCGTAGCAATGGCCGCGCATCGTCAGTTCCACGGTGTCGGCGATCGCCTCGCGCGAGGCCAGCGACGACCGCATCCCCTCGTGCCCCATCGCGATCCCGTCGGTCACGGTGATCGTGGTGAACTCGCGCGGCGTGCCCTGCGCGGCCTTGACGCCCAGCTTCACCGCCTGCGCCTGCCGGGCCAGCGCGATGTTGCAGGGCGCGGCCTCGTTCCAGCAGGTCGCGACGCCGACGAAGGGCTGGTGGATTTCCTCTTCCGTCAGGCCCATCGCGTAATAGTAGGACCGGTGCGGGGCCCGCGCCGGGCCTTCGGTGACGTGGCGGCTGGGAAGCTTCGACTTGTCGAAACGGCTCTGGCTCATGCGGTCCTCCCCCGGAATGGTTCGGATCTTGGATAGTGGCCGGGCGGGGCCGGGGCAAGCCGGATCGGCGTGGGGCCCGGCGCCGGGCCGGGACCGCGACACAATTACATATTATGTGCCGGCGGCACATCATTCATGCTCGGGCACGGACACGCGCAGAACCCGATCCATTCGACGGAGACGACATGTTCAGAACCCTTGCCGCGATCGCAACCGTTGCCGCGACCGCCCTTCCCGCCCTTGCCGAATCCCCGGTTCCGGCCGACCGCCTCGTCACCGTGGTGACGGCGGCCGACCCGCAGACCCAGCTGATGTCGATGGTGCTGACGACGCAGGCCGTCGCCAAGGGCACCGCCGTGCATGTCCTGCTGTGCGGCCCGGCCGGGGACATCGCGCTCAAGGACGCGCCCGAAAGCGCCACGGCGGGCCAGCCGCCGCGCGACATGAGCCCGCAGGGCCTTCTGGGCGGGATCATCGCCATGGGCGGCAGGGTGGAGGTCTGCGCGATCTACCTGCCGGGCAAGGGAATGGGGCCGGAGGCGCTGATCGAGGGGGTCGGCGTGGCCCAGCCGCCGGCGATGGCGGACGCCCTGCTGGACCGCGACGCGGCGGTCTGGTCGTTCTGATCCGGCCGGACAGGCCCGGTTGCCATGGTCGGGGCCGCGGCGGTGCGATCCGCCGGGGCCCCGAACCCGGCCGGCCGTTCAGTGGATCAGCGAACCGCCGTTCACGTCGACCTCGGAGCCGGTGACATAGGCCGACAGGTCGGAGGCGAGGAACAGGCAGCAGCCGGCCACGTCGCCGGCCGCGCCGGCCCGGCCCATCGGGATGCCGTCGAGGATCGTGGCCATCATCTCGTCGGTCAGACGGCCGCCGGTGATGTCGGTCGCGATGAAGCCGGGGCAGACGGCATTGGCGCGCACCCCGTCGGGCGCCAGTTCCCGCGCCATCGCCTTGGTCAGGCCGAGGATGCCGGCCTTCGCCGCGGAATAGTGCGGCCCGCCGAAGATGCCGCCGCCGCGCTGCGCCGAGACCGACGAGATGTTGACGATGCTGCCCGCCCGGCGTTCGCGCATGTGCGGGATGATCGCCTGGCTCATGTAAAGCGTGCCGCGCAGGTTCACGTCGAGCACCGCGTCGTAGTTCTCGGGCTCGATCTCCATCAGCTTCAGGGGCTGGGTGATCCCGGCGTTGTTGACCAGCGCATCGACCTGCCCGAAGGCGTCCAGCACGGCGGCCACCGCGTCGATGCAGGCCCATTTGTCGGTCACGTCGCAGGCCATGCCGATATGGTCCGTGCCGATGTCGGCCGCCGCCGCCTCGGCGGCGCCCGCGTCGAGATCGAGGATCGCCACGCGCGCGCCGTGGTCGGCGAACATCCGGGCGGTGGCCTTGCCCAGCCCGCGGGCCGAGGCGGCGCCGGTGACGATCGCGGTCTTGCCTTGCATGAGTGTCATCGGCCTCTCCTCACAGCCAGGATTTCACCGCCGCGGTCACCGCCTCGACCGACAGCCCGTATTGATGATGCAGCGTCGGCAGGGCGCCGGCATCGAGAAACTCGTCGGGCAGGCCGATCTGGCGGAACGGCGCGTGGATGCCCGCGCGCATCAGGTCGGCCGCGACCGCCTCGCCCAGCCCGCCGATCACCGTGTGGTTCTCCGCCGCCACCACCAGCCGGCCGGGTTTCGCGGCCTCGGCGCGGATCGTCGCCACGTCCAGCGGCTTGATCGTGGGCACGTGCAGCACCGCGCAATCGACGCCGTCGGCGGCCAGCCGTTCGGCGGCGTCGAGCACCCGCATCGTCATGAAGCCCGACGAGACGAACAGCACGTCCGCCCCGTCGCGGATCACCTGGGCCTGGCCCAGCTTGAATTCATAGCCGTAGCGGCCCAGCACGTCGGGCACCTTGCCGCGCAGAAGCCGCATGTAGACCGGGCCGGGATGGTCGGCGATGGCATGGGTGGCCTGCGCGGTTTCCACCGCGTCGCAGGGGTCGACGATGGTCAGCCCCGGCAGGCCGCGGAAGATCGCGATATCCTCGGTCGCCTGGTGGCTGGGGCCATAGCCGGTGGTCAGCCCCGGCAGCGCGCAGCAGATCTTCACCGGCAGGTTTTCCTCGGCGATCGCCATCGCGATGAAATCGTAGGCCCGGCGCGAGGCGAAGACGGCATAGGTGGTGGCGAAGGGCGTGAAGCCCTCGCGCGCCAGCCCGGCGGCGGCCGACAGCATCACCTGCTCGGCCATGCCCATCTGGTAGAACCGGTCGGGGTAGCGGGCGGCGAAGACATGCATGTCGGTGTATTTCGACAGGTCCGCCGACAGGCCGACGATATCGTCGCGCCGCGCGGCCATCTCGCACAGCGCCGCGCCGAAGGGCGCGGCCACCGTCTCGCGCCCCTCGGCGTCGAGCGAGGCGATCATCGCCGAGGTGCGCGCCCCGCCCGAGGCCGGTTCGCGCGGCAGGTATTTCGACTTGCGCCGGGAATGGGCGCCGAACGGCACATCGGTCATTCCGGCGCCTCCTCGTCCAGCACGGCGAGCGCGCGTTGCCATTCCTCGGGCTCGACCCGGACGAAATGGGTGATCTCGCGGGCCTCGAGGAAGGGCACGCCCTTGCACATCTTCGTGTTGCAGATGATCACCCGCGGCTGCGGGTCGGGGTGGCCCCGCGCCGCGTCGAAGGCCGCCACCAGCGCGTCCAGGTCATTGCCGTCGACCTCTTGCGCGTGCCAGCCGAAGGCCTGCCATTTCGCGGCCTCCGGGGTGCGGGCAAGCGCGTCGCGCGTCGGCCCGTCGGCCTGCTGGTTGTTGAAATCCACCACCGCGATCAGGTTGTCGAGCTTCCACTGCACGGCGGACATCACCGCCTCCCAGGTCGAACCCTCGCCCAGTTCGCCGTCCGACAGCAGGTTGTAGACGACAGCGGGGTTTCGCTTGCGCTTCAGCCCCAGCACCGCGCCGACCGCGATGCCAAGGCCGTGGCCCAGCGAGCCGCCGGTGATCTCCATCCCCGGCGTGTAGGAGGCCATGCCCGACATCGGCAGGCGGCTGTCGTCCATCCCGTAGGTCGCGATCTCGCTTTCGGGCAGGATGCCGGCCTCGATCATCGCGGCGTAAAGCGCGATCGCGTAATGGCCGATCGACAGGTAGAACCGGTCGCGCCCCTCCCAGTCCGGCTCGCCCGGGCGGTAGCGCATCGCGTGAAAATGGGTGACGGCCAGCATGTCGGCGACGCCCAGCGCCTGGCCGATGTAGCCCTGCCCCTGCACCTCGGCCATCCGCAGCGCGTTGCGCCGGATCGCGCGGGCGCGCCGGGCGAGGCTGGTGTTGGACCCGGTGTGACCTGCCAAGGGCTCCCCTCCCGTCGGCTGTTCGGGCCGATCAGTCGCGCGGCGGGGCAGCTTTCTCAAGCTTGTTTTCTTAAGCAGTTGCTTAGAAGAACTACACAGGGCGCGGACAGAAAGCCCTGTCGGGCCCGCTATCGCAGCGCCTATCGTCGGGCCGGACAAGGGCGGAGGGCGGCGATGAACCTGTCAAGCATGCTGGCGGAACGCACGGCGGCCGGGCGGCCGGTGCGGGTGGGGCTGATCGGGGCCGGCAAGTTCGGCTCGATGATCCTTGCGCAGGCGAAATGCATCCCCGGCTACCATGTCGCCGCGATCGCGGATCTCGACCTTGGCAAGACGCGGGCGGCGCTGGCGCGGGTGGGCTGGCCGGCGGAACGGGTCGCCGCCGCAAGTGTCGGCGCGGCGCTGGATGACGGCACGACCCATCTGACGGAGGATGCGCAGGCGGTCTGCACCGCCGAGGGGATCGACTGCGTGATCGAGGCCACCGGCCATCCGATCGCCGGGATCCGGCACGCGCTGGCGGCGATCGAGGCGGGCAAGCATGTCATCATGGTCAATGTCGAGGCCGACGTGCTGTGCGGCGCGCTTCTGGCGGAGCGGGCGAAGGCGCACGGCGTGGTCTATTCGATGGCCTATGGCGACCAGCCCGCGGCGATCTGCGAACTGGTCGACTGGGTCCATGCCTGCGGGTTCGAGCTTGTGGCGGCCGGCAAGGGGATGAACTTCGCCCCGCCCTACCGCTATTCCACCCCCGATACCGTCTGGGGCTTTTTCGGCTGGAGCGCGGAAGAGGTCGCCAAGGGCGATTTCAACCCGAAGATGTACAATTCCTTCACCGACGGCACCAAGGCCGCGATCGAGATGGCGGCCGTCGCCAATGCCACCGGGCTCGACTGCCCCGAGGACGGGCTGGCGTTTCACCCCAGCGGGTTGCACGACCTTGCCGAGGTGTTCAAGCCCGAGGCCGAGGGCGGGCGGCTGCCGAAGGCCGGGATCGTCGATATCGCGGCCAGCCGGGAACCCGACGGGCGCGTGGTGCTCAACAACATCCAGTACGGGATGTTCGTGACCTTCCGCGCGCCGGATGCCTATACCCGCGCCTGTTTCCAGCAATACGGGCTGCTGACCGACAAGAGCGGCTGGTACGGTTCGATGTGGCGGCCGTTTCACCTGATCGGGCTGGAAACCTCGGTCTCGGTCCTGTCGGCCTGCCTGCGCGGCGAACCCACCGGCACCTCCGGCCGCTACCGCGCCGACGCGGTGGCGACGGCGAAGGCCGATTTCCCCGCCGGCACGATGCTGGACGGCGAGGGCGGATTTACCGTCTGGGCCCGGGCGATCCCCGCCGCGCGGTCGGTCGCGCTGAACGCGCTGCCGATCGGGCTGGCCCATCACGTCCGGCTGAAACGCCCGGTCGCGCGCGACCAGGTGGTGAGTTTCGACGACGTGGACCTGGGCGACGACGCGGATATCGTCGCGATGAGGCAGGACCAGGTGCGGCTGCTGGACGGCGGCGACTGACACGATCCTTCGCAAGGCTGAGCCACGTGTTTAGCTGGGCTTCAGACCCCTGCCATGCCAGACTGCCCGGCGGCGACAGGCGGATCGGGGGCCGCGGGGCGGCATGCGGGACATCAATCTCAAGGCGACGGAATATTTCGAGGCGGTTGCGCGGCTGGGCACGGTGACGCGGGCGGCGGCGGAGCTTGGCGTCTCGCCCTCCGCCGTCAGCCAGCAGGTGCGGCTTTTGGAAACCCAGTTCGGGGTGAAGCTGTTTCGCCGGGAAAAGCGCCGGCTGATCCTGACGCTGGACGGCGACCGGCTGTTCCAGACCACCACCCATGCCTTCGGCGCGCTGCGCAACGCCCGCTCCGCGATCGGCCGGCAGCGCGACATGCGCAGCCTGACGGTGCGCGTCAGCCCCGGTTTCGGCGTTCATGTCCTCGGCCCGCGCATCGCCCGCTTCGCGGCGGAAAACCCCGACTGGGCGATCCGGATCGACGCGACACCGGATTTCACCGCCTTCGAGACCGAGGCGGTCGATTGCGATCTGCGGCACGGCCACGGCGCCTGGGCCGGGCTGACCGTCGATTGCCTGATGCACGACCTCGTGCTGCCGATGTGCAGCCCGGCCTATCTGGACCGGCTCCGCGCCGAGGGCGAGGATCCGGCGGCGCAGCTGCGCGCCGCGCGGCTGATCGACAGCGTCAAGGCGCTGTATCGCTGGGATCTGTGGCTCGCCGGCAACCGGATCGAGATGGCCGACCTCGTCTATCCGATGCGCTTCGACCGGTCCGCGATGTCGATCGAGATGGCCAAGCAATCGGGCGGCGTGGCGCTGGACAGCGCGACGCTGTGCCTGCCGCAGCTGCAAAGCGGCGATCTGGTGCCCTTCGCCCCGGCGCTGGGCGTGGTGGAGTTACCCGCCTACTGGTTCGTCTGCCCGCCCCGCTACCTCAACCGCCGCGTCCTGAGCCGCTTCCACGACTGGATCGCCGGCGAGACGCGGCAGCACGAGGCCGAGACGCGCGCGGTGCTGGCCGATCTCGGCTGCGGCTTCCGCCCGATCCGGGCCGAAGGGGCGTCTGCCTTCTGAAATCCGCAGCATCCTGTTAGGAGAACTTCAAAGGCATCCGGCTGGAAACCGGGTAGGCCTGACGGGCGGCAACGGCGGGGGAAAAGATGGCCGACATCGGGCAGATGGCGCATGCGATCCGGTTCCTCGCGATCGACGCGATCCTCAACGCGGGCGAGGGTCACCAGGGCGTACCGCTGGGCATGGCCGAGATCGCGGCGACGCTGTGTGCCAACCACCTCAAGGCCGATCCGGCCGATCCGCTCTGGCCCGACCGGGATCGGCTGGTCCTGTCGAACGGCCACGGGTCGATGCTGCTTTACGCGCTCTTGCACCTTGCGGGTTATCAGGCCGTGTCCACCGAGGCGCTGAAATCCTTCCGCCGCCTCGGCTCGGTCTGCGCGGGGCACCCGGAAATCGAGCAGCACGCGGGGGTGGAGATCACCACCGGCCTTCTGGGCCAGGGCATCGCCTGCGCGGTGGGCATGGCGGTCGCCGAGGCGCGGCTGGCGGCGGAGTTCGGCCCCGGCCTCGTCGATCACCGGACCTGGGCCTTCGTCGGAGACGGCTGCCTGCAGGAAGGCGTGGGGCAGGAGGCGATATCGCTTGCCGGCCACCTGCGGCTGGGCAAGCTGACCTTCCTGTGGGACGACAACCACATCACCGACGACGGCGACACGCTGCTGTCGATCAGCGAGGACATGCCGGCGCGGTTCCGGGCGGCGGGCTGGCATGTCGAATGCCTCGACGGCCATGACATCGCCGCGGTCGATGCCGCCCTTGCCGCCGCGACGGCCGATCCCCGGCCCTCGCTGCTGGCCTGCCGCACCACCATCGCGCGCGGGCTGCCGCGGCTTCAGGGCCGGCGCGGCGGCCACAGCGCGCCGCTCACCCCGGCCGACCGGGCCGAGGCGGCGGCGCTGACCGGTTGGCAGCATCCGGCCTTCGAGGTGCCGGCCGGGGTTCGGGCCGATTGGGGCGCGCTGGCCGAACGCGGCGGCGCGGCGCGGCGGGCGTGGGAAGCAGGCCGCGCCGCCGATCCGGGCGCGGCGGACTTCGCGCGCCGGGTCGCGGGGGCGCTGCCGCCCGGCTGGCCGGAGGTTGCGGCGGGGCTTCGGCGGGCGGCTGCGGAGACCCCGCGCCCGACGATCGCGGCCTCGGGCGATGTCTGCGACGCGCTGGCCGAACCGCTGCCCGAAACCCTTGTCCTTTGCGCCGACCTCGAAGCGCCGACCAATCACAAGCGCGGCCGCGCCGCCTTCACCGCGCAGGACCGGGCGGGCGGCTACGTGCATTGCGGGGTGCGCGAACACCTGATGGGCGCGATGGCCTGCGGGATCGCCGCGCATGGCGGGCTCAGGCCCGTGAACGTCACCTACCTCGCCTTCGCCGATTACGAACGCCCGGCGATGCGGATGGCGGCGCTGATGGGGCTGCCGGCGCTGTTCGTCTTCAGCCACGATTCGATCGGCGTGGGATCGAACGGGCCGACGCATCAGCCGGTGGAGATCCTCGCCAGTTTCCGCGCCATGCCGAACATGGCGGTGTTCCGCCCCGCCGACGCCGTGGAAACCGCCGAGGCCTGGGAAATCGCGCTGGAGAAGGACGACGGCCCGAGCCTGCTGGCGCTGTCGCGGCAGGACGCGGAGCCGGTGCGCGGCACCGACCGCGCCGGGAACCGCAGCCGTCGCGGCGCCTACGTGCTGGCCGAGGCCGGCGGGGACCGTGCGCTCACGCTGCTGGCGACCGGCACCGAGGTCGCGCTGGCGATGGCCGCGCGCGCCACGCTGGAGGCCGAGGGGATCGCCACGGCGGTGGTGTCGATGCCGTGCTGGGAGCTGTTCGAGGCACAGGACGAGGGCTACCGCGCCGACGTGCTGGGCGAAGCGCCGCGGATCGCGGTCGAGGCGGCGCTGCGGTTCGGATGGGAGCGCTGGCTGCGGCCGGAGGACCGGTTCATCGGGATGCCCGGCTTCGGTGCGTCCGACCGGGCCGAGGCGCTTTACGCCCATTTCGGGATCACGGCGGACCGGATCGTCGAGACCGGCCGCGCCCTTGTCGCCGGCGCGGTCAGCCGCTGAGCCGCGCCAGCCGGCGCAGCGTGTCGGCATCGGTCGAGGGCAGGCCGAAGAAATCCAGATAGGCCGGGATCTGTTCGAACAGCATCTCGGTGCCCGCCTGGGTCGGGCAGCCGCGCGCCCGCGCGGCGGCCAGCAGCGGCGTGTCATCGGCCAGCACCACCTCGCCCACGAAGGTGCCCGGCGCGATCCGGTCGGTCGCGACCGGCAGGGGATCGCGCGGGCCCATGCCCAGCGGCGTGGCGTTCACCACGACCGGCCAGCCGGCGGGATCGTTCGAACCGGTGGAGACCTCGGTGCCCGGAAACTGCCGGCGCAGCCGGTCGGCCAGCGCCTCGGCCCGCGCCGTGTCGACGTCGTGCAGCCCCAGCGCCGCGGCGCCGGCCTGCGCCAGCGACGCGGCGATCGCCGATCCGACGCCGCCGGCGCCCACGACCAGCGCGCGGGCGCCCTTCGCGGCATGGCCCCGCCGTTCCATCCCGCGCACGAAACCCGCGCCGTCGAACATGTCGCCCACCAGCCCGCCATCCGCGCCTTGGCGCACCGCGTTGCAGGCCCCGCAGGCCAGAACCGCCGGCGCGGCGGTATCGACCAGCGCCGCCGCCATCACCTTGTGCGGCATCGTGATCAGCGCCCCGGCGAAGTTCCGAAGCCGCGCGACATGGGCAAGGAACACCGGGAAATCCGCCGCCTCGCAGCCCATCGGCACGACGACGACATCGACGCCGGCGGCCTCGAACCACGGGTTGTAGATCATCGGCGCGCGGAAGCTTTCCGTCGGCACGCCGAGATGGGCGATGATCCTGGTGCGCCCGGTGATCCGGCCGGTCACGTGCCCGCCCCCGGCGTCAGGCGAGATCGCCGGGCAACAGCGCGTCGGGCATGTTCTGGTAGCACACCGGGCGCAGGAACCGCCGGATCGACAGCGTGCCGACCGAGGTCGCGCCGAAATTGGTCGAGGCCGGATAGGGCCCGCCATGCACCATCGCGTCGCAGACCTCGACCCCGGTCGGGAAGCCGTTGGCCAGCACCCGGCCGGCCTTGCGTTCGAGGATCGGCATCAGGCTGCGGCCAAGCTCGGTGTCGGCGGCGTCGAGATGCAGGGTGCAGGTCAGCTGGCCCTGCAGGGAATGCGCGATCTGCGCCATCTCGGCGGCGTTGGTGACCCGCACGATCAGGCCCAGCGGCCCGAACACCTCTTCGCCCAGCGCCTCGTTTTCCAGCCATTCCCGGCCGGTCGTGGCGAAGAGATAGGGGGTGGCGTCGCGCCGGTCGCACATCGAGGTCAGCACCTCCTGCACGCCCCTGGTGCCGGCCACCCGGTCGCGCCCGGCGCGGTAGGCCGCCGCGATCCCGTCGGTCAGCATCGTCTGCGCGCCGACCGGTTCCAGCGCCGCGGTGGCGGCGGCGATGAAGGCGTCGGCCTCCGGCCTGTCGATCAGCACGGCGATGCCGGGATTGGTGCAGAACTGGCCCGCGCCCATCGTCAGCGACCCGGCCCAGCCCTTGGCGATCTCGGCCCCGCGCGCGGCCAGCGCGGCGGGCAGCAGGAACATCGGGTTGACCGATCCCAGCTCGCCGAAGAACGGGATCGGTTCGGGCCGCTGGGCGCAAAGATCGAACAGCGCCCGGCCCCCGGCGAGCGAACCGGTGAAGCCCACCGCCTTGATCTTCGGATGCTGCACCAGCGCCTGGCCGACGTCGCGCTTGCCGCCCTGGATCAGGCTGAACACGCCGGCGGGCATGCCGCATCTGGCGATGGCGGCATGCACCGCCTCGGCGACGATCTCGCCGGTGCCGGGATGGGCGGAATGGCCCTTCACGACCACCGGGCAACCGGCGGCCAGGGCCGCGGCGGTGTCGCCGCCGGCGGTGGAGAAGGCCAGCGGGAAATTCGACGCGCCGAACACCGCGACCGGACCGATCGGGCGCTGCACCATCTTCAGATCGGGCCGCGGCAGCGGCTGGCGATCCGGCAGCGCCGGGTCGTGCCGGCGGTCGAGGTAGTCGCCGGCAAGGATGTGTTCGGCGAACAGCCGAAGCTGGCCGGTGGTGCGGCCGCGTTCGCCCTGCAGCCGCGCCTCGGGCAGGCCGGTTTCGCTGGTGCCGATCTCGGTGATCGCCTCGGCCCGCGCCTCGATCTCGTCGGCGATGGCATGAAGGAAGGCCGCGCGGGCCGCGCGGGTCGACTGGCCGTAGGTCCAGAACGCCTCGTCCGCGGCCGTGCAGGCGCGATCCACCAGCGTGGGCGTTCCGACGGAGAAATCGTGCGCCGGTCCCTGCGCCGGTTCCGACCGGAAGGTGGCCTCGCCGGCGATCCACTCGCCCGCGATCAGGTGTTTGCCATGCGGCGTGAAAACGGCCTTGTCGAGCATGTCGGGCTCCTGTCTGGGGGTGGGTCCGGTTCGCCGCGCCGGGGCGGCTCCGGCTGCGAGGGTGGCCTTTTCGGCGACAGGATACAAGCCGATGCGCAGCGGCGCGACGCCGCCTTGCGGGCCGCCCGCCGACGGCGGCACCCGGATCGCGGCGGCGCGGCTCGGGCCGCCCGGCGCGCCCCCGACCGGCGGCGGGGTCGGCGCTCAGTCCGCGCCGGTCTTGCCGATCTCGTCCAGGCGCTCCTGCAGCGCCAGCCTGTCGAGCGAGGCGAGGGGCAGGTTGACGAAGATCGAGATCCGGTTGCGCAGCATCCGGTAGGTTTCCGAGAATGCCAGCCGGCGTTCGGCCTCGTTACCCTCGACGACCGTCGGGTCGGGCATGCCCCAATGCGCGCTCATCGGCTGGCCGGGCCAGTACGGGCATTCCTCCGCCGCGGCCTGGTCGCAGACGGTGAAGACGAAATCCATCTTCGGGGCGCCGGGCCGCGCGAATTCGTCCCAGCTTTTCGACCGCATCGCCGAGGTGTCGTGGTTGAGCCGTTCGAGCAGCTGCATCGCAAAGGGCGCGAGCGCCCCCTTGGGCTTCGAACCGGCGGAAAAGCCGCGGAACCGGCCCATCCCCTCGCGTTCGAGGATCGCCTCGGCGAGGATCGAACGGGCGGAATTGCCGGTGCACAGGAAAAGCACGTTGTAGGGGTCGGTCATGGCGGAACCTCAGCAGGGGCAGGTGATCTCGTCGAGAAGGGGTTGGCAAAGCTCTGCCCGGCCGCCGCAGCAGTCTTCCATCAGGAAGCCCAGCAGGTCGCGCATCTGCTCCATCCGCGCGAAATAGCGGATCGCGCGGCCTTCGCGGGCCGATCGGACAAGCCCGGCGGCCGACAGGATGGCGAGATTGTTCGACAGGGTGTTCGAGCGGATGTCGAGCGTGGCGGCAAGGTTGCCCGCCGTCATGCCCTCCGGCCCGGCGCG
>Ga0180434_10004181_pt1 | contig 17720 bp, 13 predicted proteins | sample SS_ome_7_FD_132453 | JGI IMG/M metagenome (GOLD analysis project Ga0180434, IMG submission 132453) | Hypersaline lake sediment archaeal communities from the Salton Sea, California, USA - SS_1_D_2 metaG | ecosystem: Environmental > Aquatic > Non-marine Saline and Alkaline > Hypersaline >...
TATCATCATCCATTGACATAGAGCCGAGGATTTTGTATAAAAATTAACTTGATAAGCAAGAATTTAATCAAAATGTTCTCGTATTAATCAAGGGAGAGACAGATGATAAAAATAAAGAATCTGACTAAATATTACGGTGATTTGTGCGCCGTTGACAGCGTGAGCTTTGATGTTAAAAAGGGTGAAATACTGGCGCTTCTAGGACCTAATGGAGCGGGAAAAACAACCATATACAGAATCATCACAGGATATTTAAAGCCGACTAAAGGAAATATAGAGGTCATGGATTACAATATATATGACCATATGATGGAGATTAAAAGCAGAATAGGCTATCTCCCTGAAGCAGCTCCTATTTATAAAGACTTACTGGTCTATGATTATCTGGATTTTGTTGCTGATATTAGAGGCATTGACAAAGATAAAAAATTCGATCATATAAAAAGTCTCGGGGACCTCTGCGGATTAAACGATGTCATGCATATGACCATTGATGAACTGTCAAAAGGATACAGGCAGAGAGTGGGAATCGCCCATGCATTGATGGGAGACCCTGAGATCCTGGTTCTGGATGAACCGACTGCAGGATTGGATCCCAACCAGATCGTGGAGACCAGAGAAATCATCAAAAGGATCGGAAAAAAGAAAACCATTGTTTACTCCACTCATATTCTCAGCGAAGCCGAAGCAACCTGTGACAGGATCGTTATTATCAACAGGGGAAAAATAGTAGCTGATGACACCCTGGATGGACTGAGGAAATCTTTAAGGGAACAATCCTTTGAAGATATTTTCATGAAATTGACCAAAAGGAATTAAAATGCAAAACATCAAACATATTTTCCGGAAAGAGTTTAAGACTTATTTTATTTCTCCTATTGCTTATATTGTTATCTCTGTTTTTCTTATCATCATAGGTTGGTTGTTTTTTTCCACTTTTTTTCTTGAAAAACAGGCGAATCTTACTAAATTCTTTTCCCTTCTCCCGATTACTTTTGCGTTCATAATACCGGCAGTGACCATGCGTCTGTTTTCAGAGGAAATCAATATAGGCTCCTATGAGCTGCTTATCACTCTTCCCCTGTCTTTTAGAGATATTATTTTGGGAAAATTTTTGGCGGCAGTGGCGTTTGTAGCCATAATGTTGAGCCCGACTTTACTGTATGCTGTTTCGACTTCTTTGATCGGAGACTTGGATTGGGGGCCGATTATAGGCGGGTATTTCGGAGCCCTGCTTTTAGGAGCCAGTTTCAGCGCGGTCGGGCTGCTTGCGTCCTCTTTCACGAAAAATCAAGTGGTAGCCTTTATCATAGGGATGGCCATTTGCTTCAGTCTTACTTTATTGATTGATTTTGTCCTGTTTTTTATCCCAAACGTTTTTATAGGCTTTTTTCAGTATCTCAGTGCCAACCATCACTTTCAAAACATTGCCAAAGGAGTCTTGGATTTAAGAGACATTATCTATTTTCTCTCACTTTCATTCATTGCTCTGTATGCAACAAATTTGGTCATAGAAGAAAAGAAATGAGGAGATTGGAATGGAAAAAGTAAAAAACAAATCTCATTATTATAAATTTGGGTTGTATCTCGTAATCACTTTACTCATTAACCTGGTTGCTTTGCGATTTTTCTTTAGAATAGACCTGACGGAAAACAATCTTTATTCTTTGTCCCAAGCCAGCAAACAGGCCGTATCCACTCTCAGAGAGCCTTTGACTATAAATGTGTTTTTTTCAAAGAATCTTCCTGCGCCTTATAATACGATCGAATCTTACCTTCATGACCTTTTGGATGCCTATTCTCTTCATGCCAATGAATATCTCAGTTATCGTTTTTTTGATGTAACGGCAAAAGAAGGAGATTTGAGCGAACAAGCAGAAGAGAACCGCAGAAAAGCGCAGGACTACGGCATATATCCTGTCAATGTCCAGAAAATAGAGCAGGACGAAGCAAAACTGCAGAGGGCTTATATGGGGATGGTCTTTATTCACGGTGATATTACAGAAAAGATACCGGCAGTGACATCTACGGAAAAGTTGGAATACAAAATAACTACCACAATACAGAAGATGAATGATAAAATATCTTCTCTTCTTAATCTTGATGAAAAGATAAAAGTCAATCTCATCAAATCTTCTTCCCTGAACAACATCACCAGGGAGGTGAACCTGGAAGGGCTTGATTCCATTGCTGGTGAGATGAGTGATATCGTATCTGAACTCAACACGGGACTGTATAACAAGTTGGAATTTAACTATATTGACCCGAGTGCTGAAGAGGATTCCGAAGGGGCATTAAAGAGATACGAACGATTCATGCTTCAGTGGCCGGAAATGGAGGGATCTGATGGACAGATGATAGAAGCAGGCGAGGGAATGGTAGCCATGGGAATTGAATATAAAGACCGGTCCGTAGAGAGGTCTTTGTTAGACAGAAGTCTTAACCTTACCAGCAGGGGACTGGAGGAACAATTTTCATTGATAGAAAAGGACACCATAAAAGCATTTATAGAGGAAAATGTGGATAATGTTATTAATATCCATGAAGAGATCGGATATTTGACCTCTCATTCCACTCTGGGATTATCCTATTCTCTACCGCCCCAGCTTCAGGGAATGCAGCAGCAAACAGGTTCCCTGAATAATTTCAATGCACTGGTAGGAGATAATTATTCCGTAAACAGGATTGACTTAAAGAGCGATGAGATTCCGGAAAGCATTGACACCCTCATTATCGCAGGGCCAAAAGAGTCCTTTTCTGACTGGGAGCTTTTTCAGATCGATCAGTTTCTTATGAAAGGCAAATCATTGGCCCTTTTTATGGATTCCTTTGAACAAGCCCAGCAGGGACAAAACCAGATGTACGGGATGTCCCAGCCGGTCTATATGCCGGTGAACACCGGGTTAGGGAAATTGCTGGATCATTACGGGCTAAAAGTAGAAAAATCGTATATTTGTGACGAAAGCTGCTATATAAGCCGGGACCAGAGAATGGGAGAGACCCCCATTTATTTTGCTCCGGTTATAAAAAATGAAAATATCAATCACAGGCAAGATTTTTTGAAAAATATCAAAGAGCTCATTATGATACAGATGTCTCCGCTATCATCAGATGAGAAAAGGATAAGGGAGAATGATATTGAGTTAAACACGCTGATTTCAAGTTCCAGAAGGTCCTGGGAAATGTCCGGACAAATCAATTTGAATCCCATGCTCCTGAGACCGCCTGCAGATGATGAATCCATGAAGAGTTTTCCTTTGGCTTATCTTGCTGAAGGCCGCTTTATGAGCTATTTTTCTGATAAAGAGGTTCCTGAAAAACCAAAGGAAGAGGCCAATGAAGATTTGGAAGAACCAGTAACTGAAGAAACAAAAGAGACACCGTTCAAAACAGAAAAAGAAGTGATTGAACAGGGAAGGCCCGGAAAGATATTTTTGATCGGGTCATCAGAGATATTGAAAGATAATCTGCTTGATGAAACCGGAGAATCTCCCAATGCACAGTATATTCTGAACATCATTGATTATTTAAACAACAGGGAGGATATCGCTGTTATGAGAAGTAAAAACCAGAGGTTCAATCCCTTAAAGGATACAAAACCGATCACACGGAGCTTTATTAAGGTCTTTAATATCGGAGGTCTCCCTGCGTTGTTCATAATGATAGGGATTTTGGTTTGGGTCAGAAGGAAAGCCAGAAGAAAAATGATAAAAGCTGTGTTTACAAAAGAAAAATAGAAGCTGGAGGAGATAAATGAAACGACAAAAAGAATACATGGTATTGATTGCTGTTATCCTTATTTTGGTGGTGGTCCTTATTATCAGTACAAGCAGAAATAAAATGTCTTATAAACTGCCTAAGCTTGATAAGATCGATGCAGATACTCTGAGTAAAATTGAAATAAACAGGGGAGATGAATCACTTTTGATTGAAAGAGGCCAGGAGGGCTGGTTAATAATGCCAAAAGGGTATACAGCTGAACGTGCTAAGGTGGATGACATGCTGGAGGTGATTGAAAAACTTACTTTGACAGAACTGGTTTCGGATAAGGAGAATTATGAAAGATACGAGTTAGACAAAGAAAACAGGATTCATATAAAAGCTTTTGACAAGGAAAAGTTACTCAGGGAGTTTTATATAGGCAAGGTGTCGTCTACGCACAGTCATACCTATGTAAGGATAGCGGATGATCTGAATGTCTATCATGCCAGTGAATCATTTAGAAGCACGTTTGAACAGAATGAATCAGGGCTCAGGGATAAGTCTGTTATGGATTTCAACGCTGAGGAAATAACAGGATTGACAGTGACAAGTGAATTCGGAACTCTTGAGCTCAAGAGAGAGATTGTTCCGGTTTCGCCTGATACAGAACAAGAAGAACAGAAAACAAGTACCGGGGAAGAAGAAGCCTGGCTCACACAGGACGGCAAAAGAGCTGATAAAAGCGAGATTGATACCCTTTTGTCAAAATTATCCGGACTCAAATGCGACTCATTTCTCGATGAGAAGGAAAAAGAAAGCCTGGAGAATCCTGCCTATACCATTACGGCCAAAGGCACCAAAGACTATGAACTGAAAATCTATGAAAAAGGAGAGGATGAAGAAGAATACCCTGCCCTTTCATCTGAAAACGATCATCCTTTTTTGCTTACTAAATGGACAGCAGAGAGCCTCATGAAAAAACCTGAAGATATTTTTAAGGAAAATGGCGAGGATTGATTCGTGTTTTTTATAAGACTATAATGTCATTTGAATGATTCATTAAAAAAGAGAGGGGGGAAGGAATGAAGGGAAGAAATCAAAGAAAAATCAGTATTCTCTGCGCAGCCTTTATCTGTATTCTTTCCGGATGGGTCCAGGCAGAACAGATGAAGATAAAAGTCACGGCAGATACAGCTGCTGTGCGAACGAAACCTGATATTGAAAGCCAAATTGTCACACTCCTGGATAAAGGAAAGATCCTGGATGCGGATGAAAAAGCAGATGGCTGGTACAGGGTCTCTGTTGTTTTGGAAGACAGAGGCATAGAAGTCAAAGGTTATATTCACTCTTCCTTGGTAACAGAGATGACAGATACCCCAACTGAGCCCTCTTTGATAGAAAAAGAACAGACCGCAGAATATAAAACTTCTCCCAAAACAAATGACATTGACTTTTCGGGTTCAAGGAGGAGCTGGCTGGAGCTTAAATTGGGGGGAAGAGCCTCTTATATCCTGGCAGAAGATGTCAACAAAGGAAATGAGGGATTTGACCAGATCTGGAGAGATGAGTTCACTCATGCCGGAGGTGAGATCCAGGGAGAAATGACACCCTTTCACATCGCATATGAATTTGAGGGAGACATCATATTTTATATTTTCCCAAATGTAGGGATCGGATTCGGATCCGGTTATATATACGGAAGCCAGAAAAATGAGATGCTCTTGACTTTTTCAGGGAGCGAGGAGACATGGATCACAAAACCCGAGATCAAGACAGTACCCATAACAGCGAGTCTTTATTTTTTAATTCCATTGGGTGGAGGGTCCTATTTCACCCTGGATGCAGGGGCGGGTTGGTACAACGTTGATTATTCATGGTATTGGAAGGGAGGATATGACGGATACTGGATGGAACTCGATCAGGAAGCTGAAGCCAGCGGCGTGGGATATCACGCAGGGCTCGGATTTGAGATCAGCCTGGCGCCGCATCTTGGATTTTTCTTGGAGGGGAGGGCCAGGTATGCTGAGATTAGCGGATTTGAGGGGACTCTCAGATATGAGGACAGCGACGGAGGTTTAGATATAGATGAAGGAAAGCTGTATTACTGGGAGGAAGAAGTATTCGGCAATAAATACACTTTTGTTTTTGTTTCTGAGAGTGATACGCCTTCCTTTACAGGCTTAGTAGGTTCGATTGAGTCCGTCAGAGAAGCCGTGATCGATTTAACCGGGATCTCTCTGCAGGCAGGATTAAAAATAAGATTCTAGAGAGATATCTATTAAGACTGGCGAAGGAAAGAGGAAAGATATATTCATGGGACATAGCATTCAAGACGAATCCGGGTTTTTAAAATTTTTGCCTCGTTTTACTGATAAAGAAGCAAGGATTATCGCAGATGAATTGTATGGAATGGATGTTTCCGCAAAACCTCTTCCCAGTGAAAGGGATCAGAATTTTTTATTAAAGGACAATAGATCTGCAGAGAGGTATGTCCTTAAAATATCAAATCAGAAGGAAAAAAAAGAAATCATTGAATTTCAAAACCTGGCAATGGACCGAGTGGACACGGCTTTGGGCTCTAGCTACTGTCCTCAGGTTTGTCCCACTAAGGATGGATTGAGCACAGCAAGGGTCACTAACAGAGACAGGGACCCTCACTTTGTCCGGATGGTCACTTATATTCACGGGATTCCGTTAGGTGAAGTAACAACCCATACATCCGGTCTGCTTCGCTCGGTTGGAAAATTCATAGCCAGTATCACTGAATCCCTCAAAGGCTTTTCACATCCAGCAGCACAAAGGGATTTCTATTGGGACATGCAGAAGGGACCTGAAACAGTCCTGAGGTTTAAAAAATATATAGATGAAGGGGATAAGCGCTCTTTAATGGACTATTTCATTGAGAAATTCAATGTTCAGGCATTGAGTATTGTATCAGAGCTGGAAAAATCGGTCATACACAATGATGGAAATGATTATAATATTCTTGTAAACCATTCAGGGTTAGAACAAAATGATCTGTTCCAAGGGAAAATAGCCGGAATCATTGATTTTGGGGATATGGTCTATTCCTATACAGTGGGAGATATCGCTGTGGCCTTAGCCTATATCATGCTGGATAAAAAAAATCTGGCGGGTGCGGTTTCTCCTGTACTCAGGGGATATAATGAAGTGTCACCCCTTTCTGAAAGAGAGATCGAGGCGGTCAATCATCTTACATATTTGCGGTTGTGTATGAGCGTTGCTCTATCAGCCTTTCAAAAGAAACAAAATCCTGACAATAATTATTTAACTATTTCAGAAAAAAAAGCATGGAAATTGTTACAAAGACTCAGAGATTCCGATTATCATATGAAGGTCTCTTTTTAAAGAATGAAAAACGTTTCATTACGGATGACAAGAGAAAGAAAATGGAAAAGAGAAAAACACTCGAGTTAAGGAAGAAATATATAAACCCGTCCTTGAGATTGTCTTATAAAGAACCTGTAAAAATCGTAAGAGGCTTTCTGCAGTATCTCTATGATGAGAAAGGAAAGAAATATCTCGATGCAAGAAATAATGTTCCACACGTAGGCCATTGCCATCCTAAAGTCATTCAAGCAGCTCAAAGGCAGTTGTGTGTTCTCAACTCAAACACAAGATATCTTCATGATAATCTTGTTTTGTATGCTGAAAAGCTGTCTTCGAAAATGCCGGAACCATTGAAAATCTGTACTCTAGTCAATTCCGGGAGTGAAGCCAATGACCTTGCTCTCCGTATGGCTTGGGCTTACACGAAAGAAAAAGACATAATCGTGATCGATCAGGCTTACCATGGTAACCTGAGTTCACTTATAGATATCAGCCCTTATAAATTTAACGGAAAAGGAGGCAAGGGAGCTCCCCCGCATGTACATAAAGTCGATACTCCTGATGGCTACAGAGGTAAATACAGATATCGGGATTCTTTGTCGGGGAAAAAATATGCTGAGCAAATCCGAACTGTCATAAAGCAAATGCACAGAGAAGGAAAGGGGCTGGCTGCTTTTATTTCTGAATCGTTAATGGGTTGTGCCGGACAGGTCATTTTCCCTGAAGGCTTTCTCAGTCATGCTTATCATCATGTAAGAAATGCAGGAGGAATCTGCATTTCGGATGAAGTCCAGATCGGATTCGGAAGAGTCGGTTCTCATTTTTGGGGATTCGAGACGCAGGAGGTGGTTCCTGATATCGTGACACTTGGAAAACCGATCGGAAACGGTTTCCCACTGGCAGCGGTCATAACGAAACCGGAAATTGCTGCAGCCTTTGACAATGGGATGGAGTATTTCAATACCTTTGGGGGAAATCCGGTCTCATGCGCTGTGGGGATAGCTGTATTGGAGGTCATTCAAGAAGAAGATTTAATGGGAAATGCCCAAAGAACCGGAATGTACTTCAAGAAAAAGCTGGAAAAATTAAAGAACAAATATCCTCTTATAGGCGATGTCAGAGGAAAAGGGCTTTTCTTAGGAGTGGAACTTGTCTCAAACAAGGAAGCATTGACTCCTGCCATTAAACAGGCGGACTACATTGTGGAAAGGATGAAAGAGGAGGGAATTCTTATCAGTACAGACGGGCGTTTTCAAAATGTTCTAAAAATAAAACCACCCCTAGTGTTTACTCAGGATGATGTTGATTTCTTTGTATCTGCGCTTGATAAGGTATTGGCTGAGGATAAGGCCTCCCCTGTTTGAAATAGGGGATCCGGTTCAGTAAAGAACTTTGTCCTCTCCCAATTCTTCTATCCTTTTTTTGAGCCAATCCATGATTAAATCTCTTCGCAGAAGGACCGCTTCTATTTCGTTATCAGTAAGATATTCGCCGACGGCATTTTTTATGACATCGTGGTCGAGTGATTTGAGTTTTTCAACAAATTCCCTGGGAAGTTCTTTCATGATTCTCGAGCCTTCCTTGTTTTTTTCATCATAGATTAGCTTTTTTGTGTATTGTTTCGAGGTCCTGAAGCTTCTTGAGTGGTCGATGAGTATCATGCGCCAGTCTTCTGTTATGAGATATTGATTTTGATGTCTGTCCACATTGGCTATGAGATTATCAAAAGCTCTTTGAAGATAGAGCGATCTGTTCCAGTGAAGGACCTTTATAGGCGGAACACTGATTTCCTTTTCATATTTGTCTTTAAGGCTCATCCAGGTATCGACCCAAAGCTGGCAGGAACCCCTGTCTCCCTGGAATCTCTTTTCAACGGTTGGAGGGACCATATTCAGGCCTAGATATCTGTTCAATCTATAGGCGGCGATCTCCCATTTCCAACCTTCCAGATACCCTCTCATGCGGCCTTCCGGATTTTTCCATATGGCCTGCCGTAGAACCCCGTTTTTTTCCAGTTGAAGGATATAGGGATTGGTGACCGCTTCTCGGCTTTGCATTTGCTCATGACCTGTGATTTCAGCGGTTTTTAAATATTCCTCCCATTCATCCATCTCTGCTATTTCTTCCTTCGTAAATTGAGCGAATGGGTAGAGGCTTGACGAAAAAACAAAAACCAGTATAAAAATAAATTTCAGAAATTTGCTCATTTGTTCCCTCCTCTTTTTTTCATCTATACTCTATGAATTTTCTATAGAAAGTATGTAAAAGTCAAATGCACCATAAAATTTATCCACTGTTTCTGTGAAAATACCTGTTGAAAAAATGCATATATTTTTTTTAAAAAATTGATTCGATTGAAATTAGTGGAAACTGCACAAGATATGGTCACTCACAGGAAAGGAAAATTGAGAAAAGCACCTGGTCTGTCCCTTTTTGTTTTATCAGGTCATCAATGGTCTTGATTATGAGTTGTTTTCTTTCCCATAAAGCGTCCCTTTCCTTTTCATTCAAATAAGGAGAAAGCATTTTTTTTAGCTCACTTTTATCTAATTCGAGAAGTTTATTATAGAGGCTTTTGGAGCAGCGGTCGATAGGGCATTTGAGTAAAATGTCAGTGGAAGGGAAAAAGGCTTCGGAAAAGTCCACTCTCCAGACTTTCCAGTCATTTGTTTGTATCAGGATATCTTCACTGTCGTTACACGGGTCATTTACGAGGATCTCAAAAATTTTTACCGTATAAAGAGAGTTTTTAAATTCATCGGGTTTTTCCGGTTCGATACTTTGGAGTTCTCTATCTCTGTCCGTTATTACGTTCTCTACCATAAGCTGAAGAGAGCCTGTTTGCCCGTTTATTTTTCGTTCCACAACCGGAGGAACAAGATCGAGGTCCAGGATCTTATTGATCTTGTAGGCGGCGATTTCATATGTGTAGCTGTCAGGAAGAATCGAGGGCCTGGGACGGTGGACATATTTAAAAATAGCGTTCCGTTCTTTCTGCCCATCTTTAAGAAGCACAGTCCAGAAATTCGTTCTTCCTAACTCCAGGTTTTTTTCGATGGAGATGACCTCGGCTGTCAGCAGAAAATTTTCGATCTCCTCGGAGAAGTGAGTTTTTTCCTGTTTATATGGAGAGGAATAGGATGCGGAGAAGATCAATACTATTCCAAGAAAACTAAAAAATCTATTCTTTCTATTTTTCATTGTTCTCACTCCATACAAAGAAGTCTCCGTTTTCAATGATCAGGGCGCTCAGAATCCCACCGTAGGACTCTGATATGCCCGTATCAATGATCCAAACTCTTTTATCAAAACGGCTCATGTTCTCAGCTGAAGCCGTTATTCCTGTTTTTGGAGTGTGCGCTATGACCATTGCCTTGGCTTTCAGGTTGTCTAATATGTCATCCACTTCTGTTTTAAAATATTTCTCATCTTGTCTTGCCAGTTCTCTGTACCAAAACGGTCCTTCACTTTGAAAAACAATTTTAAGATCAATGGCGAGAGGAATATTTCTTAGACGTGCGTTCTGGATCTCTAACAGTTCAAAGCGAGCACGATCATTAATATCAGTCAATTCCCACTCGGAAAACTTTTTGCTTATCCCTCCGTGTACAAAAACAATATCATTTATCATAATAACAACATTGTGTTTTAAAATCCACTCCCCGTATTCCTTGTTGAAATGTTCGATATAGATTTGCCTTGCCCGCTCATCATCTCTCATGATACGGCTCCAGTATGATCTGAGAGATTTGTCTTCATCTGGAAGAGATGCGCTGTTTTTTTTGAATTTCCGCTCTTTCCTTCTTTTATATTCATCAGGAAGAAAAGAAACGAACTGCTCGGGTGTCACATATCCGGGTTGGTCAAAAGAGATACCCGTGATGTTCATCTCTTCATGGTTCCCTATAAGAAAATGGACTCTGCCTCCTGCTTGTTCCGCCTCTGTCTCAAGCTTCATGATGAGATCCAGCGCCTTTTTAGCATCAGGTCCTCTATCCATTATATCCCCGGTTTGTACGAAGTGGGTCAAGCCTGCTATCCAGTGTCCGTCATCAGATAGGATGCCCGTATTTTTGAGGATGGTTATGAAATTATCGTAATCTCCGTGGATATCTCCGACAGCAACGATCTTTTCGACTCCTGTCCAGATGCATTTAATCTTATCTGCAGGAAGAGAAGAAAGATTGAGGATAAGGACAGATAAAAGAATGAGGAATAAAACAGCTAGCTTGTTCTTTTTCATTTTATTTTTTTAATCTTACATCAATCCCTTTTCTTTGAGCCATGAATCATTGAAGATGCTGCTGAGGTATCTGTTTGCTGAATCAGCGAATATGGTCACTATACGTGCAGGCCTGTCGATTTTCCGGGCAAGCTTAAGACACGCCCAGACAGCTGCTCCGCTGGATCCTCCTGCGAGGATGGCTTCTTTTTCCGCGATCTTTCTTGTCATTTCAAAAGCAGTTTTATCTGTGATCTGATAGATATCATCTATAAAAGAAAAATCCACACATTTGATAAGGAATTCATCACCGAGTCCTTCCAATAAATAGGGGGACGGCTTTGTTTTTTTACCTGTATGGAAGTAATCATAAAAAATCGACCCTTTCGGATCGACCCCGATGACCTTGATATTCGGGTCTTGTTCTTTTAAAAATTTTGCGGCTCCGCATATGGTTCCCCCTGTTCCGATGCCGGCCACAAAATAGTCTATTTTCCCTTCCATCTGTTCCCAGATTTCAGGTCCGGTCGTCATATAATGAGCCTCGTTGTTCTTTTTGTCGTTGTGCTGGTCTAAATAATAGCTGTTTGGAGTCTGCTCAGCGATTTTAGGCGCAAGATTATTGTAACTGTTAGGAGATTCCGGGGGAAGGGTTGCATCCACCAGGACCAGATCAACATTTAGGGCTCGGAGTATTTTTAATTTATCAGGGCTGGTGGAATCACGAATCACGATTTTTAGGTTGTATCCTTTCAGAGAACAGACCACAGCGAGCGCGAGGGCAGTGTTTCCGCTTGAATTTTCCACAATGGTGTCACCCGGTTTGATTTTTCCTCTTTTCTCGGCATCTTCAATCATGTATTTTGCGATCCTGTCTTTAACACTGCCTGCAGGATTGTAAAACTCGATTTTTGCGAATATGTCTGACGTGACTCCTTCGGCTATTTTATTGAGTTTAACAAGAGGGGTATTCCCGATGGTGTCTGTTATGTTGTCGTAGATGTTTTTTGTTTTCATGGGTTCCTGTGATTTCCTAACCTAAAGTCCCCACGGCTTTTTCCGTTGCTTCCAGAATTTCTCCGGATTTTACGACTTCCTTCATCGTTGTATGATCTTTATACAGAGGACGGTCTTTATCCAGGAAGCGGACATGTTTTCGGACCACTTTTTTGGCCTCAGCCACGCCTTTTCCGAATTTGTATTTTCTGAAATCCAGTGCCTGTGCCGCAGCTATAAATTCAATTCCGAGTATACCATAGGCATTATCCAGGATCTGAAAGTTTTTGATCGCCGTATTCATGCCCATGGAAACAAAATCTTCCTGGTCAGCGGCAGCAGGGATGGATTGGATTGAGGCGGGCATGGAAAGAATCCTTTGTTCGACGATCTGCATGTCTGCGGTGTACTGGCTCAGCATAAGCCCGGAAAACATACCGGCTCCTTTGGTCAGAAAGGGAGGAAGCCCCACGCTTAAAGCCGGGTTGTTGAGCCTGTTTAACCGTCTTTCCGACATCACCGACACCATAGTGATAGCAGCACCGGCCATATCCATAGGAAGGGATACCGGAGTCCCCTGGAAGTTGGCGCCTGAAAGCTGCAGGTCGTCTTCAGGGAAAAACACGGGATTGTCTCCCACTCCGTTTAATTCTGTTTCTACCTGGGAGCGGGCAAAGGCAAGAGCGTCATGTGCTGTGCCTATGACCTGGGGAGTGGATCTCATGGAGTAAGCGTCCTGGACTTTACACTGAATTTTCTCTTCGGCAAGGTCTCCTCCTTGAATCAGCTTGGAGATTGATTTTGCAGACCTCACAGCCCCTGGAAAACCGCGGGCTTCATGCAGTTTTGGCGTATATGGTTTCATGTTTGCCTTTAATGCTTCCAGCGACATGGCCGCCGCAATTTCCGCCTGTTTGAGCCATCTGTCCGCATCATAAAGAAAAAGGGCGCTCATGGCCGTGAGCAGATTGGACCCATTTATCAAGGAAAGCCCATCCCTTGCTTTCAATCCGGGGATGGGTAACCCTGCTTTTTGCATGGCTTCTTTGCCGGATAACAGTTCTCCTTTATAATACGCATTTCCCTCTCCCATAAGAACGAGAGCGATTTGTGACATGGGAGCCAGATCTCCACAGGCTCCTACGGATCCTTTTTGGCAGACAAAAGGAGTGACGCCTTTGTTAAGCATGCCCACAAGTGTTTGGGTGATCTCAAGACGGCATCCGGAATTTCCATGGGAATGGACATTGATACGGCTCAACATGGCTCCTCTGACATATTCAAGAGGGGCCGGATCTCCGATTCCCGCCGCATGATTGTAAACCAGGTATTTCTGAAATTCTTCGATTTGTTCGTCATTCAATACGACTTCAGAGAATTCGCCTATTCCGGTGTTGACTCCGTACATGATCTCTTTGGCTTTGATCTTTTTCTCTAACATATCCCGGCATCTTTTTATGCGTTTTTCTGCATCCGGATGGAGAGATGCTTTTTCATTGTGCCTTGCGACTTTGACCAGCTTCTCGATGGTCAAACCGGTTCCATTTAAGACGATAGTCATTTTCTGTTCTCCTTATATAATATACTTTATTTAAATAAGTTTAGATTAAATTTTTTTGCGAACTCAACAGCTTTTTCATAACCGGCGTCAGCATGACGGAAAATTGCTGTTGCCGGGTCATTAAACAGGACTCTTCTTATACATCTCTCCGATCTTTCCGTTCCGTCCACAAGGAGCACCATTCCTGCATGCTGGGAATATCCGATTCCCACTCCTCCTCCGTGATGAAAAGAAACCCATGTGGCGCCCCCGCTTGTATTCGCCATAAGATTAAGCAGAGGCCAATCAGAAACAGCATCAGATCCGTCTTTCATCCCTTCTGTCTCTCTATAGGGAGAGGCGACAGAGCCTCCGTCAAGATGGTCCCTGCCGATGACAACCGGTGCTTTCAGCTTTCCTGATTTGACCAGGTCGTTAAAAAGGAGCCCCGCTTTTTCCCTTTCACCCAATCCGAGCCAGCAGATTCTGCAGGGAAGTCCTTGAAAAGCTACTTTTTTTTGCGCCTGCTGGATCCAGTTGATCATTTTCTTATTTTCTGGAAAAGCTTTGATCAAAGCCTGGTCTGTTTCATATATATCCTGAGGGTCTCCGGATAGAGCAGCCCATCGAAAAGGTCCTTTTCCTTCACAAAATTGAGGACGGATGTATTCAGGAACAAAACCCGGATAGTCAAAAGCATTTTTCTCTCCGCCCTGTTTGGCAAATTCTCTAAGATTGTTACCGTAATCAAAGACCCGGCTTCCTTTTTTCTTCATTTCCAGCATATAGGAGACATGCCTGGCCATGCTCTTGAGAGCCAGTTTTCTGTACTTATCCGGGTCGGATTTTCTAAGCATCAGGGCTTGTTCAAGGCTTAATCCAGCCGGAATATATCCGTTGACAGGGTCATGTGCTGATGTCTGATCCGTAAGGACATCAGGGATAATGTTATCTTTTAGAAGTTTTTCGAGAACATTCCCGATATTCCCCACCAGTCCGACTGAGATGGCTTTTTTTTGGCTTTGGGCATCCAGAACCATTTTCTTGGCTTCTTCATATGAATGGGTCATACGGTCGATGTATCTGGTTTTGATTCGTTTCTTTATGCTATCTGGATTCATATCCACCCCCAGAAAGGTAGCTCCTGCCATTGTAGCGGCCAGAGGCTGGGCTCCGCCCATAGCTCCGAGCCCGCCGGTTACCAGTAATTTTCCTTTTAAGTTCCCGTTAAAGTATTTTTCTCCACACGCGGCAAATGTTTCATAGGTGCCCTGTAGGATTCCCTGGGTTCCTATATATATCCAGCTGCCTGCTGTCATCTGCCCGTACATGATCAGCCCTTTTTCCTTGAGTTTATTGAAATGGTCCCAGGTCGCCCAATGGGGGACTAGATTACTGTTGGCTAAGAACACACGGGGAGCGTCAGAATGGGTCCGGACAATTCCCACTGGTTTTCCTGATTGGATGAGAAGACTTTGATTTGATTCAAGTTCCAGAAGAGCTTTTATGATTTTTTTTACGGATTCTTTGTCTCTGGCGGCCTGACCTGTTCCTCCGTAAACAACGAGGTTTTCGGAATCTTCGGCAACATCGGGATTTAAGTTGTTGAGAAGCATCCTTAGAGGAGCCTCTGTCTCCCAGGTCTTGGCTGATATTTCGGTTCCTTCAGGAGCTTTATAGTTGGGATGGTCCGCATATTTTTTTATAAATTCTGTATATTTCATGTTATCCTCCTTTTTTTTGCTCATATTCTTTAAAACTCCCTCACAAAAGCTTTCTTTTTCAAGGGTGTCTTCTATTTCATCCAGAGCTTTTAAAAGACAGGCGCTGTTTTCTTTTTTGTTTAATAGAACCTGCATGGACTCTCTCATTGATTTCCATACGGGTTTGATCTCATGCATCATTTTCTGACCGCTTTCTGTAAAGCCGATAATCCTCTTCCGCTTGTCATTTTTATCGTTCATGAATTTCACGAGGTCTTTTTTTTGTAGATTGGTGACAAGCTGACTGACTGCTGAATGGGTGATCTGGAGTTCTTTTGCGATTTCAGTTACAGACAAACATTCTTTATTGTGTAGTAAATAAAAAAGAGGGAACCAGCTTACTTCAAATGGGATCCCCAGTTTTTTATAAATATTTGAGACATCTGTCAGGAATCGGTCGCTTATGCGTTTTAAGCGGGTACCGATGATAAGTTCGCCTGCCTTTCTATAAAAAGTCATTAAGGTATGCCTTTTTATGCATTTATGTTAGCGCTTACATTATTTGTCTTTTTTGCTTGAATTGCAAGCAAAAATAAAGTTTTTTCTGCCTCTGAAGAAAACTCGACAAAGTTATATCAGGAATGTAAAATATTAAATCATACTATTTTTTAATAACGGAGTTTGCCATTATGACCCAAAATAATTTTTCTTTTGCTTTAACCAATCCTTTGTCACTGTTTTTAAACAAACCGGCCAGTGAATTTCAAAGGTCTGACCTGCTAAAAATAATAGAGAAAAAGCAAATCGAACGCATCACTTTTCATTATACTGCCATTGACGGAAGGCTTAAGGAACTGAAGCTTCCGATATCTAATAAAGATATTGCAGAGAGGATTCTTGCTAACGGGGAACGTGTGGATGGATCTTCCTTGTTCAAGGGCCTTGTGGAAGCATCGGTATCTGATCTCTACATCATCCCTCAATACAAAACAGCCTTTCTCAATCCATTTGATAAGGGAAGCCTTGATTTTATGTGCCGTTTTTTCACGAAAGAAGGAGAGCTGGCTCCTTTTGCCCCGGATTCTATTTTGAACAAAGCGTACTCTTTTTTTAAAGACAGCACGGGCCTTGATATCCACTGTTTGGGTGAACTTGAATTTTTCCTTATATCTGAGATTGAGAAGGAACTGTATATGCAGAAAAGCCGCAATAATTATCATGAATCCTCTCCCTTTGTGAAAAGCGGGGCTGTTTTAACCGAGATCCTCAGATACATCACACAGCTTACCGATGCCGTTAAGTATGCCCATTCCGAAGCAGGATACATTGATAAAATAGAATCTGAGATAGATGAAATAAATGGAAAACAGGCAGAGCAGATGGAAGTGGAATTTTTACCAAGGCCTGTTGATGAGATGGCAGATGATCTGGTCTTAGGCCGCTGGCTTATCAGAAATATTGCGTACAAACACGGGTGCATAGCCACATTTGCCCCTAAGATTGAGGATGGGATTGCGGGCAATGGATTCCATATTCACATCCAGTTGATGGAAAAGGGAAGGAATATAATGAAAGGAGCTGACGGGAGGCTTTCGGAAGAAGCGGAACGGTTGGTAGGGGGTCTTTGTGACTATGCGGACTCAATCACTGCGTTCGGAAACACCACGGCTTCGTCCTATTTGAGACTTGTTCCTAACCAGGAAGCTCCCACAAAAATATTCTGGAGCGGTTTAAATCGACAGGCGCTCATTAGAGTGCCTCTGGCCTGGTCAAAATATAAGGACCTGGCAAAAAAAATAAATCCTCAGGAGTCTTCCATGCTCAATGGAGACTTTGAGAGCAAAACAGTGGAACTGAGAAGTGCTGATGGCAGTGCTTTTGTTCATCTCCTTATCGCAGGCATAGTGATGGCTGCGGAATGGGGGCTGAAACAGAAAGGTTCTCTGGAAACAGCTAAAAAGCTCTATGTCAAAAGCCAGCTCAGTCAAGATCAGAGTATCATGAAATCATATAAGTCTCTTCCAAGGGGTTGTAAGGAATCTGGTAAAATACTTATGGAAAAAAGAAATTTATATGAGAGAGAAGGGGTTTTTCCAACGTATATTATTGATTATATAGCCGCTCTATTGGATAAGGAGAACCTGGATTTATCTCAACACAAAACAGAGGAGAGCTTGAGAAGGATAATGCATAAGGATCTGCACAA